>JABAOE010000940.1_pt1 | contig 111770 bp, 112 predicted proteins | sample 7062141 | NCBI WGS metagenome assembly JABAOE01 (sample SAMN14538627, study PRJNA623070) | marine sediment metagenome | biome: marine biome [ENVO:00000428]; feature: marine pelagic biome [ENVO:01000023]; material: deep marine sediment [ENVO:00002113] | place: India: Gulf of Khambhat ... | reverse complement strand
GCAGCAGGGGCACACCGTCGAGGGGGTCATCGGCCAGCGTGAGCACGTCGCCGCACATCACGCCGTCCGCATCGAAATGCCGGAAGACCTGCTTGCGGCCCGGGAAGGTGGCCTTGCCCTCGGAGCGCTTGCGCCGGGGAATGCCCGCGTACTCCACCAGCTTGTAGGCGCAATCGAGATAGGGACAGTCGCTGGATGTGTCGAGGTGCGTGCCGACGCCAAAACCGTCGATCGGTGCGCCTTCGGCCAGCAGGCCGGCGAGCTCGTACTCATCCAGCCCGCCGCTGCTGAAAATGCCGATCTCGCGGCAGCCACCGTCGTCGAGGATTTTTCGCACCCGCCGCGCGTGCCGGGCGAGATTGCCGCTGTCCAACCGTACTGCCTTGACCGTGATGCCGTCGGCCCGCAGACGCCCGGCCAGGTCCACCACCTTGTGCGCGGCCGTCTCCGTGTCATAGGTGTCGATCAGCAGCACGACATTGGCGGGCTGGGCGCGGGCGAAGTGCTCCAGCGCTTCCGCCTCGACGTCGTGCGCCTGGACGAACGAGTGCGCCATGGTGCCGAACACCGGAATGCCGAACTCCACGCCGGCCTGGACCGTGGCGGTGCCGTCGAATCCCGCCAGGTAGGCGGCGCGGGCTGCCAGCAGGCCGGCCTCGGCACCGTGGGCGCGGCGCAGGCCGAAATCCACCAGCAATTTGTCGGGCGCTGCCTGCACACAGCGTGATGCCTTGGTGGCGATCAGGGTCTGGAAGTGCAACAGGTTGACGATGCGGCTCTCCACCAGTTGCGCCTCGGGCATGGGCGCGGTCACGCGCAGGATCGGCTCGTCGGGGAAAAACACGGCACCCTCCGGCATCGCGTGCACGTCGCCGGTGAAGCGGAGATCCGCGAGGCGCTCCGCAAAGCCTTTCGCGAAGAAACCGCTGCGGGCCACCCACTCCAGCTCGCGGGTGGTGAAGCGCAGGTTTTCGAGGTATTCCAGCACCTGCTCCAGGCCAGCGGCCAGCAGATAGCCGCGCCCGTCGGGCAGCTTGCGGGCAAAGAATTCGAAGGCTGCCGGCTCCTCCATGCCGTAATGGAAATACGCCTCCAGCATCGTGAGCTGGTACAGGTCGGTCAACAGGGCGTTGCGGGCGATGGTCATGCGCGCAGCGCTCCGAGCGAGAGGGGCAGGGCGCCGAGTTCGAGCATGGTCTTGCGGGCGCGGCGCCCGTCACCCGGGTCGACGTCGACGGCGCGCACCGCGTCGTCCAGCAAGAACACCCCAAATCCGAGCCGCAGGGCGTCCCGCACCGTGTTGAGCACGCAATAGTCGGTGGCCAACCCGCCGATGAACAGGCGGCGGACGCCAAGCCGCCGCAGCCTGGCGCCGAGGTCGGTGTCTTCGAATCCGGAATAGGTATTCTGCTCCCGGCCGGTGTCCTTGGAGATGATCGTGACGTCTTCCGGAAGCGCGAGGTCATCGGCGAAGCGCGCGCCCGCGCTGCCCGCCACGCAGTGCGGTGGCCACGGTCCTCCCTGCCCGACGAACGAACAGTGGTCCGGCGGATGCCAGTCGCGGGTTGCGAATACGGGCAGGCCCCGCGAGCGGAACAGGGCGATGTACCCGTTGAGGGGGGGCACCACCTCGTTGCCGAGCGGTACCGGCAGGGCGCCGCCCGGCAGAAAGTCGTGCTGCACGTCTACCAGCACCAGGGCATCGGATGCCTCGAGTTCGACCGGATCCCGCACGCTCGCGCCTCCCCTGCCATACCGCCCGACAGAAGGCTTCTACTCAAGCAGATGGGGTGGTTGGCGGACACAATAAAGGGCGGTCGGTCAAGCGAGCGAGCGGTTTCTGGCCGGGCGGCTGGATTGGGTGATGCAAATCACCCCCCAACCGGCCGCTATCTGCTACCAGTGGGGCGTGTCCCGCGCGGCAGGTGACCACCGGGGCGAATGGTATGCGCATCACGCTCAAACACGGCATCGACTTTCCGCGCGCCGGCGGTATCGCGCTGGATTCGGCTGCGGCTCCGCCGGTCGCCAGTATCGCCCTGTACGCGGACGACTATGGTTCCCTGCGGGCCCGGCCCGCGGTCGCGGTGGGTGACCGGGTGCTGGCGGGCATGCCGGTGATGCGCGACCGGCGGCATCCCGAGGTCGCGCTCATCTCGCCGGTGACCGGCCGGGTGCGCGAGGTTCGCATGGGTCCCCGCCGGTCGCTGCAAGCCGTGGTGGTGGCGACCGATGGCGCGGCTCCCGAAGCGCTGTCCGTAGAGGCCTCCGCCGCCGACGAGGCCGCCATCGAAAACATCCCGCGCGGGCAGCTGCGCGAGCGACTGCTGGCGAGTGGGCTGTGGGCGGCGCTGCGGGAGCGTCCCGGCGACCGGGTGCCGCCGCCGGACGGCCACGCCGACGCAGTGCTGGTGAGGGCCATGGACACCGAGCCGCTGGCGCCGGACCCGCTGCCGCTGCTGGGCCCGGCATGGCAGGCGTTCCGGGCCGGTCTGGTCGCCCTGTCGCGATTCGCAAAACACCGTGTTTGGGTGTGCACGGCGCGCCGGCTCGAGTGGCCCACGGCCGACTTGCCGGCCAAGGTCCGCCAGGCGGTGTTTGGCGGCCCGCACCCCGCCGGCTTGCCCGGCACCCACATCAGTCGGCTGACGCCCCTCAGCCCGGGCCGCACCGCATGGCACGTGGATTGCCAGGATGTGATTGCCGCCGGTGCCCTGTTGCTCACGGGCCGCCTGCCCCTGAGACGGGCCATCGCCATCAGCGGGCCTCATCCGCACGCGGCGCGCTGGGTGTGGGCGCCACCCGGCGCCAGGATTCGCGACCTGCTGCGCGGCGCGGAGCGCGACGCCGAGTGGATCATCTCCGGCTCACCGCTGGCCGGCCGAAGCGCGCGCAAACCTTTTGAGCACCTGGGGCGGTTTCATCGCCAGGTAACCGTACTCGGCGGGCCGTCCGGACCATCCCCGCCCGAAGCTCCGTGGTGGTCCCGCCTCGGGCTGCACGCCGCCAAACCCGGCCCGGCGCTGGGCATGGTCCCCGATGCCGGCCTGGAGCAGGCCTGGGCGCTGGACGTGCCAGTGGCCCCGCTGCTGCGGGCCCTGATGGTCGGCGACCTGGATACGGCCGTGGCGCTGGGGTGCCTCGACCTCGGTGAGGAGGATCTGGCGCTGTGCACCTTGTTGTGCCCGGGTGGCCATGACTACGGCGCCTACCTGCGGGAGGCGCTGACGCGGCTTCGGGAGGAACTGGCGGCATGATCGCGCGGGATGCACGCTGGTGGGCCCGGTGGCGACGTGTCGACGACGCGGCCGAGCCTGCGCGCCGCGCTGGCGCATCGATGGCGGTCCACCTGCACGCCGGCACGCGCCTGCCGGCGGTCCACCTGCAGATCATGCTGGCCTCCGTGCCGCTGGCGGTGATGTGGGTCTGGAACTCTGGTTACCAGCTAAGGCACGCGACGCAGGGTGTCGGTGCGGTATCGGTTCCGGACTGGCGAAACCTGTGGCTTCCAGGCGCGCAGGCGGCCGACTGGATGATCGGAATGGCCCAGTTTCTGCCGCTGCTGGCCACCAGCCTGGCCTGCGTGCTCGTGCTGGAGATGTTGTTCGCGGCCGTGCGGCGCCGGGCCGTGGAGCCCGGCTGGATGGTGCCGGCCTGGTTGTTCACCTTGCTGCTGCCCGCAGGCGTCGGCCTCTCGCAGGCCATGTTCGCCATGGGTTTCGGGCTGGTGTTCGGCAAGCTGATTTTCGGGGGCGCCGGCAAACACCTCGTCAGCCCGGCCCTGCTGGGTGGCCTGTATTTGCGCACGGCCCACCCGGAGGCGTTCGTGACGGCGCCCGCCGGCGGCGTGGTGTCTGCCGAGCTGATGCAGACTGCGTGGGAGCGACTGGCGGATGGCGGCGTGGCTGCGCTGCAGGCGGCCGGCATTGGCTGGATGGAGCTGTTCGTCGGCCAGGAGGCCTCGGCATTTGGTGCCACCTCGGCACTGGCCTGCCTGCTGGGCGCGGCGTTCCTGATGTGGAGCCGCGCCGTGGCATGGCGGATCCTGGCTGGCGGCATGCTGGGCCTGGTCGCCGGCGTCTGGCTGCTGGGCATGCTGATGCCGGCCTCGCCCGTGCTCACCGCCGGCTGGCACTGGCACGCCGTGCTCGGCGCGTTTGCGTTCGGCCTCGTATTCCTCGCCGCCGATCCGGGATGCACGCCCCTGACCCGCGGCGGACGCTGGTTCCTCGGCGGTGCCGCGGGGGCGCTGGCAGTGGCCATCCGGGTGCTGGACCCGGCTCATCCGGACGGGGTCTTGCAGGCCATTCTGCTGGCGGCCCTGTTCGCACCGCTGGCCGACCACCTGGCGGTGTGGCGTGCGGCCCGGCGCCGCCGGCGGCGCGAGGAGGCCTGGCCATGACCCCGGAGCGCCCCGCCAAAACCCTGCTGGTCGCGGCGGGCGTGGCGGTATTCTGCTCGCTGATGGTGTCAGCGGCGATCGTCTACCTGCGCCCGGCACAGGTGGCCTGGGAGGAAATCGCTCGCAGCCGGACCGTACTCTCCCTGGCCGGGCTGCTGCCGGAAGGCGCGTCCGCTCCGGATCGCATGGTGGCCATGCGTTTCCGGGAGCTCGAAGTGCTCGTGGCTGACCTGCAGCGCGGGCAGTTCGATGACGCCTTCGACGGGCTGTCGTTCGATATGGATGCGGCCTGGGCCGACCCGGCCATGCTGACGGATATCCCCCGTGCAAGCGACCTGGCCCGGCTCGGGCAGCGGCCACGCTGGATGCCGGTTTACCTGCGGATGGAGGCGGGTGCGATCCGGGCCGTGGTGCTGCCCATCCGGGGTCAGGGTATGTGGGCCCCCATGCAGGGTTACCTGGCGCTGGAGGGCGATTTCACCACCATCGTCGGCATCGCCATCGAGCAGCACGGAGAGACGCCGGGCATCGGCGAGCGCATCACCGATCCGGCCTGGCAGGCGTCATGGATCGGCAAACGGGCGTTCAGCGAAGCGGGTGAGGTGCGGATCGCGGCGGCCGGCGATGGCCGTGTACCCCGGGAGCGGGCGGCGCAGCACACCTTCGATGCGATCAGCGGCGCCACGGTGACGGTGAGCGCGGTCACCGACATGGTCAGCTACTGGTTGGGCGGGCATGGCTACGGGCCGCTGCTGCAGCGCCTGCGAACGGCGGGAGGGCAGTCGCCATGACCTCGAGCCGTACCCTGTTCGGGCCCGTACTCGACCAGAACCCGATCATGGCGCAGGTGCTGGGCGTCTGCTCGGCACTGGCGGTGACCCGGGAGCTCGAGCCGGCGCTGGTCATGGGGGCCGCGGTGACCTGCGTGCTGGCCTATACCAATGTGGCGGTCAGCCTGATGCGCGGGGTCATGCCGCGCAGCATCCGACTGATCCTGGAGGTGACGTTGATCGCCTCGGCGGTCATCGTGGTGGACGAATTTCTCAAGGCCTATGCACCGGACACCTCGCGCGTGCTGACCGTGTTCGTGGGCCTCATCATCACCAACTGCATCGTACTGGGGCGTGCCGAGGCATTCGCCATGCAGCGCCCGGTGCTGCCCAGCCTGCTGGACGCCATCGGCAACGGCCTGGGTTACGCATTGGTGCTGGCGACGGTCGCCGCCTGGCGCGAGCTGTTCGGCGCCGGCACGCTGCTCGGCCGGCCCATGTTGCCCGCCACCGATGCCGGCGGCTGGTTCGAACCGAACCGGCTGATGGAAAAGCCGGTCAGTGCGTTCCTGCTGATCGGCTTGCTGATCTGGTTGCTGCGCGGTCTGCGGCCGCGGCTCCGCGAGGAGGTGGCCGGGGATGCGCCGTGGCGAGACCAGGAGGCCCGGCCGTCATGACGCATTACCTCGGCATCATCTTCGACGCGATGTTCACCGGCAACCTGGCATTGACCTACCTGCTCGGGATGTGCACGTTCCTGGCCGTGTCCCGGCGCGTGGGCACCGCCGTAGGCCTGGGGCTCGCGGTGATCGCGGTGCAGAGCTTGACGGTGCCTCTCAACCAGTTGCTTTTCGAACGCCTGCTGACCCCTGGCGCGCTCGCTTGGGCCGGGCTGCCGGAGGTCGACCTGCGCTTCCTGAAACTGATCCTGTTCATCGGCCTGATCGCGGCCCTGGTGCAGGTGCTGGAGATGATCCTCGAGCGCTATGTGCCGCGTCTGCATGCCGCGCTCGGAGTCTATCTGCCGCTGCTGACGGTCAATTGCGCCATCCTCGGCGCGTCGCTGTTCATGGTGCAGCGTGATTACTCCGGGCTGGAGAGCGCGGCGTTCGGTTTTGGCGCCGGTGCCGGTTGGGCCCTGGCGGTGGTGGGGTTTGCCGCCATCCGCGAACGGCTGGTGTACAGCGACGTGCCGGCCGGTTTGCGGGGGCTGGGGCTGGCCTTCATCGTCGCGGGCCTCATGTCGTTGGCGTTCTCGGGCCTGGCCGGGCTGGGGGGCTGAGCGCGATGGGCACGGGTTTGCAGGTATTGCTGGCCGGCACGGTGGTTTTCACGCTGGTCGTGCTGTTGCTCGCGCTGGCCGTGCTGGGCGCCCGCCGGGTGTTCGCCCCGTCCGGCGTCGCGGTGGTGCGTATCAACGGCCGGCGGGTGGCCCGGGGCCCGCTGGGATCTCGCCTGCTGAGCCTGCTGATGGACAATGGCGTCTACCTGCCGGCGGCCTGCGGTGGCCGTGGCGCATGCGGTCAGTGCCGGGTCGAGGTCGTGGGCGACGCGCCGCCATGGACGGCCGTGGAGGCCGCGCACCTGACCGCGCGGGAGGTGTCGGCGGGCGTGCGCCTGGCATGCATGCTGGTCCTGCGGGAAGACCTGCAGATCACCGTGCCGGAGGCCTTGCTCGGGGCGCGGCGCTGGGCCTGTCAGGTGCAATCCAGCCGCTGTATCACCACGCTGATGAAGGAGATCGTGCTCCGGTTGCCGACCGGCGAGCAGATGGCATTCGAGGCCGGCAGCTACGTGCTGGTGGAGGCGCCGCCGCACCGCGTCCGGTTCGCGGATTTCGATATCGACGCGGCATATCGTCCGTATTGGCAGCGCCTCGGCCTGCTGGAACTTGCCTCCATCACCGCGGAACCGGCCCTGCGCGCCTACTCGCTGGCCAACCCGCCGGCCGAGGGCACCGAGTTGGTGCTCACCGTGCGCATCGCGTTGCCGCCGCCGGACACGCCGCCCGAAACGGCGCCCGGCCAGGTGTCGTCATGGCTGTTCAGCCTCGTGGCGGGCGACAGCGTGCTCGTCTCCGGGCCGTTCGGCGCGTTTCGCGCCAGCGACAGCGATCGCGAAATGGTGCTGATCGGTGGCGGTGCCGGCATCGCACCAATGCGCTCCATCATCCTGGACCAACTCGAGCATCGCTGCACGGGGCGCCGCATTAGCTTCTGGTACGGAGCGCGCAACCTGCGCGAGCTGTGCTATCGGACGCAGTTCGACGCGCTCGCCGCTCGCCATGGCAACTTCAGGTGGCACGCGGCCCTGTCAGAGCCGGAGCCGGGCAGCGCCTGGCAGGGGCCGGTGGGATTCATCCACGACGTGGTGCGGGAGCGCTTCCTGGGCGCCCTCCCGGCGCCCGAGGACCTGGAATACTATGTGTGCGGGCCGCCGCTGATGAACGTGGCGGTGATCCAGATGCTCGAGGACCTCGGAGTGGATCGCGACGGCATTTACCTGGACGATTTCGGAGAACCCACATGACTGTCTTTCTGTTAACGCTGGTCATATTCGCCACCGCAATGGCCCTGATGCGGCTCGGATCGTGGCTGGGCCGTCCGGTGTTCGAGCACGGCTGCGGCCTGGCCGCACCGGGCGAGTCCTGTCGGGCCTGCCGGCGGCATCGCTGTGCGCACGGCCCGACTCCGGGCGGAGGTGCGCAACGGGAGACGCCGCCATGAAGACCATGCCCAGGGTGCGGGATTTCCATTCTGCGAAACCGATCACGGTACACCGTGAAACCGGGATCATGCGGGCCGTGCACCTGATGCTCAAGCACGACATCTCCGGCATGCCGGTGGTCGACGATGCGGGTCGCCTGGTCGGCATTCTCACCGAGCGGGACTGCATCGGGGTGGCGGTATCCGCGGGCTATTTCGATGAGCCGGGCGGCAAGGTATCCGACTACATGACCCGGGAGGTGCAGACGGTCGGTCCGGACGACAGCCTGATGGACGTGGCGCGCCGCTTCGTGGGGTCCCCGTTTCGTCGGTTCCCGGTGGTCGAGGGGGGGCAACTGCTCGGCATTATCGGCCGCCGCGACTTCCTGCGCGCGATGCGCGGCCGACGCCCACGCAGATGGCTGGATTGGCTCAGGAAGGAGTAATCAGCAGGAGCGCTGATTGCTTCACCGGGGCCCCGACTTTCACCGCAAGGTGGGGGGTGAAGCAACACCGCTCGCGGTCGCAGTGCGGTGCATGGCCAGCCGCCAGATTAGCCCAAGTGTGTGAGCAAGTCATCCGGACTGGCAACTGCCCAGAAGAAATCAAACACCTTCGGCACGGGGATCACGTAAAACATGCCTTCGCTCGCGCCGCGCTCCTGCTGCTTCCAGAGCCGCCTTCTGCCATCGAGCATACGAAAGCGCTTTTTGCCCGGGTTTCTGAGTTCCGCGAGGATGCCGGGGAAAGAGGGGTCGGCGCTGCGATATCGATCGGTTTGGCGAACATCATACCGTTCCTCGTCCTCATGCTTCTGAAACCAGATGTCATCAAAGGGGATTGTCTCGGCCTTCATTTGGGTCGAGTTGATGAAGTCTACGATCTGGTTGACCAAGAAAAACCCGTCAATGTCCAGTACCCGGTTGGGGCCGATGCACGGGTGGCCCGGAACTTTTCTGCCAGGGGGTATCAGGCAAACGCGGCGCAGGTAAAAGTTTCCAAACTGGTCTCGAAAAACGTACAGATCCGCAATGTTGGTATCAAACTGCATGGCTCAGCCGGCGTTAGTTCGATCTTATTGATCGCATTCTACGCAAGTCACTCGGCCACTTCTCCATGATCAATCGACGGATCTATTTATCCTGAGGCAACGATGGCTTCGTATAGCCGTCGGACGCGGGCGCGGTTGGGCTCAGCGGCCGACGTACACGTGCCCGTACATGTTGTAGCTGCGCCGGCGCGATTCGTAGTAGCGCTGCATGCGCGCAATGTCTTCCGGGTCCTGCTTGTAGGCCTGCTGCTGTTGCGGCGCGGCGCCGACGGCGCCGATGCTGCCGCGGCTGCTGCCGCCGTACTGACGCTCCAGTTGCTCCATGGTGCTCCAACCGCTGCCGGTGTGCCGTGACCACTGGTCGTCCTGGCGGCGGTAGACGTTGCCTTCGCGGTCGGTGTAGTAATCGTCATCGGCGCTGAGCGAGGCCCCGTAGGCCGCCTGGCGCTGCTCGTCGATGGTGCTGTAGTCGTGGCCACGCCGTGCCAGCCGGGGATCCTGGAAGGAGGGGTCGGGCGGACCCGAGAGCCCGACCGGCTCGGACGCCAGCGTGATGCTGCGGGCGCCCCAATAGCCGCCATGGTAGTAGAAACGATGGCTGTAGGGGCCCGGCCCGGTCAGATGCCAGCCGTAGGTATAGGGGTGGCTCCAGTACACGGGGAACCCGCGCGGGTCGTGCCACAGCCAGGGTGTGTAGTACCAGCCGGTGCCATGAACCACGGTGACGCCGGTGGAATACTCGCCCAGGTAACCGCTGTTGTATTCGAACCAGGCGCGCCCGTCATCTTCGTCCGGCTCGGTGGCGGGCGCCACGAAGGTCACGAAATAGGCCGGATCGGTGGCCGGAATGCGGTACAGCTCGGCCGGCACGGAGTGCGCGGGAGACCAGGGCCCCGCGGGATCCGCCGCCAGGAACCAGGCAGCACCCTCGCACAGGTAGTAAAAATTGTTGTGCCGAAACACGTAGTTCGGTGAATTCACCGCCCGCTCCAGGGCGGTGCCGGCGATGGGCTCGAAGCGGGGCGGGCCGACGTAGCCGACCTCGAGCCGGGCTGCAGCCTGCGCGCCCACCGCATGGCGGCGGGGCAGGGTGGCCTCCATGATGGCGAGCAGCGACTCGATGGTGCCCGGCACCGCCGCGCGCACGTGGGCCCGGGGATGATCTTCCGGAATGGCCGCGAAGGTGCCCGGCAGTTGTGAAACCGGATGCCACGGCCCATCCAATGCCGGGCCCTCGAACCAGCGCCCCGCGGCCAGGAAGTACCAGCGGCCTTCGAACTCGAACAGGTCGCGCTCCGTGTTGGCGACGTATTTCAGTGCCGGGTGCCCGGCGGCTTCCAGCCGCGGCGCTCCATCGATCACGATCAACTCGGCCGGCTCCAGGCTGACGATGAAGGGCGGTGGTTCACGCGCAGGCTGGCGCGCGGGCAGGGCATCGCGCACCGCGGTCCACTGGTCTCCGAGCGCCAGGTTCCGGAAATCGGCCGGCAGCTCCGTGGTGGTGGTCCATCCGCCGGTGGCGAGCAGGGTGTGCGTCTGCCAGGTGCCTTCGTTGAGCACATACCAGCGGCCCGTGCGGGGCTCATGGAACAGTTGCCAGTCGGTGTTGACCACGAATTCGAGCCCGGTGCCCGTGATCGGGGCGGCCACCGGCAATTTGTCGATCAGCATGAGCCGGGTGGGGCGGTCGACCACCTCGATGCGGGGCGGCGCATGGCCAAGTATCGCGGGTGTGCGGGCCTGAGGCGGCATTTCGAAATCCTCGGCCAGTGAGCGCAGCAGCGCGTCCAGCAGCACCGTGTGCGGCCGGTTGCGAACCGCCTGCGCTGCCAGCTCGCGGGCTGCGGGTGGCACGGGTGTGCTGCTGAAGCGGACCTCCAGAACTTCCTGGTTCGACAGTCGCACCAGTCGCCGTTCGAGATCGATGCGGGTGCTGGCCCGGGCGCGCAGCGCGCCGACCAGGAAGTCCCGGGAGCCGGCCGGACGTACCTCGATCGGCACCCAGCCCTCGACCGTCCGGAATCCTTCCCAGACCTCGATGACCGGGTGGTGGATGCGCAGGGTGCCGCCGGCGAGCTCCTCTTCGCGCGGATAATCGAGCTCGGTGATGTCTTCGGCGCGCGCCGTCATGCATCCGATCAGCAGCAGCGCGGGCAAATAGCGGGGGGACAGGGTCATGCGAACACGTTCGGTGCGGGTACGGGGACGCGCCATTATACGCAGCACCCCGGGCCGGAACGAGCAGCGGCCGGAAAATGACCGACCCCTGCGGTTGAACACGGGCGGCAGTGCCGCCCACCTCCCATGCCTGCGGGTTTAGAATGGAGGCCGTGACCATTCAGGCAGGCAAGGTTGAGGGCCGATGGGTGTGTACGCAATCGCGTTGACCCTGCACGCGCTGGCCGCCACGGTGTGGACCGGCGGGCACCTGGTGCTGGTCAGCGTGGTACTGCCCGACGTGTTGCGGGGCCGCGACGTGGCCCGCTTGCGGCAATTCGAGGCGGGCTACGAGCGCATCGGGATGCCCGCCCTGATCGTGCAGGTCGCCACCGGTGCCTGGCTGGCCCATCAGCGGGTGCCCGGGGTCGCCAACTGGTTCGATCTGAGCAACCCGGTTGCGCGGCTGATCGCCATCAAGCTCGCCCTGCTGCTGATCACGGTGGCCCTGGCGGCACATGCGCGCTTGCGCCTGCTGCCGGCGCTGTCAGAGCGGCAGCTGGGCGCGCTGGCCTGGCACATCGTTGCGGTCACCCTGGCGTCGGTGGGGTTCGTCGTCGTCGGGGTCGCCTTCCGGACCGGCGGGTTGGGGTGAGCGCCCGCGTTGCGCCGGACCGGGCAATGCGAGACGGTGTCGCCATCAATGAACAGCAAAGGAGGACATGATGCAACGACGCGTACTCGGCAGTAGCGGTATCGCCATTTCGGAGATCGGGTTTGGCTTGTGGGCGGCCGGCGGTGACTTCTGGGGCCCGACCGACGACGCGGCGATCCTGGACGCCATCGATTATTCGCTCGCACAGGGCGTCAACTTCTTCGACACTGCCGACGTTTATGGCGGCGGCCACAGCGAGGAGCTGCTCGGCAGGGCCATGCGCGGGCGCCGCGCGGAGTTCGTGGTGGCCACCAAGATCGGCTGGCGCGGGTTCAGCGACGAGACCAAGTCGTCGGCCTACACGACGGTCGGCAAACTCGTTGCCGGCGTGGAGAGCAACCTGCGGCGCTTGCAGACCGATTACATCGACGTCATCCAGAGCCATGTCGACTTCCGGGACCCGACGATGGAGGTTGTCGTGGAGGGGTTCCAGCATCTGCAGCGCGACGGCAAGGTGCGCGCTTACGGGGTGAGCACCAGCAATTTCGAGTACCTGCAGGCATTCAATGCCGATGGCGGCTGTAGCAGCCTGCAGGTCGATTACAGCATCCTGAACCGAACGCCGGAGCGGGACGTGCTGCCCTATTGCCAGGAGCATGGAATCGGGGTGATCGTGCGGGGCGCACTGGCGATGGGAATCCTGGCCGGGAAATTCGATGCCGACACGCGTTTCCCGGACGGCGACTTCCGCCGCCGCTGGCACGACGACGAGGATGAATACCGCGTGTTCCGCGACGATCTGGCGCGGGTCGAGCAGTTGCGGCCGCTGGCGCAGGGCTGCAGCCTGGCGCAACTGGCGCTGAGATTCGTGCTGGCGCACCCGGCCGTCACCACGGTGATTCCGGGGATCAAGGATGTGGGACAGGCGCAGGCGAACATCGCGGCGGGCATGCTGGAGGTGTCACTGGAGGGAATCGACGCCGTGGTGCCGCCGGGCGGGGGCCGCAAAATCTGGCCGGCGTGAGGGTTGGCCCGGCCAGTGTTCACCCGCCACGTCGCGGGTGGGGTTGACGGGGTCGGTGAGGATGGAGGGCTGGAGGCTGCTGCTGCCGGCCTTGGCCTTCGGCCTGGCGCACAGCTACCAGGGTGTCGCCGGCATGATCAGCACCGGTCTCGTCGGGCTGATTCTGGGCGCCCTGTTTATCGGCGCGGGCGGCAACCTGTGGCTGCCGATCCTGGTGCATGGCGTTGCCAATTCCATCGGCATCACCCTGATCTTCACCAACGCCGACCGCCTCCTGGGCACGCTCTTGTTTCACTGACACGACCCACGCCCTGCAAATAATTCACGCCAAATGCATGACGCATTTCAGAACATGACCTCGGTCACGTTTAACGCCGTATTCCACCACTAGATAGGGAATATGAGGATGGAAACGCCCACCCCACAGGGTTTGGCGAGCCGAAGCCGAGCCATGGCGTCCATTCGGGAGGTGATCATGACCATGCAAGGAACGGTACGCGCTTACCCTGTGGCGGGCGCCCTGGCTTTCGTGCTGCTGGCTTTGCCGCTGGCGGCGGACCATCTGAACTTCGCTGTCTCGGAGCCGCTGGAGCAATGGGCGCCGGGAGCCCGAAGCTTTTACCTCACCCCGGGCGATTTTGCGGGTGACGAGGTGCTGGGGGCCTGTGCCTACGGCTATCACCTCGCCAGCATCTATGAACTCCTGGATCCCTCGAACCTGGTGTACGACACGCAGCTCGGCCTGACGGCCGCCGATTCGGGCGCCGGGCCGATCGCCGACCAGGCTGGCTGGGTCCGCACCGGCACCGCGGGGGGTGCAGGCTGGAACTGTGACAACTGGAGCTCGGACAGCCCGCTGGATTCGGGTCTCCTTGCCTGGCTGGGGCTCACCCCCGAGCCGATGCGCGCGCTGCCCATGCCGGCACCGTGGAACACCGAGTTCGTCGATTGCGCCGGCCGCGCGCATGCATGGTGCGTTTCCGACACCGGCCACTGAGCCGCCCGTGCGCTCGGCCTCGCTTTACGCCCGGCCGATGACGCCCCCGGGCCGGCGGTGCCACATGGGCTAGAATGAAGGCGACGGGCCGCCCGGCGCGCTGAGCACTGCCGCAGTGCGTGGCGAATTTCAAAGGAGGTTTAAATGGCCGTTGATCCATGCGGGGGGAGGGCGCGCGTGCACGCGTCGGGGGTCGTCTCGCTCCCGCTCGTGGCTGCTGGTCAGCTGGAAGGGAATTCAGCGGGAGCGGTCAAGCGGAACGCCGGTTCGCCGGACGTGGCGGGCAGCCCGTGATCCTGCGCGTCTTTCGGGCGGTGATTCACGAGCATCGGGTCGCCGATTTCAAGCGCATGGTCCAGGAACAATCGATCCCCTGGCTAAAGGGCTCGGATGGCATGCTGGGTTACTTCGCCGGCCAGCCGTTCGGTGCCAACGAGCGCGAGTTTACGATGGTGACCCTGTGGCGGGACCTGGATGCGCTGCGGGCCTTCTGCGGCGATGACTGGGACCATCCGGTGGTGACCGAGGACGAAGCTCCACTGGTGGAGGCCATGTTCGCCGAGCATTATCTGCGCTTCGATCGCTAGGCCGGGGTGCCCCGCTGTCCACGCCGCCGCCCATGGGGCCCTGTCGTGGCTCTGTCGATTTGCGGCAGGCCGCTGTGCCTGCCGTTCAGGTGTCGCTGCGGCGGATGTCGTTGATCATCGCCAGCACCTGCCATTCCTGGTTCGGAAACCGAACTTCGCCGTCTCGTTCGCCGTAGGTGGCCATCAACTGCTGCGCAAGCTCGTGATTGAAATTGAACAGACCCAGCCCGTGCATGGCCCACCCTTCGAATAACCGCTCTTCCACGCAGCTGAAGCTGACCAGTTGAATCTCGTCGTGCCGCGGATCCCGGACGATCGCGCAGTACAGTGCGTTCACGCCCTCGAACGAACCTTCGAGCACCTGCAGGAAATGCGTTCCGCTGGCCAGCAGCACGCCGGTAATCCCGCGCTCGACGTTCTGCGCCTTGCTCGTCTCGAGTATGGCGCTTACCAGGTCCCAGTCGATCGGCTCAATCGAGCGGCTCTTGTAGATCAGTCGGTACATGGCCTATTCGCTTTTTCAAACCCGGTAGCGGGATACTAGCGCACTTGTCCGCTTCAGTCGCATTTGCGCTCTTTCGAGCGCTTCACTCAGCAACGGCAACTCACCAGCGAACGCACCCGGCATCGGTGGTGCCGTGTTTTATGCATTCAAGTGCATGTTTATCATGGTGTATCGTTGCCAGTCGTTGCGCCGTGGCGCATTGTCGGCTCAATCAAATCCTGTGGGCGGTGGAATTCAAGCGACACATGATCGAGAAATGGTGGCAGCTGAATACCGGGAAGGCAGTGCTGTGTGCCGCACTGAGTATCGCCAACCCGCTCCTCTCTATTGAGGGGATTGCAGACGGATCGGCGAGCGAAGGCCCGGTGGTGCGGGTCGAGCAGGGGTATCTGCGCGGCCATGGACTAGAATCTGATCCCGGTATATTCGTTTTCAAGGGCATACCGTTTGCCGCGCCACCCTCGGGCACACTGCGCTGGCGGCCGCCACAGCCCGTTCAGCCCTGGAAGGGGGTTCGGGGCGCGAGCGAAATCGGCCCCGTGTGCTGGCAACCCCATCCCGGCACGATTCCCAATTTCGATTTTCGCTTTGATGAAGACTGCCTGAATCTCAACGTCTGGACCCCAACCAATGACCGGAATGCCCGCTTGCCGGTCATCGTCTGGATTCACGGTGGCGGCCACCATACCGGGTCGGGTTCAGCGCCATGGCTGAGCGGCCATTATATGGCGCGCAAGGGCGTCGTTTACGTCACGTTCAACTATCGGTTGGGCGTATTGGGTTTCCTGGTGCATCGTGCCCTGGATGCCGAGGCAGAATCGGGAGTCTCCGGGAACTACGGCGTCATGGACCAGGTGGCCGCCCTGACCTGGATCAAGCGCAACATCCAGGCATTCGGGGGTGACCCCAACAGAATAACGGTATCGGGCTACTCAGCCGGCGGCGTGTCTCTGCAGTATCTGTTGATGAGCGAGAGGGTGAGGTCCCTGTTTCGCCGGGGAATCTCACATTCCGGCGGCTATGGCTTGCACCTGGTCGGGCCCGACACGCGCAAGGTTTCATCCGGTCTGACGGCCTACGAGGAAGGCGCGAACTTTGCCAGACATCACGGCATCGAGGGGACCGATGTCGCGGCGGCAAGTGCTCTGCGGGCGATTGCCCCGGAGGAAATTCATGCTGACGGCCCGTGGCGTGGTTATCCCATCATTGATGGTGATTACCTGCCGGGCAGTTATGCTGAGCAGTACTCGAAGGGCGCCACGGTCTCCATCGATCTCATGATCGGGACCACGTCACACGAAGGCAACGGTAATTGGCGGTTTCACTGGGGCAGGCAGCCCGATGAGGACTACGACCTGTTTCTCCGTCGTCTTCTGGCCGGCGGCCCACCCGGTTTGATCGATCGTTACCGGCGAAGCGACGATTTGAGTGGCCCTGACGCTGCCGCGCGACTGGAAACCGACATGCAATCAGCGACGCGGCATGCGCTGTTGAGGCGATATGTTGCCGCCCATCCGGACCGGGCGGTCTACTCTTATCTCTTCGCCCATCCGATGCCTCATTTCGCGGCCAGAACCCTGGGCATGGCGCCCGCGAGTCGCGAGCTCGGAGCGTTTCACGGGGCGAGTTTGCCATTCGTCAACAACAGCCTCGGATACAGCAAGTCCCTGCCGCTCGAAGAGGCGGATTTTCGGCTTGCTGAGATGGTCAGTGGCTATATCGTGAACTTCGCGGCACATGGTAACCCCAACGGCAGCGGCCTGCCGGAGTGGCCGCCCTACGCACCCATGAGCGCCACAGAGTTTGTAATTGACGAGACACCCGGCCTGCGTCCCATTGCCGAGAGGCAACAGCTCGAGCTTATGATGAGGGTAATCGACGATGTGGCAGTGGAATGATCAGCGCCTCGGGAAAAGCCCGGGTGGCCAATCGCGTCGGATTACCCTCAATGACGTGGGGAATCGGGTCAGATACACGAAAGGCTTTGCAGAACGTCAATATCGCGCCTCCAGCATGAGCCTCGACTCTGGACCCGAGGTGCGAGGCTGATTCTGAGCCAACCCGCTGAGGTTGATGATAAACTGCTGCCGGCTCAACCTTGCATCGATCGCGAGGATCGTGTGCGCGTTTCAGCAACCTGACGAGCAGGTTACGAGGAGAATTCCATGAACCGCCTGATTACAGCGGCCATACTGGCCAGTACCCTGTGCTTTCTGAACACCGCTTCACTTGCGCAGGACACCGGATTGCCGCCGGAAGAAGAACCCGAGCGCACCGATCCCGAGTTACCTTACTCCCCGTATGCGACCGGCTCCGCAGCCACCCGCGTGTTCTGGGGCGACACGCACTTGCACACGTCTTACTCGATGGATGCCGGTGCCTTCGGCAACCGTCTCGGCCTCGACGAGGCATACCGTTTTGCCCGAGGCGAGGAGATTGATTCTACGACCGCCGGGCGAGTTCGCCTCGCGCGGCCGCTGGACTTTCTCGTTATTGCCGACCATTCCGACAACATGGGTTTCTTCCCCGACCTGTTTGCCGCCAACCCTGCGATTCTGGAAGATCCGAAGGGCAAGGAATGGTACGACATGATCCAGGCTGGGGAAGGCATGGCGGTTGCGCTTCAGATCATCGATTCATTCTCCCGCGGCACGTTCCCGAACAAGCTCATGTACTGGCCGGATGGAGCCATGTACCGGTCGGCCTGGGACAAAACGATAGCCGCCGCGGAAAGATACAATGAGCCTGGACGATTTACGGCATTCATCGGCTACGAATGGACCTCGCAGGTACCACCCGGACAAAACCTGCATCGGGTCGTCATCTACAAGGATGGCGCCGACAAGGCCAGCCAGACCGTGCCGGCAACGACCTATCCCCCGCAAGGCAGCACGGATCCCGAGTACCTGTGGAGCCTGCTGCAAGAATATGAGGACAAGACGGGTGGTGACCTGTTGGCGATCGCCCATAACGGCAACCTGTCCAATGGCCTGATGTTCCCGCTGACAAACCACGTGGACGGCAAACCGATTACCCGCGAATACGCTAAAACGCGTGCCATGTGGGAACCGCTGTATGAGGTGACCCAGATCAAGGGCGACGGTGAGGCGCATCCGCTGCTGTCGCCGAACGACGAGTTCGCCGACTACGGCACGTGGGACAGGGGCAACCTGAATCTCAGTGAAGCCAAGTCGAACGATATGCTGGCACACGAATACGCGCGCAGTGCGCTTGCCCTGGGGTTAAAGATTGAGCAGGACCTCGGCACCAATCCCTACAAATTCGGCATGATCGGCTCGACCGACAGCCATACCTCTCTGGCAACAGCCGATGAAGACAATTTCTTCGGCAAGCATTCCGGATCGGAGCCCAGCCCCGAGCGCATGAAACACCCGTTTGCGAAGTTCGGCGACGTCGCGATTTACGGCTGGGAAACCGTGGCCTCCGGATACGCAGCAGTGTGGGCAACGGAAAATACGCGCGAGGCATTGTTCGACGCGATGGCGCGCCGGGAAACTTACGCTACAACAGGGCCCAGGATGCTCGTGCGCTTTTTCGGCGGATGGGATTTCGACGAGGCTGACACGGCAACGCGCCAACCCGCAGTCGTCGGCTATCAAAAAGGGGTGCCGATGGGCGGTGACCTGACCGAAGCGCCCCGTGGGAAATCCCCGACGTTCCTAGTCGCCGCCCTCAAGGACCCGATTGGCGCCAATCTGGATCGCATCCAGATCATCAAGGGGTGGATCGACAAGGACGGCAACTCACAAGAGCGGATTTACGACGTCGCGGTTTCGGACGATCGCCAGATCGACGCTGACGGGCGTTGCCGTACGCCGGTTGGCAACACCGTTTCGCTTGAGACCGCGACCTGGAGCAATACGATCGGCGCAACGGAGCTGATCGAAGCGTGGACCGACCCGGATTTCGATCCGGACTTGGCGGCCTTTTACTACGTCAGGGTCATCGAGATTCCGACGCCACGCTGGACGGCTTACGACGCGAAGTATTACGGCGTTGACTTCGAGGAAGGTGACTCGGGCATCCATCAGGAGCGCGCCTACACGTCGCCCATCTGGTATACGCCATAGGGAAAAACATTACCGGAAAGGTGAGGCTGAAGCTGAGCATGCTCGGCAAGTTGTCCTGAATCACCTGGTTGCTTTCGGTAGTGACCCGGAGAGGTCATACAGTTTTTCACTTCCCAGACAGTTACGTTGCGAAGGCAAATTCGATCCTCCTCTAAAACCTATGAAATGGAACATGAAGCTGTCCGATTGGGCAAACGTCGCCGAGATTGTTGGCGCAGTGGCGGTGATCGTTACCTTGGCCTATGTCGCCGTCCAGATTGAGCAAAACACGATTGCAGTCGAGGCAAGTACGCGACAGGGCCGCCTCGATTTCGGAAGACATCAAGCTGAACTACTGATTACGCAGCCGGGATTGGCCACACTGGTGATGGAGGCTGAGCAAAATGCGGACGATCTCGATGATGAGGAACGCCTGCGCTTCTATGAGTTCACGACCTGGCGTATTGCAACCTGGGAGCTGACCTACCAGGAGTACGTGGATGGCCTCATAGACGATGAGACATGGGCCGCCTGGGACGGCTACTACCTGCTATTCGTGAAAGGAAAACCGGGTTACAAGAAGTTCTTCAGTGATACCCGACCACAGTGGGATTCACGATTCATGACTCACGTCGACAAGTCCCTTGGGCTTAACGATTGAGTGCCTTCTGCCTGTCGCAGGCTCCAGTTCTTGGCCGTTAGCGGGCGTCCGCTTTCCGCCAGAAGCGGAGATGGGCACAACCACAAATAACCGGGCAATTGGCCGCTTAAACCAACTTGACGTCTCAACCAAACGATGCGAAGCCCTGCGGCAATGCTTTCGCGCAGGGGTGGCCGAAATCCGGGCGCTAACGGGTCAGCCAGGCTACCAGCAGCCTGAGCTGCACTTCGTCCAGGCGGTCACCGAATGCCGGCATCTCGCCGTTGCGGCCCGCGGCGATGCTGCGCAGTATGGCCGCCTCGTCCGGGCCGTACAACCAGGCATCGTCCGTCAGGTCAGGCGCGCCCAGCGCCGGGTTGCCCTTGCCGTCCGGCCCGTGACAGGCCGCGCAGAACTGGCCGTATAACGCTTTGCCGGGATGATCGGCCGCCACGTTGAAATCCGCGACGAAGGACGCGAGCGCCTGCTGATCGGTTGCGGAAATGACGGCGTCCCATGCGGGCATGCTGGCCTGGCGGCCCTGCCGGATGCTTTGCGCAATGGCCTCGGGCGTTCCGCCCCACTGCCAGGCCGCGTCCGTCAGGTTCGGAAACAGGTTTGCCTGCCCGGCGCCTTCAGGGCCGTGACAGGCCGCGCAGTTGCGGCTGAAGATGCCGGCCGCTGACCGCATTGCAGCTCCATCGGCCTGCAAATCGGTGAACGGCGTATCGAGCAGCCGCTGGCGGATTCGCGAAAACTCGTAGTCGTGCAGGGCGTAACTCTCTCCCAGCTGAGTCCCGTGGGACCACTTCAAAGCACCCTTGTAGCTGCCCAGGCCCGGATAGAGCATCAGGTACAGCACGGAAAAAACCATGAGGATGAAAATCAGCCAGAACCACCACATCGGCGCCGGGCTGTCACCTTCGATCAGGCTTTCATCCCACACTGGAGAGACATGCTCCTCGCGTTTTGGCGTGAAGTAGATACTGAACACCAGCCAACCCAGCCCCAAGAGGCTCACGACGGTAATGACGGCAATCCAGCCGCTCCAGAAATCGGAAGGCATGTCAGCCATGGTTCTGCTCATCCTCCAGAGGAATGCGGGACGCCTCGTCGATGGTCTTTTTTGAGGATTTCAGAGACACCCACACGACGACGATCATCATGAAAGCCATCACCAGCATGTCGCCTGCAAACAGGAGGTAGGTCATGTCAGCCTCCGTGCCCGCCGTGGTCGTCTGCAGCATCGGGGTCGACGGTGTCGCCCATGCCCTGCAGATAGATGATCAGCACGTCCATCTCGGTCAACCCTTCCAGTGACGCTGCCGCATCAGCGATTTCCTCGTCGTTGTAGGGGTGGCCCAGTTTCTGCAATGCCCGCATGCGCTTGTCGATGTCGTTGCCGCGGTTGGCGGGCGCGTCCGCCAGCCAGGGGTACGCCGGCATGATCGAATCGGGGACAACCGCACGCGGATCCATCATGTGAATCCAGTGCCATTCGTCTGAATATTTGCCGCCGATGCGGTGCAGGTCCGGCCCGGTGCGCTTGGAACCCCACAGGAAAGGCCGGTCATAGACAAACTCGCCGGCCCGCGAATACGGGCCGTAGCGTTCGACCTCGGCCAGCAGCGGCCGGATGTGCTGCGTGTGGCATACGCCGCAGGACTCGCGCATATAGATGTCGCGACCGTCGAGTTCGGCGGCCGTGTAGGGCACGGTGTTGACGCCCGGCTGTTGCAGCGAATCCTGGAACAGGGCCGGTACGACCTGCGCGGCGCCGCCGATGGAGGCCACGAACAGGATGCCGAAGATCAGCAGGCCAATGTTGTTTTCAAGCTTCTGGTGTAGCCGTACGCCGCTCATGCCGCCACCTCGCTTGCGGCTGCGGGATTCGCCACCGGTTCAGGGGGCAGCACTTTCGCCGTTTCCCTGCCCCGCACGGTCATGAACAGGTTCCAGGCCATCAGTACCGCACCAGCCAGGAAGATCACCCCGGCCACCAGGCGCAAGCCGTAGTAGGAAACCATGCTGGCCATGATATCGGTGAAGCTGTAGAGCAGTTCACCGTATTCATCCAGGCTCAGCCACAGCAGGCCCTGCGTAACGCCCGCGGCCCACATCGCCAGGATGTAAAGCATGGTGCCGGCCAGCGCCATCCAGAAGTGCACATTGGCCAGCTTCGTGCTGTAGAGCTCACCGCCGACCAGGCGCGGCACCAGGTAATAGAAGGTGCCGAAGGTGATCATCGCGTTCCAGCCCAGTGCGCCGGAGTGTACGTGGCCGACCGTCCAATCGGTGAAGTGCGAAATCAGGTTGACATCGCGGATGGCCATCATCGGGCCCTCGAAGGTCGCCAAACCGTAAAAAGCCAACGACAGGACGATGAATTTCAATGCCGGGTCACTGCGCAGTTTCCGCCACGCACCGGACACCGTCATGATGCCGTTGATCATGGTCGCCCAGGACGGCGCCAGCAGGATCACGCTCATGACCACGCCCAGCGACTGCACCCACTCGGGGATCGCGCTGTAATGCAGATGGTGCGGTCCGGCCCAGATGTAGCTGTAGGTAAAGGCCCAGAAAGCGACGATCGACAGGCGATAGCTCCAGATCGGGCGTTCGGCGTGCTTGGGCAGGAAGTAGTACATCATGCCCAGGAAACCACCGGTCAGCAGGAAGCCGACCGCGTTGTGCCCGTACCACCACTGCAGGATGGCGTCCTGGCTGCCGGCAAACAGCGAATAGGACTTGAACAGCGTGGCCGGCATGGCCAGGCTGTTGACGATGTGCAGCATCGCGATGACGATGATCAGAGCGCCGTAAAACCAGTTGGAGACGTAGATCGTTTTGATCTTGCGGCGTGCGATGGTGCCGAAAAACACGATCGCGAAGCACACCCAGACGACCGCAATGGCGAGGTCGAAAGGCCATTCCAGTTCCGCGTATTCCTTGCCTGAGGTATGCCCGGAAAGCAGTGACCACCCGGCCGCCACCAGCGCCAGTTGCCAGGCCCAACAGACCACCCAGGCCAAACCGGGCGCGAACAGTGGTACATGCGAGGTACGCTGGACGCTGTAGAAAGCCGTGCCAATCAGCGCGGAGACGCCGAAGCCGAAAATCGCGACGTTGGTATGCACGGTGCGGACGCGGCCGTAGGACAGCCATGATTGATCAAAATTGAGACCGGGCCAGACCAGTTCAGCCGCGGCGTAAACACCGGCCGCCATGCCCACGATGGCCCAGAATACCGAGCACAGGACCAGTACCCGTACGACTTTATCGTGGTAATGCGCTGGCGCCACGGCCTAGATTCCCACCCGTGGTCCGATCCCGAACCCCCACAGCATGACCGTCAGGCCCAGCAGGCTGACAAATGCGACCAGCAGGTAGCCGATCAGCGCCGAGGCCATCAGCATGCCCCTTTCGGGCTCTATCCGAAGTACCACCGGCAGGCCCTTGTACAGCAGGTACATGCTCCAGATCAGCGTCGGCACCAGCACCAGGATATTGACGAACACGTCCGGGTAAAGGTGGATCACGCTGCCCACGGCCAGGGGCGCTCCGACCACTGCGATCATCGCGAAGTGAATGCCCAGCGATTCGCGCGCCTTGTAGGTCACCGACATCCAGCGCGATACCAGCGCCGTGCTGATGAAGCCGAACAACAGGGTGAAGTAATAGCCGATGCTAATCCCGGCCAGTTCGGCGGTGCTCAGAACCAGGGGCTCCGTCGCCCCGAGTCGCCAGCCGAAATTCAGTGAACCGAACCAGGCGAACATCGGTGGCAGGGCGATCATCCACACCACCAGCTTGAAAAACACTTCGCCAGCCGATGGCCTGGAAACGGCCAGGTTCTGAAACACCTCGTTGGGCTTGAGCACCAGCCTGAAGATCAATAGTGGAGAAATGGCTCGCGCCATTGGATGTTTTGTCTCCCTTCCGGCCCGTTCCCCATGGAGGCGAAAAGATGCACGGGAAATCATCATTGAACGGTTGCGCAAATGCTGAGGCCAGCATGGTACCAGAGCATTCAGCAATTGGTCTTCAGTTGAACGAAATCAATTGACGGATGGCCGTCGGCCGCCACCGTGCGGCCCCTATTCTTAAGCGGTTGCTAAAGGTCGGCTTTTGGCCGTTAGCGGACCTTTTAATCCATCTGAAATGCTCCTTGGTTCCATCGGAGCTGGTGCGTCAATTCATGGGCGGATTTGTGGGGGATTGTTGAAAAGAAGTGCGCCATCAGTGCGCCAATCCCTGAGTCTTGGAAAGAAAAAAGGCTTACGAAATATCGCAAGCCTCTCTTTAAGTGGTGGTGATGGGTGGACTTGAACCACCGACCTCAGCATTATGAGTGCCGCGCTCTAACCAGCTGAGCTACATCACCGCTGTACTGCCGATTAAATCGGGGCGCAAATTCTCCATTTCCAGCCCCCCGGTGTCAACCGCGCCCCCGCGCCGGTCCTCAGAAGCGATAGCCGAACGCCTGCTGGAAGCGGTCCTGGATTTCCTGCTGGCTGGGCGCGTGGTTCTGCGGCCCCTGGTGCGCGATCTTGATGGCGCCCATCAACGAGCCGATGCGGCAGGAGGTCACCAGGTCCAGATCATTCAGGATGCCGTAGAGCAATCCCGCCCGGTAGGCATCGCCGCAGCCGGTGGGGTCCTGGACCGCCTCCGCCCCCACCGCCTCGATGCGGCGCTCCTCCTGGCGCGCGTACAGCATCGAGCCCTCGCCGCCGTGCGTGACGATCAGTGCCTCCACTTGCTCAGCGATTTCCCGATCGCCCAGGGCCGTGCGCTCCTTGAGCAGCTGGAACTCGTAATCGTTGAGTACGATCCAGTCGGCCTGGCGAATGAAGCCGGCGAGCTCCTCTCCGTCGAACAGGGTCATGGCCTGGCCCGGATCGAACAGGTGCGGAATGCCCAGTTCACGGAAATCGCGGCTGTGCTGCAGCATGGCCTTCTTGCCGTCCGGCGCCACGATGCCGATGTCGATGTGCTCGGCGTCGGCCACGCGGTTGAGATAGCTCTGCTGCATGGCGCCGGGGTGGAAGGCGGTGATCTGGTTGTCGTCGACGTCGGTGGTGATGAACGCCTGCGGCGTGAACTCGCCCGGCAGGTGGCGCACGTAGCGCGTCGAGATCCCCAGGCGGTCCAGGTGCTCCTGGTAGGGCCCGAAGTCGTCACCCACGGTAGCCATCGGCTGCGGGTCCGCGCCCAGCAGTTTCAGGTTGTAGGAGATGTTGCCGGCCACGCCGCCGAACTGCCGCCTCATTTCGGGCACCAGGAACGATACGTTCAGGATGTGCACCTGCTCGGGCAGGATGTGCTCCTTGAAACGTTCCGGAAACACCATGATGGTGTCGTAAGCAAGTGAGCCGCAGATCAGGGCCGGCATTTGCTTTCCTTGGTGGGCCAGCGGATGCGCGTATTCTAGCCGATTCTTGAACCGAGGCTTCAAACAATGTCACAACCCCCCAGAAATACTGATTTTCATGCCCGCCCCCGGCTTGCTGTACCGGGGAGGGGCTGATACATTAGCGGGCCCCTGACCTGCAGAGCTTTCCCGAAAGGAACGTCATGGTTTTCAAGAGCCTCCGTGGGCTGTTTTCCAACGATCTGTCCATCGACCTGGGCACGGCGAACACGCTGGTCTACGTCCGTGGTCAGGGCATCGTGCTGAATGAGCCCTCGGTGGTGGCGGTGCGCATGGACCGCGGGCCGGGCGGCCCGCAGTCGGTCGCCGCGGTCGGCCTCGAGGCCAAGCGCATGCTGGGCCGCACCCCCGGCAACATCCGCACGGTGCGGCCGTTGAAGGACGGCGTGATCGCCGACTTCAACATGACCGAGGCCATGTTGCAGCATTTCATCCGCAAGGTGCACAAGTCGCGCTTCCTGCGGCCCAGCCCGCGGGTGCTGGTGTGCGTGCCCTGCTGATCCACGCAGGTCGAGCGCAAGGCCATCAAGGAATCCGCCGAGGGCGCCGGCGCGCGCGAGGTGTTCCTGGTCGAGGAGCCCATGGCGGCGGCCATCGGCGCGGGCATCCCCGTGCACGAGGCGCGCGGCGCCATGGTTCTGGACATCGGCGGCGGCACTTCCGAAGTGGCCGTGATCTCGCTCAACGGCCTGGTCTATTCGAATTCCGTGCGCGTGGGCGGCGACCAGTGCGACGAGGCCATCATCAATTTTGTGCGCCGCAACTACGGCACCCTCATCGGCGAGTCGACCGCCGAGCAGATCAAGATCCAGATCGGCTGCGCGTGGCCAGACAGCGAGCCGGAGGAGATGTCGGTGTCGGGGCGGAACCTGGCCGAGGGCGTGCCGCGCCGCATCAGCATCACCAGCAACGAGGTGCTGGAGGCGCTGAACGAATCCCTGTCCAGCATTCTCGATGCGGTCAAGACCGCGCTCGAGCAGACACCTCCGGAGCTGTGTGCGGACGTGGTGGAGACCGGCATCGTGCTCACCGGCGGCGGTGCGCTGCTGCGCGGCATCGACCGCCTGATCAGCGAGGAGACCGGCCTGCCGGTCTTCGTGGCCGACGATCCGCTCACCTGCGTGGCGCGCGGTGGCGGCAGGGCCCTGGAACTCATGGACCAGGCGCACGGTGACGTATTTGCAACTTACTGACCGGGAGGCCGCTGCACCGGTCGCGACGGGCCGTTACGGGGGGTGCGGCTCCGGGCCCGGAGTGAACTGAACGGGGCCACTTGCATCCATCCACTTACAGCCGGATTCTGGGCCAGGAAGGGCAGCGCACCGCCCGCTTGATGCTTTACCTGCTGCTCGCGGTCGCGCTCATGGCGATGGATCAGCGCGGCAAGCTCATCCCGCGCGCGCGCGGCCTGTTCGGCACACTCGTCGAGCCGGTATTCCACGTGGTCGAATGGCCCGCACAGGCGTGGCGCCGGGCACGCGATTACACGCGCGGCTACCAGGCGCTGCTGGAGGAGAACCGGGCGCTCGGTGAGGCGCTGCTGGAACAGGCCGGCCCGGTTCAGGCGCAGGCGGCGCTGGAGCAGGAAAACCGGCGACTGCGGGCCCTGCTGGAGGCCAGCCAGGGCGGTGAATACGGGTTCCGGTTTGCCGAGCTGGTGCAGGTCAACCTCGATCCGTATTCCCACCAGGTGGTGGTGGATCGGGGCCAAGCGGACGGGGTGTTCGTTGGCCAGGCCGTCATCGACGGCGCCGGCATCATGGGCCAGGTCGAGCGCGTGCGCATCCACATGGCCGATGTGCGGTTGATTTCCGACCCCGATCACGCGATCCCGGTGCAGTTCAACCGCACCGGCCTGCGCTCGGTTGCCTTCGGTACCGGCCAGACCAGCACCCTGCTGCTGCCGCACGTGCCGCTACAGGCCGATGTGCGAAACGGCGACCTGCTGGTGACCTCCGGTTTGGGGGAACGTTTTCCGGCAGGCTTCCCGGTCGCAAGGGTGGAGCGCATCGAACGCGACGCGGGGGGTGCATTTGCGGAAGTGCATGCCCGCCCGCTGGCTGCGCTCGACCGGGGGCGGGAAGTCCTGTTGCTGTTTCCGGCCGCACCCGCGGCGCCTGCACCGGTCCGCGAGGCCGGCGAGCAGGGGGAGGGCACGCCATGATGCGCCACGTGGAGAGCCGGCGTTCGCTGGTCCTGGTTGCTGCCGCGGCCATGCTGCTGACCCTGCTGCCGCTGCCCGCCAGCCTGGATGCGCTGCGGCCCTACTGGGTGGGCCTGGTGCTGATCTACTGGGTGCTGGAGGTGCAGGACATGGTCGGGCTGGGCACCGCGTTCCTGGTGGGCTTGCTGCTGGACCTGCTGACCGGCAGCCTCATGGGGTTGAATGCCTTGCGGTTGGTGATCATGGTGTACCTGGTGCTGCGTTTTCGCGCCCGCCTGCGGTTCTTCACGCCCTGGCAGCAGGCATTGTCGGTGCTCGCCCTGCTGGTCAACGACCGCATCATCCTGTTGTGGATCGCCAGCCTGGTGGGCGAGCCGCTGCCCACCTGGCAGTACTGGCTGCCGCCGCTGGTCGGCACGGCCATCTGGCCCTGGCTGTTTCTGCTGCTGGACCGAATCCGGGTCGGCGTGCGCCGGCCCACGGCCTGATGCTGGCCCGCAGCGCCCACCAGCCGCTCAAGCACGAGGCCGACGAGCAACGCCTGTTCGCGCGACGCGCGCGGCTCGGGTTTGCCATCATGGCGCTGTGTATCGTGGCCCTGGCGGGGCGCTATTCCTACCTGCAGCTGTTTCGGCACGCGGATTACACGACGCGCTCGGAATCCAACCGCGTGCACGTGCAGCCGGTGGCCCCCAACCGCGGGTTGATTTACGACCGCCGCGGTCGGCTGATCGCCGAAAACCGGCCGGCCTACCGCCTGGAGATCATTCCCGAGCAGGTCGGGGACCTGGAGGCCACCTTCGGCGCGCTGTCCGACCTCGTCGATCTCGGCCCCGAGGATCTGGACCGCTGGCGGCGGGTCCGGCCCCGCTACCGCGTGTTCGACCGCATACCCGTCAAATTCAACCTCGGCGAGACCGAAGTGGCGCGCCTCGCGGTCAGCCGGCACCAACTGCCGGGAGTCGTCGTGACGCCCTACCTGGCCCGCCATTACCCGCACGGGGCGTTGCTCACCCACGTTCTGGGGTACGTGGGGCGCCTGGACGTGGCAGACCTGGAGCGGGTCGATGCCGCCAATTACCGTGGCACGACGCATATCGGCAAGATCGGCATCGAGCTCCAGTACGAGACGGAGTTGCACGGGACCGCTGGCGTGGAGCGCGTCGAGACCAATGCCCGGGGGCGCGTGCTGCGGGTGCTGGAAAGGCAGGACCCGATCCATGGCAGCGACCTGGTGCTGTCCCTCGATGTGGCCGTGCAACGAGCGGCATGGGACACGCTCGGTGATCGAGCCGGGGCGTTGGTGGCGATCGATCCGAGCGACGGCAGCGTGGTGGCCATGGTCAGCAAGCCGTCCTACGACGGCAATGCCTTCGTGCATGGGATCGGCAGTCAGGCCTATCAGCAGATCCTGGCGGCTGCCGATCGCCCCTTGTTCAACCGCGCGCTGAACGGCGGCTATGAGCCCGGCTCCACGCTCAAGCCTTTCATCGGGCTGGCCGGGCTGGAAAACGGCGTGATCCAGCGCAACAAACGCATTTTCTCCGGCGGCGAGTTCCTGCTGCCCGGCCAGGAACGGCCGTTTCGCGACTGGAAGGACGGCGGGCACGGTTGGGTGGATATCCGCGGCGCACTGGAACAATCCGTCAACACCTATTTCTACCAACTGGCGCTGGATTTGGGCATCGAGCGCATTCACGCCTACCTGGACCAGTTCGGTTTTGGTCATGCGACCGGCATCGACCTGCCCGGCGAGAGCCGCGGGCTGAACCCCTCTCCGCAGTGGAAGCAACGCCGCTACGGCGAGCCCTGGTACCCTGGCGAGACCGTGATCGCCGGTATCGGGCAGGGTTTCAACGTGGTGACGCCGCTGCAGCTGGCGAATGCCCTGGCGGCGCTCGCCAACGGGGGCGCTCGCATGGCGCCACGGCTGTTGTATGCGCGCAAGCCGCCCGGCACGGAACGCGCCCGGCGCAGCGAGGCGCCGACGGCACAGCAGATTGCCGTGCGCGACCCCCGGAACTGGAGTGAAATCCGCGAGGGCATGCGCCGCGTGGTAAGCGGTCCCCAGGGTACGGCCCGGGTGATCGGACTGGACGCGCGTTTCGAGATCGCGGGCAAGACGGGCACCGCGCAGGTCTATGCGCTGGCGGAGGACGAGGAGTACGACGAGGCCGAGGTGGCGGAGCACCTGCGGCATCATGCGCTGTTCATCGCCTACGCGCCCGCAGGCGACCCGCGCATCGCGGTGGCGGCCGTGGTGGATCACGGCGGCGCCGGCGCCCGCGTGGCGGCGCCCGTGGCGCGTGCCGTCATCGACGCCTGGCTCGCGCAGGAGCTTGCGCAATGAGGTGGCGGCTACCCGTGTGGCTGAGCCTGCCGCGGCTGGACCCCGTGCTGTTGGTGACCTTGCTGCTGGTCATGGCGTTGGGCCTCGCGGCCCTGTACAGCGCGGGGGGTCAGGATGCCGGGCTGGTGCAACGCCAGGGAGTGCGGTTGGCCGTCGGCCTGGTGGCGCTGGCGGTGCTGAGCCAGGTTCCGGCCCATGTATTGCGCATCTGGACCCCCTGGCTGTACCTGTTCGGCCTGGCGCTGGTAGCCGCGACCTGGTTCGTTGGTGTGGGGCGTGGTGCCAGCCGTTGGCTGGACCTCGGGATGGTCACCTTCCAGCCCTCTGAAATCATGAAACTGGCGGTGCCCATGACGGTGGCGTGGTACCTGCACCCGCGCATCCTGCCACCGGACTGGAAGGACAGCGCCATCGCGGTGGCGATCCTGGCCATACCGGCGGCGCTGATCGCCCGCCAGCCGGACCTCGGCACCGCCCTGCTGGTCGCCGTGAGCGGCTGCTTCACCCTGTTCCTGGCGGGCATCCGGTGGCGGATGATTGTGGCGGCGGGCATCGCAATGGCGGGCGCGGCCCCCGTGTTGTGGATGTTCCTCGCCGACTACCAGCGCGCCCGGGTGATGACCTTCATCGATCCCGAGGCCGACCCGCTGGGCGCCGGCTGGAATATCATCCAGTCCAAGATCGCAGTGGGTTCGGGCGGCCTGACCGGCAAGGGCTGGTTGCACGGCACGCAGTCGAACCTGGAGTTCATTCCCGAGCGCCACACCGATTTCATCCTGGCCGTGCTGGCGGAGGAATTCGGGTTGCTGGGCGTCGGCTTGTTGCTGGGGCTCTACCTGCTCCTGATCGGGCGTGGACTGTACATCGCCAGCGTCGCGCGGGATACCTTCTCGCGACTGCTGGCGGGAAGCCTCGCCATGACCCTGTTCGTGTACGTGCTGGTCAACGGCGGCATGGTTTCGGGCTTGCTGCCGGTGGTTGGCGTACCGTTGCCGCTGGTCAGCTACGGCGGCACGTCTGCGGTGACACTGCTGGCAGGTTTTGGCATATTGATGTCGATTTACAGCCACCGGAAATTCATACGGCGGTGAGAAGCTTGGGGCCGTGCCGGAATCATAAGGGTGAGATCAGGCCTCACCGCGAGAGGATGCCATGAAACGACTGCTGGTTTATCTGCTGCTGCTGGCCGCCGTGCCCGGAGCAGCATCCGTCCACCCGGGCGCGGAGGAATTCACCCGCCGCGCGGTGGAGGAGTTCGGGCTCGAGGCCACCCAGGTCGAAGCGGTGCTGGCGGACGCCACGTACCAGCAATCCATCGTCGATGCCATCCGTCGGCCGGCCGAGAGCAAGCCATGGCACGAATACCGCCCCATCTTCCTGAACGAGCGTCGCATCGACGGCGGCATCCGCTTCTGGCGGGAACATGCCGAACTGGTGGATGCGGTGGCCGAACGCTTCGGGGTGGAACCGCAGATCATCGTCGCCATCATCGGGGTCGAAACCCTGTACGGTCGGATCACCGGCAGCTATCGGGTCATCGACGCGCTGGCCACGCTCGGCTTCTACTACCCCGACGAACTGTCCCGTGACCGCTCGGCGTTCTTCGCCGGCGAATTGATCCAGTTCATGCTGCTGGGCCAGGAGGAACAGCTGCCATTGGGCGAAGTCAGGGGCTCCTACGCCGGCGCGATGGGAATCGGGCAATTCATTCCCAGCAGCTACCGTGCCTACGCGGTCGATTTTGACGGCAACGGGCGGCGCGACCTGTGGCAGTCCCTTCCCGATGCGGTAGCCAGCGTCGCCAATTACCTGCACCGGCACGGCTGGCAGCCGGGCGAGCCGGTGGGAGAGCCGGCGGTGGCCCGCGCGGGGGCGGACCCGGCGCTGGTCGCTAGCCGGAATTACAAGCCGGCGCATACGCTCGAGGCGCTGGCCCACGGTGGCTACAGTGCCGCAGCGCCGCTCGAGCCGGACCGGCTGGCGGCCGTGCTCAGGCTGGAAGAAGAGGACCGGCATGCGTACTGGCTGACCTTCGACAACTTCTACGTCATCACCCGCTACAACCGCAGCCCGCTGTACGCCATGGCGGTGCTGCAGTTGAGCGAGGAGATCGCCCGCAGGATGCGCCGTTCATGAGTGGACCCATGCGCTGGGCGCTGCCATGCGCGGTCCTGCTGCTGGCCGCCTGTGCAGGCGAGGTGCGGCGCCCGGATGATGCCGACGGGCCTTCCGCGCGGGTGCTGCGGCCCGCCGATGTTGCGGACGCGATCCCGCGCCCGGAGCCGCGGTCCCGTTACGGCAATCGCTCGCCCTACGAAGTGCTGGGCAAGCAATACTACGTGATGGACAGCAGCGCAGGGTACCAGCAGCGCGGCGTCGCCTCCTGGTACGGCAGCAAGTTCCATGGCCGCAAGACGTCCAGCGGCGAGGTGTTCGACATGCACAAGGCCACCGCGGCCCACCGCGAATTGCCGCTCCCCACCTACGCGGAAGTCACCAACCTGGACAACGGCCGCTCGGTGGTGGTGAAGATCAATGACCGCGGGCCGTTCCACGACCAGCGCCTCATCGATCTCTCCTACGGGGCCGCCGTGCGCCTGGGCATGGTGGCCGACGGCACCGCCCAGGTCGAGGTGCGGGCGATCCATTTCGAGGGCCCGCAGCCCCCGGCCCCGGCCGTCAAGGTTGCCGATGGCACTTTTCTGCAGGTGGGGGCATTCAGCGACCGCAATGCGGCCGAGCACCTCGCCGGACGCATGATGGCCGAGCAGCTCGAGCCGGTCGTCATCCAGCGCGCGGACGGGCTGTACAAGGTCTGGATCGGGCCCTACCAGTGGGAGTCCGAAATCGAGCAGGCGACGCGCAGGGTCATTGAACTGGGCATGGAACGACCGCATAAAGTCAGGCGTTGAGGCCTGATGTGGCTTGCATTGGGTGTGTGCAGACGGAATCATGAATAAGCCATGAAAAAACTTCTGACCCGAATCATCCCCGGCCTGGCATGGCTGAGCCTGGCCGCCGCCCAGGTGCCGCCGCCCCCCGCCGGCATGCCCACGCCGGCCGCGCCCCAGTTGGGCGCCGACAGCTACATCCTGATGGATTTCGACAGCGGCACCGTGTTGGTGGAACATCAGCCGGACCTGCGGGTGGACATTGCCAGCATCACCAAGTTGATGACCAGCTACGTGGTGTTCCAGGAGCTGGCAGCTGGCAAAGTCAGCCTGGACGATGCGGTGCCGGTGAGCGAGAAGGCCTGGCGCACGGAGGGTTCGAGGATGTTCATCGAACCGGACATGCAGGTGAGTGTCGAGGAGCTGCTGATGGGCCTCATCGTGCAGTCCGGCAACGACGCCAGCGTGGCGCTGGCCGAATTCCTGGCCGGCACGGAGGAAGCGTTCGCCGGCGTCATGAACTACTACGCCGGCCAGCTGGGCATGGCCCATACGCATTTCGTGAATGCCACCGGCTTGCCGGATCCGGAACATTACAGCACCGCCCGGGACACCGCCCTGCTCAGCGCGGCGATCATTCGCGATTTTCCCAACTACTACACGTGGTACTCGGAGAAGGAATACACCTTCAACAATATTCGCCAGCACAATCGCAACAACCTCCTGTGGCGGGACCCCGCTGTCGATGGGCTCAAGACCGGGCACACCGAGGCGGCGGGATATTGCCTGGCATCCTCGGCCAAGCGCGAGGGAATGCGCCTGGTCGGCGTGGTCATGGGGTCTTCTTCCGAACAGGCCCGCGCCAGCGAAAGTCAGAGCCTGCTGAATTACGGCTTCCGGTTTTTCGAGACCCTGCAGCTCTACAAGGCCGGGGAACAGCTTGCCGAGGGCCGGGTCTGGAAGGGCGTATCGGAACAGGTGCGCCTGGGCCTGCCCGACGACCTGTTCATCACCATTCCGCGCGGCCGCTACGACGACCTCGAGGCCCGGGTCGAGATGCAGCCGGAGCTGGTGGCGCCGCTCGAGCTCGGCGCGGAAGTCGGCCGCATCGTGATCCAGCTGGACGACGAGCCGGTGGCCAGCCGGGCCCTGGTGACGCTGGAGGGGGTCGCGCCGGCAGGCTTTTTTGGCCGCGCCTGGGACGGTATCCGCCTGTGGGCCGGGAGCTTCTTCGACGATGAGTGAAGGGGAATCGCTGCTGAGCTTTCCCTGCCGGTTCCCCATCAAGGCCATGGGGCGCAATGGCGAGGGCTTCGAGGCACTGGTCACCGGTATCATCAGCCGTCACGCCGCCCTCTACGAGGGCGAGGCGGTTCGCACCAACGAGAGCACCGCGGGAAATTTCATCGCGGTCACCGTCACCATCGAGGCGCAATCGCGGGCCCAGCTGGATCGTATCTACCAGGAGCTGACCCGGTGCGAGCGCATCCTGATGGCGCTGTGAGCGCAGGTATGCATTCCATGGCGCTGAGCGCAAACCCCGGGGCGGCGGCCGATGCGCTGGTCGTGCGGCGCCTGGGCCAGGCCGAGTACGGCGCCGTCTGGCGGGCCATGCAGGATTTCACCGACCGGCGCCACGCAGGCACCGCCGACGAGCTGTGGCTGGTGCAGCACCCGCCGGTGTTCACCCTCGGCCAGGCCGGTCGGCGCGAGCATGTGCTGGCGCCGGGAGACATCCCGGTGCTGCGAGTCGATCGCGGCGGCCAGGTGACCTACCACGGCCCGGGCCAGCTCGTGGCCTATCCCTTACTGGACCTGCGCCGCTTGCGGCTGGGCGTTCGCCAGCTGGTACACCTCATCGAGGGGGCGGTCATCGAATTGCTCGGCTCCTTTGGCGTGCGGGCCGCGCGGGCGCCGGGCGCTCCGGGCGTCTACGTGGACGGGGTGAAGATCGCTGCGCTGGGGCTGAGGGTGCGAAGGGGATGCAGCTTCCACGGCCTGGCCCTGAATGTCGACATGGACCTGGAACCCTTCGCACGCATCAACCCCTGCGGGTTCGAGGGCCTGCAGGTCACCCAACTCTCGCAACTCGCTTCCTGTGAACTGTCGCAGGTCGAGGCGCGGCTGATCGACTGCCTGGCCGACGCACTGGGTTACGCCGGCCGCGTCGGTTCGGCAGCGCCGACACTGCCGGATGCGGCAGAAGGATGACGGCATGAGCGCCGGGCGCAGGGTTCCGATCCGACTGAGCGGGCCGCGGGCCGGCGAGAAGCAACTCGGCCGGGACAAGATGGCGCGCAACACGGCCCGCTTCGAGGCGGGGACGCCGGCGTTGCGCAAGCCGCCGTGGATCCGTGTGCGCCTGCCGGCAGGCAATGCCGTCCAGAACCTCAAGCAACGGCTGCGCAGCGAGGGCCTGGTCACCGTGTGCGAGGAGGCCAGCTGCCCGAATATCCACGAGTGTTTCGCCAAGGGCACGGCCACCTTCATGGTGCTGGGCGACATCTGCACCCGCCGCTGCTCGTTCTGCGACGTGGCGCACGGACGCCCGGGGCCGCCGGATCCACAGGAACCCCGGCGGCTGGCGAGCACCATCGCCGGCATGGGCCTTCGCTACGTGGTCGTCACCTCCGTGGACCGGGACGACCTCCGCGACGGCGGTGCCGCCCATTTCGCCGCCTGCATTGCCGAGATCCGTGCCGTCAATCCTGGCATTCACGTGGAGATCCTGGTGCCGGATTTCCGCGGCAAGGGCCGCATGGAACGCGCGCTGGAGGCGTTGTCGCAACAGCCGCCGGACGTGTTCAATCACAACCTGGAGACGGTGGAGCCGTTATACCGCGACGTGCGACCGGGTGCCGATTACCAGTGGTCGCTCGATTTGCTCAAGGCCTTCAAGCAGCGACACGCGGGCATTCCCACCAAGTCCGGTATCATGCTGGGGCTGGGGGAGACGCCCGAGCAGGTGGAGCGCGCCATGCAGGACCTGCGCGATCACGACGTCGACCTGTTGACCCTGGGCCAGTATCTCCAGCCCACGCCCCACCATCATCCGGTGATGCGCTACTGGACGCCGGCGGAGTTCGACGAACTGGCCGTGCACGCCCGGCGCATCGGATTCACCCACGTCGCCTCGGGACCGATGGTGCGCTCGTCCTACCACGCGGACCGACTGGCCGAGGAAGCGGGCCTGGTGTGAAGGGCCTGTTCCCCGCAGGCTTGCGCTCCGTCGCCTTTTGCTGGCTTAATTGCAACCATCCGCTGGAAGAGCGGTCTGTAACTGGACTGCGCCCGCGGCCAGGGGGCGGTCATTGATCAAGGAGAGTCAGCGCTTGAAAGTGTGCAGAATAGCCATTGTTCTGCTGATGAGTTCCGTTGCGTGGGCGAGCGTGCCCGACGAGCAGTCGATCGCGCTCAAGCCGAGCATGGAGCAGCGATTTGCCAGCAACCTCGCGACCAAGTTCCTGACCAACTGGCACTACAAGGACATCCGCCTCGACGACACGCTCTCCAGCGGTATCTTCGAGGGGTATCTCGAATTGCTGGACCCGAATCGCAGCTATTTCCTGGCCGCCGACATCGCCTCGTTCGAACGCTTCCGCCGCGCGCTCGATGACGCGCTGCGCCACTCCGACCTGGCGCCCGCATACGAAATCTTCAACCTGTATTCCGAGCGCGTGCAGCAGCGTGTCAGCCACGCGCGCGCCCTGCTGAAGCAGCCGTTCGATTTCACCGTCGATGAATACTACAGCTTCGATCGCTCGGAGGCCCCGTGGGCCCTGAGCGAGGCGGAACTCAACGAAATCTGGCGCAAGCGGGTTAAGAACGACTATTTGCGGCTCAAGCTGACCGGCAAGGAGGCTGAGGCCATCGTGGAGACGCTGGACGACCGTTACGTCAATCAGGAGCGCCGCATCCTGGAGCTTAAATCGCCCGACATCTTCCAGTTTTTCATGAATGCCTTCGCGCAGGCCATCGAGCCTCATACCGGTTATCTGTCGCCACGCAGCTCGGAGAATTTCGAGATTTCCATGAAGCTGTCACTGGAAGGCATCGGCGCGCTGCTCGGCCGCCAGACCGAGTACACCAGCATTCAGCAGGTGGTGCCGGGCGGACCGGCGTCCCTGGATGGCAGGCTGCAGGCGGGCGACCGCATCATCGCGGTGGGGCAGGGCCATGACGGCAAGATGGTCGACGTGATCGGCTGGCGGGTGGACGATGTGGTTGACCTGATCCGCGGACCCAAGGACACCGTGGTGAAGCTGGAGGTGCTGCCGGAGGACGCGGGCGAGGACGGCCCCAGCGTGACCATCGACATCGTCCGCGGCGAGGTGAGGTTGGAAGAGCAGGCGGCGAAGAGCGACATCATCGAGGTGCCGCGCGACGGTGACGGGCCGCTCAAGATCGGCGTGATCGATTTGCCGGTGTTCTATCTCGATTTCAACGGCCGGGCCACAAACCGGCCCGACTACCGCTCCAGCACGCGTGACGTGCGCCGGTTGATCGAGGAGCTCAAGGCCGAGGGCGTGCAGGGCATGGTGATCGACCTGCGCAACAACGGCGGCGGCTCGCTATTGGAGGCCACCACGCTGACGGGCCTGTTCATCGACCAGGGACCCGTGGTGCAGGTGCGCAATTCCTCCGGGCGAATCAGCACCGAGGAGGACACTGAGCCGGGCATGGCCTGGGACGGTCCGCTGGCGGTGCTGGTCAACCGCTACAGCGCCTCGGCCTCGGAGATTTTCGCGGCCGCGATCCAGGATTACGGCCGTGGGCTGGTGATCGGCGAGACCACCTTCGGCAAGGGTACGGTACAGAGCCTGCTGGACCTCGATGATTACGCGCCCTCCGACTCGCCCAGCATGGGACAGCTGAAGATCACCATGGCGCAGTTTTTCCGCGTCAATGGCGGGTCGACCCAGAACCGCGGGGTCATTCCGGACATCCGCTTTCCGTCGGCGGGGGACCCGGAAGCGTATGGCGAGCGCTCGCTCGACAACGCGCTGCCCTGGACGCAGATCGAGGCGGCGGATTACCAGACCAGCGGCGACCTGAGCCAGATGGTGGCGGTGGCGGATTTCCGCTACCAGGGCCGGGCTTCTGCCGATCGGGAATTTGCCTGGCTGATGACCGATATCGAGGAATTCAACCAGGAGCAGGACAGCACCACGGTATCGCTGCTGGAATCGGCCCGCCGCGAAGAGCTGGACGAGAAGGAAACGCGACGCAAGGAGCGCAAGGAGCAGCGTCAGGGTCACGGGCCCCTGTTTGACGACGAGGATCGCGTGAGTCTGGATGCCGACGAGCTCGAAGAGGCGCCGCAGGACGGGGCCGAGGACGATGAAGAGAGCACGGACGACGACAGACCGGACCTGTTACTCAGGGAGTCCGCGCGCATCGTCGCCGACATGGTCGAACTGAGCGCCGATCATCAGACGCTGGTGCAGCAGTTCTCGACGCTGAACCGGCAGCACCAGGGCAGCGAGAAAATCAACTGAAAGCGGCTTCCAGGCCCGGCCCGCCAGAAGCGGGCCGGGCCATTTTCATTGGGGCCGCGCCCTGCCTCAACGGTTGCGCAGGGAATCGCGAATCTGAGTCAGCAATTCGACTTCGGCCGAAGGCTTGGGCGGTTCCGGCGGAGCCTCCTCGGCGGTCGCTTCCTCGGCGCGCTTGAGCGAGTTCATTGCCTTGATGGCCATGAAGATCGCAAAGGCGATGATGATGAAATCGATCAGTGTCTGGATGAACATGCCATAGTTGAGCGTGACCGCCTCCGCGCCCTCGGATGCCGCGCGCAAGGTGACCGCCAGCCCGGTGAAATCGACCCCACCCAGCAACATCCCGATGGGCGGCATCAACACGTCGTTGACGAACGATGACACGATCTTCCCGAACGCGCCGCCGATGATGATACCGACTGCCATGTCCATCACGTTTCCGCGCATGGCAAATTCTTTGAATTCCGACATCATGCTCATGGTTTTCTCCCGTTCTCACGTGTGGTTTTCTCAAGCCCCGGACCGTGCGCCTGCGGGCTTGGTTCCAGCATCATACAGTTGCGTGTGTCGGGATACGACTGCGTGGCCCGCTGCTAGAATGACCCTCGATGGCATCCACCCACGCTGAGAGTGTGCTGAGGGTCGCAGTGCCGGTCCCGTTGCCGGGCCTGTTCGACTACCTGCCCCCGTCCGATGGCGTCGGCCTCGGGCCCGGCACCCGGGTCGTGGTGCCGTTTGGACAACGCCAGGCGGTGGGGGTGGTGATGGCCGTCGCCGGATCCAGCGACGTCCCGTCGGGACGGCTGTTGCCGGTCAAGCGGGCTCTGGACGCGGGCGAGCCCCTGCTGGACGGGCCATTGCTGGATTTGCTGACCTGGTGCGCACGCTATTACAAGCATGCGCCCGGCGAGGTGGTCATGAACGCTCTCCCGCCGCCCTTGCGCCTCGCGCGCCACGTCGTCCCGGAAGCCCCCGTGCAGTATCGGTTGACCGCCGAGGGGCGGGAGCGGCTCGGCCAACCGCCGGGACGGGCGAGCGCGCAGTGGCAATTGCTCGACCTGCTGCGCGAGGGTCCGGCCGACCCCGGCGCGATGCGCCGCTGGCGCGGCGACTGGAGCCGGATCGCGTCGCGGGTGGTCGAACACGGCTGGGTCGCGGAAGAGGCGCGTGCGCAGCCGGTGCTGGATGCCCAGGCGGGCCCGGAATTGACGGCGGAGCAGCAGAGCGCGCTGGCGGCGCTGCGGGCCGGGCTCACTGGTTTTCGCTGCCACCTGCTGGACGGCATCACCGGCAGCGGCAAAACCGAGATCTACCTGCGCCTCATCGAGGAGGTTGTGCGCTCGGGCCGGCAGGTCCTGGTGCTGGTGCCCGAAATCGGCCTGACGCCCCAATTGGTTGAACGATTCAGGCGGCGCCTGGGCCTGCAGCCGGCCTTGTCGCATTCCGGACTGTCCGATGGTGAGCGGGTGGAAACCTGGGCCGCGGCCCGCCGCGGCGAGGCGCGCCTGCTGATCGGCACCCGTTCCGCCTTGTTCCTGCCGCTTCCCAGGCCCGGGTTGATCATCATGGATGAATCGCATGATGCCTCCTTCAAGCAGCAGGAGGGATTCCGATTCTCTGCCCGCGACGTGGCCATCAAACGCGCTGCGCTGCTCGAAGTTCCCATCGTGCTGGGCACCGCGACCCCGTCGCTGGAAACCCTGCACAACGCCGCGTCCGGCAAATACGGATGGATTCGCCTGCGCCAACGGGCCACCGGCGCACCCGAACCGGCCTGGTCGCTGGTCGACCTGCGCCAGCAGATCACCCAGGGCGGACTCGCTTCCACCACGCTGGAGCGCATCGGCGCGGCGCTGGAACGGGGCGAGCAGGTGCTGGTGTTCCTGAATCGCCGCGGTTATGCGCCGGTGCTGTTGTGCCATGATTGCGGCTGGCACGGGACCTGCCAGCGGTGTGATTCGAACATGACCTGGCACCGGGCCGGCCGCACCTTGATTTGCCATCATTGCGAGCGACGCCAGCCGGTGCCGCGGGTGTGCCCGGACTGCAGGGCGGACGCCCTGCAGGGGGCGGGAGCGGGCACCGAACAGCTCGAACGGCTGCTGGGACGGCATTTTCCCGGCTTTCCGTGCTACCGGTTCGACCGCGACCAGACCCGGCGCAAGGGCGCCTTCGAGCGCCTGTACCAGGAAGTCCGACGGGGAGCGCCCGGTATCCTGGTGGGCACCCAGATGCTGGCCAAGGGCCATCACTTCGAAGGCATCACGCTGGTGGTGATCGTCAACCTCGACCAGGCGCTGTACAGCGCCGATTTCCGGGCCATGGAACGCATGGGCCAACTGATGACGCAGGTAGCGGGACGCGCCGGTCGCGCCGGCCGGGCCGGGCAGGTGGTGCTGCAAACCCACCATCCGGACCATCCGCTACTGGCTCGCCTGTTGCGGGACGGGTACGAAGCGTTCGCAATGGAACTGCTGGAGGAGCGCCGGCTGACGGGGTTGCCGCCGTTCACCCACCAGGCCATGCTGCGCGCGGAGGCGGTCGGGCGCGAACCCGTGCTGGAATTCCTGCACCAGGCCAGGGCGGCATTCAGCGGCGATTCCACCGGCGTTTACGGCCCGCTGCCGGCCCTCATGGAGCGTCGTGGTGGACGCTTCCGCTGGTACCTGTTGGCCCAGGACGCCAGTCGCGCCCGCCTGCAACGAAACCTCGACCGGTGGCTGACGAAGGTGCGTTCGCTGCCGGGTGTCCGCCGCGTCCGCTGGAGCGTGGACATCGACCCGCAGGAAGCCTAAAAACCGTGTTTTCAGCCCGCGCGATTCACTCCTCTTGCTTGCCTTTGCGGCGCGGGCGGTAAGATGACGAGCGCGGGGGGTTCACCCAGTGAACCGAGACCCGTTGCTCCCTGGCTGCGCGTTCAACGGCGTTGATGTACATCGTGGCCATATCGCCCGACACCGGTGCCGGTTTGGCTTGTTGCGTGCCGCAGCCCACGAGCACGATCGACAATGAGAGGCATGCTGTTTGCAGGTGTTTTTTCACGTGGTCCTTTCCGCAACCGGCGCATGGGCCCGGCGCTTGGCCTATCAACATAACATCCCGGGGGCAGCTTTCAAATGGTTTCACAGGCGCGTTTTGCGGCGGCGCGGCACCGCAAGATGGAAACGAGCGTCGGGAGGGGCCACTGCGGATGCCATGACTCGAAGCCGGAGCTTTTCTGGTCGTCAAGAGTCCATCGGTTTAAACTTCATTTCCCCCGGAATAACTTGCAGCGCTTCTGACCATGGAATCAACCAAACCGGAATCACGCGTCGAGGCCGCGGCGCAAACGGGCGAACGCGAAGCGTTTGCCACCCTCAGCACGGCGGTCAACGAGCTGATCATCGGCCAGGAGCGCCTGATGGAGCGGCTGATCATGGCGCTGCTCTGCCATGGCCACCTGCTGGTGGAAGGCGCGCCCGGCCTGGCGAAGACGACTGCCATCAAGGTGCTCGCCGATCGCATCGAGGGCGACTTCCATCGCATCCAGTTCACCCCGGACCTGCTGCCGGCCGACCTGACGGGAACCGAGATCTACCGGCCCCAGGACGGCAGCTTCGAGTTTCAGCGGGGGCCCATTTTTCACAACCTCATCCTGGCCGACGAGGTCAACCGGGCGCCCGCCAAGGTGCAGTCGGCGCTGCTCGAGGCGATGGGCGAACACCAGGTCACCGTGGGGCGCGTCACCTATGCGCTGCCGCAACTGTTCCTGGTGATGGCCACGCAGAACCCCATCGAGCAGGAGGGCACCTATCCGCTGCCCGAAGCGCAGCTGGACCGCTTCCTGATGCACGTGTCGATCGGCTACCCGGACGCCGCGGCCGAACAGGAGATTCTGGGGTTGGCCCGGCAGCAGGCCCGGGATGAACTCTCCGAGGCGCCGCAGGCGCCGGTGCTGGTCACCCAGCAGCAGGTATTCGCCGCCCAGTCACAGGTGCTCGAACTCCATCTGGCCCCGGCGCTGCAGGAATATATCGTGCAACTGGTGTTGGCGACGCGCGATCCGGGCCGGTGGGACGAGACCCTGGGGCACCTGGTCAGTTATGGCGCCAGCCCACGCGCCACGATCGGCCTCGACCGCTGTTCCAGGGCCCGCGCCTGGCTCGACGGACGGGATTACGTGTCGCCCGATGACGTCCATGCCACCATCCACGACGTCCTGCGCCATCGGGTGCTGCTGTCCTACGAGGCCGAAGCCGATGGCGTCATCGTCGACGAGCTGGTCGATCGGCTGCTGGAGCGGGTTCCGGTTCCATGACGGACGACTTCCCGGGCGACGGCATTCACCTGGGCGCGGCAGAATTGATCGCCTTGAGGCCGCGCTGCAACGCGCTCTGCCTGCCTTTCCATCAGCCCACCGTATCGGCCCTGGCGGGCGCGTACCGGTCACGTTTTCGCGGCCGCGGCGTGGATTTCCTCGAGTCGCGCAACTACCAGCCGGGCGACGACATTCGCAACATGGACTGGCGCGTGACGGCCCGCACCGGCCGACCCCACACCAAGATCTTCCAGGAGGAGCGCGAGCGCCCCGTGCTGCTGGTGCTCGATGCGGCCCCCAGCCTGTTTTTTGGCACCCGTCACTGTCTCAAATCCGTCGCGGCCGGGCGCATGGCCGCCGCCATCGCCTGGGCTGCCGTCCGGCGAGGCGACCGAATCGGGGCATTCCTGTTCGCGCCCGGGGCGCACCGGGAGATCCGTCCCGCCGGTGGGCGCCGGGGCGCGATGCGGGTGATCCAGGGCCTGGTGGAATGGCTCGACCCGGCGCGTATCCGTGATGGCATGGAGCCCCTTTCGGCGGCCCTGGAACGGGTGCGCCACGCGGTTCGGCCTGGCAGCCTGGTCATCGTCATCAGCGATTTTTTCAGCCTCGATGAAACCTGTAATCGGCATCTGTCGCGGTTGCGTCAGCACAACGACGTGATCGGCTGCCAGGTGCTCGACCCGGCCGAAGAGACCCTGCCGGCGGGGCGCTATCCCATCACGGACGGCCGACATACCAGCCTGCTGGACATGGCACACGCTGGCGGGCGGAGACGGTTCCAGGCCATGAGCGAGCGCCACGGCGAGGGGCCGCGCAAGCTGTTTCAGAAACACCAGTGTGACTGGGTCGCGATGCATACGACGGATGACCCGGTGGAGGTGTTGGGCCGGGATCTGCGGGTGCTGGTGGGGCGCGCGGCATGAACCCCCAGGGCGCGGATTTGCTGGCACAGCTCAGGGATATTCACGCGGTCCCGGTGGTGGCCTGGTGGCCGCCCGCCCCGGGATGGTGGTTGCTGGCTGCGCTCCTGCTGGTCGCGCTGTGGTTTGCGGCGCGCTGGGCGGTGCGCCGCTATCGGCGCCGGTTGATGCGCCGCCGGTGGCTGGCGAAGGTCGCCGAACTGCAGGCAGCCTGCGACCCCGCCCGCGCGCCCCAGGCGTTCATCGCGGGCCTGAATCGCATCCTCAAGGTCACCGCGATGGGGGCATTTCCGGAGGCCCATTGCGCCCGCCTGCAAGGTGCTGCCTGGGTCTCCTTCCTGCGACAAAAGCTGGGCGACGATGCCGTCGCCGAGTCCCTCGAGGCCTTGGCCGGTGGCCCCTATGAGCCGCGACCCCAATACGATGCCGACGCGTTGCTGCATGCGGTCCGTCGCTGGATCAGGCGCTATGGGTGAGGCCGAGATCAGCACCGGTTTTGCCGTGGCGTGGCCATGGATGCTCGCCCTGCTGCCACTGCCCTGGCTATTGCGGTGGTGGCTTCCGGAGGCGCCCGCGCGCGGCATGAGCGCCTTGAGGGTTCCCTGGTACCGGTCGGTGGCCGCCGGCGCCGAGGGCTGGATTCGCCGCCCCCTGCTGGCGGCCGTCGCCACGCTGGCTTGGCTGTTACTGGTGGCGGCCGCGGTGCGCCCCCAGTGGGTCGGCGAGGTCGATACCCTGCCGGTGACCGGCCGGGATTTGCTGCTGGCGGTGGATATCTCGGGCAGCATGGATACGCAGGACATGGTGTGGGAGAACCGCGCGGTCAATCGGCTCGAAGTGGTCCGGCAGGTTGCCGGGGAGTTCGTGCAGCGCCGACGCGGCGACCGGGTAGGGCTGATCCTGTTCGGCAGCCGTGCATATCTGCAGACGCCACTGACCTTCGACACCGAAACCGCGGCCACGCTGCTGTCCGAATCGGAGATCGGGCTGGCCGGTCGCGAGACGGCCATCGGCGACGCCATCGGCCTGGCGGTTAAGCGCCTGCGCGAGGACGCCGCCGCGGATCGCGTGCTGATCCTTTTGACCGATGGCGCCAATACCTCGGGTGAGGTGCAGCCCCTGCAGGCAGCGGAGTTCGCGGCCCGCGAAGGGCTGACCGTGTACACCGTGGGCGTGGGCGCGGACGAGATGATGGTCAAGGATTTTTTCGGCTCGCGGCTCGTCAACCCCTCCGCGGACCTGGATGAGGACACGCTGCGGGCCATTGCCGAGCGGACCGGCGGCCGGTATTTCCGGGCCCGCGACGCCGAGGGGTTGGCAGGGATTTACCGCCTGCTGGACGAACTCGAGCCGGTCGAAAGCGACGTCGAGGCAGTGCGGCCTGTCGATGAGTTGTTTTACTGGCCGCTGGGTATCGCCTATCTGTTGGCGCTGATCACCCTGGCGGTCGTGCTGCGCCCCGCCGGGTTGCGCATGCGGGCGGCGTGATGGAACCCGCGATCCTGCATTTCATCCGGCCCGCGTGGCTGTGGTCGCTGCCCGTGGCGGCGCTGCTGCCCTTCGCCTGGCGTTACCTGCGCCGCCCCTCGGGGGATTGGGCCCGCATTTGCGATGCACACCTCCTGCGCTGGCTCAGTGCGGATGACCCGGCACGGCCGCGGCGACGCGCCGGCACCTGGGCGGCAGCGGCCTTGCTGGTGTTGGCCGGCCTCGCGCTGGCGGGCCCCAGTTGGCAGCGCCTGCCGGACCCGTCGTTCACCGCGCGCGATGCCCGTGTGCTGGTGGTCGACCTGTCGGCGTCGATGCTGGCCGAGGACCTCAAACCCAATCGGCTGGTGAGGATGCGCTTCCGGCTGTCCGATCTGCTCGGCCAGACGCGGGAGGGACAGGTGGGACTGGTCGCCTATGCCGGCGATGCCTACGTGGTCTCGCCGCTGACCAATGACATGAATACGATCGCCAACCTGTTGCCGGCACTGCACCCGGACATCATGCCGGTGGCGGGCAGCCGGGCCCAACGGGGCCTGGAGCTGGCGGCCGAACTGCTGGAACGGGCCGGTGCGGCGCGCGGAGAGATTCTGCTGGTGACGGACAGCGCCGACGCGGCCGACGCGGAGACGGCGGGCGCGTTGTACCGGCGGGGCATCGCCACCTCGGTGATGGCCGTCGGCACGCGCGACGGCGCGCCGATTCCCAGCGGCACGGGCTTCGTGAAGGATGCCGCCGGCAACGTGGTCATCGCCCGCCTGCAGCTGGATCCGCTGGCCCGCGTGGCGGCGGCGGGGGGCGGCGTGCTGACCCGCCTGGACGCGCCACCCGCGGACGTGGTCCCGTGGCGGTCCGCCGAGGGTGGGGCCTTTGCCCGCCGTGATGACGGGCTCGAGGAGCGGTGGCGGGACGCCGGGCCGTGGATGCTGCTCCTCATCCTGCCGTTCGCAGCGCTCGGGTTCAGGCGGGGACTGCTCTTCCAGTTGGCGCTGTGCTTGCTGCCCGGCCTGATGATGAGTCCGCCCGCGCAGGCCGGGTGGTGGCAGGACCTGTGGCAGCGTCGTGACCAGCAGGCGCAAGCGGCCCTGCGCGAGCAGCGGCCCGCGGAGGCGGCCGGCTTGGCCCGGGACCCCGCCATCAGCGCGGAGGGCTGGTACCGGGCGGGTGAATACGGGCTCGCGAGCGAGCGGTGGGGCGGCCAGAACACGGCGAACGCGCACTATAACCGCGGCAATGCGCTGGCACTGGCGGGTGAATACGACGCGGCGCTGGCCGCCTATGACGAAGCCCTGGCCCGGGCCCCCGGCATGGAAGATGCCGAGTTCAACCGGGAAGTCGTGGAACGACTGAAGCAGCAACAGCAGCAGGAACAGGACCAGGCCGGCGAGCAGTCCGAGTCATCGGCGGAGCAGTCGCCGGACGGCCAGCAGTCACCGCAGCAGGGTGAGGGCGAAGCCGACCAGGAGGAGCAACCGGGCGAGGAAGCGCAGGGGGAGAACGACGCCGAGTCGAATCAGCAGGCCCTGGCGCAGGCCTGGTCGGAGGAAGACGCGCAGGCAATGGAGCAATGGCTGCGACGCATTCCCGACGATCCCGGCGGCCTGCTGCGGCGCAAATTCCGCAGCCAGCACCTGCAGCGGGGCGCGCCCGCGGACGAGGAGCGGTCGTGGTGAGGCGGCGGACCCGCAGCGCGAGCGGGCGGGCGGCGGGGCTCGCGGCCGCCGTGCTGGCCTGGGTGTTTGCCGCGTGGGCCGCGGCAGCGGAGGTGACGGTGCGCGTGGACCGCACCGAGGCCGTGGTGGGGGAGACCGTCACCCTCATCATCCAGACCGATGATCCGGAACAGAGCCTGGAAACGGACCTCGACGCATTGCAGCAGGAATTCGAGGTGCTGGACCAGCGCTCGGAGACACAGATGTCGATCGTGAACGGGCAGCAGACCGCGCAGGTGCGGTTGCTGGTGACGCTCGAACCCCGGCGCAGTGGAATCCTAACGATTCCGGCGCTGAAGTTCGATGGCGCCGCATCGACTCCGCTGCAGATCACGGTCGCACCGGCGCCTGAACTGGCGCCGGGAGAGGCCCCGCCGGTGTTCATCGAGCTCGCGCTGGACCCCGAGCAGGGGCCCTACTATGTGCATGCGCAGTTATCCCTGACGGTGCGTATTTTCTACCAGCAAAACCTCACCGAGGCAGCCATCAACCCCCCGGCGCCGGACCAGGCATCGGTGCGGCTGCTGGATGAGATCCCCTTCCAGGCGGACCGCAATGGCGTCCGCTACCGTGTCCTGGAGCGCCGATACGCGATCTTTCCGGAACGATCGGGGCAGTTGCAGATACCGCCCATGCAATTGACCGGGCGGTTGCTGGAGCGACCTGCCCAGCGGCTCTGGCAGCCCTCCGTTCGCGGCCGCCGGGTGCGCATCGATAGCGAGCCGTTGAGCCTGGAGATCGAACCACGGGCCGCCGCGTTCCAGGGTGAGCACTGGCTGCCCGCGCGGCGCATCACGCTCTCACAACAGATTTCCGATCCGGACTCCCTGCGCGTGGGCGAGCCGGTGACCCGCACCGTGATCGTTGACACGGTTGGCCTCGAGGAAAACATGATCGAGGAGCCCCGGTGGCCGGCCCTGGCGGATGCGCGGGTGTATCCCGACCAGCCACAGGGCATTACGCGGGATGATGGACGCTGGGTCCTCGGGCACAAGGAATTCCGCTACGCGGTGGTGCCGGAGAAGTCCGGTGAACTGGTATTGCCGGAAGTCCGCGTCGATTGGTGGGATACGCTCGCCGATGTCCAGCGCACCGCGGTCCTGCCGGAGCATCGTGTAACGGTGGCGGCTCCCGAATTGCCGTCGGGCGCGACCGCTGCGGCGAAACCGGCTGCCGCGGTTCCGGGGACGGCCGCGTCTGCCGCGGCCGGGCCGTTGGCCGAAACCGGTGGTATCTGGCGCGCGCTGGCGATCGTGTTCGCCGTGCTCTGGGTGGCCACGCTCGGTGTCCACCTGCACCTGCGTCGCGGCGCCACCGGTCGCGGCCGTGCGCCCGTGGAGCCCGGCATGCCGGAGGACGAGGCCGGGCTGCTACGGGCCTTGAGGCGCTCCTGCGCGGATAACGACCGCACCCAGACTCGCCTGCTGCTCCGACGGTGGCTGCGGGCGCACGGTCCGCGACGCGCGCACGGCAGTGTGCTCGAGTTTGCACGCGGCGTTGACGATGCCGCGCTGCGGGATGCGATTCGGGTGTTCGATGCCGGCGACTTTGGCACAGCGCCTGCATCGCAGTGGGAGGGCGAGGCCCTGTGGCGCGCGTTCTCGAGCTGGCGGCAGGGGTGGCTTGGCGAGCGATGGTCGCGGCGCGAACCGCTGCCGGACCTCTATCGGCAGCCGAAACCGCGTCCCGGCTGACTACCGGCCGGCCTCCAGCACCAGGGGAGGGTTGAAGCCGTTGTCCACCAGCAGGCGGCGCATTTCGTCGGCGCGGCGGGCCCCCTGCACGGGTCCGATGCGAACCCGGTGCCAGGTCACGTCATCCACGGTGACGGTCTGAACCTGGGCGACCGCGCCGAGCAGGGCCAGGCGAGCCTTCATCTGTTCGGCGTCTTCCGCCCGCCGAAAGGAGCCTGCCTGCAGGACATACATTCCCGCGCCCGGCCCGGTGGATGCGGTCGCCCCGGGCGAGCTGCGCTCGGAGAGCTCCTGCTCCGGCACCACGACCTCCATTTCGGGCAGCACGGTGAAAAAGTCGTATTGCGGACCGCCGTCGCCAGCCAGCCCGCCCGGCTCATCCGGCAGCGTGGTATCGGCCGTGCTGGGCGCCTCCGCTACCGCCGCCGGAGACGCCGGTCGGGTGGGCAGATAACCCCGGTAGAACAGCAGACCGAACAGGCCGGCGCCGATGATGACGCCGGCCATGAACGAGGCCACGGCCGACGGTGCGCCCGAGCGCCGCCGTCTGGCGCCGCGCCTGGCAGTGGTCTTCTTCCGGCGCTGAGCTGCCATCCTACATTTCCTCCGGCGCGGCGATGCCCAGCAGCCCCAGGCCGTCGGCCAGTACCCGCTGGGCAGCCAGGATCAGATTCAGCCTGGCATTGCGCAGGTTCTCATCGTCGACCAGGAATTGGTGGGCGTTGTAGTAGGCATGGAACTCGGTGGCGAGCAGATCGAGGTAATGCGCCAGGATATGCGGCGCGCGCAGGCGCGCAGCCGATTCGATGACCTCCGGGTACCGGCTGATCGCGCGCATCAGTTCGAGCTCATGGGCTTCGCCCAGCAGGTCCAGCGCCGCTTCGCCGATGGGAATGTTGTGCGTCAGGTCCATCTGGTCGAGATTCCGGAATACGCTGCTGATGCGCGCGTGGGCATACTGGATGTAGTAAACCGGGTTTTCGTTGCTGCGCGACTTGGCCAGGTCCAGGTCGAAATCCAGGTGCTGGTCGTGGGAGCGCATCACGTAGAAATACCGTGCGGCATCGCTGCTCACTTCCTCGCGCAGTTCGCGCAGCGTGATGAAATGACCGGAGCGCGTGGACATCTGCACCTTTTCGCCCTCGCGGAACAGCACCGCGAATTGCACCAACAGGATTTCCAGCGATTCCGGATCCTCGCCCAGGCCCCGGGCCGCCGCCTGCAGCCGCGCGATGTAGCCGTGATGGTCGGCGCCGAAAACATAGATGGCGTGCTCGAAGCCGCGCTCCAGCTTGTTGAGAAAGTACGCCACGTCGGAAGCGAAATAGGTGGTGCGGCCATTCTCCCTGGTCAGCACGCGATCCTTCTCGTCGCCCAGCGCGGAGGCCCGGAACCAGGTGGCGCCGTCCTTGACGTACAGGTGGCCGTTCTGCTGCAGGCGGTCGATGGCGTGCTGTATCGCCCCGCTGCGCTCCAGTTCCAGCTCCGAGAACCAGAGATCGAACTCGACGCCAAATTCCGACAGGTCGTCGTGGATATCCTTGAGGATGGTATCCAGCGCGGCGTCGAAAAATGTCCGGTAGCCGGAATCGCCCAGCAGGGTGCGGGCGCGCTCGATCAGGGCATCGATGTGCACTTCCGCCTGGCCGCCGGGACCGTCAGGCGCCAGGTCGTCCAGCACGTTCTGCCCCGGGAAGCGCCACTTGTCGCCGACTTCACTGCGAGCCAGTCGGGCGATGTCGTAGATGTACTCGCCGTGATACCCGTTGTGCGGGAACCGGAGTTGCTCACCGCACAACTCCAGGTAGCGCAACCACACACTGGTGGCCAGGATATCCATCTGGCGGCCATTGTCGTTCACGTAATACTCGCGCTGCACGATATGGCCCGCGGCCTCGAGGATGGCGGCCAGGCTGGCGCCGTAGGCGGCACCGCGGCCGTGGCCCACGTGCAGCGGGCCGGTCGGATTGGCGGACACGAACTCCACCGTGACCCGCTGCCTGCGGCGCGCGATGGCATGCCCATAGCGCTTGCCGTCCCGCAGCACGTCCTTGATCACTCCGTACAGCGCGCAACGGTTCATGAAGAAATTGATGAAACCGGGCCCGGCGATTTCGGTGCGTTCGACCTGGCGCGAATTGGGTAGGCGATTGATGATTTCCTGGGCCAGCTCGCGCGGTGACCGGCCGGCTTCCCGCGCCAGCACCATCGCGAGGTTGGAGGCGAACTCACCGTGCTCGGCGGAGCGCGAGCGCTCCACCTGCGGTGCGATTTCCTGACCCTTGGGCAACACGCCATCGCGCTGCAGGTGCAGCAGCGCCTGGATCAGCAATTCTTCGATGTGGTCTTTCAACGATCCGGCACCGGTTTGCAGCACCGCGGGGGCCGCGGGAGCGGGCTATTGTAAACCTTTGCGCCGGGCTTTGAACCCTGTGCAGGTCAGCCTGTTCGTACCCAGGCTACGGCCGGGGCCGGCCATCGTTGATGTCATGCCGCGCCGCCCACACCCCCGGCGCGCGCCGCGCGTGGAGCGCGCGGGGCCGCGCCACCTGTGGATAAGTCTGTGAACAAACCACCAGGCCCGGGGCCACGGTGGAGTCGGCGGATGGGGCCCAGCCGGTCAGCAGATGCTCCCTTGAGGCAATAAAACCCATTAAATCATTCGGATAGAGAAATATTCGGAGCCAGACTTAACAACACCACGATTAAATCCATGATTTGCTAAAAAGGACCCGGATTGTGCATAAAATGCCGCCCCGCGGGACCGTGCCGGGGGCAGGTCGATGCTATGATGCGCCCGGTGCAGAGCGGGGAATCATGGCGTTGATACTGCCCGGGGAAGTGATCGAATGGCGGCTCTGATGGCGATGTGTCTTTTCGCCGGGGTGGGCGTCGCGCTGATGGCCGGCTTCCCGGTGGCTTTCACGCTGGGCGGGGTGGCGCTGCTGTTCGCGGGTATTGGGGCGTTGACCGGCAGCTTCGACCCGGTGTTCCTCGAGGCGTTTCCCAACCGCGTATTCGGCATCATGACCAACGAGACCCTGATCGCGGTGCCGGTGTTCGTGTTCATGGGTGTCATGCTGGAGCGCTCCCGCTTGGCCGACCAGTTGCTGCAGGCACTGGCGCAGGTCATGCACCGCATCCCGTCCGGCCTCGGTATCGCGGTGATGATCGTCGGCGCCTTGATGGCGGCCAGCACGGGCATCGTGGGTGCCACGGTCGTAACCATGGGTTTGCTGTCGTTGCCGACGATGCTCAGGCACGGTTACGCGCCACCGGTGGCGACCGGTGCGATTTGCGCCGCCGGCACCCTCGGCCAGATCATCCCGCCGTCGATCGTCCTCATCCTGCTCGCGGACGTGCTGTCGAATGCCTACCAGCAGGCGCAGCTGAGCATGGGAATTTTCAGCCCCGAGACCATCTCCGTGGGTGAGTTGTTTGCCGGCGCACTGCTGCCCGGCCTCGCGCTGGTGGTGCTGTACATGCTGTATCTGGGCCTGCTGGCCTTCGTGCGTCCCAAGGCCGTGCCGGCAGCCGAATCCGAGATCAAGGGCGACGTGTCCCTGCTCCACCTGCTGGGCCTGATGGCTGGGCCCTTGCTGCTGATCGTGGCGGTGTTGGGTTCCATTCTCAAGGGCATTGCGACGCCGACCGAGGCTGCCTCCGTGGGTGCCGCGGGTGCCATGCTGCTGGCCCTGATGCGTGGCCGGCTCACCCTGGAAACCCTCAGGGCCACCGCCTACCAGTCCGCCAAGGTGAGCGCGATGGTGTTCATGATCCTGATGGGGGCCTCGCTGTTCAGCCTGGTGTTTCGTGGCCTGGGCGGGGACGAGCAGGTGCAGTCATTGCTGACAGGCCTGCCGGGCGGGATCGGGTTGGTTCTGCTGGTGGTGATGCTGGCCATGTTCCTGCTCGGCTTCGTGCTGGATTTCATCGAGATCACCTACGTGGTGGTGCCCATCGTCGGGCCGGTGCTGCTGGCGCTGGGCGTCAATCCGATCTGGCTGGGCGTCATGATCGCGGTCAATCTGCAGACCTCGTTCCTCACTCCGCCGTTCGGCTTTTCCCTGTTCTACCTGCGGGGCGTCACGCCGCAAGAGGTGCCGACCTCGGCCATCTACCGGGGCGTGCTGCCGTTCATCGTCATCCAGTTGCTGATGCTGGGCATGCTGGCCTGGTGGCCGGAAATCGCCACCTGGCTGCCGGGACGCGTCTACGGGGGCTGAGGCGGCGCGCGGCAGATTCAGCCGACGCGCTGATCCAGGATCTGCTGTTCCGCGATGCGGCTCCAGGCCTTGACGGAGTCGTAATAGGCCCGATACGACTCATAAATCCTGGCGAACAGCTCGTCACCCGCCGCCATCTCGTCGAGGGTCTCCCATGTCAGCCGCTGCAGTTCGCGTAATACGTCCGCCGGTAACGCCCGCACCTGCACGCCGTGCTCCTCCTCCAGGGTCCGCAGAGCCTCGGCATTGCGGACGGTGAAATCGGACAACACATCCATGTTGACGGCCTGGCAGGCGATTTCCACCACGTCCTGAAGATCCGGCGGCAGCGCCTCGAAAGCCTGCCGGTTGACCAGCGCCTCGATCACCGAGCCGGTCTCCTGCCAGCCCGGGTAGTAGTAGTAATCCGCCGCGCGGAACAGGCCCAGGGCCAGGTCGTTGTAAGGCCCCACCCACTCGGTGGCGTCGATGGTGCCGGTCTGCAAGGCCGTGAACAGCTCGGAAGCCGGGATGGTGGTCGGCGTGGCGCCGGCCCGCTCCAGCACCTCGCCGCCGAGGCCGGGAATGCGCATTTTCAAACCCACCAGGTCATCGAGTGACTTGATCTCGCGGCTGAACCAGCCCGCCATCTGCACACCCGAGTTGCCGGCCGGAAACGGCAGGATGCCGAACGGCGCGTATGCTTCCCGCCACAGCGGCCAACCGCCGCCGTAATACAACCAGCCGTTGATTTCCTGCGCCGTGAGGCCGAAAGGGGTGGTGCAGAAAAATTGCGCGGCCGGCACCTTGCCTTTCCAGTAATAACTGGTGCTGTGGCCCATCTCCACAGTGCCGCGCTCGACCGCATCGAAGACCTCGAACGGGGGCACCAACTCATTGCCGCCGTAAACCTTGACCGTCAGGCGGCCATTGCTCAGGCGGCCGATGTATTCGGCCAGGCGGTTGGCGCCGGTGCCGAGGCCGGGAAAATCCCGCGGCCAGGCGGTAACCATTTTCCACTCGATGGCGGCGCTTTGCTCGCCGCCGGTGGCGCATTCCGCTGGCCCGGCGACCTGGCGTCGGCAGGCGGCCAGCAGGCTCGCGGTGCCGGCCAGGCCGGCCGCCGCTACGAATCCTCTTCTGTTCATGTCGGTGTCGAAATCCTTCAGTTGCTTGCGCGGGCGTCCGTTGCGCAGACGCTTAATGCTATAGTGGCAGACCGCAATTTACGAGCACTCGCCCGCACCGGCCATGGAGTTCAACGACCCGGCAGAAATTGCCCAACGCCTCGCTGTGCTGCGCGAGGAGCACAGGGACCTGGACCGTGCCATCAGCCGGCTTTCCGAGGATGCGTGGGTCGATCAGCTTCAGCTCAGGCGCATGAAGAAGCGCAAGCTCAAGCTCAAGGATTGGATTGCCTACCTGGAATCGCGCCTCATTCCGGATCTCGACGCCTGAGGGGCCAGGCCCGGCTCACTCGCCCGACAGGCCCGCCAGGGCCTGCGGCGCCGCCCTCGAGATACCGTGACGGATCTCCTTGTTCAGAATCCAGCGCGCATGCCGGTCGATTTCATCGAGGCCCTCGTCGAACACCAGCCGCCCGTCCTCGTCGGTGCCGAGGTAGCCCAGTTGCCTGAGCGTGGCGATGAAACCCTTGAACAGTGAACGATCGTAGAACTCCGGGGCTTCGAATTCGTGCAGCAGGGAGATACGCTGCGCGGTCAGGATACACAGTTGTTCGAGTTCGGCCCGGGTCAGCGATCCGGAGCCATTTTTGGCCAGCACGGCGATGGTGATGAAATACCGTTCCAGGGTCTGGAGCAGCGTTCGGGCCAGCAGGCTGAGGTGACCGGCGAACTCCGAGCCGCCCTCGGCGCGCTGCAGGGTGCTGCCGTCTTCGCCGACCTCCAGCAGCCCCTCCGCTACCAGCAACTCGACGTTGGCCTGCAGGACTTCTTCGAGCTCGGCCGTTGGCCAGGGCAGGAACAGCTCGTTGCGCAGGAACGGGTACACGGCGCCGGCAATGCGGTGCAGGCGCTTGCGCTTGACGGAGCGCTGGTTGAGAAAGCAGCAAGCCACCAGGGCGGGCAGCGCAAACAGGTGGGCGGCATTGTTGCGGAAATACGTCAGCTCGACCGCCCGGCGCGGTTCCAGCGAAAGAATGTCTCCCATGGCGTGCGGCGTGCGCCTGAGCAGGCGCAACTCGAAGCCGTATTCCACGATGCCCGCCCCGTCCCGTTCGGTCACGGTGACCTGTTCGCCCAGGGGGCCCTTGAGCAGCAGGCTGCGGTAGAGCTGCAACTGGTCCAGCAGTTGCTGTTCCGCCAGCGCGTGTTTGGGCGTGGCCAGGAAGACCATAGCCAGCAGGTTGACCGGGTTCACATCGGCGGCGCCGTTGATTGCGGTCATGATGCGGGTTCCCAGGTCTTCCACCAGCTCTGGCAGCCACGGCGCGCGTGCGTGCGCGCCCGCGCTCGTATTGCGCCATTGCGGGTCGCGGGCTTCGAGCAACGCGTCCAGAAAAATCGGCTGGCCGAAGCTGACCACCGCCTCACCGTAGCGGTGGCGCAGGATCTTGAGGGCCTTGAACAGGTCCGACAGGCGTTCCGAGCGCTTGGCGGCACCCGACAGCTCACGCGTGTAGCTGCTGCCTTCGACCAGTTGCTCGTAGCCGATGTACACGGGCTGGAACATGACCGGCCGCACCGGGGCGCTCAGGTAACCGCGCACGGTCATCGCCAACATGCCCCCCTTGGGCGGCAGCAGGCGTCCGGTGCGGCTGCGGGTGCCCTCCACGAAATACTCGATGGAAACGCCCTGGGCGAGAATGGTGCTCAGATACTCGTTGAATACCGCCGAGTACAGTTTCTGGGCCCGGAACGAGCGCCGCAGGAAAAACGCTCCCCCATCGCGCAACAGCGGGCCGACCAAGGGCAGGTTCAGGTTGACGCCCGCGGCCACGTGGGGGGGCACCAAGCCATTCTGGTACACCAGGTAGGAAACCAGGATGTAGTCGATGTGGCTGCGGTGGCAGGGCACGTAGATGATCTCGTGTCCCAGCGACTGCCGCTTGAACCGATCGAAGTGATGCATGCGCACGCCATCGTAGATGCGGGTGGTTAGCCAGTCGATGATGTTGGCCGCGATCCTCACGAACGTGTAGGAATAGTCGGCGGCGATTTCCCAGGCATATTTTCGCGCCAGCCGCTCAGCCTTCTCGATCCCGATTCCGTCGCGCTCTGCCTTCTCCAGGATGGCCTCGCGCACAGCCGGCGCGCGAATCAATCCGCTGATCAGGGTGCGGCGATGGGAAAGGTCGGGTCCGATGGCGGCGGCTTTAACGCGCCGAAAATGGGTGCGCAGGACGCGCGAGACCTTGCGTACGGTGCGCGGGGCGCCCAGGTTTTCCGCCACCAGCTCCTGCAGCGACAGGGGGCGGCTGAACTGCACGATGGTATCGCGGCCATTGATCAGCGTGCTCAGCAACCTTCGGACGCGGCCCGCCACCTGCCAGTTTTCAGCGAACAGGGTCTTGGCGAACCCGCTGGTCCGGTCGGGGACCCGGCCGACCAGGACGGTGACCGGGACCAGCTGGATATCCACGTCCGGGTGGGCATGGCAATACGCAACGAGCCGGCCCAGCACTTCCGACGAGCGCCGCGTCGAGGGTCGGCGTATCAAAATGCCTCGCATCCTGCGCAGCACGGCGTAGGCCCGCGGCTCGGATTGCTCGAGGCCGGCGAGCGGCAGCAAGGGGCGGGCCAGGGCCTGGTGTTCGCAGCAGCGATCGAGGATCAGCACCGAGGAGAGCGCGTAATCGTTCATGACGTAGCAGACGGCCCCGGCCTGGGTGGCGCCTATTTCACCCTGTGCGTCCGGTAACGCCCGCGCGCGCACCCAGAGGTGCAGGATGCCGCGCAGCAGCATGAGCCATCTGAGCTTGAGTGCCCTGAAAAACGGGAGCTTGAAGCCCGTGTCGGTCATAGGGATATCGTCTCCACCGTTCCACGCCGGCTGACGCTTGGCAGGCCCCCGCGCCGATCGTGGCAGGACCCGGGTGGGTTCCGCATGCGATTACATTAGCACACGTCCGTCCTGGAACCGGGGCCGGGAAAAAAATCCGGACAAGCCGTGAGGCTTGCCCGGAAGTCCGGCAGAGCCGGAGAGGATCGCTGAAATCAGATTTAAAATTCTATGTGTTTTATTAGGTTATAGAGATATCGTAATAATAATTATTAATATTTGTCAAATACTATTTTGGCCGGATCCGGTTCCCTCCGGACGGCGGGTGCGGGGCAGGGCCGCGCTCAGCGGGCCAGGGCGTCGGCAATCTCCGACTGGATGGCTTCGGCGGCCGCGCGCGGGTCGTCGGCATCGCGGATCGGGCGTCCGATCACCAGGTAGTCGGCGCCGTCTCGAATCGCGCGCGCAGGGGTGACCACCCTGCGCTGGTCGTCGTCGTTGTGTACCGGGCGTATGCCCGGACAGACCGCAATGAGACGGTGGTCGACCTCGCGCCGCAGGGCCGGGACCTCGAGGCCGGAAGAGATGACGCCGTCGCAACCCAGCGCCAGTGCGCGCCGGGCGCGCGACAACACCAGCGTGGCGGTGTCGCACTGGAAGCCGAGGTCCTTCAGGTCAGCCTCATCGAGGCTGGTGAGCGCCGTGACCGCCAGGATCTTCATGTCACCCTTGGCCGCGGCGGCGGCCCGCAGCATGCCGTCGTTGCCGTGCACGGTGCAGAAGTCGATCCGGTGGCGCGCCAGCTGGCGCACCGCGGCCGCCACCGTGGCGGGGATGTCGAACAGCTTGAGGTCTGCAAACACTTTTTTGCCCGCCGACCTGAGCTCCGCCAGCAGGTCGAAGTAATGTCCCGACAAAAACACCTCCAGGCCCAGCTTGTAGAAGTTGACTGAATCGCCGAGAGTCCTGATCAGCGATTGCGCCTGCCCGAGGTCTGGAACATCGAGCGCGAAAATGAGGCGGTCGCGAGCCGGTATGTCAGGCTTGGGAGCGTTCATGCAAGGCCTCCGAGGCGGTCAGAAAGCGGTTGATCCAGGGCGCGATCCGGTCCGGTATGTCCATGTGAAAATGATGATTGCCTTCCACGGACTCGCTGATGCAATCGGGCACGGCCCGGAAGCGACGCTGCACGGTTTCTTCATCGGTCCAGCTTGACAGGGGCAGGGCGTGGATGGTCAGCGTCGGTGCCTGGATACCGCCCAACATGTCGAGCACCTGCTCTTCGGTCATCAATAGCGGCGAGTGCCAGTTCAGCGCGGGATCGGTGCGCCAGCGGTAGTGGCCGTCACGCCGTTCCAGCGCGCGTTCGCAAATCAGGCCGGCGGCGGGCGCCGAAATGTCCGCCACCGCGCAACGCGCCTGGGCCGCCTGCTCGATGCTGTCGAAATCGCGCAGCCCTCGCGACGGGCGGCGTACCGAGCGCAGCGAGCGGCGCAACCGTTCCAGGGTGTGCGCGGGCGAGGCCGACAGCGGCCCGATGCTGTCCAGCGCCACCAGTCGTGTCGCGCGTTCCGGCGCCGCGGCGGCCAACGCGCAGGCCACCACTCCGCCCAGGGAGTGTCCCAGCAGGTGGCAACGCTCCCAGCCCAGCGCGTCCAGTGCGGCATCCACGTCGAACACGTTGTCCAGCATGTAGTAATGCGTTCCCCGCGGTCGGTGGGCGGACTTGCCGTGCCCGGCAAAATCCAGCGCCACCAGGTCGAATTCCGACAGCAAGGGGGCCAGCGGCAGAAACGAGGCGGCATTGTCGAGCCAGCCGTGCAGGCACAGCAGGCGGGGTGCGCCCGGGTTTGGCCAGCTCAGGGCCGCCAGTTCACCGCCGGCGAGCGGCAGGCGGATTTCGACCGGGGCGCTCATGCGCGCTCCAGGTTGGCGTAGGCCAGCACCAGCCACTTGCTGCCGGCCTGGTGGAAGTTGACCTGCACGCGCGCGTGCTCGCCGGACCCTTCGAAGTTCACCACCATGCCCTCCCCGAATTGACGGTGGCGCACGGCCTGCCCGAGCCGGAACGGCAGATCCACCGGGTCCGCCGCGGTCGGACGGGCGCCCGGGTAGGGGCGATGGGTGGCCATGCGCGGGCGGATTTCCTGCAGTAATTCGGTGGGCATCTCGTCAAGGAAGCGGGACGGGCGGCTGTAGGACTCGGACCCGTATTGGCGTCGGACTTCCGCGTAGCTGAGGTAGAGCTGCTCCATGGCACGGGTCATGCCCACATAGCACAGCCGGCGCTCCTCCTCCAGGCGTCCGGCCGATTCCTGCACCGAGCGCTGGTGGGGGAAGAGGCCGTCTTCCATGCCGGCCATGAAAACCAGCGGGAACTCGAGACCCTTGGCGGAATGCAGGGTCATCAGCTGCACGCAATCGTCCCAGTCCGCACCCTGCGTCTCCCCGGCCTCCAGCGCCGCGTGGCTGAGAAACGACTGCAGCGGGCTGAGACCGGCCTCCTCGTCCTCGGCCGGCAGGATGAAGGATTCGGCGGCGTTCACGAGTTCCTGCAGGTTCTCCACGCGCGCTTCCATCTTCTCGCGCGACTCCTTCTCATAATGGCGCGCCAGCTCGCTCTGCTCGATCACTCCCTGCATCTGGTTACCCAGAGTCCAGTCCCCCATGCGTTCGCGCATGGCCAGGATCAGCTCCATGAAGCCGGCCACCGCGTTGCGCGCCCGGCCCGGCAGCAGTTCCTGGCGGATGCTCTCGCCGGCCGCCTGCCACAGGGGCAGGCCGCTCTCCCGGGCCTGGGCCCGCAGCATGGCCACGGTCTTCTGGCCGATGGCACGATTGGGCGTGTTGATCACCCGCTCCATGGCCGCGTCGTCGTTGGGGTTCTGCAGCAGGCGCAGGTAGGCGAGCGCGTCCTTGACCTCGGCGCGCTCGAAGAAGCGCAGGCCGCCATACACCCGGTAGGGGATGGAGGCGCGCAACAGCTGTTCCTCGAACAGGCGGGACTGAGCCGTGGTGCGATACACGATCGCGGCCTCCTCGGCGCGGCGGCCCTCGGCCAACCAGTGCTCGATGCGCTCAATCACGAAGCGGGCCTCTTCGTGCTCGTTGAACGCAGCGTAGACCCGGATCGGTTGGCCCTCCCCGGCCGCGGTCCACAGCCGCTTGCCCATGCGGCCCTCGTTGTGCGCGATAAGGGCATTGGCGGCGGACAGGATGGTGCCCGTGGAACGATAATTCTGCTCCAGCCGCACCGTCCGGACCTGCGGAAAATCGCGCACGAAGAACTGGACGTTCTCGACCCGCGCGCCGCGCCAGCCGTAGATGGACTGGTCGTCATCACCGACCACGAACACCTCTCCGCTGTCGCCGGCCAGCAGCCGGATCATCGCATACTGGATGGTATTGGTATCCTGGAATTCATCGACCAGCAGGTGGGTCAGGCGCTTGCGGTAATGGGCGAGCACGGCGGGCTCGTTGAGCCACAGTTCATGCGCCCGAATCAGCAGTTCGGCGAAGTCCACCAGCCCGGCGCGCTCGCAGTAGGCATGGTAACGCCCGTAGACATGCACCCAGGTGGCGGTGAGCGGATGATCCATGTGCTCGATGGATGACGGGCGCTGGCCTTCGTCTTTGCGCGCATTGATGTACCACTGAATCTGGCTGGGCGGAAACTGGTTTTCGTCGAGGCCTTCCTCACGGATGATGCGCCGCACCAGGCGCAACTGGTCGTCCGAGTCGATGATCTGGAAATGCTCCTGCAGGCCAGCCTCGCGCCAGTGGATGCGCAACAGGCGATGAGCAATGCTGTGGAAGGTGCCGATCCATAGCGGGCGGGTGGAAACCCGGAGCAAGGCCTGGGTGCGCTCGCGCATCTCGCCCGCAGCCTTGTTGGTAAAGGTCACCGCCAGGACGCTCAGCGGCGACAGGTGCTTAACCTGGATCAGCCAGGCCAGGCGATGCACCAGCACCCGGGTCTTGCCGCTGCCGGCGCCGGCCAGCACCAGCACGTGGCCCTCGTCGACGGTGACCGCCTCGCGCTGCGCCTCGTTCAGCTCTTCCAGCAGGTGCGAAACGTCCATTCAGTCCCCGCTGCGCTCGCGCTCGATGGCACGGAAGCCAATGTCGCGACGACAATATTTCCCCGGCCAGTCAATCCGGTCGCTGGCGGCGTAGGCGGCATCCCGCGCCTCGCTGACGGTGTCGCCGAGTGCGCTGACGCACAGCACCCGGCCACCGGCGGTGACGACCGAGCCGTTTGCCAGGCGGGTGCCGGCATGGAACACCTTTACCGCCTCCCCGAACGAACCGTCCAGGCCTTCGATGGCCTCGCCCGTGCGGTACGCTCCGGGGTAACCCTCGGCGGCCAGCACGACGCCCAGCGCGGCACGCGGGTCCCACTGCGCCTGCACCGTGTCGAGCCGCGCCGCCAGGGCCGCCTGGCACAGTGCCACCAGGCTGGAGCGCAGCCGCATCATGACCGGCTGGGTTTCCGGGTCGCCGAAGCGCACGTTGTACTCGAGTACCCGTGGCCGGCCATCCGCGCCGATCATCAGGCCGGCGTACAGAAACCCCGTGAACGGCGCGCCGTCCTCCGCCATGCCGGTAATGGTGGGTTGGATGACTTCGTCCATGACCCGCTCATGCAGGGCGGCATCGATCACCGGCGCGGGCGAGTAGGCGCCCATGCCGCCGGTGTTGGGGCCGGTGTCGCCGTCGCCGACGGCCTTGTGGTCCTGGCTGCTGGCCAGCGGCAATGCATGCGCCCCGTCGGCCATCACGATGAAGCTGGCCTCCTCGCCGGTCAGGAACTCTTCGATCACCACCCGCTGCCCGGCCTCGCCGAAGCGGTTACCGGCCAGCATGTCGCGCACCGCGGCGGCCGCCGTCGCCTCGTCGGGCGCGACGATCACGCCTTTGCCGGCTGCCAGCCCATCGGCCTTCACGACGATGGGCGCTCCGTGTTTGCGAATGAAGGCCAGTGCCGGCTCGGTCTCGGTGAAGCTCCCGTACGCGGCGGTGGGGATGCCGTGGCGCGCCATGAAGTCCTTGGCGAAGGCCTTGGAGCCCTCCAGTCGGGCGGCCGCCGCGCTGGGGCCGAAGCAGGGCAGGCCGGCCGCCCGGAACCGGTCGACGATGCCGTCGACCAGCGGTTGTTCGGGGCCGACGATGGTGAGCGTCACCCCCTCGTCCTGCGCGAAGCCCAGCAGGGCCGCCTGGTCGGCGCTGTCGATGTCGAGGTTGGTCATGCCGGGTTCGAGCGCCGTGCCCGCGTTGCCGGGAGCGACGAAAACCTGCTGCACCTCCGGCGACTTGCTCGCCCGCCAGGCCAGCGCATGTTCACGCCCGCCACTGCCAATCACGAGAACCTTCATTGCCGTGCCTCCGCTGCGGTCAATGCCTGAAATGCCGCATGCCGGTAAAGACCATGATCATGCCATGTTCGTCGGCCGCCTCGATCACCTCCGCATCGCGCATCGAGCCGCCGGGCTGGATCACCGCGCGGATGCCGGCCTGGGCGGCGGTATCGATACTGTCGCGGAACGGAAAGAATGCGTCGGAGGCCATCACCGCGCCCTTCAGGCCGAGTCCTGCCTCGGCCGCTTTCCACGTGGCCAGGCGGGCGGAATCCACGCGACTCATCTGGCCCGCGCCGATGCCCAGCGTGCGTCCGGCCGCCGCGTACACGATGGCATTGGATTTCACCATGCGCACCGTTTTCCAGGCGAACAGCAGGTCCCGCCAGTCGTCGTCGTCGGCTTGCTCGCGGCTCACCGTGCGGCAGTCGGCGACCTGCACGCAGCCCGTGTCGTGTTGCTGGATCAGCATGCCACCCGCCACCCGCAAATAGTTCAGGCGGGGCGCCCCGGCGGGAGCGGCGGCCTGCAGCACGCGCACGTTGGGCTTGGCGGCGAACAGTGCCAGGACGTTCTCCTCGAAAGCCGGCGCGGCGACGACCTCCACGAACTGCCGTTCGAGAATGGCGCCGGCGGTTTCGGCATCGAGCGGGTGGTTGAAAGCGATCACGCCCCCGAAGCTGGAAACCGGGTCGGTGGCATGGGCGCGCTCGTAGGCATCCAGCGGACGGCTCGCCCGGGCGACGCCACAGGGGTTGGCATGCTTCACGATGACGCAGGCCGGGCCATCCTCGAATTGCATGACGCACTCGAGCGCCGCGTCGGTGTCGGCGATGTTGTTGTAGGACAGCTCCTTGCCCTGCAGCTGCTGAAAAGCCGGTTCGTCGGGGCCGTCCAGCGCGTACAGGGCGGCCGCCTGGTGCGGGTTTTCCCCGTAGCGCAGCGGCAGGCGGCGGACGAATCGGGGCGCATGCACGGCCGGCAAAGGTGAATCCTGCGGTCCGCATGCCACTTGCTGCTGCAGGTAGGCCGCGATCATCCCGTCGTAGGCGGCCACGTGCCGGAACGCACCGGCTGCGAGACGCAAGCGCATCGCCGCCGACACCTGCCCCGTCTCCTCGAGTTCGGCCATCACGGCGGGGTAATCGGCGGAATCCGTGAGCACCGTGACGCGCTCATGATTCTTGGCGGCCGCCCGCACCATGGCGGGCCCGCCGATGTCGATCTGCTCGACGGCATCCGCCACGGTGCAGGACGGATCGGCAATGGTCTCGGCGAAGGGGTAGAGGTTGACGACCAGCAGTTCGATCGGTGCGATGCCATGTTCCGCCATCACCTCGCGGTCCCGGTCGCGGCCCAGGATTCCTCCGTGGATGCGCGGGTGCAGGGTTTTGACCCGGCCATCCATGATCTCGGGAAAGCCGGTGTGCTCGCTGACCCCGCGTACGTCCAGCCCGGCCTCCCGCAACAGTCCAGCGGTGCCACCGGTGCTGAGAAGGGTAAAGCCGAGACGCTCGAGTCGGCGCGCCAGGTCCACCACCCCGGTCTTGTCGGATACGCTGATCAGGGCAAATCGGGGTTGGCGTTCGGTTTCAGGCCTCATGTGTTCCTGGCTTACAAGTGGTCCACGCCCGCCACGGCCACCCGGCCCGGGCCGGAGCAGCGCAGGGGATACGCAGGGCGTCGGGCAGGGCGTCGGTTCATTTCCGGTAGCTGATGCCGTAGCGCCGCAACCGGGTGCGTAGGGTGTTGCGCGTCATGCCGAGAATGCGGGCGGCGCGCGACTGGTTCCCGCGCGTGTAGTTGAGCACCTCCTCGATCAGGGGCGGCTCGATCTCGGTCATCAGTTTGCGGTGCACGTGCTCGGGTTCGGTCGAGCCCATGTCCTTCAGATACCTGCGGATGGTCTTCTGCACCTGGCGGCGCAGCGGCGTGACGTGTTCGGTCTTGGTGGCCATCTGGGGTTTGAACGGACAGATTTTTGCGCGATCCCGGGAACCGGAACCCTAGCACACAATGCAGGCTTTTAGCAGGGGTCCGCCCGTGCCGTGCGGACTAGCGGAACTCGATCTCGAAACCGGTGGCCCGCATGCCCGGGTCGATGAACTCGAGCCGGGCCGGGACATGGACCCGCGGCGCCATCGAGTCCGGGTCTCCGTCCTCCAGGGCGACGTACTCGGCCGGCCCGAACACGCGCCGCGCCACCGGCTCGCTGTAGGCGTCGAGCAGCGTCAACTCCAGGCGTGGGAAGGGTTGGGGCCGATCCGCGTCATTCACGAATATCACGCTCAGCACCAGCACCCCTGCGCGTGAGGGATGCAGGTGCAGGTCACGGCTGACCAGGCGCACTTGCTGCAGGTCGCGAAACGCGCCAACCCCAAACCAGCCCCCGGAGTCGATGTCGCCCCCGGGCACGGGCGGCGCGTGATCGCGGAAAGTCGAGGCCACGTTGAACGCCGTCAGCACCAGCAGCACCGCCAGCCCCACCTGCCAGGCGCGCTGCTGCAGCTTGAGGGCTGCACTGATCGCCCCGGGGCCCTGCCGGGCCAGGTATTCCTGGGTTTCGAACGAATACCCGCAGCGGTCACAATTGACCTGCACGGCGCCCAGCAAATCCCTCAGGGGCAGTCGGTGCTCGGCGTCACAGGCGGGACAGAGGAATTGCACAGTCGGTCAGCGGCGCCAGGGGCAGGGCTCGGGGGCGGGGCTCAATTGCCCGGGGGCTCTTCGCCCTGCCGGCCGCCGGCGGAGAGGTAACGGAAGCGATTCAGTTCCACGTCGTAGGCGTCCCGGATGGCCGCCTCGCGTTCACCGAGTTGCGCAATCGAGGCCTCGTTGGCCACCAGTCTCTGCCGCAACGCGGCCACCTCTTCGATCTCACTCGGGTCGGGCTCCAGCCCTGCACGCTGCCGATCGGCGGCCTCCCGGATCTGGCTGGACATGGAGTTCATCAGGCTGACCTGGCTGCGGCCGAGCAGATCCTCGTCACGCTGCAGGTTGGCCAGTTCCGAGTCGCGTTCGTCAAAAATATCCTGCTCGCTGTCGTATTTGAGCAGCAGCAGCCGGTCGGCGCGCACCCGCTTGTCTCGCGCGACCCGCTCGGCCGCCACCCGCGCGGCCTCCGCCTGGGCCTCGGCGCCCTCTACCCGGCGGATTACGAGGCCGGAAGAGTTGAGGACCTCGTGCGGCAGGTGGGCGAATTCGGGCGGCAGGGTCGCGCCATAGTGAACCCGGCCCGCCTCGTCGATCCACCGGTAGACCTCGTCTGCCGCCAGCAGCGCCGGCCAGCACAGGCTGGCGCTGAGAATACCGGCCGAAATCCATTTCACACTAGCGCCCATAGGCCTCACGATACCGCCGTAATCCGGCAATGTCGATATCGGTGCTGCCCTGCTGTTCCAGGTAGCCAATGAGGTCGTCGAGGCCGGCGACCGCGACCACCGGGATGCCGAACTGCGCTTCCACCTCCTGCGCCGCTGACCGGTCACCGCGCCCGCGCTCCTGGCGGTCGAGCGCGACGGCCACCCCGGCCGGCTGCGCGCCGGCGGCTTCAATCCACTCGATGGATTCCCGCACCGAGGTGCCGGCGGAGATCACATCGTCCACGATCAGCACCCGCCCGGCCAGCGGCGCCCCGACGATTGCACCGCCCTCGCCATGGTCCTTGGCCTCCTTGCGGTTGTATGCATACGGCAGGTTGCGGCCATGATCCCGGCACAGGCTGATGGCGAGCGCGGCGGCCAGGGGGATGCCCTTGTAAGCGGGGCCGAACAGCATGTCGAAGCCGGTCCCCGAGGCGATGATCGCGCTGGCGTAGCAGCGGGCCAGCAGGTCGAGCGACGCGCCGTCGTCGAAGCCGCCCGCGTTGAAAAAATAGGGGCTGGAGCGGCCGGATTTGAGGGTGAACTCGCCGAAGCGCAGGTTGCCCTTGTCGAGAGCGAGCTCGAAGAACTGTCGCTGGTATTCCTGCATAAGGCGCCGCGGGACAGAGTGTGCCAAGAGTATTACCCCGCAGCCCGCCGCATGCAACGCGTTGGCCATGACATCGCGCGGTCCGGCGGGTATGCTGCCCGACCATGAGGATCGTCACCCTCAACGCCAACGGCATCCGCGCGGCCGCGCGCAAGGGTTTCTTCGACTGGCTCGGGAACCAGGATGCCGACGTGGTCTGCATTCAGGAAACCAAGGCCCAGGTGCATCAACTGCAGGATCCGCAGTTCTTCCCGGACGGTTATCACTGCTATTACCACGATGCGGAGCGGCCCGGTTACAGCGGCGTGGCGCTGTACAGCCGGCATCGCCCCCATGCGGTTCGCGAGGGCCTCGGCTGGCCGGTGATGGACCGCGACGGCCGCTGGCTACAGGTCGACTACGGGGACCTGAGCGTCATTTCGCTGTACCTGCACTCGGGATCCTCCAGCGAGGAGCGCCAGCAACTCAAGTTCCAGGCCATGGACCACCTGCGACCGCGCCTGCGGGAGATGGCCGCCGACGGCCGCGATTACCTGATCTGCGGCGATTGGAACATCGCCCACCGCAAGATCGATCTCAAGAACTGGCGTGGCAACCAGAAGAATTCGGGCTTCCTGCCCGAGGAGCGCGCCTGGATGAGCGAATTGTTCGGAGAGGTGGGCTGGGTGGATGCCTTCCGCTGCGTGGAACCCGGCGAGCATCAGTACACATGGTGGTCCAACCGCGGCCGGGCATGGGACAACAACACCGGGTGGCGCATCGACTACCAGGTGGCCACCCCCGGGCTGGCGGCGCGCACGCGCGCGGCCAGCATCTACAAGGATCAGCGTTTTTCGGACCACGCCCCGCTGATCATGGACTACGACTTTGATCTCCAGGGCTGAGGCTGCCACCCGCTGGCGGGCTGCGCTGCGCGTCTACCGGCGCCCGAACGTCCTGCGCATGCTGCTGTTCGGGTTTTCCGCCGGGCTGCCGTACCTGCTGGTGTTCACGACCCTCACGGCGTGGCTGCGCACGGAGGGCGTGTCGCGCACGGCCATCGGACTGTTCTCCTGGATCGGCATCACCTATTCGATCAAGTTCCTGTGGGCCCCGTTCGTCGACAAGCTGCGCTTGCCGGTGATCGGGGCCCGGCTGGGACAGCGCCGCAGCTGGATGCTGCTGGCCCAGCTCGGCCTGGCGGCTTCGCTGGCGGGCATGGCATGGGTCGATCCCACCACCGAGCTCGGGCGGCTCGCGGTGCTCGCGCTGCTGGCGGCGTTCGCCTCGGCCACCCAGGACATCACCATCGACGCGTTCCGTATCGAGTCCGAGCCGGACGAGTACCAGGCCGCCATGGCGAGCACCTACGTGCTGGGTTACCGGGTCGCCACCCTGGTGGCGGGCGCCGGCGCCCTGTACCTGGCGGACTATTTCGACTGGCGCGTGGCCTACCTGTGCATGGCGGCGGCCACCGGCGTGGGCATGCTGGCGGTCGCGATCTCGGCCGAGCCCGACCACCGCGACCGATTGACCGATTTCCGGCGCGATCCGTGGGTGATACGCCTGCTGGGCGAAGCGCCCGGCGGCGCCTGGCGCGACCTCAGGGTGTGGTTGACGGGGGCCGTGCTGGCACCCCTGCTGGCGTTCCTGCAGCGCTATCGCCTCTATTCCATCGCCATTCTTGCACTGGTGGGGCTGTACAAGATGTCGGACATCTCGATGGCGGCGATGGCCAACCCCCTGTACGTTGACCTCGGGTTTTCATTGTCCGAGATCGCCTCGGTGACCAAGGTGTTCGGGCTCGCCATGACCGTCATCGGCGGGCTGGTGGCGGGTGTGCTGGTGGCGCGCTTCGGCATCCCAGCCATGCTGCTGCTGGGTGCGGTGCTGGTGGCGCTCACCAACCTGCTGTTTGCATGGCTGGCCACGGTCGGCTATTCGATCGCCGCGTTGTTCGTGACCATCGGGGGCGACAATTTCTCCAATGGCTTCGCGGCGGTGACGCTGGTGGCCTGGCTGTCGTCGTTGGTGGACAAGCGCTACACCGCCACCCAGTACGCGTTGCTCAGCAGCCTCATGACCCTGCCGGGCATGTTCGTGGGCGGCTTTTCGGGCCTGGTGGCCGATCATTTCGGCTACGTGCTGTTCTTCTTCTACGCGGCCTCGCTGGGCCTGCCCGCAGTGTTGCTGTGCAGCTATTTCCTCGCGCTCAGGGTGCGCGGGGTGGCTTACTGAGGCGCCGCCGGCAGGGCGGGGCGCGGGTTCAGGCGCTGTCGACCACCCGAAACCCGAACGGCAGCAGTGCCAGCCGGGTCATTTTCAGGTGTTGGGCAGCGAGGGGCAGCCCGATGATGGTGATGGCAAAGAACGCCGCCAGCACCAGGTGCGCCACGGCCAGTTCCAGGCCTGGAAGGATGATCCATAACACGTTCATGACCACCGCCAATGCCCCGCCGGGCGGTTCCTTCTCGCGAATTTCCTGTCCAAACGGGGCGATTGCCAGCAGCGCCAGCTTGAAACACTGGATGCCGAACGGGATGCCGATAATGGTGATGCACAGCAGCACGGCACCCAGCGTGTAGGCGAGCGCGATCAGGAATCCGCCGAACACGATCCAGACAATATTGAGTAACAGGTTCATCGTGAAGTCTCGCTAGCCTGGCCCGGGACGCGTGATGGTCCCGAGCTGCACCGGTTCAGCCGCACCGGTGATGCGGCGCAGATCCTGCGTGCGGCCGAGGATGCGTTCGCGGGCCAGCCATGCGAACAACAGCGCCTCCACCCAGTCCGGGTCGACCCCGTGGTGCGCGGTGCTCTCGACGGCCACCCCGGGCAACAGGCGGGTGATGCGCTCCACCAGGTCCCGATTGTGAACCCCGCCGCCGCAGATCAGCAAGCGTTCCGGCCGTGGGCCGTGCTCCAGGCCCGCCGCGACCGTGCGCGCCGTCAATTCCGCCAGCGTGGCCTGCACGTCCTGCGGCGATGTCTCGAGTCCCGCCAGCCGCGCCTCCAGCCAACGCAGGTTGAAGCGTTCCAGGCCGGTGCTCTTGGGTGCGCGGCGTTGAAAGAACCGCTCTTCCAGGCAGCGGCGCAGCAACGCATCGTCGACCCGCCCGCCCGCGGCCCAGCGTCCCTCCGGGTCGAAGGCCTGTCCGAGGTGACGCCGTGCCCATGCGTCCAGCAGGCAGTTGGCCGGGCCGGTATCGAACCCGGTGACCTCCCCGGACGCCGCCAGCAGCGTCAGGTTGGCGATGCCGCCCAGGTTCAGCACGGCGCGCTGCTCGCCGGGGGCGTGGAACAGCCTGCGGTGCAGCAGCGGAGCCAGCGGTGCACCCTGGCCGCCGGCGCGGAGGTCCGCACTGCGAAAGTCGGTGACCGCGGTCACGCCGGTATCGTGGGCGATCACGCCGGCGTGGCCCAGCTGCAACGAGACCGGCGGTTGCGCGCCCGGATCGTGCCACACGGTTTGCCCATGGCAGCCGATGGCCACGATATCGCCCGCCGCCAGGCCGGCCTCAGCGGTTGCCTGGCGCGCGACGTGGGCGAAGAAGCGTCCGAGCGACCGGTCGAGTTCGCGCAGCTCGTCCTCGGCCGGGCATCGGCCCAGGGCCAGCAGTTCGTCCAGGGCCCGAGCGAGTGCCTCGGGGTAGGGGGTACAGCAGGCGTGCAGGATGTCCGGGCGCTCGTCCTCGAAACGCACCACGGCGGTATCGGCCCCGTCGCGGCTGGTGCCCGATATCAGGCCGATGAAATGGTCGGCGCTCACTCGCGCGCGGCGTACAGGGAGGCGGCCTCCAGGCGCCCGAGCTGGTTGAGGTACGGGGCGGCATGGTGCTGAAATTCGACCAGGTATTGTCCTTCGAGCGGCCGGACCTCGGGCAGCGGGACGGTGCGGGGGTTGCGGTGCTGGCCGTTGACGAGGAACTCGTAGTGGAGGTGGGGGGCCTCCGCCAGACCGGTGGCGCCGACGTAACCGATGACCTGCCCCTGGCGGACGCGCTCGCCCCGGTTGACGGCGCGCCGGCTGAAATGCAGGTACTTGGTGACGATGCTGTTGGCATGCTGGATGAAGACGTGATGGCCGTTGTACTTGTCGTAGGTCGAACGGGTGACGTGGCCGTCGCCGGCGGCATACACCGGCGTGCCCTTGGGCGCCCGGTAATCGATGCCATTGTGGGCCTTCACGCGCCGCAGGATGGGGTGAAAGCGTTTCGGATTGAAGTTGGAGCTGATATAGGAAAAATTCAGCGGTGCGCGCAGGAACGCCTTGCGCATGTGGCGCCCGTCCGGCGCGTAGTATTGCGGGCCGTTGTCGGCTTCATAGCGAACCGCCTGGTAACGCTCGCCCTGGTTGACGAAGGTGGCGGCCAGGATTTCGCCGTCGCGCAGGTACTCGCCGTCGCGGTAGATTTTTTCGTACAAAAGGTAGAAGCGGTCGCCCGAGCGGATGTCCAGGACGAAATCGATGTCCCAGCCAAAAATGTTGGCCAGCTTCATGACCATCGCGTCGCTGAGGCCGGAGCGCTTGCCGGCCAGGAACAGCGAAGACTGGATCGTTCCCTCGGTCTCGAACATCTGGCTGCTGAGTTCGCGCGCCTCGGTGTAGGCCACCGGGGTGTCCCCGAAGTTGTCGACCCACAGATACCGGTCCTCGCCCAGGGCGTAGCGCATGCGGCTCAGCGAACCGTCCGGGTGGCGTTGAAAAGCGAACTGTTCGCCGGGGCGGATTCGCTTCAGCGCCCGCGTCTCGTCGTTGAGCGCCAGGATCTGCTGCAGCAAGCCGACGCTGAAGCCCTGCTCCCGAAAGATCGCATCCAGCGACTGGCCCGGGCGGACCTCCACCCGCTCCAGGCGCTCGCTCAACGCCTCCTGTGAGACGGGCTGTGGCGCGTCCGCGCCCGGCGCCGAGGGCACCCGGGCCGGCAGCATGAGATCGGTGACCGTGTGGTAGGCCGGTTGCACGGCCGCCGCGGGCTTCTCCAGCCCGCCCAGCGCCAGGCCTACCACGACCAGCGTGACCGCGAACAGCGCCGCGCGCTGGCGGGTAATGTGGGAATGCAACCGCCTGAGGTGGTGCGTGGTGGCAGTCAGGGTTCGCTCAACGCTCATGTTGGCATCAGGCCCTCTCAACCACGGGCTTTGGGGCTGGCGTAACCTTAGCCATCGTCGGCCGCGCGGTCAATTGCCGGGCACGGGGTGGTGGGCGCCACGGCAAGGCAATACAATGCGCGGTCTGTACTGTGGTTTGTGGCCCGCGGCGCCGATATGAACGACGTGACCCAGGCCCTGGAGCTCATTACCCGGGGCACGGAGGAGATCATCAAGCTGGAGGACCTCGAGGAACGCCTCGGCCTGGACCGGCCGTTGCGCGTCAAGGTCGGCTTCGACCCTACCGCGCCGGACCTGCACATCGGGCACACGGTAATCATCAACAAGATGCGGCAGTTCCAGGACCTCGGCCACCAGGTGATCTTCCTGATCGGCGACTTTACCGGATTGATCGGTGATCCGACCGGCAAGAACATCACCCGCAAGCCCCTGACCCGGGATGAGATCGACGCCAACGCCGAGACCTACGCCGAGCAGGTGTTCAAGATCCTGGACCGCGAGCGCACCGAGATCCGCTTCAACTCGGAATGGATCGAGGCCCTGGGCTCCGCCGGCATGATCCGCCTGGCCGCCAAGTACACGGTGGCACGCATGCTGGAGCGGGACGATTTCGAGCATCGCTTCAAGAGCGGCCAGCCGATCGCAATCCATGAGCTGCTGTACCCCCTGGCACAGGGTTACGATTCCGTGATGCTGGAAGCGGACGTGGAGATGGGCGGCACCGACCAGAAGTTCAACCTGCTGGTGGGGCGGCACCTGCAACAGCATTTTGGCCAGGCTCCGCAGATCACCATCACCCTGCCTTTGCTCGAAGGTACCGATGGCGTCCAGAAAATGTCGAAATCGCTGGGCAACTACGTCGGCATCACCGAGCCCCCGGACGAGATGTTCGGCAAGCTGATGTCGATCTCCGACGAACTGATGTGGCGTTACTTCGAACTGCTGAGCTTCCGCCGCACCGCCGAGATCGAGGCGTTCAAGGCGGAGGTCGGGGGCGGCGCCAACCCGCGCGACATCAAGTTCCTGCTGTGCGAGGAACTCATCGAACGCTTCCACGACCGCGCCGCCGCGGTGCAGGCCCGCGAGACCTTCATCGCCCGCTTCCGCGAGGGCCAGATGCCCGAGGACATGCCCGAGCGGGCCCTGGTGACCGGCGGAGAAGGCATCGGCATCGCCAACGCGCTGAAACAGTGTGGCCTGGTGGCGAGCAACTCGGAAGCCTTCCGGCTGATCGACCAGGGCGGCGTGCGGATCGACGGCGCCAAGGTGGACGACCGGGCGCTGGTGCTGGAGCCGGGGTTCAGCGGTGTCCTGCAGGTCGGCAAACGCAAGTTCTGCAAGGCCGATGTCGACTGAGCCCCTGAACGGCGCCCAGGTGGAGGCCGGCGCACGACGCCTGGCGGATATCGACTGGAGTACCTGGCAGGCCCGGGACCCGGCCACCCTGGTATTCGTCATGCAGGATGATGAAATCCTCCTGATTCGCAAGAAGCGGGGCCTCGGCCGGGGCAAGATCAACGGCCCGGGCGGCAAGCTGGACCCCGGTGAAACCGCCATGGAATGCGCGGTGCGGGAGTGCCACGAAGAGCTGGGGATCGAGGTTCACGATCTGGAATGCATGGGCGAGCACCGTTTCCAGTTCACCGATGGCTACTCGATCCATTGCTGGGTGTTCCGCACCGACCGTTACGACGGGGAGGCGGTGGAGACGGCCGAGGCCGTGCCGCTGTGGACCCCGGTCGACCGGATTCCGTATGACGAAATGTGGGAAGACGACCGCATCTGGCTGCCGCTGGTGATCCGCGGGCAGCATTTCAGCGCCCGCTGGGTGTTCGAACACGAGCGCATGCTGGATTACGACCTGCAACTGGTGGACCGCGTCGCGCCGGGCGGCCGGCGGGAGGCCTGAATGCGCCTGCTGCGGCACTTTGGCCTGGGTGCGTTGCTGGTGGGGCTGGGATCGGCGCCGCCAGCCGTCGCGAGCGAGGGCGAGGATCTGGAGCGGGCCCGCGAACTGGCACGGCGCCACCTCGTGGTGGACACCCACATCGACGTGCCCTACCGCATCAACGACGCCTGGGTGGACGTGACGCAAGAGACCGAGGGGGGCGACTTCGACTTGCCCAGGGCCCGGCAGGGCGGTCTCGACCTGCCCTTCATGTCCATCTACACGCCGGTGGAGGCGGCACGGGACGGCCGCAGCTTCCAGCTGGCCAACCAGCTGATCGACCAGGTCGAGGCGATGCAGGCGCGGGCTCCGGACCAGCTGGTGCTGGTGCGAACGCCGGCGGAGGCCGAGCGGGCCGTGCAGGCCGGCAAACGGGCCCTGGCAATGGGCATGGAGAACGGCTCGCCGCTGGCGGGCCAGCTCGGGCGCGTGGCCTGGTTCCGGGCCCGGGGCATCAGCTACATCACCCTCGCGCACTCCGAGAGCAACGACATCGCGGATTCCTCCTACGATCGCAACCGCCCCTGGCAGGGGCTGAGCCCGTTCGGCCGCGAGGTGGTGCGGGAAATGAACCGGGTCGGGATCATGGTGGATGTCTCGCACCTGTCCGATGCGGCCTTCTGGCAGGTCATGGAGGTCAGCGAGGCGCCGGCCATCGCCTCCCACTCCTCGGCACGGCATTTCACGCCGGGCTTCGAGCGCAACATGAGCGACGAGATGATCGCCGCGCTGGCCGCCCACGGCGGCGTCATCCAGATCAATTTCGGTTCACCCTTCATTGCGCGCGAGCCGAACGCTTGGATGCTGACCTACAAGCCGTTGCGGGACGCCTTTATCCAGGAGCACGGCCATCCGCCGGATGGCGCGGAGGCGAAACGCCACCAACTGGAGTACCGCGCCGAACACCCGTTTCCGTATGCCAGCCTCGAAGACGTGCTGGACCATTTCGATCACGTGGTGCAACTGACGAGCGTCGACCACGTGGGCATCGGCTCCGATTTCGATGGCGTGGGGGACAGCCTGCCGGTCGGTCTCAAGGACGTCAGCGCCTATCCCAATCTGGTGGCGGGCCTGTTGCGTCGCGGTTACAGCGAGGCGGACATCGTCAAGATCCTCGGTGGCAACCTGATGCGCGTGTGGCGGGCGGTACTGGAGCACGCCGCGCAGGCGGGCGGCTGAAACCGTGGTGGCGTCGGCGAGCCCCGACCGGGCCTGAGGATGGAGCCACTGTTCGAGCTGGCCGCGTGGGTGATGCTCCACCCCTGGCCCGGCGCCGCCCTGTTCCTGCTGGTGTTCGCTGTGCTGATGGCCATCGGGGCGCCGGCCGGCAACGTCCTGCTGTTGCTGGCGGGCTTCCTGTTCGGCACGGTCACCGGTACGCTGCTGGCGGTCGCCAGCCTGGTGCTGTCGGCCTGGGGCACGCATTTCCTGATCAATACCGCGCTCGGCCAGTGGTTGCAGCGGCGCTCCATCCAGGGACGCTGGTACGCGGCCAGCACCTTGCTGGCGCGCGGCCACTGGCCACTGCTGCTGCTGGTGCGGATGGTGCCGCTGGCGCCGTTTTTCCTGGTCAACGTGGCGCTGGTTCTCAGCGGGGTGCCGTTGCGGCTGTACCTGCTCACGACCGGGTTCGGGGTGGTGCCGCTGAGTTACCTGATCGGCCGTATCGGGGCCCAGTTCCAGCAACTCGATGAACTCAGCGCGGTGGCTTTTCGCGATGTGCTGCTGGCGCCCGGCTTCTACGGCCCGCTGGCGGGCATCGTGCTGCTGACGCTGCTCGGCTGGGCGATCCTGCGGCGCATGGGCACGCCGGCGGCGCGAGCCTGAGCGGCCGGCGGCTCAGCCGGCCGGCCGCCGAGCCTGAACACCAGCGCATCCCCGGTCGCGCGCCACGGGGCGCCGAAACGCTCGCGCACCGCCCGCTCGCAGGTGGCGTAATCCATCTCCACCTGGCGCGCCGGCGGCGGCGCCAGGCCCTGGCGGCGCAGCACCAGGTAATCGGCGCTGCGGGTGCCATCGAGCAGCTCCGCGAGCGTCACGAAGTTGCGGAAGCCCATGCCCTGCTGGTCGGCCCGCAACTCACCGTACAGCGGCCCGGCGCACACGCCGTTCACGAAGCCCACCTGCACGCGCTGGCCGTGCGCGGCCTGCTGCAGATGCAGCGGGTTGTAGAAGGATTCCAGCCACCAGGGCGCCTCCACGATCACCGCGTCACCGGCCGGGTGCAGAGCGGCGATTTCGGTGTAGAACGCCTCGGTGCGGTACCACCCGTCGACATATTCGCGCAGCGCGTTGCGGGCCGGATCGTAGTGGAACTGGTAGTACTGGTGCTGGACGAACTGCCCGTGCCGCCACGGCCAGTCGGGCAGCGGGCCGACCGCGACCAGCACGGCGACGAACAGCAACGACCAGGCGGCGTGGCCGCGGGTGCTGCGGCGCGCCAGCAGGGCGGCCGCCTGCGCCAGGCCAATGGCGACCGTGGCCAGGAACAGCGGCAGCAGGCCCACCAGGTAGCGCAGGAACACCGGCCCGTGCTTGACCCACGCGGCGCCGCTCAGGCTCACCGCGGCGCCGGCCAGCAGGGCCGTGACGGCGAGGTAGACGGCGAAACCCGGGTCGCGCCGGTACAGTCCATGCAGGCCCCACAGCGCCACCAGGCCCAGCGCCGCATAGGCCGCGACGTGGCCCGAGCCGGCTGCCAGCGACAGCACCCAGCCCAGCGTGCCCCCGGAGACCTCGTGCTGCGCGGCCTTGCCGGCGAACGAGGCGAAATCGGTGGCCAGTGGCGGGCCCAGGAGGGCCGCCAACAGTGCCACGGTCGCCAGCCCCACGGCGGCCAGGCGTGTCAGTGGACGCCAGCCGCCGCCGCTGATGCCGGTGCGCAGGGCCTGCAGGCCGAGCCACGCGAAGGGCGCGGCGGCCACGGCCAGCGCGGCGGGGTTGAGCCAGGCCGAGAGCGCCGCACAGCCCGCCCAGCCGGCGGCCAGCCCGGGGCGCCCGGCCTGCCACCAGCGCCAGGCCAGCACCACGGCGGCGCAGCCCAGCAGCGCCAGCAGCGCATAGGGGCGGGCGAAGCGGCTGTAGTAGACCAGGAACGGCGACACCGCGATGAGCGCGGCCAGCAGCAGGCGTTCGCGGCGGTCCAGCCACGTCCGCAGCAGGTGCGGCACCAGCACGATGGCGGCGGCCCCGGCGGCCAGCATGGGCCAGCGCAACAGCAATTCGCTGAGCCCGAACCAGCGCTGCTGCCACTCGTACAGCAGCGCCAGCGGAATGCTGATGTCGGCGGTGCCGAAATGGGTGAGGATCCAGCCGGCATCGAAATACTGCACCGCGTTGAGGGCGTGCCACTCGTCGTCGATGACCACCTGGTCGCGGATGCGCCACAGCCGCAGGGCGCAGCCGCCCAGCAGGATGAGCGTCAGCAGGCCACGATAGGCGCCCGTGGAGGGCTGTGGGGGCGCGCCCGCGTAGGCCTCAGGGACGGGCGTCATAACGCTTGACGTGCAGCCATCCCAGGCGATGCAGGGCGTGCTGCAGGCTCACCCGCAACACGCCGAGGCCATAGCGGATGCTGGGCAGCAGGCCGATCGACGAGGCCTCGGGAAAATAGCGCGTGGGGCAGGTGATCTCGGCGATCTCGTAGCCGGCCATGAAGATCTGCGAGACGGCCTCGTTGTCGAACACGAAGCCGTCGGAGTTGGCGTGGTAGTCGATGGCGCGCAGCACGTCCGCTGCGTAGGCGCGGTAACCCGTGTGGTATTCGGACAGCTTCTGGCCCAGCAGCAGGTTCTGCACCAGTGTCAGCACGCGGTTGGCGAGGTACTTGTAGCGCGGCATCCCGCCCTGCCGCGCGCCCTTGCCGAGGATGCGGGAGCCGAACACCACCGGGTAAGCGCCGCTGGCGATCAGGGACGCCATGGGGGTCATCAGGCGGGGGTCGTACTGGTAATCGGGGTGCAGCATCACGATGATGTCGGCCCCGAGCTCCAGCGCCGCGTCGTAGCAGGTTTTCTGGTTGGCGCCGTAACCGCGGTTGCGGGGATGCCTGATCACCTGCCGGATGCCGAGTTGGCGCGCCACCGCCACGGTGTCGTCGCTGCTGTCGTCATCCACCAGGATCACCTCGTCGACGACCGCGAAGGGGATGTCGGCCCAGGTGCGTTCCAGTGTCTGCGCGGCATTGTAGGCCGGCAGCACGGCCACGACTTTCTTGCCGTCGATCATGGGGACCTAGCCTAGCGGAAACGGGGTTGGGTGAGTAGTCAGCCGCGAGCCTGCCACGGCCCGGAGCGCACGGGCCGCCCAGCGGACCCCGGCAAGTGCCTATAATCCATGGCCATGAGCACCCACCTCGCCGTCGCCCTCACCGCCCTGCTGGCCGCCGGGCTCACGCTGTACTCTGGCTTCGGGCTGGGCACGCTGTTGCTGCCGGTATTCGCGCTGTTCTTCCCGGTGGAGGTGGCGGTGGCCGCCACCGCGGTGGTGCACGGCGCCAACAACGTGTTCAAGGTGGCGCTGGTGGGCCGCTACGCGGATTCCACGGTGGTGCTGCGCTTCGGTGTCACGGCCATCGTGTTCGCATCCCTCGGCGCCGCCCTGCTGGGGGCGCTGGCGGGGCTGCAGGCCCGGCTGGAATGGTCGGCAGGCGCGCTCTCGGGCGCCACCACGCCGCTGAAGCTGCTGATGGGCAGCCTGATGCTGTTCTTCGCCCTGTTCGAGTTGCTGCCGCGTTTCCGGCAGATCGAGTTCGAGCGCAGGTACCTGCCGCTGGGCGGCGCGCTGTCCGGCTTCTTCGGCGGGCTGTCCGGCCACCAGGGCGCGTTGCGCGCGGCCTTTCTGGTCAAGGCCGGCCTGGGCACCGAGGCCTTCGTCGGCACCAGCGCGGTGATCGGCCTGCTGGTGGACGGCGTGCGCATTGCGACCTACGCCGGCATCATCCTGTGGGCCGGCGGGCGCTTCGAACTCACGGCCGGTTCGGCGCCGCTGATCGCAACCGGCATCCTGGCGGCGTTCACGGGGGTACTCATCGGCAGGCGCTGGCTGCACACGGTGCGGATGCGCTGGGTGCAGGCGCTGACGGGGACGATGCTGCTGGTGATCGCGGGGTTGCTGGGGACCGGGGTGATTTAAGGCGAGCTGGCCCCGAATCTCATTTGCCCAGGATGTGGCCCGACACCGGCACCTCCAGCACGGAAAATTCCTCGTCGTTGGTCTCGATGCGAACCGTGCCCTCGATGGGCCCGGGGCCGACCTTGTCGGGCAACAGCGTGAGGGTCATCTGGTAACGGTCGGCGGCAGCAGGGCGTCGCCACGAGGCCCGTTCGCAGAGAAGGGTATACGTTAACCATCACGAGCGGGCGTCCGGGCGGCGGAGTCGCCGCCCGGCCCACCGGTCGCGGGTCCGCGAATCAGCCGAGGTCCTGCAGCAGCGCGGCGCGGGTCTCTGCCGGCACCTCCATCTGGTGGCGGTAGAGGTCGTGGTTGACGCCCATCGTCAACGCGGCACCGTCGCGCAGGGCGGCGATCATGGGCGCGGTGAGCTCGAAGCGCATGAAGTGCACGGCGGAGGTCTTCTCCTCGTTGCTGCGCTCGAGGTCTTCGTTGGCAATCGCGTACACCCGCTCGAAGCCATCCACGTGCACCCATACCAGGTCCTCGATGCCGCGCAGCAGGGCCAGCTGGCGCTTGCGTTCCGCGACGTCCTGGTATTCCAGCATGGCGGTGCACTTGAGGTTGCTGCCGTCGGGGATCAGCGGGTTGTAGGCGTCGAGCTCCTCCTCGATGCCATCGGCCTCGAAGATGCGCTCGATGCGGAGCATTTCCTGCACCTGGTACTGGATGGTCAGGCGGTCCTCGAAATACAGATTCAGATGGGGCCCGATGGCGACCCGGCGCGGGCGCTTGTGCGTGAGCACCTGCTGGCGGAATGCCGGGCGCTCGGCGGCGTACTGCTCCAGGCTCATCAGGTCGGTGCGGGTCAGTGGTTCCATGTTCATCATTTCCGTGTCATTTCCGTGCAGGGGTTGAAAGAAATCAGCGGCGCTCGCTTCACAGGCCGTAAGCCTTGCGCAGCAAGCTCAGCGGGCTGGTCTCGCCGTGCCTGAGCTCGAGCCCGTCGGCGATCTGGGAGGCCGCCATGGGGCAATCCGAGACGAGGTAGTCGGCTTCCATTTTCTTCACGCGGTTCACCACCGGGCGCGCGATTTTGCGCGATTTGGCAAAGGTGCCGGTGCGCACCCCGTAGGTGCCGTCGTGTCCCGAGCAGCGCTCGATCACTTGGATCTCGGTGCCCGGCACCAGCGCCAGCACGTCCCGGGTCTTGGGCCCGATGTTCTGCACCCGCTGGTGGCAGGGCACATGCCAGGCCACGGTCCCCAGCGGGGTGCTGAATCCGGTGTTCAGCAGCCCGGCCTTGTGGCGGTGCACCAGGTATTCGAACGGGTCGTAGATGTTCTGCTTGACCTTCAACACGTCCGCATCGTCCGGGAACATCAGCGGCAGTTCCTGCTTGAACATCAGCACGCACGACGGGATGGGCGCCACGATGTCCCAGCCCGCGTCGATCAGCTCCACCAGCTGCGGGATGTTGCGCTGCCGGTATTTGTCGACCGTCTCCAGGTCGCCCTGCTCGAGCTTGGGCATGCCGCAGCAGGCTTCCCGGGCCACCAGCGTGACCGGGATGTCGTTGTGCTCGAACACGCGGATCAGATCCTGGCCGATCTCGGGTGTGTTCACGTTGCAATAGCAGGTGGTGAACAGGGCCGCCCGGCCACGGGTCGGGCCGGCGGCAACGGGGCTCACGGCCTTGGGCGCGCGGCCCTTGTCGCGCCGGCGGAGCGTGTCGGTGTGGAACGCCGGCAGCTTCGCGTCGCGATGGATGTCGAGGGTCTTTTCCATCACCCGCCGCATCCCGGGGCTGCGGTTGGCGGCGTTCAGCGCCTGGCTGACCACGGGGATGCTGCCGAGCTTGCCGGTGAGCCCGGTGTTGCTCATCAGGCGGTGGCTGATCTTGCGCTCGCCCTTGCGGAACTGGACGGCCTTGGCCTGCAGCATCAGGTGGGGGAAGTCCACGGCCCATTCGTGCGGCGGCACGTAGGGGCACTTGGTCTGGTAACAGAGATCGCACAGGTAGCATTCGTCGACCACCTTCCAGTAGTCGTCCCTGGCGACGCCGTCCATCTCGAAAGTGGGCGACTCGTCCACCAGGTCGAACAGGGTGGGGAAGGCGTCGCACAGTGACACGCAGCGGCGGCAGCCGTGGCAGATGTCGTAGACCCGCTCGAGTTCTTCCATCAACGGCGCTTCATCGTAGAAGGCCGGGTCCTGCCAGTTGAGCGGGTGACGGGTCGGCGCCTCGAGGCTGCCTTCGCGCGGGGGCTGGTTGAATTCGCTCATGGTGTCGGTTCGCTGATGTGGGTCAGGTTGGCCCGTTGGATTCGAAAAGGGGCGCCGTGGCGCCCCTTTTGCTCTGCCCGGGGGCCAGGCTCGCCTCAATCCATGTCGTCCAGGGCTTTCTGGAAGCGGTTGGCATGCGAGCGCTCGGCCTTGGCCAGCGTTTCGAACCAGTCCGCGATTTCGTCAAAGCCCTCGTCGCGGGCCGTGGCGGCCATGCCCGGGTACATGTCGGTGTACTCGTGGGTCTCGCCCGCGATCGCGGCCTTCAGGTTGTCCGAGGTGCCGCCGATCGGCAGCCCGGTGGCGGGGTCGCCGCTCTCTTCCAGGTACTCGAGATGGCCGTGCGCATGGCCGGTCTCGCCCTCGGCGGTGGAGCGGAACACGGCCGCGACGTCGTTGTAGCCCTCGACGTCCGCCTTCTGGGCGAAGTACAGGTAACGCCGGTTGGCCTGGGATTCGCCGGCGAAGGCATCCTTAAGGTTCTGTTCGGTACGGGTGTTCTTCAATGACATGGCAACAATCTCCGTTCAGTCATGACGTAAAAAGGTGTGCTTGCACGCCACTAGGATAGGGCATCTGTCTCCATAGGTGAAATTGTTTAGATTGATAATTACGATAGGTTTTGCCAATCAAATCGGGGCAACTTCCTTATTCTGGTACAGATCGCGGCCGCGCCGATTGACGCCGCTCAAGCAGATGCCAATTCCGGCCGATTCGGTTAGCATGGGCCTCGTCTCGAACTGCGGCAGGGCGACAGGCGTGCTCCTTCGAATCCTCTCATTGTTGGCGTTTCTGGCCCTGGTGGTGCTGACCGCCGCCTTCGGGGCGATGTTCGGCACCGGAGAGTGGTACCAGGCGCTGGAGAAGCCCACCTGGAACCCCCCGGCGTGGCTGTTTGGCCCGGTCTGGTCGACGCTGTACGTGCTGATGGCGATTGCCGGCTGGCTGGTCTGGCACAGCGGGCACCCCCTGCGCCTGGTGGCCCTGCGCTGGTGGCTGTTGCAGCTGGTGTTGAACGGCGCCTGGTCGTGGCTGTTTTTCGGCCTGCACCGGCCGGGTTGGGCGCTGGCGGAGATGACCGCGCTGCTGGCGGCGATCGTGCTGACCGCGGTCCGCTTCCACCGCATCCGGCCGGTGGCGGCCTGGCTGCTGGCGCCCTACCTGCTGTGGGTCGGGTTCGCCTGGTTCCTCAATTTCACCATCTGGCGGCTCAACGGCGGTGGCCTGGCCTCGCTCATCGGCTGAGCGGGCTCAATCGTCACGATAGACCACGCCGTCCTTCATCACGAAGGAGAGGTTTCGCAGCAGGCTGATGTCCTGCAGGGGGTCGCCGTCGACGGCCACGATGTCGGCGTACATGCCCGCGGCCAGCTGGCCCAGCTCGTCGCTCCGCTCCAGCAGTTCTGCGGCCACCAGCGTCGCCGACTGGATCGCTTCCAGGGGCGGCATGCCGCCTTCCACCATCAGCTCGAATTCGCGTGCATTCTCGCCGTGGGGGGACACGCCGCTGTCGGTGCCGAAGGCGATGCGCACCCCGGCGCGGTAGGCCTTCTTGAACGTCTCGAAAATGACCGGCCCGATCGTGGCGGCCTTGCCGCGCACCACCTCGGGGTAATAGCCGTCCTCGGCCGCCTTTTCCGCCACGAACTCGCCGGCCACGATGGTCGGCACCCAGAACGTGCCGCGCTGGTTCATCAGCTCCATCACATCGGGGGTCATGTAGGTGCCGTGCTCGATGCTGCGCACGCCCGCCAGCACGGCGCGGCGCATGCCCTCCGCGCCGTGCGCGTGGGCGGCGACATGCATGCCGTAATCGCGGGCGGCCGCCACCACCGCGGCGAGTTCCTCGTCCGCGAACTGGGGGTTCTCGCCGCTGCGGGCCAGGCTCAACACCCCCCCGGTGGCGGTGATCTTGATGAGGTCGGCGCCGTCCTTGTAGCGTTGGCGCACCGCCTCGCTGGCCTCCCAGGGGCCATTGATGACCCCCTGCACGGGCCCGGGTTCGCCCATCAGGGTCTTGCGATAACTGTTGGTCGGGTCGGCATGACCGCCCGTGGTGGCCAGCGACTTGGCCGCGGTGTGGATGCGGGGGCCACGCGCCACGCCCTGCTCGATGGCCTTGCGCAGCGCGACCGTGACGTTGAAGGCATCCCCGACATTACGCACCGTGGTGAACCCCGCCAGCAGGGTTTTCTCCGCGTAGTGCGCGGCCAGCAGCGCGTAGTCGGCCTCGTTCTGGATGAAGCGGCGCAGGTAGCTGTTGCGCGCGCTCTGGCCGTCGAGGTGCACGTGCATGTCCATCAGGCCGGGCAGGCAGGTGCCCAGCCGGTGCCGCGCAGCCGGTTCCGAATCGCCCAGTTGCCGTTCGATATCGCGTCGCTCGCCAACCGCCCGTATGCGGTTGCCCTCCACCAGGACCGCCGCGTCCCGGAGCCGCTTGCCGGATGCAACGTCGATCAATGCCTCGCATTCGAGCAACAGGGTGTCGGCCGCCGCGGGCAGGGCGGCGGTGAGGGCCAATAACAGACTCAAGGTCTTGATCATGGTCAGTTTCCGAAGGTGTCGTAGAAGAGGGTGAGAACCATCCGCGCCCGTCGCCTCAGCCCGATAGCAATTGGCCCAGGCGGCCGGTGAGGATGGCCAGGTAGTTGCCGGCAGCGTAGCCGATCAGCGCCATCAGGATGGCGGCCGGCACCAGTGATTCGCGGTGATGGGCCGCCACGATGGGGGCCGAGGCCGCGCCGCCGATGTTCGCCGCCGAGGCGATCGCCAGCGTGTGCACATCCACGCGGAACAGCCAGGCCCCGGCCAGCACGAATGCGCCGTGGATGAAAATCCACACGTACGCCATCATCACGAAGGCGCCCATGTTGGCCCAGTCGGCGTCGCGCAGGTCCATGGTGGCGCCGACCCGGGCCACGTAGACATAGATGATGACCATGGCGATCGACTGGGCCGCGGGCAGCTTGCGGGCCGGGGTCATGGATGCCAGCAGCCCCAGCGTGGTCACCAGCAGGATCAGCCAGGTGCTGGCGGTGATCACGGTGGCGCCGCCGAGCACCACCGGCGGCAGACGGTCGGCCAGGCCCATGGACAGCCAGGTGCAACCGATCGCCAACAGGGCGAGGTAGAGCAGTTCGATCATGCTCGGTGCCTGCTCCTTGCCGCCGAATTCCGCGGCGGCCTTTTCCATGCGCTCGACGCGGTCGGCGGGCACCCGCGCCCAGCGATTGAAGCGGTCCGCGAAGGCCTTGCAGCCCAGCAGGATGGGCAGCCAGACCAGGTAAACCATCTGGTCCGCGGCGGCGGCCATGGTCAGGTGCTCGGCGCTGCCCTCCAGCGCGGCATGCGCCGCGGTCATGTTGCCGGTGCCCCCGATCCAGCTGCCGGCCAGGGTGCCGAATGCCCGCCAGCTGTCCGCCGCGAGGGGAAAGAAGTTCCCGATGTCCATGGAGCGTCCGAGCAGGTAGGCAATCACCCCGCCCAGCACCACGCCCAGGCTTCCGATCAGCATCACGAACACGCCCTTGCCCATGATCCGCACGGCACCCATCACGTCCACCTTGATCAGCATCAGCACGATGAATACCGGCAGGCCGTATTGGCGCAGGAAATCGTAGGCGGCGCTCTGGTGGGGAATGACGCCGGTGTTGGACAACAACACCGGGGTTGCATAGATGAAGATCAGCGGCGGCAGGAATTCGAAGATGCGCCAGCGCGACTGTCGCTCGAGCCAAAACCAGAAGGCGACCACGCCGATCAGCGCGGCCATCACGCCCGCCGGCGATGTGATCAGTGCTGCGTTCATGGTCCCTCCCACTGCTGTCGTCCCGCCGCCCGGAAGCGGTCCATCAGCTTACAGCCCAGCGCGATGCTGTCCAGGGTGCGGGGGGTGGCGCGGCTGATTTCGTCGGCCGGCAAGTATACGAACGCGCCGTGGCGGGTGGCGCTCAGGCGGGGCCACGAGCGCCACCGCGCCAACGGGTCTTCGTCCGGATCGAGCCGGGGGGCGATCATCACCTCGGGGTCCGCCGCCAGTACCGCCTCCCGCGTCACCTGCGAGGCCAGCACCGGCGCCGCGGCAAAGACGTTGACGCCGCCGCACAGGGCGAAGCCGCGGCTGACCAGGTGTTCGCCGTTGAGCGTGAACAGCGGTTGCGGCGCCACCTGGTAGAAATAGCGCAGCGGGCTGCGGTCCGGGTAAGCGGCGCCGATGGCGGCCAGCTTGCGCTGCACCTCCGCGATGGACGGCGCGGCGCGGGATTCATCGCCTGTGGCCCGGGCGATGTGCCGCATCAGGGTGGCGATCTCGCCGGGCGCGCGCACCTCGGTGCGCCACACGGCCAAGCCCAGCTCTTCCAGGCGCTGCAAGGCCCCCGGGGGATTGCCGGAAGCCCAGCCGATGACCAGGTCGGGCGCCAGGGTCAGCACGCGCTCCAGGTCGATGCGGAACGCGTCACCGATGCGCGGCAGGGTCCTGGCCGCGGCGGGATGGTTCGAGTATTCCGCGGTGGCGACCAGGTACTCGCCGGCGCCGGCGGCAAACGCCAGTTCCGCGAGGTTGGGCGCCAGCGTGATGATGCGTCGCGCGGGCTCGCGCAACTCGAGCAGCGTGCCATCCGCCTGTGGCAGCGTGATCTGCGCGCTCGCCGCGGGAGCGCCGGCGAGCAGGGCGAGGACAGCGAGCAGCAGGATTGTCGGGCGACAGCGACCCGGCGCGCATGTCATCGGATGATGTCGACCAGCAGCAGCAGTGCCAGCACGGTCAGCCACACCCCCAGCACCCGCCATACGAGATCCATGGCCTGCTTGAGGCTGGCCAGCGGGCCGTTGAGCTGATCGGCATAGCCATCGCGGGCGGCATGGCCACTGACCACGATCTGTCGGGCACTGGCCAGCAGGAAGCCATTGCCACCCTCGAACAGGCCATGACCCTGTTCGTCGTGGTATCGCTTCCAGGCTTTGAATACCGAGTCGAAGTCGGTGGCGATTGCCAGCGCGAGGGTCATCAGCTGTGCCACCGGCCAGTCGAGAATATGCCGCAGGCGCTGGAACAGGCCCAACTGTTCGGGCATCAGGTCCAGGTCGCCCTCGGTGAGGCGATCGGCCAGGCGGTACATGAGCGCGCCGAAGATACCCAGCACCGCGAACCAGAAGATGGTGCCGAACCAACGCTGCAGGGCCTCGCGGAACACCGCCTCGACCCCCAGCGCCTGGGCGGCCGCCGGATCCTCGGGCGGGTTCTTGCCGAGCAGCGCGCGCAATTGTTCCTGTTGCTCCTGCTCGTCGTCGGCGTGGATGATGGCGTCGATGTTGGTGTCCAGGTCGTGCGGGCCGAAGGTATAGATGAGTACGGCAAGGGCGAGTATGAAACCGCCCACCGCCCCGAACGCGGTGACCATGAGGACGTTGACGACACCGATGATGATCAGCGGTACGCCGAAATAAAAGAGGAAACCGCTGACGCCCGCCCACCCGGGGATGTTCTGGCACTTGTCGTTGCAGTAGCCGGTGACGGACTTCAGCCATTCGAAGCGCGGCAGGCGGCCCAGTTCACGGATGAAATGACACAGCCCGAATGCGATCAATATGGAGATGATGGTCATGAACGCAGTCCCGTCACCGCTGTTCCCTGCGGCACTGCCCTGATTCTAGCAGGATGGGCCGAGCCCGTTCACCCATCAGGGCCGGGCGCGGTAACGGCGGCTGATGGACTCCAGGTCGCCACCCCCCTGCTGACGGAACCAGTCGGCGAGCAAGCGGAACGAAATCGATACCCGGGGCGACAGGCGCACCGCATCATCGCGCACCGCCGCGGCCAGCTCGGTCGGGGTGAACCAGCGAGCCTCTACCAGCTCGTCCGACAGCCGCACCCGGCGGTCCTCGGCTTCCGCGTAAAAACCGCACATGGCGGAGGCGGGGAATGGCCAGGGTTGCGAGGACACGTAGCGGATGCCGCTGAGGCGGATCCCGGCCTCCTCGTAGACCTCCCGCGCCACGGCATCCTCCAGGCTCTCGCCCGGCTCCACGAAGCCCGCCAGGGTAGAGAAGCGCCTGGGTGGCCAGTTGGGATTGCGCCCCAGCAGGCAGGCATCCCCCTGGGTCACCAGCACGATGATGGCCGGATCGATGCGCGGATAGGTTTCCCGCGCACACTCCTCATTGCTGCAGATCAGGCGGTGGCCGGCGGACCCTAGGCGGTTGGGGTTACCGCAGGTGCCACAGAAGTGGTGCCGGTGCTGCCAGTAGTGCAATGCCTTGGCGTAGGCCAGGATACCGGCATGCTTGGCGTCCATTTCGATCGATGCGATGCGCAGATCGGCGAACTCGGCCTCGGGATGAAGCGCCAGGATCTGCTCCCGTTGCGCGTCGCTGACCGACACCGCGAAATAGGTCCGCTTGTCGTCGGTGCCCAGCAGGGTGGGGGGCTGCAACAGCTGATCCACCGGCAGTTCGTGTGCCGCCAGGTATACGGCCAGGGTCCCCGTCGCCTCGCGCAGCAACAGGCTGCGGCTGCGCCACAGGGGCACCAGGCAGGCATCGTCCGCCTGCAGCTTCAGTGCCACCCAGGCAGCGTCGTCGCGCTGCTCGACCATGCGATCGAGGCGCACGGATGTGAAACGATTTCGATTTGATCGCGAGACGCGGTCGATGCTGAGATCGCTCACCACGCGGTGACTCTACACGGAGAACGAGGCGCCGCAGCCGCAGGTGGTGGTGGCGTTGGGGTTGCGGATCACGAACTGGGCCCCCTGGAGGCTCTCGGTGTAATCGACCTCCGCGCCCATGAGGTATTGATAGCTGAGCGGGTCCACCAGCAGCGTGACGCCTTCGCGGGTCACCGCGATGTCGTCCGCCTCGCTGGATTCATCGAAGGTGAAGCCGTACTGGAAACCCGAACAGCCTCCACCCGAGATGTAGACACGCAGCTTGAGCTCGGGGTTGCGTTCCTCGAGGATCAATTCGAGTGCCTTGCGTGCGGCGGCCTCGGTGAACTGGATTCCGGTTTGTGGTTGGGACGCTTCCATCGCAGCGGTTGTTTCCTCCTCCCACGGCAGGCTTTAACTATGCGGGCAAACGGGCTTGTTTTCAATGGGCTGGGCCGGCCCTGGGGCGGCGCGGCGGCGGGCAACAAAAAAGCGGCCGAAGCCGCTGAGTCCCTCATTTTTTGATGTTGTTCTCTGTTATCGTTGTTGTTTTCGGCAAGACCCCCGTAAACGGGTTGCGGAATTTATACTCCTCGCGGCGCGGTGCGTCAAGCGAAGGGCCGCCCGGTCAGCCCGACATCAGTGACGGCCAATCGGCGCTGGCGTCGCCGAACACCAGGAAGTGGGGGTTCAACAGGCTCTCGCGCGTGTTGTAGGCGAGGCGCCGGCCATCCAGGGTGACCACCTGGCCACCGGCCGCTTCGACCACGGCCTGCGCGGCGGCGGTATCCCACTCGGAGGTCGGCCCGAGGCGTGGGTAGAAATCGGCCTCCCCCGCGGCGACCAGGCAGAATTTCAGGGAGCTGCCCATGCTCACGAGGCGATGCGGGCCGATGGCCTCGAGGCGCTGCGCGAGGTCCGGGTTGGCATGGGAACGGCTGCCGACCACCACCGCCGGACGGGCGGCCGGCTTGCGCACCGCGATCGGCACGGGCGCGGTCTCGCCGTGGCGGCGAAAACAACCGACGCCGGCCGCGCCGATATAACTCACGCCGCTGACCGGCACGTGTACGACCCCGAGCGCCGGATAGTGCGCCTCGATCAGCGCGATGTTGACGGTGAACTCGTCGTTGCGGTTGATGAATTCCTTGGTGCCGTCCAGCGGGTCGATCAACCAGTAGGCCGACCAGGCCGCGCGTTCCGGGTAGGGGATCTCGGCGGCCTCCTCGGACAGCTGGGGCAGGGCAGGTTCCAGCTCGGCGAGACGGGCCCGGATGATGCGGTGGCTGGCCAGGTCGGCGCGGGTCAGGGGCGAGCGGTCATCCTTGAGCTCGACATCGAAACTGCCGCGGTAGACTTCGAGGATTGCGGCGCCCGCCTCGCGCGCAATGGCGTCCAGTGCCAGCAATCGAGCCATGGCTTGCATTTCGAGGCGCGCCTCAGCAACCGGCAGCGAGGTAGTCGCGGGCGATGTACAGGGCCGCAATGGTGCGCCCCTCGGTACAGTCGCTGCGGCCGGTCAGCTCATCCAGCCGGGCCATGGGCCAGGGCACCACCTCGAGCTCCTCGGGTTCGTCGCCCGGCAGCCGGCTGGGATACAGTTCGCGTGCCAGCACCACGTGGGTGACGTGGGTCATGTAGCCGGGCGCGAGGCTGAGGCAGGTCAATTCCGTCAACTCGCGTGCCGCGAAACCTGCCTCCTCCTGCAGTTCGCGCTGCGCGGCCTCGAGCACGGATTCACCCGCCTCCAGGCGGCCCTTGACCAGCCCGATTTCATAGTGGTGCAGGCCGGCGGCGTACTCGCGCACCAGCAGCACCGTGTGCTCATCCTGCATGGGGACCACGATCACTGCGCCCAGGCCACGACTCCTGAGCCGCTCATAGGAGCGCTGCTCGCCGTTCGGAAACTCCAGGTCCAGTTGCTCGATGGTGAAGATGCGACCGGGATCGAGCAGGCGGCGTCCGCGGATTTTGGGCAGTTTCGGCATGGCCTCTCAGTTGGGGTTCAGCAGGGCCAGCAACTGGCCGTGCAAGCCTGGGTTGGCGGCCAGCACGGAGCGGGTCTGCATGCCCACCGGCTCGCCCTCGAGGTCGGTGAACACGCCGCCCGCCTCCTGCACCAGCAGGCTCACGGCCGCGATGTCGAGGATGTCGACGTCCGATTCGATCACCGCGTCGATCTGGCCTGCCGCCAGGCGGTGGTAGTGATAGTAATCCCCGTAGCCCCGGGTGCGGTCGGCCCCGGCCAGGATCTGCCCCAGCGCCGCCCACCGCCCGGACGCGGCGAGGCTGCCGATGTTACCCGTGGAAACGCTCGCCTGGCCGAGCGCGTCGATCGCGCTGACCGCGAGGCGCTCGCCATCCAGCCAGGCACCACCGCCGCGCAGTGCCCAGGCCGTCTCGCCAGCCACCGGTGCCGACGAGACACCCACCACGATGACGCCGGCGTGCATCAGGGCGATCTGGGTGGAAAACATGCCGTAGCCGCGCACGAAGCTCTTGGTGCCGTCGATCGGATCCACCAGCCACAGGTAGTCCGCCTGGGCGCCTTCCACGCCCAATTCCTCGCCGTGGATGCCGTGGTCCGGAAACGCTGCGCGCAGCACGTCGCGTATGGCGTGTTCGGCCTCGCGGTCCGCTGCGGTGACCGGTGTCCGGTCGGCCTTGGTCTCCACCTCGAAACTGCCGTGATAGTACTCGAGGATGGGGACGCTGGCGGCCGCCGCGGCTCGCCGGGCGGTGTCGAGAAACTCCTGCATCAATACTCCGGATCGGCGTTTTGACCCATGCGCTGCACCCGTTGCAGATTCCCGGGGCCGTGGCGTGTCCGGGGCCCGCGCCGGAGGCGGGGCGTCCGGCACGGCGGCCCATTGGCCCGGCCCGGCGCGCATACGGGCTCGCTTGCAAGCCCGGAAAGACCGCTCCATGATACCAGAACCCAGCCCCGGCCCATGCCCATGACTCGGAAGCCAACCGTCGCCGGATCCAACGACGCGCTCAGGCAACGCGACCTGGCCGTGGTGTGGCATCCCACCACGCAAATGAAGGACCATGAGTGGCTGCCGCTGCTGCCGGTGCGGCGTGGCGAGGGCGTTTGGCTGGAGGATATGGAGGGCAACCGCTACCTGGACGCCATCAGTTCCTGGTGGGTGAACCTGTTCGGGCACGCCAATCCGCGCATCAGCAGGGCCGTTGCCGAGCAGGCGCAGACCCTGGAGCACGTCATCCTGGCCGGTGCGACCCATGAGCCGGCCGTGCGCCTGGCAGAGCGGTTGACGGCGATTGCCCCGCCGGGGCTGGACCGGGTGTTCTATGCCGACAGCGGCGCGGCGGCGGTCGAGATCTCGCTCAAAATGAGCTTCCATTACTGGCGTAACCTCGGTGAGCGCAACCGGCGCCGCTTCGTGACCCTGTCCAACAGTTACCACGGCGATACGCTGGGCGCTTTGAGCGTGGGTGACGCGGGCCTGTTCCGGGACGCCTACGCACCGCTGCTGCTGGAGCCCCTGGTGGCGCCCAGCCCGGACTGCTTCGGGATCGAGCCCGGGCAGTGGGATGTACAGGCCGAGCGCCGCTTGGCATCGATGCGTGAACTGCTGAACGCGCACCGCGGCGAAGTGTGCGCGGTGATCATCGAGCCCCTGGTGCAGTGCGCTGGCGGCATGCGCATGTATCCGCCGGCCTATCTGACCGGACTGCGGGCGCTGTGCGACGAGTTCGACGTGCACCTGATCGCCGACGAGATCGCGGTCGGCTTCGGCCGCACCGGCACCCTGTTCGCCTGCGAGCAGGGTGGTATCACGCCCGATTTCATGTGTCTTTCGAAAGGTCTGACCGGCGGCTACCTGCCGATGTCGGTGGTGCTCACTGGCGAGCAGGTGTACCGGGCATTTTACGACGAGTACACGACGCTGCGCGGGTTTCTGCACTCACACAGCTACACGGGCAACGCATTGGCCTGCTCGGCCGCGCTTGCCACGCTGGACATCTTCGAGGCCGAGCCGGTGCTGGAACGCAACCAGGTGCTGGCCGCCGTCATGCGGCGGGCGGTCCGGCCCCTCGAGGCGCATCCCCACGTGGGCGAGATCCGCCAGTGCGGCATGATCCTGGCCATCGAGATGGTGCAGGCCAGGTCCTCCATGACACCCTACGACTGGCGCGAGCGCCGCGGCATGGTGGTCTATCAGCACGCGCTGGAGCACGGCGTATTGCTGCGGCCCATCGGCAACGTGGTGTATTTCATGCCGCCGTACGTCATCAACGAGCAGGAAATCGAACACCTGGCCGAGGTGGCCGCCGCGGGCATCGACCGGGCGACCCGCCACTGATGCGGCTGCCCCGGGCCTACACTACCGAGCCCCTGGTGCCGGGTGGTGAGCTCGAGCTGGACGCCCGCACCAGCACCCACCTGTGCCGGGTGCTGCGCCTGCGGGCCGGCGACACGGTGGTGCTGTTCAACGGCGACGGTTGGGATTACGTCGGCGAACTGATTCGCGCCAGTCGCGAAGCGGCCGTGATCCAGGTGCGCGAGCAGTGCCCCGCGGTGCCGGAATCGCCCCTGCGCGTGACCCTGGTCCAGGCCATCAGCCGCGGGGAGCGCATGGACCACACCCTGCAGAAGTGCACGGAACTCGGGGCCAGCGCCTTCCGTCCGGTGTTCACCGAGCGTGTCGAGGTGCGCCTGGACGCAGAGCGCGCCGCACGGCGCATGCATCACTGGCAGGGCGTTATCCGCTCGGCCTGCGAGCAGTGCGGTCGCACGGTGTTGCCCATTCTGCATCCGCCGGTGGAGCTGTGGACCTGGCTGGCGGCGGAGCCGGACGGCCAGCGGCTGATGCTGGACGCGGACGCCGCGCAGGCACTGTCGATGCTGGACGCGCCCGCCACGGGCCTGGAACTGCTGGTCGGGCCGGAGGGCGGGCTCAGCCCGGCCGAGCGGGAGCGCCTGGCCGCCCACGGCGTGCAGGCGGTGGGCCTGGGGCCGCGGACGTTGCGCACGGAAACGGCGGGCGCCGCTGCGCTGGCCGTTCTGCAGGCGCGCCATGGGGATCTGTGAAGAGGGCTGCGATCGGCCCCGCGCGGGTTATTTGCTGAATACGGCCGCCTCGATCAGGCCGCTCAATTCGTCCAGCTCGGGGATGATGGCCTGGTCCTCGCCCAGCCGCACGAGGCTGAAGATGGCCGGCGAGAGGTTCGGCGCGTCCAGCGGCTCCAGGTTGTCCGCAGTGACGGTCCTGAGGCCGGGAAGGCCGTAGATCGGAAAACCGATGTGCACCACGCTGGTGGACTCCGAGAGCGTTTTGACGATCAGGATGTGCCTGGCCCGCCCTGAGCTGGGAGAGCGATCGAATTTTCCCAGCCGGCCCAGGCTGACCACCGGCACCTGCCAGTCGTTCCATTCGATTTCGCCCAGCAGCCACGGCGGCGCATCGCGGTACGGTCGCGGCGGCGCATAGGGGATCACCTCGGCGATCACGGCGTGGGGCAGCAGCACATGGTGTGCGTCGATCGGTGCCAGCAGGGCCCGGATCGAGTCGCTCGCGGCGGTCACGATTCCTGCTCCTGCCCCAACAGGCGATTGATTTCACGCACCAGCTCGGTCTCCTTGTACGGTTTGGTGAGGTAGGCGTTGGCGCCGGCCTGCTCGGCCCGATCACGGTGTTTCTGGCCGGAACGCGATGTGATCATGATGATCGGGATGGCATTAAAGCGGCTTTCGCCACGCATGTACTCCGCCAATTCATAACCGTCCATCCGGGGCATCTCGATGTCGAGCAGCATGATGTCGGGCACTTCCTCCTGCAGCTGCTCGGTCGCCTCCAGCCCGTCGCGGGCGGTGGCCACCCGAAAACCCATGCTCTCCAGCACGCGCGAGTTGACCTTGCGCATGGTAATGGAATCGTCCACCACCATCGCAAAGCGCCGCACCGGCTGATCCTCGGCGGCCTGCGCCGGCAGGTCGGGCCGCAGGCCCCGCTCCAGGGCCTGGCCAATCAGCGGGCCGGGATCGAGGATGACTTCCACGCGGCCGTCGGCGGTGACCGTGCCGCCGAGTATGCCGGGGACGCCGGCGATATGCGGGCCTACCGGCTTGACGACGATTTCGCGATGACCGGTCAGCTCGGGTACGCGGATGGCGGCGCGCTGATCACCGGCGCGAACGACCAGCAAGGAGACGTTTTCACTGCGCAGTGGGTGCACCGGCTCCCCCAGCAGCGTTTCGAGGTCCATCAGCGGGTAGGGTTCGTCCCCGAACTGGTAGCACGGCGTCGCCTCGCCGGCCAGCTCACGATACTGTCGCGGACTGATACGGGCGACCGCGGCGACGCTGGTCAACGGCACCAGGTAACGGTGTTCGCCGCCGACCATGCCGATGGCCTGCATGATCGCCAGCGTGAATGGAATGCGAATCGTGAATCGGGTGCCCTGGCCCGATTCCGACTCGATGTCCAGGCTGCCGCCCATTTGCTTGATTTCGCTGTTGACCACGTCCATGCCGACGCCGCGGCCAGCCAGGCCCGTCAGTTCGCGCGAGGTGGTGAAGCCGCTGTCGAGAATGAAATGCAGCAATTGCCGGGGCTCGGCTTCTGCCTTGGGTTTCAGCAGGCCTTGCTTGACCGCCTGCCGGCGAACTGCCTTGAGGTCGATGCCTGCGCCATCGTCCTCGACGCGGATGATGAATTCGGTGGCCTCGGATTCCACCGTGACGGTAACCTGGCCCTCGGCCGATTTGGCCGCCTTCTTCCGCTGCCCGGGCGGCTCGATGCCATGTGCAATGGAGTTTCGCAGCATGTGCTCCAGTGGCACCGTAATGCGTTCCAGCACGTTACGGTCGATCAGATCGCTGCTGCCCGCCACCTGCAGCTTGAGCCTGGCCTTTTTATCCAGTTCCTTGGCCGCGGTCCGCACCACGCGCCGCAGGCGCGGGGCAATCGACCCGAACGGCACCATGCGCGTCTGCATCAGCCCTTCCTGGAGCTCGCTGCTCAACCGGCGTTGCTGGGTGAGCAGGCCCTCGGAGCCCCGGGCCGCCTCGTCCATTAATTCCTGGAGGTTGAACAGATCAGCCACGCTCTCCGACAGCGCCCTGGACAGTTGCTGCATGAGGGAGAACCGATCGAGCTCCAGGGGGTCGAAACCCTCCGAGCCCGCACTGGCTGCCTGGTGATAGCGCGAGTGGATCTGGGATTCGGTCTCCATCTCCAGCTTCCGGAACTGTTCGCGCAACCGCGCAATCGTCTCGTCGAATTCTTTCAGGTGGCCCTGCACGCTCCCCACCCGCTGCTCCAGGCGCGCCCGCAGGATGTTGATTTCGGCGGCCGCGTTGACCAGTGAGTCCAGCAGGTCCGCGGCGACCCGCACATAGGTCTGGCCCGACACCTCCTCGGTCTTGCCGGTCTCCCGGCTGACGGTTTCGGCCATGTCCGTGACGGGGGGTGGGGCGGCGGCCTTGGGCGGGTGCGGCATGGCCTCCGCCGGCGTCTCGGCGTCCACATCGCCGACCACCGGCGCTGAGGCGTCATCGTCCTTGGCGACGGGTATCTCGGTCTTCGCTGCATCGTCATCGACGGACTCCAGGCCCGCCGCCAGCGCCTCGAATTCCTCGCACTGGGCCTGGGTCTCAGGTAGCTGGCCGCCGACCACGCTCTCCGTGCCCCGGTGCAGGTGATCGCAGCCAAATTCGAGTGCCTGCACGGCTTCGATGGAGGCCTGCAGGTGGCCGCCGGCAATGCGTTCCAGCAGCGACTCCATGGCATGGCTGAGGTCACCGAGCCCGGTCAGACCCGACATGCGCGCACCGCCCTTGAAGGTGTGGAATTCGCGTTGCAGGTCGCGCACGATCTCCATCGAGTCGAGCGTATCCCGCCAGCGGTCGAGCAGGGCATCACAGCGGCCCAGCACTTCCTGCGCCTCGATGAGAAAAATATCGATGAACTCGGAACGCTCCAGCCGGTCGGCATCGGGCTCCGCTGCTTCCTGCGGGCCGCGCTCGGGGGGTTCTTTCCCGCTGCCGGTCGCGCCCGGGGCGGGCGCTGCGTCCCGTCGCGGTCCCGCTTTGTGCAGGGCCGCCATGTCGGTCAACTGATCGATGAGTTCCTGTTCGTCGCCCGGCGTCTCGGCGTCCGTCTCGCCACCCAGCGCCGCCAGGCCCGCCTGCACCTGGGCGATGCTGCTGCCGAGTAGCCAGATGGCATCGCTGCTGAAGGGTTGGCCGCCGCTGCTCTGGGCCTCCAGCAGGTTCTGCAGGGCTCTAGCAACGCCCGCACCCGGGGCCGCCGGGTTCCGTGCCAGGGCATCGGCGAGCGCCTCCAGGGCATCGAACTCCTCCCCGCCGGCCCGGTGGTGATGATCGGCGGCCACGGCCTCGAGCAGCGCTTGTATGCGTCCGAGCGCGAATCGCAATTCACGCAGCTGTTTGGGGTCCACGCCGCCCCGGTCGGGCTGCACACCGCCACTCGCCGCCCCCGGTCGTGCCGTCGGCAGCATGCCGGCCAGCAGGCTGGGAAGACTCTGGCGCAGACTGGCCCAGTCGGCGGGCTGGCCTGCGGCCAGGGCGCTGGCCTGCCGACCGATGAGCGCGATCACCTCGCGGCTGAGTCCGGCGGGTTGCTGCAACAGTCGTTGCTTGAGAGCCGGCATGGCAGACTGGGCCAGCCGCACGATGATCGCGGCGTCCGCGAGCGCGGTGGCGCGGCCGTCCAGCAAGGCATTGAGCATGTTCTCGATCTGCCAGGCGAAGTCGCCGAGTTCCTCGGCGCCAACCATTCGCCCGCTGCCCTTGAGGGTGTGGAACCCGCGCCGAATCTCAATCAACAGCTCCGCGTCCGCGAGTTCGCTGGCCCACCGGGGAACGTACTCGTCGAGGCTGCCGGCGACCGCCTCGTACTCTTCCAGGAAGATGGCACGCAGTTCCTCGTCGATCGCCGGGTTTTCGAAACCCGGCGCCGCGGTCGATTCAGCGGCTTCGGTAAGCGCCTCGGCCGCCGCCTCGGGAACGGTGTCGCTGGTCGACGTGGCCGCCGCCTCGGCTTGCGGGGGGTCCAGGCGTGCCTGCAGTACGTCGAGGAACCGGTCTCTTCCGGGTTGCTGGTCCCGCTCCGCGGTGAGAAAGAGCTCGAGGGCCGCCACGGCGTCGGTGAATCCTTCCAGCACCGTCTTGGGCACGGCCGCTTCGGAATGAACGCCGTGCAAAAGATCGGTCGCGCGTTCGCCCAGGCGGCTAACCAGCGCAGCGGTCGTCGTCTCACCGCTGATTTCGAGCGCCCCCGCAACCTGCCGCAACGACTCCTCCAGGTCGACATCTGCGAGGCCGCCAAGCCGATTCTTTACCGCTTCCTGAAACTCGCGCACGCTGTTGACCGCCTCGTTCAGGACCCGAATGCGAATGCGTCGCCACTCGTGGGCCGGCAATTCGGACAGGCGCGAGCCGGGATCGTGGTCCGGCGGTTCACCCAGCCGCTCGATCTGTTCCATCAGTGAGGACTCGATGCCCAGCAACTGCCCGGCTACCGACATCAGCGTCGTGACGCGCTCCTCGTCTGTGGCCGATTCGCTGGCGTCGAATTCCGGCAGCAGGGCGTCGATAGCCTGCAGGGATTCATGCATACCCAGCATGGTCAGGGTGTCATGCAGGCGCTGCAGCGCTTCCCGACATTGCAGGCGCCGCTCCGGCTCAACCTGTCCGGTGCGCATTTCCAGGTCGAGCGCGTCTTTGACCAGGGTGAACTCGTCGTGGACCGCTATTTCCAGGGTGCGGTACAGGTCGCGATCCTGGCCGCTGATCGCGCCCTGTGCGCGTGCCAGTTCGTGGCCCTTGGGAACCAGCTCGCGCAGGCCGAAGCGCTTGGAGATCCGGTCCAGCCCTGCGTGGCCGCGGCGCGCGGTGGCCACATGAAAAAGCAGTGCCCGGGTAATTGCCTGCACGGTCTCCGCTGCGGCCTCTTCGCCATCCGAGAGCTTTCTGAGCACGAGGTGGAGCCGCGCGAGAAGGCTTCTGAGCTGCAAGTCGTTGGCGATGCGCCCCTCAATCACGCCATCGATCACCTCCGTCGCGATCCACCACATGCGACGCAGGTCGGGCCGCTCCAGTCGGTGGACCAGCGTCTCGCAGGCGCCCTGCAGCGGCGCCAGCAGGTCCAGGGCCGCCTGTTCCTGCAGCCAGTTGAGCAGCGCACCCTCGTACTGGCGCCGCATGCGACGGGCGAATTCCCCGGGTTCCTCGGCACTCGGCGTGGATTGCGGTTCACCCTCGAGCTCGGGCAATTCGACGTCGAGCCGGGGTGCAAACAGGGCGTTTTCCTGCAGCTGGTCGGCTCCGCGCGCAGCCCGCATGCCATTGATAACGGGCAACAGCAGCAACGGCAGGTCCGGGTGGCCCGCCTGCATCCGATCCAGGTAGGCCGGCAGGACGACCAGCGCGTCCAGCAGCGTATCGAAGCCAGGCGCCCTTCGGTCGGCGTGGCTTGCAGAGGCCGCGCTGGAGACCGCGTGCATCTCCCCTACAACCTGCGCCGGGCCGTCCAGCATCAGGGCCTCGAGAGTCAGGCGAAGGTTTTCGAGGTTACGTTGAAGCGTCTCCATGGCCTCGGAGGTGAACTCCGGGGCGCCAGCCAGGTGTTCGGTCTGCAGCCGGATCTGCTCGAGGTGCCGGTCGAGGTCTTCGCGGACCCAGGCAAGCAGGGTGCCGGCCTGCGCGCGCGGCGATTTCATGAGCCCCATGCCTGCGGGCTGCAGCGATGCATGAAAAGCCCCATCACGTGCGCAGCACCATGGGTACTCAATCCTGCTCCGGCAGCTTGAAATCGTCGACCGTGCCGCGCAGCCTCAATACGAGGTCGGCCAGGTTGTCGACCGCCTGTGCAGTCTGATCGGTGCCGACGGATCCGGTTTCCGAGACATCACGGATCTGCTGCATCAGGCCGGAGATCCGGGTGGCCGACTCGGAGTGCTCGTGGGCTGCGGCGGCGATGTCCTCGATCAGGTCGGCCAGTTCGAGCGAAGACTGCTCGATCCGATCCAGGGCGGCGCCCGCATCTTCCGCCAACTGCGCTCCGCTGACCACCTCGGAGGTGGTGGACTCCATGGAATGGATGGCCTCGGCGGTATCTGCCTGGATGGTCTGGACCAGGGTTTCGATCCGGCGCGTGGCGCGGGCGGCGCGCTCGGAAAGCTGTTGCACCTCGTCGGCTACCACCGCAAAGCCTTTGCCTGCGCCGCCGGCGGAAGCCGCCTGGATGGCGGCATTGAGTGCCAGCACGTTGGTTTGCTCGGCAAGGTCGTTGATCAGCCCCACGATGTCCCCGATTTCCTGCGAGGACTCGCCGAGCCGCTTGATGCGCTTCGACGTCTGCTGGATTTGTTCTCGGATATTGTCCATGCCGGCGATGGTGGCGCGGGCCTGGTCGCCGCCCTGGTGAGCGGTTGCGACCGACTGGCGGGCCACCTCGCTGGATTCTCGCGAGCGCGTGGCCATGGCATCGAAAGATTGCGCCATCTCGAGGATGCCATCGGTCGCCTCGCCAATCTGGAGAGACTGCCTGCCGGCGGCCTCGGCGAGCTCGGAGGTGGAAGCGCGCGTCGATTGCGCGCTCTCGGCAACTGCGGTCGCGGTGTCGTTGATATCGCGTACGACGCGGCGCAGCCGCGCCACGGCATCGTTGATCGCCTCGGCGATGGTGCGCGTCACCTCGTCCGTGAAACCGACGTGCACCGTCAGGTCGCCATCGGCCAGCGACTTGAGCTCGTCGAGCAGTTGCTGGATGGCGTTTTGGTTGCGCCGGTTGCTGAGCATCGCGTGAGCGGCGCGCCGCCGCTCCGTGGCGATGACCGTGATGGCCAACAACGCGCCAAGGCCGAGCGCCACCGCCAGGCCCGCCAGGCCGGAACGCAGTGAGGGCCATGGCTGCGCCTGCACAAGGTCCGCTGCCGCCTTGATGATGGCATCCGCCCCCGCGAGCGCGTCCCGGCTGGCAAGCGCGATTCCGTCCGCCGCGCTTCGCGCTTCGGACAGGACGCTGGCCGAGCCGATGACGGTCTGCAACTGCGGGCGCGCTTCCTCGAAACCGCGGCGGACGCCGACCAGCAGCTCGAGCGCCTGCTCGTTACGGATCGGAGCCATGCCAAGCTTGGTGTTGCCTTGCAGCAAGGCCGACAATGCGGTATCGAACTGCCCCGTCTCGGCCGCCAGGCGCTCCGCCTGAGCCAATGACTCGTTACCGCCCTGCAGTATTTCCCGAACGCTGGCCAGCATGGAGCCGGCCAGGTTCTGTTGGCCTGCAATCACCACCCATTGCCGGCCAGGGGCGGCGGCCAGCGCCAGTTCCCGCATGGCATGACCGATCTCGTCCTGGATGCGCGGCAAGGTCGTTGTCACTGCATCGCCGGCTTGGTGCGCGAACAGCAGCTGGGATTCGCTGGCGATGAGGGTTTGGACGTGTTCAGCGATGCGCTCCAAGGGCGCTCGCATCCCGTCCAGGTGGGGTCGGGCCGCCGCGGGGAGGGCGGGCAGGCCCGTCCCTGGAGCGCCATCACGCAGAATGGCCATGCGGTCGTCAATGCGCGTCGGTGCGTCGGCGAGTTCCTGCAGGGCCTGCTGACTGCCACCCGCCGCCTCACTGGCCAATTCGACCAGTTGCTGCGATCCGTCCCGAACAGCCATCGCCAGCCGTACCCATTCCCGTGCGTGGCGCGAATCGCGCTCCAGCAGGAAAAACGTCACTGCCGTAAACAGCAGCGCGAGCAGGAGCAGCACGCTGACGGCGACTATTGGCCAGGAGCGGCCGGCTGCTTCCCGTCGTGCCGTATTCGACATGTCTTAGTGCTCCCGGTTGGCCGCGCCGTTGAGGAAATCCGGGTCGCGCAACAGGATGTCGAGGTCCAGTTCCTGCCACGTTTCCTTGCCTGAACGGCGCTGTTGGCGGACATAAGGGCGCAGTGGGGAGCTCTCGGCCAGGGTGGACTCCCCCACGTCATCGGCAACGAAATGCCGCTGCCCGAAAACCTCGTCCACCATCAGTCCCAGTGGCCGGTCGCGCAGGGTCGCGGCGAGCAGCCGGCTGCGGCCGGTGGCCGTACTCGACTTGCCACTCAGGAAACCGGGTAGATCAATGACCGTCATCAGTTCGCCTCGCACATTGGCGAGCCCCATGAGCCATGGCTTGGTGCCGGGTACCGGCGTGATCGGCGGCAGCGGCAGGAACTGATGCACATGGTCGATGCCGCAGGTGACGCGCGCATCGGCCATGCGAAAAATCACGCCCACCCATTCGCCCCGTTTCATTTCGCCGCTGCCACGCCCCGGCTCGTATTCCGCGGCACGCGTCTGGTAGTGAAGCAGCTTTTCGAACGGGCCTTGCGGGTCTGGCATGCGGGGTTACCTCACTGCACCTGGGTTACGGTGAAGACGCTCGCTCGCCGCAATGGCTTCAGCCGGCGTATTGCTTGACGGCGACCAGCAATTCCTCGCGCGTGAAGGGCTTGGTCAGGTATTGGTCTGAGCCCACCACCCGGCCACGCGCACGGTCGAAGAGGCCGTCCTTGCTGGTGAGCATCACGACGGGGATGTCCCTGAATTCGGGATTGTTCTTGATGATGGCGGTGGTCTGATAGCCATCCAGGCGGGGCATCATGATGTCCACGAACACCATGCTGGGACGGTGCCGGGTGATCTTGGACAGCGCCTCGAAGCCATTCTCGGCGGTTACGACCTGATAACCCTCGTTGCTGAGCATGGTCTCCGCCGAGCGACGGATGGTGGCGCTGTCGTCAACGACGAGGATGCAAGGCGTGGTGCGGCCTTCGGAGGACCCTTCGCCCGCCTGCGAACGCTCTGGAGTTTCGGTCTTTGCCATGGTGCATTGCCTGCCTGCAAGCCTGCGATGCCCGCCGACCCGCAGCATAAAAATGGGCCGGTCCCGCCGGCCTTCAGACGTCTGAAACCTAGTCTAACCGCAGATTTCAGCGTGCACCAGATCAACACGGCGCGGCCGGCACGCTTCGCTTCGCGGCGGGCATGTTCAAAATCAAGGGGATACGCGCAAACGAAAGGCTGGCACCACAACCCGCCCGGCAGGATAATGGGCGCAGCCCAAGGGTGAAATGCAGATGCCTGACAACAAAGCACGCGCCGGGCGCCCGGTGCGGACCGGCGTGGTCATGGACCCCATCGCCGGGATCAAGGTTCACAAGGACTCGACGTTCGCAATGCTGCTCGAGGCCCAGCGCCGCGGTCATGACGTGTACTACATGGAGCCCGCCGATGTGCAGGTGGCGGACGGCCAGGCCATGGCCAGCATGCGCCGCATCGAGGTGCGCGACGATCCGGCGGATTGGTTCAGTCTCGAGGCCGCAGAGCAAATGCCGCTGGCCGCCCTGGACCTGGTGCTGATGCGCCGCGACCCGCCGTTCGACATGGATTATGTGTACCTGACCTACATCCTCGAGTTGGCGGAGCGCCAGGGCGTGATGGTCATCAACCGGCCGGCCAGCCTGCGTGATGCCAATGAGAAGTTCTTCATCAGCCGCTTTCCGCAATGCTGTGTGCCCATGGTGATCACGCGCCGGGCCGCGGAGATCACGGCCTTCGTTGCCCAGCATGGCCGCGCGGTGGTCAAGCCCCTGGATGGCATGGGGGGCGACTCGGTGTTCCAGTTGAACCCGGGCGACCCCAACCTGAATGTGATTCTCGAGAGCATCACGCACCATGAACGGCAACTGGTGATGGCGCAGCAGTTCATCCCCGAAATCCGGGACGGTGACAAGCGGATCCTGCTGATCGATGGTGCGCCGGTGCCATACGCATTGGCCCGGTTTCCCGGCCAGGGCGATTTTCGGGGCAACCTCGCCAAGGGCGGGACCGGCAAGGGCGTGCCGCTCAGTGAGCGCGACCACTGGGTATGTGAACAGGTCGGCCCGGTGTTGCGCGACATGGGTATCCTGTTCGCGGGCCTGGATGTCATCGGCGATTGGCTCTCGGAGATCAACGTGACCAGCCCGACCTGCATTCGGGAACTCGACGCCGAATACGGGCTCAATATTGCCGGACAGATGTTCGATGCCGCGGAGGCCAGGCTGGATGGCGACGCTCGCTAGCCGTTGGTTGAATGACCGCTTCACCGTGAGCCTGATGCTCGCCCTCGGGCTGCACGTGCTCGTCATCCTGGCGCTGGGTTTCGGGTTGGAATTCAAGCCGCTGCAGCGGGCCGCCGAGACGCTCGACGTGGTGCTGGTGAACTGGCGTTCGGAAACGCCCCCGGAGCAGGCGGAACTGCTGGCCCAGGCCTCGCAGCAGGGCGGTAGCGATGCCCCGGAGGTGGAGCGGCCCTCGCAGAACCTGTCCAGCTTCATTCCCGCCGAAAGTCCGGCCGATCAACCGCTGGAGAGCGAGGCCTCGCAGCCGTCGCTGGCCGAGCCTGAGCAGCAGCGGGTGGTGGAACAGCAGGCGGATGGCACGCCGATCGAGGAACGGACCCGTCCGGAACGGCTCGAGCCAATGCCCACCGCCGCGGACCTCCGGCGTCAGAGCATGCGGATCGCCGAATTGCAGCAAATGCTGCAGCGCGATGAGCAGTGGCGTTCGCAACTGCCGCGCCGCCGGTTCATCTCGGCCAACACCCGTGAGTATGAATTTGCCAGCTACATGCAGGCCTGGGTGGCCAAGGTGGAACGGGTGGGAAACCTGAATTACCCGCCCGAGGTTCGGCGCCTGAAACTGGTCGGCGACCTGCTGCTCACGGTCGGCATCAACAAGGATGGCACCGTGGAAAGCATCAACCTGCGGCGCGGATCCGGTTTTCCCGAGCTGGACGAGGCAGCGATCCGCATCGTGCGCATGGCGGCACCCTACGCGCCTTTGCCACCCAATATTCGCGAGCACGTGGATGTGCTGCATATCACGCGCACCTGGAAGTTCACCTCCGGTTACGGCTTCGAGTGAATACTTGACTTGCGCCCACCGAGGCGCCAGATTTGGAGACATGGGCGAGTTCTCATCAGGGCAGTTCCACGGGTACCTGGACCAGCACCTTCTGATCGCCATGCCCGGCATGCTGGATCCCAACTTCGAACGCAGCGTGACCCTCATGTGCCAGCACTCCGAGGAAGGGGCAATCGGCATCACCATCAACAAATTGTCGAAGTTCACGGTGGGCGAAGTCCTCGAGCAACTGGGCATCGAGTGCCGGGATCGGGCGCTGAGTGATGCCCCGGTATTGCAGGGTGGCCCGGTCAACACGGACCGCGGTTTCGTCCTGCACACGCCGATGCCCGGGTTCGAGTCGAGCCTGGAAATCAGTTCCGAAATCATGGTGACCACTTCGCGTGATGTGCTGGTTGCCATCGCCGAGGGCGAGGGCCCGGAGCAGTTCCTGGTGGCATTGGGGTATGCCGGTTGGGGCGATGGCCAGCTCGAGTCGGAGCTGCGCGACCACGCCTGGCTGTCCGTGCCCGTCGACCGGGCAATCGTGTTCGACCTGCCGCTCAAGGACCGCTGGCAGGAAGCGGTATCCAAGCTCGGGGTAGAACTTCATCATCTGCACGGAGCCGGTGGGAGTGCCTGAACCTGCAGTGCCGCAAGGCACGTTGCTGGCATTCGACTTCGGGCGCAGGCGGATTGGCATCGCGGTCGGGCAGACGACGACCTTCACGGCCACCGCATTGACCACCGTGCGCTGCACCGAGACGCCCGACTGGCGGCACATTAAGAAACTCATCGATGACTGGCGACCGGCAGCCCTGGTGGTCGGCTTGCCACTGGCCTCCGACGGCAGCGAGACCGACATGTCGGCGGCGGCGCGGCGTTTTGGGGCGGAGCTCGCGGAGCGGTTCGGGTTGCCCATCATCCATGCCGACGAGCGGCTCACCTCGAGGCAGGCGAACACGGAGTTCGCCGCCCAGCGTGCCGCCGGGCAGGCCCGCCGCCGCGACGCCAGCCGGCTGGATGCCATGGCGGCCAAAATCCTGCTGGAAAACTGGTTACAATCCCTAGCGGCGCGCGAGCGCCGTTAGCCCGGGGGCCGTTGATGGTGCAGCCTCTCGAACACCTGCTGGACATCGAATCGCTGGACACAGTCCGCATCCGCTCCTTGCTGGAACGCGCCGCCGTCATTCGTGCCAAGCCCCGGCGCTACCGCGATGCTGGCGCTGGCCGGTTGCTGGTCAACCTGTTCTACGAGCCGAGCACGCGCACCCGCTTCTCATTCGAGATCGCCGCTTTGCGGCTTGGCATGCAGGTGGTGAACTTCGCTGCTGCAGGCAGTTCGGTGAGCAAGGGGGAGACGCTGCTGGATTCATTCAAGACGCTGGAGGCGATGGGCGCCGGCATCATCGTGGTGCGACACCCTGACAACGGCGCGGTGGCCGGGCTGGCGGCGGCCGCTGGAGCGCACACACGCGTGATCAATGCCGGTGACGGCAGCCACGCGCATCCATCGCAGGCCCTGCTGGATGCGTTCACCCTGCAGCAGCATTTCGAGGATCTGTCCGCCATCAGGATCCTGATTGCCGGCGATTTGCGTCACTCGCGGGTAACGCGTTCCGACCTGGCCATCTTTCGTAAGCTGGGCGTCGGCGAGGTGCGGTTGGCCGCGCCGCCACAGCTGCAGCCCGACCAGCGCACCAGCGCGGGCGCGGCGATTCACGAACGCCTGGAGGATGCGCTCGACGGCGTCAACGCCGTCATGATGCTGCGCATCCAGCGTGAGCGCCAGGCGCAATCGGCATTGCCGGATGCGGTGGCCTATCACCGCGAGTGGGGGTTGACGGCCGAACGCCTCGCGCTGGCGGCGCCGGACTGCATCGTCATGCATCCAGGCCCGATGAACCGTGGCGTGGAGATCGCCTCGGAGGTGGCCGACGGGCCACAGTCGGTCATTCTGGAGCAGGTTCGCAACGGCGTGTGGATGCGCATGGCCATCCTGGAGGCCATGCTGGCCTGATTCGGGGCTGCGGGTTCACGCCCGCGTCACAGCCTGCCCGGGAATCACCACTCCCCCTGGTTGGGCATCGATGCCCATGGCTCGCGGACGGGCAGCGCCGCCCCCGCCTGCAGCAGTTCAATCGAAATGCCGTCCGGCGACCGCACGAAAGCCATACGACCGTCGCGCGGTGGCCGGCTGATCACAACCCCGGCATCCACCAGCCGCTGGCACGCCGCGTAGATGTCCTCGACGGCATACGCGACGTGACCGAAATTGCGCCCACCGCTCAGTTCCTCGGGGTCCCAGTTCCAGGTCAGCTCGAGTTGGGCGGACTCGTCACCGGGCGCGGCCAGGAACACCAGGGTGTAGCGTCCCGCAGGGTAGTCGCGGCGGCGCACTTCGACCAGCCCGAGCCGCTCGCAGAAAAACTCCAGGGCGGCCGGCAGGTCCGAGACGCGCAGCATCGTGTGCAGGTATTTCATCTTCATGCCCCAGTGTTTATGCTGCACCAGTCTACCCGGGATCCCGCTGATGCAAGAACCGCGCGCTCACAATCGAAGGGAACTGGTACGCGAGTCCCTGATGTTCCAGCTCAAGCTGATGGCAGATGGCTTCAGGGATGTGTTGTTGCTGCCCGTCTCCCTGGCCGCAACCGCGATCGGCTTGTTGCGCGGTGGCACGGAGCCGGATCGGGAGTTCAGACGGGTGATCGAACTGGGCCGACGCTCTGAGCAGTGGATCAACCTGTTCGGTGCCCATGCGCCGCTGGAGGAGGCGGGACACGCCGGTTCCATCGACCGGATCCTGGACCGGGCCGAGCAAGTCCTGCGGGACCAGGTGCGCCAGGGCGGCATCTCGGAATCGGCCTCGCAGGCCATCCAGCGGGCACTGGATGCCGTACACCATAAAGCGCAGGATGGCCGCGGGGGCGGCCCCCCCGACGCAGCTCAGTAACTGCCGCTGATGTAGCTGCTCAGCTGCTGGACTTCCTGCTCCTTCTCCTCCAGCAGTTTTTTCACCAGATCGCCGATGGAGACGATGCCCAGCAACTCTTCGCCGCTGACGACGGGCAGGTGCCGGCAGCGGCAGGTGGTCATGGTTTCCATGCAACGCTGGATCGAGTCGCCGGGGCTGGCCGTGATGACGGGCGAGGACATGACTTCCTTGACGCGGGTCTCCCGCGACGAGCGCGACTTCAAGGCGATCTTCTGCAGGTAGTCGCGTTCGGTGAAGATGCCCAGGATGGTGTTGTCCCGGGTGACCAGCACCGCGCCGACATTCACCTCCGACATCAGACTGATGGCATCGAATACCGAGTCGTCCTGGTTGACCGTCAGGACCATGCCGCCCTTGCGGTCGATGATGTCAGCGATACTGGTCATGGGTGTCCATTGCAGCCGGCCGGTCTTGATTTAAGTCTAGCCGCCGTCGCCGCAAATACAAGCGCGCCGGAAACTTGCCCCGTCAGGGCTCGCGGCGCCTCGAGACCACGGTGTACTCGGCATTGATGACCTGCTGCTCGGTGTGCGCTTCGTGGCCGGGTGCGGTCTTGCCAATGCTGCTGGGGTCGAGCGTGCGCCGCATCCAAGCCAGGCGCAGCCATACGCCCAGCCACAGCAGCAGCCCCAGCCCGATGGCCACCGCGAACACCACCAGGCCGAGCATGAACGCTCCGGCCAGCACCAGCGCCGCGACGAGAGTCGCCAGGACGCGCGCCAGCAGGCTGGGGCGGGATGAGGTGATATACAATGCCATGCCATCGATCAGCGAATACCGCTCAAGATTCAAAGATGCGGTCGAATCCATGCAGAGTCAACGGCAAGTCATCCTGTGCCCGATTGAGGACATCGATCCGGAACATGGCCGCGAGGTGCAGGTGGAGGTATCGGGTCGGTCTGAGGGCCTGGCCCTGTTTCGCCTCGGCGAGCGGGTGGTCGCCTACCGGAATATCTGTCCGCACCAGGGTCGGGCGCTCAGCTGGGCGCCGGGCGAATTCCTGTGCGAGCCCGACGGAAGCCTGGTCTGTCCGCATCACGGCGCCCGCTTCGAACTGGTCACGGGACGCTGTATCGCGGGCCCATGCGCCGGCAGCAGCCTGAGCGAGGTCACCATCCGGTTGGAAAATGGAATGGTGTGGCTGGAGTCCTGAAGGCCGTTCGGCCAGGGTTCAGAACACGAGGTTGACGACCGTCAGCATCACCACCAGGAACAACACCGTCATGCCGGTCCCCGCGCGAATGAAATCCGCCACGCTGTAACCGCCCGGCCCCATGATCAGGGCATTGACCTGGTGCGTGGGCAGGATGAAGGCGTTGGATGTCGACAGCGCAATGATGAGGGCATACATCACCGGGTTGGCGCCGGTGGCGATGGCGAGGCTGATGGCGATCGGCACCAGGATGGTGGTGGCGCCGACATTGGACATCACCAGCGAGAATGCGGTGGCCAGGACGGCCAGCATGATCTGGATCGCAAGGTCTGGCATGTTTCCCAGCACCGCGAGGGCTTCCTGTGCGATCCAGGCCGCCGTGCCGGTGCGCTCCATGGCCTGTCCGAGCGGAATCAGGCTGGCCAACAGGAATACGGTCTTCCAGCTGACCGAACCGTAGGCCTCATCCATGCTCAGCACGCCGCTGAGAACCATGCCCAGCGCTCCGACCAGCAGGCAGATGGCCAGCCGGAAGTCCGTGAACACGATCATGCCGATGGAGATCGCGAAGAACAGCAGTGCTGGCCTCACCTTTTGCGGGCGCTGTTCCTCCTTGGGGATGTCGGTGGCGACGATGAACTCCTTGTCCCGCTGCACCGCAGCCAGGTCCCGCCAGGTGCTGTGGCTGACCAGGCAATCGCCGGTCTCCATGACCTGCTCGCGCAGGTGATCGGTGATGATCTCACCCCGGCGGTTGATCGCCAGCACGCTGATCCCGTACCGCTTGCGCAGGCGCGCCTCACCGATGCTCTGGCCGATCAGCCGGGAACCGGGTGGAATCACGACCTCGGAGATGCCTCCGCGGCTCGGATTGAACAGTCCGCCAAAGGTCCGCAGGTGCGGTTGCACGCGGCACTGGTTATCGAGCGCGAAACGTCCGACCCGCTCCCGGGTGCCCATCACCCCGAGCACCGTGCCGACCCAGATCATCTCATCCGAGGGCGGCGCCAGCCGGGGTTCTTCGGTGTTGCGGATGCCGAGCAGGCGCGGGGCGCCCGGCAGCTGTTCCGCATCACCGACGGTCATGCCGACCAGCGGGCTGTCGACGGTGACCAGCAATTCGAACACGTCACCCTCGATGCCGTAGGTGTCCGCGAAATAGGTTTTGGTTCGGCCCGGCGCACCGCTGGTCTTCTCGCCGCGTGCCGGCAACAGCCACTTGCCGAGCAAGAGAAAGTAGAGAATTCCCGCCGTGAGCAGGGACAGGCCGACCAGCGTCACGTCGAACAGATGGAAGGTCGGCAGCGTTTCCACCCCGGGCGGCAGCGAGGCATTGGAAGCCAGGATCAGGTCATTGAGCAGGATCAGGGGCGAGGAGCCGACCATGGTCAGGGTGCCGCCCATGATGGCGCAAAAGCCCATTGGCATCAGCATGCGCGAGAGCGGTATGTCGGTGCGAACGGAGATCTTCGACACCACCGGCAGGAACAGTGCCGTGGCACCGACGTTTTGCATGATGCCTGAGATGCCCCCGACCATGCCGGAAATCAGCGGCACGATCCGCCGCGCGGTATTGCCCCCGACCCGCAGAATAAAGCGTGCCACCACTGCCATGACGCCCGTGCGGTCCAGCCCCGCGCCCAGGATCATCACCGCGATGATGGAAATCACCGCGTTGGACGCGAAGCCATGGAACAGTTCGGCGGCGGGCACCAGGCCCAGGAGGCCCAGCATCACCATGATGCAGACCGCGACGATATCGATGCGTACGACTTCAAACGCGAACAGCCCAATGGTGACGACCAGAACCGTCAGCACCAGCATCATGTCGCCGGTCAATGTCAGTCCGGATTCCATCGGTATCGGTCCGCGGTCCTCCCCGGTTACATGGCCCTATTGTGCATCAGGCCCGCCCTGAAGTCCCTGCCGCACCGGAACTTCCGAATCCGGTCGGCGGCAGAGGCCCCTGGCATGGCACGGCAGCGCGGACTCACGGGCCCGGTTCGTGCTGCGTCGATGGCCCCGCGGTGCATCGGCGAAACAGCAAATCGCGGGTCTCGTGACCCAGCCGGGCGCCGCGCCGCTCAAAGCGGGTCTGCGGTCGCCAGGCGGGCCGTGCGCAATAGGTGCCGGTCGCGGAAAGGTTCTCAAACCCGTCATCGGCCTGCAGCACCGCGAGCATGTGCTCGGCGTAGGGCAGCCAGTCGGTGGCAAGGTGCACGATTGCGCCCGGAACCAGTTTCTGCCCGAGCAGGCGGATGAAGTCCGGCTGGATCAGCCGGCGCTTGTGGTGGCGTTTCTTGGGCCAGGGATCCGGAAACCAGATGCGCACTGCCGACAGGCTGGCGTCCGGCACCCGCTCGCGCAGAAACTCCACTGCGTCCACGTTGGCCACACGCACGTTCCGGAGCGATTCCGCGTCCAGCATGCGCAGGAGATGCCCAATGCCCGGCTGGTGCACCTCGATGCCCACGAAATCCGTGTCCGGCGCTTCGCGAGCCATGGCCGCCAGTGCCTCGCCATTACCGAAACCGATCTCGGCGATCACCGGGGCGTGGCGGCCGAACAGGTGCCGAAAATCGAGGCACTCCGCACCCGGCGGAATCCCGTAAACCGGCCATAGCCGTTCCAGCGCCTTACTCTGGGCCGCTGTCAGGCGACCCTGGCGCAACACGTAACTGCGGATCGGTCGCTTTGGATGCTCCGGTTGCTTCGCGTCCCGCATGCGCAGTGATTCAAGCGATGGTGCCGTCCAGGGGTGAGGAGGCGGAGGCGAAGCGCTTGCGCGGTATGCGACCGGCCAGGAACGCCTCGCGACCGGCCTGCACGGCCTTCTTCATGGCACCGGCCATCAGCACCGGATCCCGCGCACCGGCGATGGCGGTATTCATCAATACTCCGTCACAACCCAACTCCATGGCGATCGCGGCATCGGAGGCGGTGCCCACGCCGGCATCCACGATGATCGGGACCGCGGCCTCCTCAACAATGGTCAGGATGTTGTAACGGTTCTGGATGCCGAGACCGGACCCGATCGGCGCCGCCAGCGGCATCACCGAGACGCAGCCCATCTCCGCGAAGCGGCGGGCCACGATGGGATCGTCGTTGGTGTACACCATCACCTCGAAACCCTCGTCAACCAGTGTTTCGGCCGCCGCCAGGGTCTGGGTGATGTCGGGGAACAGCGTTTTCTCGTCCCCCAGCACCTCCAGTTTGACCAGCGCGTGCCCGTCCAGCAATTCCCGCGCCAGCCGGCAGGTCCGAACCGCATCGGCCGCGGTGTAGCACCCGGCGGTGTTGGGCAGGATGGTGTAACGGTCCGGTGGCAGGACTTCGAGCAAATTGGGCTCTCCGGCCCGCTGTCCGATATTGGTGCGCCGGATGGCGACCGTTACGATCTCGGCGCCGGCCGCCTCGGAGGCGCGGCGGGTCTCCTCGAGATCGCGGTATTTTCCGGTGCCGGTGAGCAGGCGCGACCGGTAGCGCCGTCCGGCGATCACCAGTTCATCCAGTCCCGCTTCGGTGTGTTGTGTTGCCTCGCTCATCAATTTCCTCTGCGACCGTTAGCCGCCACCGATGGCCTGCACGACCTCGATCCGGTCACCCGCTGCGAGCAACTTCTCCCCATGCTGGCTGCGAGGCACGATTTCACGGTTCACCTCCACCGCCACACGGCGGCCCGCAAGATCCAGGTCCTCCAGCAGTTGCCGCACCGTGCAGGCCTCGGCCACCGTTCTGGCCTCTCCATTGACCGTGATTTGCATCATGGCTTTATTGTAACAAGATGCACTGAGCGGCTGCGGGTGGCCCGCGCACCCGGCAGGGCCCGGGGGCTAGGGTATCGGCAATCCTTCGGCGGTCGCCATCGCTTCGTGGGTCGTGGCCGCGACCGGCCCACCGTAGAAGTCGAAGAACAGCCAGAACACGATGCTGCACACGATCAGCGTGACCAGCATGGCGGGTGATCCGTAGCGGAACCAGAGCCAGGGCGTGATGGCCAGCGAGGGGTCGTTCTCGTTCTTGGCCAGGCGCTCGGAGATGGTGACGATGTAGACATTGGCGGTGGAACCGATGTGGGTGCCGTTGCCGCCCATGCCCACGCCGGCCGCCAGCGCCCACCACAGCGGCGCCACGTGGATCCCCTGCGCCTCCATGCCCAGCAGGATGGGGATCATGGCGGCGGTGAAGGGAATGTTGTCGATGGCCGCCGACAGCGCTGCCGCCACCCACAGCAGCACCAGGGTGGCCACCAGCAGGTCCTCCAGCACGAACGGGATGATGAACTGCCCGACCCAGCGCAGGAAGCCACTGTGCTCCACGCCACCGACCACGATGAACAGGGAGATGAAGAAGATCAGCAGCGGGATCTCGACATCCTCCATGGCGTGATCCATCTCCACCCGCCGGGCGATGAACACCAGCAGCGTCAGGCCGGCGGCCGACACCATCCACGGCTCCCAGCCAATCGAGTGGTGCAGCATGAACAACACCACCATCAGCCCCAGCACGATCAGGCTCTGGTTCCACAGGCGCCGGTCCCGGTACTCGGTCTGGCCCTCGAACTGGCCGCCGGGCTCGATGGCCAGTTCGCGCCGGAACAGTATCCGCAGGACCCCCAGCACCGCCAGCCAGGCCAGCAAGGTCACGCCGCCCATGTGGTAGACGAAGGTGTTGAAGTCGATGCCCTTGGCCGAGCCGATCATCAGGTTGGGCGGATCGCCCACCAGGGTTGCCACGCCGCCGGTGTCCGAGAGCAGGGCGGCCGCCAGCAGGTAGGGGATGGGGGTGACCTTCATGGCCCGCGCGATGAGGATGATCAACGGTCCGAATATGACCACCGTGGTGACGTTGTCCAGCAGCAGCGACAGCCCGGTGACGGCGCTGCCGATGAGGAACAGCAGCAGAAACTGTCGTCCGCGACTGACCCGGGCCATGTAGTTGGCCATGGCCTGGAAGCCGCCGGTGGGGATCATGATCGACACGATCGCCATCATGCAGCCGAGCAGGAACACCACGTTCCAGTCCACCGCCTCCACCGCCTGGATGGAGTTGTAGAAACCGTAGTACTGGCCCGCCACGATCATCAGCAGCGCACCCATCATGGCGAACTT
>JABAOE010000855.1_pt5 | contig 112209 bp, 102 predicted proteins | sample 7062141 | NCBI WGS metagenome assembly JABAOE01 (sample SAMN14538627, study PRJNA623070) | marine sediment metagenome | biome: marine biome [ENVO:00000428]; feature: marine pelagic biome [ENVO:01000023]; material: deep marine sediment [ENVO:00002113] | place: India: Gulf of Khambhat ... | reverse complement strand
CCGTTCGCAGGACTATTGGCGCCTCCTTTGGATCGTCATAGCCGAGAAGTGGAAAGACCTGGAGAATCAGGTAGCCGATCGGCACCATGAGCACCGCGCTCAGCAGCAATCCGAGAAGAAATCTTCGCCAGACTTTGTCCATTGATTACATCGTGTAGTACAGGGGCGAAATTTAAGTCGGGTACCGACAATTTGCCACTTTCGGCCAATGCCGGCAAATTCCTCAATGGGAGCAACGGGTCAGAAGCTGCCATTGTAGCCGATTCCAGGCGACCGGCTGGTTACGGCCACAAGCGGAAATCTAATTTCTGACTGGCACCACCAAAACCGTCCTTTATACTTCCTGTCTGCTGCTCATCCCGTAGAGAAGAACCAGACGAAGGAGGACGTGATGAGGAGAGCCGTCATCGCCGTCGTGTTGGTCGGCTGCCTTGTTCAGCCGGGTTTTCTCATTGCTCAACCAAGTGACTTCTCCCCTGAGAAGATACAGGTGTTGATTCTGACAGGTCTGGGTGGTCACGCGTGGCGCGAGACGACCCCACTGCTTAGGGAGATGCTCGAAAACACCGGAAGGTTCGAGGTGCGCGTGATGGAGGAGTTTCGCGGGACCGGTCCAGAAACGCTCGCACCCTACGATGTCGTCATCCTGAATCTGATTCGAGCAACGCGGGGCGGCGACGCTATCTATGACATTCAAACTCCTCGCTGGTGGGGCCAGCGCGCCGAGCGAGCATTTGAGGAATTTGTCCGCTCTGGAAAGGGCGTCGTGCACTACCATATTTCGCTCGCAGCGTTCGATGGGTGGACGGAGTTTGAGCAGATGAGCGGGGGGAATTGGCGTTTCCGACAAAGCTATCACTCGCCGCAGCACGACTTCTTGCTAGACATCGTAGACGTTGAGCATCCGATCACATACGGCTTGAAGTCGCCATTGCCAGTCAAAAATGACGAACTGTACGCGGGCCTCGTTTGGCAGCCGGAGGGGTTATACCGCGTCCTCGCCACGGCCTGGGACGAGCATGCGCTCTACACTGGCATCTGGCCGCCACCGCCCGGCGATGGTATGGACCAGCCGCTTTTGTGGACGACGCGATACGGGGAGGGACGCGTCTTTGCGACCGCGCTTGGGCACGGACCTGACAATGTCCGCGACCAGACGTTCCAGATTACATTTTTACGGGGCGTTGAGTGGGCGGCGACGGGAGAGGTGACGCTGCCGATCCCGCCCGAAATGGCGGCAAACTAGGAGCACCTTCAACGTCCGCTAAGGGTCATTAGCAGACGGTCAGGATACACTGAAAATAGGCGATCGAATGACCGGTGTTGTTTGTAAAGCAGTCGTTTCCAGACCACTCAGCTGCGCTCATAATGGCGTAGCACGTGCCTATGGCAGGTCGTCGATAAGATCCGGATCTTTGACGGGTTCGAGCAGGTCCTGCGCGTTGACGCCGAGTAAGAGTGCAGTCGCACTCGCCGTGTAGATCGACGAGTACGTACCGACAACGATGCCAATGATCAACGCGATCGAGAACGGCGCAATCGACTCGCCGCCCAGCAGCAAAAGCGCAACAAGTACGAGCAACGTAGTGACACCCGTGATAATCGTGCGGGCGAGCATCTCGTTGATCGAGGTGTTCATCGACTCTTCGGCCGAGACGCCGCGCAGCTTGAAGAAGTTCTCACGAATACGGTCGAACGCGACGACCGTATCGTTGAGCGAGTATCCGATCACGGCGAGCACGGCCGCCACGACGGTCAGGTCGAATGGCAGCTTGAACACGGCAAAAAACCCGACCGTGACGATGACGTCATGAGCAAGCGCCGCCACGGCTCCTGCAGCGAACTTCCATTGGAAGCGGATCATCACGTAGACGAAGATCAGCAGTAGCGCGATGATCATCGCCAGGCCCCCACGTTCGGTGAGTTCCTTGCCCACCTGGGGACTGACGAACTCGACGCGTCTCAGATCGACGCCATCGGTGCCCTCGGCGATCGTACGGCGCAGGTCCTCGCGCAACTCTTCGGGATTGACCCCTTCCTGTGGTGGCAGGCGCACGAGGACGTCGGTTTCGGTTCCGAATCGTTGCACCTGAGCGTCGTCGTATCCGGCCGCAGAGAGATTTTGCCGGATGTTCTCCAGGTTAGCGGGCTCCGGATAGCCGAGCTCGAGCAGGATACCGCCCGTGAAGTCGATGCCGAACTGAAGGCCTTCTCTCGCCAGCTCGACCAGCGACACGACGACTATGATGACGGAGATCGCAAGCGCGATCTTGCGCCTGGTAACACCAAGGAAATCGATGTTCGTCTTGTGTTTGATTAAGCGCATGATCGACTTCCTAGACCGGCAGCGACGACAGCTTGCGGCCGCCGAATACGAAATTGACGATCGACCTTGTGCCGACGATCGCCGTAAACATGGACGTAAGAATGCCGATCATCAGCGTGATCGCGAACCCCTTGATCGGCCCCGTACCGAAGGCCAGCAGGACAACTGCCGCGATCAGTGTCGTGATATTCGCATCGGCAATCGATGACAGTGCCTTTTCATAGCCCGAGTTGATTGCCGCCTGGGGCGTTGCACCGTCTCGAAGTTCCTCTCGTATTCGCTCGAATATGAGTACGTTGGCGTCAACTGCCATGCCGACGGTGAGCACGATGCCCGCAATACCCGGCAAGGTCAGCGATGCACCGAGGAGTGAGAGCACGGCGGCGATGAAGACGAGGTTCGACAGCAGCGCGACATTGGCGATCATGCCGAACCAGCGGTAGTAGAACGCCATGAACACGATGACGGCGAGGAACCCGATCTGGATGGCGCGGAAACCTCGATCGATATTGTCCTGGCCGAGACTCGGGCCGATCGTCCGCTCGTCCACCTGGAATACCGGCGCCGCCAATGCGCCTGCCCTCAGAAGGACTGCGAGCTTCTGCCCTTCCACGGGCGTTATGCCCGTTATCTGGAAACGATTCTTGAACACGCCGCGAATGGTGGCGGTGTTAATAATCTCCTCGCTCTTGACGAGGCGCCGCTCGGGAACCCCGTTGCGAACGACCTCTTTCTCCTGCCATTCGATGAACAGCGTGGACATCGGTTTGCCCACATTGTCACGCGTCGTCGCGAGCATGCGCTCGCCGCCCGCCGAATCGAGCGTGATGCTGACGGCCGGCTGGCCTTCCGGCGTATAGGTAAATCCGGCGTCGACGATCTCATCGCCCGAGGCTATGACCTCGCGTTTCAGGACCTGCGTCGGTTCGTTGCCGCGCCCGGGATAGGATCTCGAACCGGGCATGTCACCACTTTGGTCGACCAGGCGGAATTCGAGGGTTGCCGTCGCCGTCAGAATACCCTTGAGTTCGTTGGGATCCTGGACACCAGGCAACTGGACGACGATTCGGTCGACGCCCTGTCGCTGGACAAGCGGTTCGGCCACGCCCAGCTGATCAACACGGCTGCGCAATGTCGTCATGTTCTGCTCGATCGCAAAGTCCTGGCGTTCCTTGATTTGCTGGTCGGTCATCCGGACCGTCAGCGACTTGCCATCCGTGCCCTCGGCGACAAGCAGGTTTGGATCGGCCAGGTTCACGAAACGGCGCGCGGCCTCGAGGTCCTCGGAACTGGTGAGGCGAATCGTAATAATGCCGTCGTCCAGGTCGACGCGATGGCGGATCCTGGCCTCGCGCAGACGGTCATCGATATCCTGCTCATAGCCCTGCATGCGATTGCCGATCGCAGTAGCCATGTCGACCTCGAGCAAAACGTAGACACCGCCACGCAGATCGAGACCCAGGCTCATCGGGTTCAGGCCGAGGTTTCGCATCCAGTCGGGCAGTCTCGGCGCCGTCGTCAGCGCCACGTTGGTATTGCGCCCGAACCAGGACCTTAGCAACTCGGCGCCCTCACGCTGATCAGTTTCGCCGGCGAAACGAATCACTCCCCGACCGTCCTTGATGAAGTGCGCTTCAGGTGTAATGTCCTCGCCTTCGAGCGCACGCAAGTAGCTGGTTAACTGCTCTTCGGTAACAGCTTCGCCCGCTGAATCCGCAAGCTGCAACGCAGGCGCAGTGCTATAGACATTCGGCATCGCGAACAGGATGCCCGTCAGCAAAACGACGAGCACCAGGGTGTTCAACCAGGCGGGATACTTGTTCACGCGTTGTCGAAAGTATCTTTGGGTACGACTGCGGCGACGCTCGTCTTCTGGATCTTGATTTCGGTGTTATCGGCGATCTTGACGACTGCGTAGTGATCCGAGATGCCGGTGATAATGCCGAGAATGCCGCCGGTCGTCAGTACTTCGTCGCCAACCTTGAGCGCAGCGACAAGCTGGGCGTGTTCTTTCTGCCGTTTCTGGTTCGGGCGAATCGCGATGAAATACATGAGCGCGATGAACGCCACCATGACCAGGAGCGGACTGAATCCGCCACCCTGCGGCGCGCCCTGCGCGTAAGCGTTTTGTATCAGGAAGTCCATGAGTCTATTGCTTTTTGTTACGGGCCGTGTGGGTGCCCCCGAAAATCAGCGCGGTATTATGGCACAGAGCAATGGAAATAAGGGCGGGTTCGGGAATCCCAAGCCTCAGGCGTAGCGGGAGCGCAGGGTCGCGACCAACTCGGCCAGGCCGCCGGCCCTGATGGCGTCCCGCAGCGCCGACATAAGTTGCTGATAATAATAAAGATTATGAATAGTCGCGAGGCGCGGGCCCAGGATCTCCCCGCACTTTTCGAGATGCCGCAAATAGGCGAGGCTGTAGTTCGAGCAGGTGTAGCAGGCGCAGTCCGGGTCGGGCGGGGACGTGTCATCGGCAAAGCGTGCGTGGCGGAACTTGACGTTGCCCCGGGAAGTGAATAACTGGCCGTTCCTGGCGTGGCGCGTCGGTATGACGCAGTCGAACATATCGACGCCGCGCGAGACCGCTTCGGCTATATCGACCGGTGTGCCCACACCCATCAGGTACCGCGGGCTCCCGACCGGCATCCTGGGTATCAGCGTATCGAGGACGGCGTTGCGCTCGTGTTCCGGCTCGCCCACCGCGAGACCGCCGATCGCATAGCCGTCGAACTCGATGTCGGTCAGGCCGCTCAATGATTCCTCACGCAGATCGCCGTAAATGCCGCCCTGCACGATTCCGAACAGCGCCTCTCCTCTCTCCGGGCTGGTCTCACGCAGTTCATCGAAACGTCGGCGACTGCGCGCCGCCCAGCGCAGCGACAGTTCCATCGATTCGCGAGCTTCCGTTTCGCTGGCCGGATATGGCGTGCACTCGTCGAAGGCCATCGTGACGTCCGAATTGAGCACGTGTTGTACCTCGATCGACTTTTCGGGAGTCAGGAATACCTCATCGCCATTCACCGGCGACTGAAACGTCACGCCTTCTTCACTCAGCTTGCGCATCGCCGCCAGCGAAAATACCTGGAAACCACCCGAGTCGGTCAGTATCGGTCCGTCCCAGTGCATGAATTCATGCAGGCCACCGTGCTTGCGAATGATCTCCGTGCCCGGCCGCAGCATCAGGTGAAACGTGTTGCCGAGGATCATGTCGGCACCCGATTCTGAAATTTCCTCTGGCGTCACGCTCTTGACGGTCCCGTAGGTGCCAACCGGCATGAAGGCCGGAGTCTCGACGACACCGCGACCGAAGGTCAGCTGCCCGGTGCGCGCTGCGCCGCTCGTATGGCTGATCTCGAGCTTCATGCGCTCGACTCGGGAGTCAGGAACATCGAGTCGCCGTAGCTGAAAAAACGGTACCGTTCTTCAACGGCATGACGATACGCGCGGAGAACGCGTTGTTTGCCGGCAAAAGCCGCAACCAGCATCAGCAGTGACGATTGCGGCAAATGAAAATTCGTAATCATGGCGTCGATCGTACGAAACCTGTAGCCGGGCAGGATAAACAGATCGGTTTCTCCCGTATACGGTTCGATCGTTCCGCCCCGTGATGCTGTCTCGAGTGCGCGCACAGACGTCGTTCCTACTGCAATGACACGCCTGCCAGCAGCGCGAGTATCGCGAACAAGTTCGCAGCAATTTTCGTCCACAATCAGTCGTTCGCTGTGCAGACGGTTGGCCTCGACATCTGCGTCGCGCAAGGCCTGAAACGTTCCGGCGCCGACATGCAGTGTCACGAAAGCGTGTCGGACGCCTGCCGCAGCTGTCTCCTCGAGCATCGCCTCGTCGAAATGCAGTCCGGCAGTCGGCGCCGCGACCGCACCCGGGTCGCGGGCGTACACGGTCTGGTAGCGCTCGTCATCGGCCGATTCGGCATCGCGTTCCAGATAAGGCGGCAATGGCACCTCGCCATGCTTCTCGAGGAAAGGCATGAGGGGCAGTGGAAACGAGAGTTCGAAAAACTCGCCCGCGCGCCCCTGCACGGTTGCCGCGACGTCCTCCGCAAGGACCAGTTTCGTGCCGGGCTTCGGCGACTTGCTTGCGCGAACCTGGGCGATGGCCGAATTGTCACCGGTCACCCGTTCGATCAGCACTTCGCATTGTCCACCGGTCTCCTTGCGCCCGCGCAATCGCGCATGGATAACCCGCGTATCGTTGAATACGAGCAGGTCGCCCGGTTGCAGCATAAGCGGTAGCTCCGCGAACCGGCGGTCCAGCAGTGAATCCCCGACCTCGAGCAGTCGGCTGGCGCGCCGCTCCACCATCGGGTAGCGCGCAATCAGTTCGTCGGGAAGCAGGTAGTCAAAGTCGGACAACAACATAACGGCGGCGATTATCGCAAAAAGAACGGGGTCAGAGCCCTGCGGCTCTGACCCCGTGCAACCAGGAAGGAAACGCTGAACTGCCTTCAGGTCTTCTCGCTGCGTGGGACGGGCGCCGGGCGAGGGGCCGAGGCCGGGACCGGGACCGGCGCGGGCTCCGGTGCCCACCGCATGCTGCTGCGATCATCAGGGATTTCTATCGCGAGCGTGCGCTTTCTCTTTTCGCGCATGATTTCGAGCTCGATACTCTCACCGGCCTGGTAGGAGCCCAATATCCGTAGCGCGTGGCGTACCGATGTCGGCTCGCGCCCGTCAATGCCCAGGATGACATCGCCATCTTCGAGTTGCAGCGCATCCGATGAGGGCGCGCTGACGACGAGGACACCGCTGTCGGTTCCAAAGTATTTGCCAAGCCCATCGCTCAACTCAACGAGTTCCATATCGGCCCAGACGTTTCCCGGCCAGGCAAACACAAAAGTCTCTTTAAATTTTTCGGGCGCTCCTGGCGCGACGTGTATCTCGGGTACGGCCGGCATGCTGAAGTCGCGGGGTGCGCCGAATGCATACGCACGCACATCGACCGGACGTGGCTCGACCTCGACCGTGCCGACTTTCCCGTCACGCAGGTATTCGACCTCGAGGATGTCGCCCTGCTGGACACCTTCCATGAAGTCGAGGACCTGGCGATTTGCCTCGCCGGAACTTTCGGCGCCAAGAGACTCGCCATTGATAGCCGTGATGATGTCACCGGCACGCAGGCCTGCATCATCTGCGGCACTGCCCGGCGTTACGGCAGCAACGCTGACACCCTCGACCGGACCGTCCTGTTCGGCCTTGCCTATCGTGACGCCCAGACGAGGTTTGCCGTCTGCGATGAATTCGAAACTGCGGACGTACTCCTCGAACTGGGGCAGGCGTTCCTGGGTCAGTTCGGCAATCCGGCGCGCCGCCTCTGCCATGCGGCGCTCCTGCTCCTCGAGCTCCCTCGCAACTTCGGCCTCACGTGCTTCGACGCGAGCCTTTGCTGCTTCGGCAGCAGCCGCCTCTTTGCGCTCGAGCTCTTCCTGGCTTTGCGCAGCGGCCTGCCCCGCGAACAGCAGCATGGCCGCTACCGGGATCAGAACTTTTAAAACTTTCATGCGTGTATCTCCTCGATCAATAGCCCGTCCGCTGCGCCTGCGCATAGCGCAAACCGACGAGCAACTTCATCAACCTGACGCGCTCGCGCCAGAATATCTCTTCTTCCTCATCCGTCATCTGCAGCGACGGATCATTAAGCTGGTAATCGATGGCGGTGATCCGGTCTTCGATCTCGCTGATCGTAGCGACGGTGCCGGCCTGCATTACGCGCGGCGCCTCGGGCATCGCACGAAGATCGTCTTCGAGTTGGCGTGACTCGACCATCAGCGCCTGCAGCACATTGACCTGGCTCGAACTGTCGTCCCGGGCCGCGATCGGCGGCTCCGTGACGCCCGTATTGGTCTCGTTCACCAGGGCCGGCACCAGCACCGCAACCAGGGCGATCGCGGCTGCGAGGCCGAAACCGCCGTTCCAGGTCATCGGCCGGCGCATCACGCTCTGCTTGATCAGGCCTTCAGCTTCGGCCTGCTCGCGAATGCGCTGCCAGACAGCGCGAGGAGGCATCACCTCCGGTAGCTCTCTGAGCTCCTGCTGCAACAGGTCGCGTTCATCCGCGGTCAATCCACAAATCATCTCTTTGTCCTTCTTGTCTTTCGACATTCTCAGCAACCTCTCAGTGCTGCACCTTCACCTTGCACATCCTCTTCGGGGACCGAAAGCATCGGTCTGAGGCGTTGGTAAGCCCGGGAAAGCTGCGACTTCGAGAAACTCTCGGTCCTGCCCATCAACGCAGCGATTTCCTTGTGCGTAAACCCTTCCACGTCATGCAGCCAGACGACCGCCCGACTCGTCGAGGGCAGGTTTGCCAGCGCCATGTCGAGATCCAGGGCTTCGTCGGGCTGGCTCGGCACGCCATGACTCGAAACGTCACCCGGCGTAACCTCGTGCCAGTCATCCGCCAGCGCCTGGCCTTTTGCGGTCCAGGCCGATCGCAGGTGCATCAGCGCTTTCGATACCGCAATTCGTCGTATCCAGCTTCCGAGCGCCGCTTCGCCGCGAAACTTCGCGATCGAGCGCATGATCTCTATAAACGTTTCCTGCACCAGGTCTTCAGCCTGCGCCGGCACTTTTGTAAATCGCAGGCACAGTGAGTAGACCGGAGCCGCAAACGCGCGATAGATGATCTCGTAAGCGCGCGCGTCACCGCGCGCAGCCCGCCGGACTATCGCCGGGTCTACCTGGATTTCGGCAAACTTGCTCATGACTCGCAATATTAGATGCCTACTGCCGGAAAAGCGTCGCACAACGAGGAAATATTTTGGGCTCTGGCAGGGAAGTCTTGCCGCGCATATACTTGCCCGCGTGCCGGGGTGGCGGAACTGGTAGACGCGCCGGATTCAAAATCCGGTTTCCGAAAGGAAGTGAGGGTTCGATTCCCTCCTCCGGCACCAGCTCCTGATTATGATTCTCCAGATTAAATACTGCTCAAACTGCGGCCAGTCCGTATCACGCCGGACGCCGGACGGCGACACTCACGAACGCTGGGTGTGCGATACCTGTGGCCTGATCCACTACCAGAATCCAATTCCGGTCGTGGGCTGTGTGCCGGAGCGCGACGGCAAAATCCTGTTGTGCAAGCGGGCGATCGAGCCGCGCTATGGCTGCTGGACCGTGCCGGCCGGCTTCCTGGAACTCGGCGAATCCAGTGTGGCCGGAGCCGGGCGCGAAACGGTGGAAGAGGCCTGCGCCGAGGTGGAGATCGGCCATTTGTTTGCCGTCGTCGACGTCATCGATGCCGGGCAAATACACCTTTTCTACACGGCGAAGCTGGTCAGCGATTTCAGTCCGGGCGAGGAAAGCCTCGATGTCCGGCTGTTCGAGGAAGACGAGATCCCGTGGGACGAGATCGCTTTCCACAGTGGACGCTACGCGTTAAGAAAGTATTTCGAGGATCGCGGCCGGAACAACGGCGTGCACGTGCACGAGCTGCGTCGGGCCAAAACGTAATCCGCCCGAATCGATTACCTTGCGGCAGATTGTTCGAGCGTCGCGAGCAGTTGATCCGGCGCGAGATAGCCGCCGATCAGCGTGCCGTCCTCGAGGACGATCGCGGGCGTTCCGCTGAGGCCAACATCGCGACCCATAACATAGTGGTCCTGAACGATCGAAGCGTCGCACTTGGCCGTCGGAAAATCGCGATCGAGCTTTGCCTGCGTCAATGCATTGCGGCGATCCGCCGAACACCAGACGTCTTCGGCCTTGCCCCAGGCCTGGGAGGCTGGGCCATTGCGCGGATACATAAGGTAACGCACCTCGATGCCGAGCTCCATGTACTGCTCGATCTGGCTATGCAGTCGCCGGCAGTAGGTGCAATCGATATCGGTAAAAACGGAAACCGAGTACTTGACCTCAGAAGGCGAAAACACGATCGCCTGGTCATCGGGGACGCTCGAGATAAGCTCGCGACGTGACTCGGTGCGGACAGTTTCGCTCAAGTTGACCTGCAGCTGCAGGTCGACGAGATCGCCCTGCAGCAGGTAGCGGCCGTCAGCCGAAATGTAAGCGACGATCGAGCCTTTATGGATCGTGTACCACCCGTCGATCGGGCTCGGAGTAACGTCTTCGGCCTCGATCAGGTCGAACATTTCCACAACCTTGGCGCGGACTGCCTCGAGTTCCGCATCTGTGCTCTGCGCATACGCGCTCGAGGAAACCGCGAAGGTCATAACGATCGCAAATGTCTTGCCTAAGGTTTTCAGGGTCATACGGCTCATTGCAGATACTCTGTACGGCGATTCGCGCCTCGCTAACTCGGACCATTACGGTGCCCGCCGGTTCCCCGGCGCGCAGAGTGTAACAAAAGGCCGGGCTATGTCAGCCCCGCGGATGGTGGTCGCCGTGCAGGTCCTTGAGCCGCTCGCGCGCAACGTGCGTATAGATCTGCGTCGTGCTGAGATCGCTATGGCCAAGCAGGAGTTGAACGACTCGCAGATCGGCACCCCGATTGAGGAGGTGTGTCGCGAACGCATGCCGCAGGCTATGTGGTGACAGCTTCTTGCGGACGCCGGCTTTTTCGGCATAGCGCTTGATGATGTGCCAGAAGGCCTGGCGGGTCATACGGTCGCCGCGCCGCGTCGGGAACAGGTAATCCGTTTGCCGCTCCAGCAAGATCTCCATGCGCGGACCATCGATGAAGTCCCTGAGCCAGCGCTGCGATTCCTCGCCGAGAGGGATAAGCCTCTCGCGATCGCCTTTACCGACGATACGCAAAACGCCCTGGTTGAAGTTAATCTGCGACTGCTTGAGGTTAATCAGCTCAGAGACTCGCAATCCAGTTGCGTACAATAGCTCCAGCATGGCCCGATCGCGGTGGCCGAGCGGTTCGTCCGTGTTCGGAGCGCTGAGCAGCGCATCGACTTCATCCTCGCTGAGGGTTTTTGGCAGCGAGCGCCCGATACGCGGCATCTCGATGTCGGCAGTCGGGTCGTTGTCACGCAGACCCTCGCGCATGATGTAGCGGAAGAAGCGGCGAAAACTCGACAGCTGTCGCGCCGTCGATCGTGGCTTGGCACCGCCTTCAACGCGATGAGCAATGAAAGCCAGGAGATCAGCCTTGTCCGCCTGTTCGATAGTTTTGTCGTTTTCAGCGAGGCCGCGGCCCAGCGTCATCAGGTCCGCCCGGTACGCGCCGAGCGTGTTCTGCGACAGGCCGCGCTCCATCCAGATCGCATCGAGAAAGCGATCCACGAGTTCCTCGGAGCGAGCGACGGTTGCTGATTCCTGTGTGTTCTGGTCTTTGCTGGCCATAGATTCCATCTGTTCAGTCGCGCAATCCTTTGCGGTAGCATACGCCGGTTTTGTTGCCTGCCGGCGACGCCAAGCGACGGATTTTTCAAGGGTTTGAGTATGGGGACGACGCCTCGCAATCGACGTGATCGCTGTCACATATTCCAGAAGGCATTGACATAAAGTGACCTGGGTCACATACCTTTTGCGGACTTTGTACGGGTTCTACGGGTGGCTCGTATTCGGCCTGTGCTGCATATATGGGCTTCTCGTAACAATTATTGTCCCGTTTGCGACGTTACGCCATCGCCTGAGCGCCGGCGCGGCGCGGGCCGTTTTCGTGCTGGGCGGCGTCCCGGCACGGGTAGCCGGCCTGGAGAATCTGCCCGAAGGCAATGCTGTCGTGGTTGCCAATCACGCCAGCTACGTTGACGGAGTCTTGCTCAGAGGATACCTGCCCTATCGTTTCTCGTTTGTGATCAAGGGAGAAATGCGTAATGTACCGGTCGCCCATTTCCTGCTGCGCCGGTCCGGTTCGAGATTTGTCGAACGGCACGAACAGAGTGCCAGCAGTCGCGATGCGCGTCAGATCGTCAAGGCGGCGCTGGGCGGCCAGTCGCTGGCGTTTTTCCCGGAGGGAACGTTTCGGGGCGAGCCCGGCCTCGGCCGCTTTCGACCGGGTGCGTTTGTCGCAGCGGTCAAGGGGGATATGCCGATCGTACCGGTGGCAATTTTCGGCACCCGTGAAATGCTGCCCGAAGGCCGGTTGTGGCCGTGGCCCGTACGGCCACGCATTGAAATTCTGCCCCCGATCCCGACGTCTGATGCAGCGTTCGAAAATCACAAGGTGCTCGCGGAGAAAGCGCGTCAGCACATACTGGCCGTGCTAGGCGAGCCCGATCTGTGTAAAGTATCGCCCGCGAATTCTAATGAGGATTAAAAAATGAGTTCAGCACCGGTCGTCATCGTCGCGGCCAAGCGCACGCCCATCGGAGCCTTCCAGGGCGTCTTGTCCCCGGCTGCGGCACCGGATCTCGGCGCGGCGGCCATTGCCGGCGCCATCGCAGACTGCGGAATTGATGCTGCCGATATCGACCAGGTACTGATGGGCTGTGTCCTTCCGGCAGGCCTCGGCCAGGCGCCGGCCCGGCAGGCCGCGATCAATGCCGGCATTCCGGTAGGTGCCGCTTGCACCACGATTAACAAGATGTGCGGCTCGGGCATGAAAACGATCATGCTGGCTCACGACCAGATCAAGGCCGGCAGTGCCGCCGTGGTCGTTGCCGGGGGACTCGAGTCGATGACCAACGCACCGTACCTGCTTCCCAAGTCTCGCGCGGGCTATCGCATGGGCCACCAGGAGGTGCTCGACCACATGTTCTACGACGGCCTGCAGGATCCCTGGCAGGGCCAAATGATGGGCCACTATGCCGAGGAGACGGCGAAGAAGTACGGATTCAGCCGTGAAGAGCAGGATGCGTTCGCGATCGAGTCGGTGACGCGGGCCCAGGCAGCAGTGGCAAACGGTACTTTCGACGCCGAGATATCGGCCGTGACGATGACTACGAGGAAGGGCGATGTCACGGTCGAAACGGACGAGACCCCGGGCACTGTCAGTATCGACAAGATCCCGACGCTGCGTCCCGCCTTCGCGAAAGACGGCACCGTAACCGCGGCATCGTCGTCGTCGATCTCGGACGGTGCATCGGCACTGATCCTGATGACGGCCGCCGAGGCCGAGAAGCGCGGGCTGGAACCGATCGCGACGCTTGTTGGCCACTCCAGCTTTGCGCAAGAACCGGCCTGGTTCACGACCTCACCGGTTTCCGCCATCAAGAATCTGCATGGGAAGCTCGGCTGGAGCCCCGACAGCGTCGATCTTTACGAGGTGAACGAAGCCTTCGCCGTGGTAACGATGGCCGCCATGCGCGATGTCGGCCTCGCTCACGATCACGTCAACGTCAACGGGGGTGCGTGCGCACTCGGTCATCCGATTGGCGCGTCGGGCGCCCGGATCACGACGACGCTGCTTTACGCGCTCAGGGCCCGGGGGATGAAGCGCGGAGTGGCATCACTTTGCATCGGCGGCGGAGAGGCCGTCGCGGTCGGTGTGGAACTCATTTAGGAGCGAATTTCATGGATCTTGCTACAGCAAAAGCCGTCATTACGGGCGGCGCATCAGGTCTCGGGTATGCAACAGCGGAGCGCGTCATCAGCGCCGGCGGCCATGTCGTCCTGCTCGACATCAATGATGAACTCGGCCAGGACAGCGCCGCCAGGCTCGGCGATCGTGCGGCCTATATCAGCACCGACGTCGCCGACGAGGACTCGGTCAAGGCAGCTATCAGCAGTGCGAACGAAATCATGGGTGGGATCACGTTAGCCGTAAATTGCGCCGGTATCGCGACAGCGGGCCGCACGCTGGGGCGCGAGGGTCCCTGGCCAACGGAGAAATTCAACAAGGTCATCCAGGTCAATCTCGTGGGCAGCTACAACGTCACCAAGGAAGCCGCCGCTTTCATGGCCCAGAATGAACCCGACGATGAAGGAGAACGGGGCGTCATCGTCAGCACGGCGTCGATCGCCGCTTTCGAGGGTCAGATCGGCCAGGCAGCCTATTCCGCTTCCAAAGGCGGCGTCGTCGGCATGATGTTGCCGCTTGCGCGCGAGTTCGCCCAGTTTGGTATCCGCGTCAATACGATTGCGCCCGGCGTGTTCCTGACGCCGATGGTGGCCGGCATGCCCGAAGAGGTGCAGGAGTCACTCGGCAAGCAGGTACCGTTCCCACCCCGCCTCGGCCGCCCGGAGGAATATGCCGACACCGTCGAATTCATCTACGGCACGTCGATGGTGAACGGCGAAACCATCCGCGTGGATGGCGCCATCCGAATGCAGCCGAAGTAGGCGCGCGACGGAGAAGCCGCTTACCGGAAGTAAAGCGCAGCGCAGCGAGCCATGAAGGTAAGCGGCTATCGCAGTCGCGCACCTACATCCCTGAATAGTTGGGTCCGCCGCCGCCCTCGGGTACCGTCCACACGATGTTACGGGCGGGATCCTTGATATCGCAGGTTTTGCAGTGCACGCAGTTGGATGCGCTGATCTTGAACACCTTTTCGCCGGCCTCTTCGACCACTTCGTAGACGCCCGCCGGGCAGTAGCGTTGCGCGGGCTCGTCGTATTCCGGCAGGTTTTTCGCGATTGGGACCGACTCGTCCTTCAGCTTGAGATGCGATGGCTGGTCTTCCTCGTGGTTTGTGCTCGACAGGAAGACTGATGACAAGCGGTCAAAAGTAATCACGCCATCGGGCTTGGGATAATCGATCTGCTTCGACTCCGACGCTTTGTCGAGCGTCTCGTGATCATGGCGAGGATTGCGCCAGGTGAAAGGCAAGCGACCGAAGAAAATGTTCTGGTCGATGAATGTGAATGCCGCACCCCAGAACGTTCCGAACTTGACGAGCGCCGGGCCGAAATTGCGAGCGCTGTGTAATTCCTTGTAGACCCATGATGCTTTGACGCTGTCCTCAAAACCTGCCAGTTCCGACTGACCTTCATCTCCCGAGGCGAGCGCATCGTGAATTGCCTCGGCGGCGAGCATGCCGGTCTTGATGGCCGTATGGGCGCCCTTGATCTTGACGCCGTTCAAAAAGCCCGCACAACAGCCGACGAGCATGCCGCCCGGAAACGTGAGCTTCGGGAGCGATTGCAGGCCGCCTTTATTCACGGCGCGCGCGCCGTAACCGATGCGGTTGCCGCCTTCGAGGTATTGGCGGATTTTCGGATGCAGTTTCCAGCGTTGGAACTCCTCGAACGGCGACAGGTACGGATTGCTGTAATCGAGGGCGACGATCAGCCCCAGGTAGACCTGGTTATTCTCCGCGTGATACAGGAAACCACCACCCTCGGTGTGACTGTCAAGAGGCCAGCCGGCCGTATGAACGACGAGACCTTCCCGGTGCTTTTCGGGATCGATCTCCCACGCCTCCTTGATGCCGATTCCATAATGCTGCGGATCCGCATCCGCGCGCAGGTCGAAGCGTTCGATCAGTTGTTCTCCGAGGTTGCCGCGCACGCCCTCGGCAAAGACCGTGTACTTGCCGAGCAGTTCATAACCAGGCTGGTAGGAGTCTTTTCTCTGCCCGTCCTTGCCGACGCCCAGATCGCTCGTCGCGACCCCGGTCACTCGACCGTCCGCATCGTACAAGATCTCGGACGCCGCAAAACCAGGAAAGACATTCACACCGAGCCCTTCAGCCTGCTCGCCGAGCCATTGGCACAGGCGCCCAAGACTGATGATGTAGTTACCCTTGTTGTGCATTGGCCTGGGCACGAAAAGCCCGGGCGTGCGGATCCCTTTTTCGGCACTCGTCAGGAAATAGACGTCGTCACCGCTGACTGCAGTTTTCACGGGCGCGCCGAGTTCCTGCCAGTTCGGGAACAGCTCGTTGAGTCCGGTCGGCTCGAAGACATTGCCAGAGAGTATGTGGGCGCCAATCTCCGAGCCCTTTTCGACGACGACAACAGAAAGATTGGCGTCGAGTTGCATGAGCCGACATGCCGCTGCAAGGCCTGCCGGGCCGCCACCGACGATGACGACGTCGAATTCCATGGATTCGCGTTCTAGTGGTTCTGTCATATCAGGCTGACTCGGAGATAGAATTGCGGTCGGCACGTCCGGTGCCGCAATGAGGATAACCGGTATCTTGACCATTCGCGAGGCTTACGAGGCAAGCCTGCGGTCCCACGGCCACGAGCAGGACCCGGCGCAGCTCGAGATCGTCGACCACCTCGAAGGGTTGCGGCGGCAGCTCCACTCACGCCGGCCCAAACGCGGCTTTGCGCGGTTGTTTCAGAGGAGCGCGACGACAAAAGATTCCGCGGTGAAAGGTCTCTATATCTGGGGCGGCGTTGGACGCGGCAAAACGTTCCTGATGGACATTTTTTTCGAAGCGCTGGATATCGAACACAAGAAGCGGATCCACTTTCACCGGATCATGCGAGAAGTTCACGAGCGTCTGAATCTGCTCGGCGACACGGAGGATCCGCTCGACAAGGTTGCCGCGGATATCGCCCGGGAAACGCGTGTACTGTGCTTTGATGAATTCTTTGTCAGCGACATCGGCGACGCGATGATCCTGGGCCGCTTGCTGGACGGCCTGTTCCGTCGCGGCGTCACTCTCGTTGCGACTTCCAATGCGCATCCTGATGACCTTTATAAAGACGGATTACAGCGGCAGCGGTTTCTGCCAGCCATCCAGAGTCTCATCGAACACACCGCGGTCGTGGAAATCGATGGTGCGACCGACTACCGCCTGCGTCTCCTGCAGCAAGCGGGCACTTACATCTCGCCCGATGATGAGAATGCGCGAGAACGCCTGCAACACGTGTTCGACGACTCCGCATCCAGCCAGATCGTTCGCGATACAACGCTCGATGTAAACGGTCGTGACGTGCGGGTAAGGCTGTGCGCGAAAGGAATAGCGTGGTTCGAATTTGAAGACCTGTGCGACGGGCCGCGGAGCCACAACGACTATATCGAGATCGCACGCTGGTATCCGACCGTCATCGTCTCGGGCGTACCCGCTCTCGACCATGACCTCGAGGACCAGGCGCGCCGATTTATCGCCCTAGTCGACGAGTTCTACGATCGCCGGGTCAAACTGATCCTGTCAGCGGCAGCACCGGCAGCTTCGCTGTACAGCGGCGGCAAGCTTCAGTTCGAATTCGACAGAACCGTCAGCCGACTCACCGAAATGCAGTCAACCGACTACCTGGCTGCACCTCACCTGGCGTAAACTGCGGGCCTGAGCGGTTTCAATCGCAACAAATAACCATTATGAAAGACGAACTGATCCTCGAAGATTTCCTGCCTTACCGGTTGTCGATTACCTCACACACCGTCAGCACCAATATCGCGCGCGTGTATGAAAAACGTTTTGGAGTATCCATCCCCGAGTGGCGCGTCATTGCGATCCTGGGGCGCTATCCCGGGCTATCGGCGGTCGAAGTCGCCGAGCGGACACTCATGGACAAGGTAGCCGTCAGCCGGGCCGTAACGAAGCTGATAAAGAATGGCCGCATTGACCGGCAGTTCGCCGATGCCGACAGGCGCCGCTCGATCCTGAACCTGTCGGAGGAAGGATGGAATGTCCACAACGAAATTGCGCCTTTGGCGCTCGCGTTCGAACAGGAACTCGTCGAAGACATCAGCGTTGAGGATTACAACAAGTTCAACGCTATTCTCGAGCAATTGCTCGAAAAGGCCCGGCAGTTGGGCAACTAGAAAGCCTGGAGATTAGCGAGTGGCACGAAAAGAAATGCGTCGCGGCAGCGACCGCAAGGCCGGCATCGTCCAGGACATCCTCGCTGCTCGTGTAGCATCGGATCTCCTTTCCAGCCGCGCCCAGGTCCGCGAGTTCCTGACCCAGTATGTTGCCGATGTTCCGGTCGAGGACCTGGAGGGTCGCTCAACCGAGGTAATGGCCCGTATTGCGCTCAGCCACCTGGACTTTGCCGCAGTTCGCCGAAAAGGTCAGGCCAAGCTCAGAATCTACAACCCGACTGAAGACGAGCACGGCTACGTGTCTGCCTACACGTTCGTCGAGATGATTAACGATGACATGCCTTTTCTCGTCAATTCGGTTTCCGCGGCGATCAACCGTTTCGAGCTCGGAGTCCACATCACGGTACACCCGATCATTCGCGTTCAACGGGACGAAAAAGGGCAGTTGCAGTCGGTCTGCAAACCGGGCGATGCGGGCGGACAGCCCGAATCCTTTATCCGGCTTGCCATTGGCAGGGAAACTGACCCGAAGCGACTGAAAGCACTCGAAGCCGAGATTCGAACCGTGCTGTCGGACGTGCGCCTGGCTGTTCGTGACTGGCACAAGATGCGGTCAAGAATGGAAGAAAGGATCGAGCAGCTGAATTTTGGCCCACGCCGGGCCGATGCAACGCTGCGCGAAGAAAGTCAGGCTTTCCTGCGATGGCTCGTCGATGATCACTTCACGTTCCTCGGCTACCGCGAATACCGGCTCAAGGATCGTAATGGCAAGGTGTTCCTGACACCTGTCGAGGGCAGTGCGCTGGGCCTGTTGTCGGGCCGTGGCCGCAAAGGTCATACGATCGAATTGACGACCGAGATGCGCCGGCTACGGCGCAGTCGCGACTGGCTGATCCTGACCAAGGCCAATTCGCGATCGACGGTACACAGGAATGCGTATCTCGATTATGTCGGCGTCAAAATCTACGATGAAACGGGCAAGGCCTGCGGCGAGCACCGATTCATCGGTCTATTTGCATCTCCGGCGTACAGCGAAATGCCGAGCAATATTCCGTTGCTGCGCCACAAAATCAGAAAGGTATTCGAACGTGCCCACCTGGAACCTGTCGGCCACCGCGGCAAAGCGCTGCTGCATATCATCAATACGTATCCTCGAGACGAGCTGTTTCATGCATCGGTGCAGGATCTCGCCCGAACGACGATCGGCATTCTCAATTTACAGGATCGGCAACGGGTCAGGTTCTTCCTGAGACGGGACACATTTCGGCGATTTTTCTCCTGCCTCGTATTCGTACCCAAGGAAAAATACACGACCCGTGTGCGACGGGAAGTAGAGAAAATTCTCAAGGATGCGTTTGGTGGCACATCAGTCGATTCGAGTGTCCAGATTTCGGACTCAGCACTGGCCCGCGTGCGCTTGATCGTGCACACGCCGTCGGGCGACCGGCCGCGTATCAGCATCAACGCGATCGAAGACATGATTGCAGACGTGGTCGTCACCTGGTCGGACAGGCTGCGCGATGAACTGAATAAGGAACTTGGTGCCGATGAAGGAGCGCGACTGCACCGCAAGTATCGTGATGCCTTCCCGCCCGGTTACCAGAACGATGTTTCGCCGCGCGAAGCATGCTCCGACGTCGGCTGCATCGAAAAGATGCTCGCCGAAGGCCAGCAACGAACTGTCGAACTCTACGAACCGGAAGGGTGCGAACCGGGCCATATGCACTTCATGCTCTACAGCTTCGATGAGCCACTCGCACTATCGGACGCCATGCCCGTGCTCGAAGACATGGGTGTCGACGTCTACACGGAGCATCCCTACGAGTTGACGTTGGGTTCGGAGCAATTGTTCTGGATCCAGGACTTCCATTTGCGTCACAAAGGCGGTGGCCAGCTCGACCGCAACGTCGTGGCGCCGCGATTCGAACAGTGTTTCCTCCAGGCGCTTTCCGGAGAAGTAGAAACCGACGGACTGAACCGGCTGATACTCGGCGCGAAGCTCGATTCGAGGCAGACGACGCTGATGCGCTGCTACATGAAATACCTGCTGCAGCTCGGCATGCCGTTCAGCCAGTCCTACATGGAAGACGTGCTGGGCGCACACCCGGCGCTCGCCAACCTCCTCGTCGAACAGTTCGAAATGCAGTTCGATCCTTCGATTCCGAACGGCAAACGCAAGACCGGGCTCGCTAACCTCATACCGTCCGTAAACCGCGCGGTCGCAAAGGCCCAAAACGTTGACGAGGACCGTATATTGTCGGCGTTCTCCGGCGCTATTTCGGCAACACTGCGAACGAATTACTTCCAGTCCGAAGCCGATGGCAGGCGTAAGTCATACATTTCGATAAAGCTCGATCCCGCCGTTATTCGCGAAATGCCGTTGCCGCGACCCCGGTACGAAATTTTCGTCTATTCACCCGAAGTGGAAGGTGTACACCTGCGCGGCGGCGAAATCGCCCGAGGCGGCTTGCGCTGGTCGGACCGTCGCGAGGATTTCCGTACCGAGATTCTGGGTCTGATGAAGGCCCAGGTCGTCAAGAACACGGTCATTGTGCCAACAGGCGCCAAGGGCGGCTTTTTCCCGAAGCGGCCGCCAAAAGGCGACCGCGATGCGATTCTCGAGAACGGTATCCGTTGCTACAAGACTTTTGTCAGTGGTTTGCTCGACATCACCGACAACGTCGTCGACAACGTCGTCGTAACACCCGCCAATGTGGTGCGCCGCGACGGCGATGACCCATACCTCGTCGTAGCAGCGGACAAGGGGACGGCAGCATTCTCCGATATCGCTAACGAATTGTCAGCGAGTTACGGCTTCTGGCTCGACGACGCATTCGCATCCGGCGGGTCCGCCGGCTACGACCACAAGAAAATGGGTATCACGGCCCGTGGCGGCTGGGAAGCCGTCAAACGCCACTTCCGGGAGCTTGGTGTCAACATCCAGAAGGAATCGTTCTCGGTTGCCGGCATCGGTGACATGAGTGGCGATGTGTTCGGTAACGGTATGTTGCTGTCGCGCAAGATTCGCCTGGTCGCGGCATTCAATCATCTGCACATCTTCCTCGACCCGGACCCGGAGCTCGCGTCGAGTTTTCGCGAGCGCCAGCGCCTGTTCCGCAAACCACGGTCGGGCTGGAACGATTATGACGCGTCGATCATTTCCAAGGGTGGAGGCGTCTACTCGCGGCAGGCGAAGACTATTCGGCTGAGCGCCGAAGCTCGGCGCCTGCTCGGCGCGAGCGAAATCACGATGCAGCCCGACCAGCTTGTTCGCGCCATCTTGCGCATGAAGGTCGATCTGCTCTGGAATGGCGGCATCGGCACCTACGTCAAGGCCAGCAGCGAGGGGCATAGCGACGTCGGCGACCACACGAACGACAGTGTGCGCGTCAATGCGGACGACCTTCGCTGCAAGGTTGTCGGTGAAGGCGGTAACCTCGGACTGACGCAGCGTGCACGCATCGAGTTCTGTCAGAACGGTGGCAAGATCAACACAGACTTCATCGACAATTCGGGCGGCGTTGATAGTTCCGACCGCGAAGTCAACATCAAGATCCTGCTCAGCGATGTTGCCAAGCACACGAAGATGTCGCGCGACAAGCGTAACCGCCTGCTCGCGTCAATGACTGACGAAGTCGCCGATCTCGTATTGCGCAACAATTACTTGCAAACCCAGGCCATCAGTATGAGTGAGGTAAGGTCGGTCGAACGGATCGACGAGATGGCTCGCCTGATCACGAACCTGGAGAAAACGGGGCTTCTTGACCGGGAACTCGAGTTCCTGCCCGACGAGGCGGAGATCGAGGATCGGCGATTGCGCAAGCAGGGGCTCACGCGCCCCGAACTCGCGGTCGTGCTCAGCTACGCCAAGATCGACCTGTACGACGGTCTCATTGCGTCGGGGCAAACCCTGGAAGACTTCCTGGTCGTCGACCCGCTGCGCTATTTTCCGACCGTGTTGCGCCGGCGTTACACCGAGTTCATACCCGGCCATCGCCTGAGCCGCGAGATTCTCGCAACCCTGATCGCGAACGATCTCATCAATCGTATGGGACCGTCGTTCGTCAAACGCGTCCAGGTAGACACCCGTGCCGACGTGGTGACAATTGCACGCGCCTACACTGTCGCTCGACAGATCTGCCAGGCCGGTCCGCTCTGGAAGATGATCGAGGAACTCGACAATGAATTGCCGGCAGCCGTGCAGGTTGCCTTGCTTTTCGAGATCAGCCGCTCGCTGCGACATGCGTGCTACTGGCTCATCGAGCGCTTCGGCGACGAATTGACGATCGCGCCGACAGTCGATCGTCTCAAGGACAACATGGTCGCCGTATACACGCGTACCGGTTCGATCATGTCGACCTCGGCAAGCGTCCGCCACCAGAAGGCGGCCGAAACCTACATGGAGAGGAGCGTGCCTGAGAAGCTTGCACACCGGATGTCGCATCTGCTGCTGACGCGGCCGGCTCTGGACATGTCCGATCTCGCCGCATCGTACAAACCCGACGCGCTCGATCTGGCCCGACTGTATTCGGCAACCAACGAGAAACTGGGCATTTACTGGCTCCATGTCGCAGCCGAGGATCTGCAATACGAGGATCGGTGGCAGGCCATCGCAAGGGGCAAGCTGCGCGACGAGTTCTTCAAGATGCGTCGCGAACTCGCCGAACAGATCCTGCGTCGCAGGGGCAAAAATGCGATACCGGAGGCCGTCGACAAATGGCTCGCAGCTCGCAGCGACAGAGTCGATCGATTCGTGAACCTGATCGAGGAAATGAAGCTACGTCCGGAGATCGACTTTGCTACCCTGTCGGTCGCGGCGCAGGAGTTCCGCGATCTCATAGCGAACTGACACCACACACAACGGAGAAATCATGGCGGGCAAGCTCGTACTCTGTCGCCACGGCCAGAGCGAATGGAATCTGAAGAACCTGTTTACAGGTTGGAAAGACGTCGACCTCACCGAACAGGGAATACAAGAAGCAGTCGATGCAGGGCGTCTGCTAAAGGAACTCGGCTACGAATTCGACATTGCCTTTACGTCCGTGCTCAAGAGGGCCATCCGAACGCTCTGGATCATGCTCGACGAGATGGACCTGATGTGGATACCGGTCGTCAGGGACTGGCGGCTCAACGAGAGGCATTATGGCGCGCTGCAGGGCCTCAACAAGGCCGAGACGGCGGCCAAATACGGGGATGACCAGGTCCACATCTGGCGCCGCAGCTATGATATTCCGCCCCCGGAGCTCGATGTCGACGACGAGCGGCACCCGTCCCACGATGCGCGCTATGCCGGCATCGACAACCTGCCTGCCACCGAATCGCTGGCACTCACGCTCGAGCGGGTCCGTCCAAGCTGGGAACAACTGATTGCGCCGGAGCTGCGGGCAGGCAAGGACGTGCTCGTTGCGGCCCATGGCAACAGCCTGCGGGCGCTCGTCAAGATGCTCGACGAGGTGTCGGACGAGGAAATCACCGGGTTCAATATCCCGACCGGTGTCCCGCTCGCTTATGAGCTCGATGATGACCTGAGGCCCGTGTCGCGCGAGTTCCTCGGTGACCCTGAGGAAATCGCCAAAGCTGCGGCGGCCGTCGCCGCGCAAGGAAAGGCGCAGTGATCTGTACGCTCGGCGGGCGCACACCGGAACTCGTCGGCGATCAGCACTTTGTCGCCCCGAACGCCACTGTCATCGGCAATGTGCGGCTGCTTCCCGGTGCCAGTGTCTGGTTCAACACAGTCGTACGCGGCGATAACGAACTCATCGAGATCGGTGAGGGAAGCAATGTGCAGGATGGCTGCGTGTTGCATACCGACCCCGGTTACCCGATGACCATCGGCAATGACGTCACAGTCGGCCACAGGGTCATGTTGCATGGCTGCACGATTGGGGAGAATTCGCTGATCGGCATGGGCAGCACGATCCTCAACGGCGCGCATATCGGCCGGAATTGCCTTGTCGGCGCCAATTCGCTGATCACTGCAGGCAAGTCGTTTGCGGATGGCTCACTGATAATGGGCTCACCGGCGAGGGTCGCGCGCAAGCTGACTGACGAAGAGATCGCAGCAAATCGGGAGTCAGCACGACACTATGTCGATAACGCAGCCCGCTATCTCGCGGACCTGGGACCGGCTGAGGACGGCTAGACCTGCAAGCGCGGATCCGACCGGGTTTCCCTGGGTGTATCGATGACGCGGACCAGGCCTTCCTGGGCCGTCGAGGCGACCAGCACTCCGTCGGCATCGAACAGCTGGCCGCGAGCAAAACCTCGGGCGCCGGCCGCGTTGGGGCTATCCATCGCGTACAGCAGCCAGTCGTCGATGCTGAAGGGCCGGTGAAACCAGAGTGCGTGATCGAGGCTCGCCATGATGACTTTCCCCTCCGCAAACGGCAGGCCGTGAGGCAGCGTGCTCGTACCGAGAAGCTCGAAGTCGGACACATACGCCAGCAGATTCTGATGCAGGGCGAGTTCTTCGGGTAGCGAATCGACGGCCCGGATCCAGACGTGCTTTACGGGCGGCCGCGGATCGGTCGAACCGAGGGACACGGACTCTACAGGCCGGAAATCGAACGGCCGCTTGTCCGTCATGAAACGGCGCATTTTGACCGGCAGCTTGTCGACGTGATCACAGGCAATCTCCGCAAGATCCTTGAGGCCGTCCGGACCCGGTACGTCCGGTGCGGTCGCCTGGTGATCGAGCCCGGATTCGCGGCTCTGGAACGATGCCGCCAGGTTGAAGATCGGCCGACCATGCTGGATCGCGACAACGCGGCGCGTCGAAAAACTGCCGCCATCCCGCGCACGATCCACTTCGTAAATGATGGGCGCCTCCATGTCGCCGCGGCGCAGGAAGTACGCATGCAGCGAATGTGCGACCCGGTCCTCGACCGTGTGCTGGGCCGCGGATAAAGCCTGGCCCAGCACCTGTCCGCCGAAAACCTGGGCGCTACCGATGTCGCGGCTGTCACCGCGGAAGATATTGGTTTCAATCCGCTCGAGCTGCAGCAGCGTGATCAGGTCTTCGAGAACCGGATGCATCTCGCCTCAGCCGTTCGGACCACCGTCGACACGCACGCCGGTGCCGCTCACGAACGCAGAATCGTCACTGGCCAGGAACAGAGCGACTTTGGCGATGTCGACGGGCTCTCCCAGCCGGCGCGCGGCCGATTGGGCAATGCAGAAATCGCGCAACGACTTGTTTTTCCTGAATACCTCGCGGCTCACAGGCGTCATGATGGCGCCAGGCTGGATGTAGGTTGCGGTGATGCCGAACTCGCCGGTTTCTGCCCCGAGATCTCGCGTCAGATCGGCAAGGTCCTGCTCGGATCGCGCATAAGCGTCGCTGCCGTCCGCCGCAAACAGGCTGCGCAGGAAACCAATGTTGATGATGCGCCCCGCCGGGCTTTTCTTGAGATGCGGCAAAGCTGCGCGGCAGATCGACCGGACCAGCTCGGCGCGCGCCTCGAGCAGCTTGTCGAGGCGAGCATCGCCGTCGACGAGCGGCGCGTCGGGGGCCAGCGGAAAATCGTTAACGAGAATATCGACGCCGCCCAGCTTGTCGACGGCCTCCTCGACCAGGCCGGACATGCGAGCCGCATCCGTCAGGCTCGACACGTGGCCTTCAATACCCCTCACCGACCGGAAGTGCTGCTCGACACCGCTGTTCGCAGTATCGATGGCAAGGACCGTGGCGCCGTGTTTGGCAAGCGTGCGGGCGGTAGCCTCACCGATGCCGCTCGCACCATTGGTGATCAGCGCATTCAAGCCATAAAGACGCAAGGCGTCGCCCATGTTTGCTCCAGCGAAGTTCTAAAACGGCCGACGGCCGCTACCCAGAAAGTTGATAGTCTTTGAATTGTCTGCGTAATTCAATCTTCTTGACCTTGCCGGTCGCCGTGTGCGGCAGCTCGTCGACGAATTCGACATCGGTTGGAATCCACCACTTCGCCACCCTGCCTTCATAGAACGCGAGCAACTCATCGCCGGTAACATCCTGACCCTCTGCCTTCACGACGACCAGCAATGGCCGCTCCGTCCACTTGGGATGAGCGATGCCGATTACGGCCGCCTCGGCAACGGCCGGATGAGCCATGATCGTGTTCTCGAGTTCAATGGAGCTGATCCACTCGCCGCCTGACTTGATAACGTCCTTGGTCCGGTCCGTGATGGCCATGTAGCCTTCCGGGTCGATCGTTGCGACGTCTCCGGTGTCGAACCACCCGTCATCGGTGTGCGTACCGGCCGATCCATCGAGCTTGAAGTAGTCGCTGCACACCCATGGCCCACGTACCTGTAATGGACCGTAAGCTTCACCATCCCAGGGCAGCGCACTGCCCTCTTCGTCGACGATGCGCAATTCGCAACCGAAAATGCCTCGACCGGCCTTGGCGGCAAAGTCGAGTTTTTCGTCAGGAGAGCGGTTTTCGAGTCCTGCCTTGAGCGTGCTGGCGACACCGAGTGGGCTGGTTTCGGTCATCCCCCATCCCTGGCGCACCTCCACGTCGTGCTTGTCGCGAAACTCCTGGATCATGGAACGCGGTACGGCGGCTCCGCCAATAAGGGTTCGCTGCAGCTTGTCGAGACGTTTGCCTGTTTTCTCGCAATACTGCAGCAGCGCCAGCCAGACCGTAGGTACGCCCAGGGACAGCGTCACATCCTCGCTATCGAGCAGCTCGCAAAGCACCTCGCCGTCACCCATTTTCGGACCCGGCAAGACCAGCTTGGCGCCAGCCATGAACGCTGCGTAGGGAGAGCCCCATGAATTGACGTGAAACAGCGGCACCACCGGAAGCACCACGTCACGGCTCGACATCGACATTACATCCGGCGCGACCGCGGCATAGGCGTGGAGCAATGTCGACCGGTGATCGTACAGGACGCCTTTCGGGTCGCCCGTCGTCCCGGACGTATAGCAGAGCGCAGAAGCGGTCTGTTCGTCGAATTCTGGCCAGTCGAACTCGTCGGACTCATCCGCAATCAATGACTCGTAGCACATAACGTTGCTGAGCTGCGTCTCGGGCATGTGCGCCTCGTCGGTCATCACGACAAATCCCTCGACATTCGGGATCTTGTCGGCAATGGCCTCGAGGAGAGGAACAAACATGACGTCTGTGAATATCCACCGGTCCTCGGCGTGATTGATGATGAATACAAGCTGTTCGGGAAACAGTCGTGGATTGATCGTATGGCATACATGACCAGCGCCACTGATCCCGTAATAGGCTTCGAGGTGGCGGTAGTCGTTCCAGGCGAGCGTCGCAACGCGGTCGCCGCGCTTCGCGCCGAGTCCGTTTAGCGCGTTTGCGAGCTTCTTCGCGCGACCGATGCAGTCACCGTACGTATAGCGGTGACGAGGATTATCGGCCGTGACCGACACGATTTCCCTGCCGCCGTGGTACCGGGCCGCGTGTTCCGCAATTGCAGAAATCAACAGCGGCGTGTTCATCATCAATCCGAACATGAATCCGTCTCTCGCCTCGTGATCCGGCGGATAATTTAACAGAAATCTCCCGCTGGGCGGCGCTGCGCACGTACATTCCGAAGCCTTTGATTTAGAGGCGATTCGGGCAATTCGTGATATCCTTCCGCAGATCCGATTTGTCACAGTTCAGTGCTTAGAGGGGGAACGATGAGCAAGCAAATCCAAGCAACTCTGCGTCTTGGCGCACTGCTTCCGGTTGCGGCTGCAGGCCTGGCATTCAGTTCGACCGTATACGCGCAAGACGAGGACATGGCGATATTTGAAGAAATCGTCGTTACCGTACAACGACGCGAACAGAGCATCATGGATGTTCCTGTTGCCGTCAGCGCGATCTCCGGGACCGAGATACAGGCCGCCGGCATCAAGGACATGTTCGACCTGCAACAGAATGTGGTCGGGCTCATCGTTAGCCAGAGCCAGACTTCGACAACGATGAACTTCTCGATTCGCGGCGTCGGATCGACCTCCAACAACTTTGGCGTCGAATCCTCGGTCGGCCTGTTCGTCGACGGAGTCTATCGCTCGCGCCAAAGTTCATTGGTCAATGACCTCGCCGATATCGAGACCGTCGAAGTCGCACGCGGACCACAAGGTACGCTGTTCGGCAAGAATACGGCCTCCGGTGCGATCATCGTACGCACAGTCCGCCCGAGCCAGGAGCGCGACGCATATATCGATGTTACGGCCGGTGATCTGGGTCTTGTCAAGCTTTCCGCTGCCTCCAACATCTCTCTGGGTGACAACGTCGCGATGCGCGGCACCGTATTTATGTCGGAGCGCGACGGTTATGTCGATGATAACGTGCTCGGCAGCGACTATTACAATGATCGCGACAGATGGGGCGCGCGCTTGCAGCTTGCTGTCAATGAGCCGGGCGATGATTTCAACATGCGCATCATTGCGGACTATGCCGAGATCGATGAAGTTTGTTGCGTCGCGATTTCACGCGTAGACAGCATCGTTTCGCAGTCCAGCCTGACGAGCCCAACCGGACTTGTCTTTGGCTCAGACGCAGCCATCGTGGGTTTTGGAGGCAACGTCTTCACGGACTTCCCCTATCCGCCAGGGATTTTCCCACCCAATGTCATAACGGGCGTCGGATTTGACGATTACCTTGTCGAGTACGACAGCCCGCCGCGTTCGCAGAACGAGGACACTGGTTTGTCAGTGGAGTTCAACAAAGACCTTGGTGACAACGCGACTCTCACATCCCTCACCGCCTGGCGAACCTTCGATACGTATGACGAGATCGATGCCGACTTCTCGCCGATCGCATTGATCTCGAGAACCAATCTCGCCGAAGTCGAGTCGATCTCGCAGGAACTGCGTATCAGCGGTGAATTCGGTGAAGGCAGCAACTACGTTGTTGGCGCCTATTACTTCGGCCAGGAAATTTACAACGAGACATTTACCGGCGACGCGTCGGGTATTGGCACGTTGCGAGATTACGCCGTGTTTACGAGGCCGGAGATAACCAGCGCCATAACGCTGGTAAATACCGTGAACGCTCTGACGGGTGGTCCCGCCAGTCCCTACCCGGTTGCCGGTGACCCTTTCCCCCCGGGCGTCTACGGGCTTGATTTCGTCAACCAGGACCAGGACGGTTGGGCTGTGTTCGGTCAGGTCGACTGGTCGATAACGGACTCGTTCACGCTGACACTGGGTGCCCGATACACAGACGAAACCAAGAAAATCAGCAGTGTATTCGAGCAGACACTGGATTCGAGTGCAACACCGCCTGATATCGCGGCTCTCGGCCTGATTGCGTGCCAGCTGGACCAGCCGCCAGGGTGTTTTGCCACCCTGCCGCCGCCGCTGCAGGTGCCACCTGACTTCACTGACCCGAATACGCTGGCGATTTTCCTGCCGTACGGGTTCGAGGGATGGGGTTCGTGGGAATTCGGGTCACTGACGCCAAGAGGAGACATCAATGACCAGCTTTCCGATGACCAGATGACGGGTACCGTAAAGCTCAGCTTTTTCCCGACGGACAATTCGCTTATCTACGGGTCTGTTACTACGGGATTCAAGTCGGGCGGCACGAACACAGAAAGACTGCCGCTGGGATTTGATCCGATTTTCGATGCCGAGACGTCGACGTCCTTCGAACTTGGCGCGAAGACTCAATGGGGCCCAATGCAACTCAAAGCCGCACTTTATCGAATGGTGTTCGATGACTTTCAGGCGCAGTCATTCACCGGAGCGGGTTTCAATCTCCAGAACGCTGGTGAGCTGAGTACGCAAGGTATCGAACTCGAAATGGTATGGCGTCCGACTGACTCCACGGAGATCCAGGCAAACTACGCGTATAACGAAGGCGAGTACGACGACTTCGAGGGCGGCACCTGCTGGGATGCGTATACGTTCCACACCGGCATAGACGACCCGGGCAGGACCGACCCGACATCTCAACAGTGTTCCCGTACGGGCGACCCGCTGTCCGCTAACCCGGAGAATCGGGCGTTCCTGGCGCTGATCCAGTCAGTCGACATCGGCACCAATACGCAGATGGTCTTCCGCGGCGAATATTCATACGCCTCGTCGTTTTGGACTGACGGCGACCTGGATCCGTTCACAAAGCAGGGCAGCACCGAACTGGTCAACCTGCGTATCGGCTTCCTGTTTGATCGCATCAATTCCGAGCTGACGCTGTGGGGCCGCAACATCACCGACGAACGCTGGTGGTACGCATCGTTTGATCAGCCGCTTGGTTTTGACCGTATGAATTCATACCCGGCCGAGCCGGCGACGTACGGACTTACCTGGCGTACGCTCTTCGACTAAGGCAATCTCAGGCAACACTCTCACCATCGCGCTGGGCCAGATCGCACCGATCTGGCTCCAGCGCGATGCCACTTTGGCAAAGGTCATTGACCGGATCGCCCAAGGCGCATCGCAGGGCTGCGAGCTGATCATCTTTGGTGAAGCGCTCGTTCCCGGTTATCCATTCTGGGTCGAGCGCACCGACGGTGCGAAATTCGACTCGCAATTGCAAAAACAACTCTACGCGCATTACGTAGACCAGGGCGTATCGATCGAAGACGGCGACCTCGATAGTGTCTGCAAGGCAGCCGCCAAGCATGGCACCGCTGTCTACCTCGGTGTCATGGAGCGGGCCGCCAATCGCGGTCGCCACAGCCTGTATTGCTCGATGGTCTACATCGACCCCGAGGGCCGGATCGGCTCCGTGCACCGCAAGCTCATGCCCACGCACGAGGAGCGCCTGGTCTGGGCGATTGGCGACGGTCACGGCCTCAAGGCCCACAAGCTCGGACCCTTCACGGTCGGCGGCCTCAACTGCTGGGAGAACTGGCTGCCGCTGGCGCGAGCCGCCCTGTACGGCCAGGGCGAGGACCTGCACGTCGCGATCTGGCCCGGCAACCTGCGCAACACCGAGGACATCACGCGTTTCATCGCCAGGGAGAGCCGCTCGTTCGTTGCGTCAGTGTCGGGACTGATGCGGCGCGAGGACATCGGTGATGACCTGCCTCATGCGGACCTGCTGCGCGAGACGGCTGACGATATCATGGCCGATGGCGGCAGTTGCCTGGCAAGCCCTACCGGCGAATGGCTGCTCGACCCCGAGACCGGCGTCGAGTCGTTGCGCTTCGCGACCATCGATCATCGGCTAGTATTGGAGGAACGGCACAGCCTCGATGTCGCGGGACACTATGCACGCCCCGACGTCACCCGGCTTGTCGTTAATCGCAAACGCCAGACAACGACCGAGTTCGACGACTGAAGGCGCAACATGACGAATCGATACAACAATATTCTCGAGACGGTTGGCAACACACCGATCGTAAAGCTCAACAAATTAGGGCCCGACGACGTCAACGTGTACGTCAAGATCGAGTCCTTCAACCCGATGGGGTCGGTCAAGGACCGGCTCGCGCTCGGCGTCATCGAAGAAGCCGAGGCCAGCGGCGCACTGCAACCGGGTCAGACGGTCATTGAGGCAACCAGTGGTAACACGGGCATCGGCCTGGCCATGGTCTGCGCACAAAAAGGCTACCCGCTCGTCGTCACGATGGCGGAGAGCTTCAGTCTCGAACGGCGCAAGATGATGCGCTTCCTCGGCGCCAGGGTCGTGCTGACACCAGCCGCATTGAAGGGCAGCGGCATGCTGGCCAAGGCTGTTGAACTCGCGGCAGAGCACGGCTGGTTTCTCGTACGCCAGTTCGAGAACGAGGCCAACGCCAATGCCCACTCGCGCACGACCGCGCCCGAAATCCTTGCCGCGTTTGCCGAGGATGGTCTCGACTACTGGGTCACCGGATTCGGCACTGGTGGAACGCTAAAGGGTGTGTCGCGCGTGCTCAAGAAAGAGAGTCCGAATACGAAGATTATCGTGTGCGAACCCGACAACTCGGCGATCCTGGGCAGCGGCATCCCGCAGCAGCGTGAGGCAGACGGCTCGATTACCGAAAGTCACCCGTTATTCCGCCCGCACCTGATGCAGGGCTGGAGCCCGGATTTCATCCCCAAGCTCACCGAAGATGTCGTCAATGCCGAACTGATCGACGAAATCCTGCCGATCGCCGGCGACGGCGCACTCGCGCTGTCGAAGGCCCTGGCCCGGGAAGAAGGCATCTTTGTTGGCATCTCGGCAGGCGCCACGCTGGCCGGCGCCCTCGCGGTCGCCGAGAAGGCCGAGCCCGGCTCGAATGTGCTTTGCATGCTGCCCGATACCGGCGAGCGCTACCTGTCGACGCCGCTTTTCGATGGCATTCCCGAGGACATGACCGAGGAGGAAATGGAGATCTCGAGGTCGACGCCCAACTATCGATTCGACTCGGCGCCACCGCCTCCACCGGCCGAGGACGAGGAAGATCAGGCGGTCGAGGCGCCAGCCGAAGCTCTCGAGTTTCTCGATCAGGCGACGCACGATCCTGAAAATCCTGTCGTGCTGTTTGCGCTGGAGTGGTGCGAGTTCTGCTGGTCCGTCCGCAAGACTTTCGCGGCCTACGACATTCCCTATCGGTCAATCGACCTCGATTCCGTGGCCTACCAGGAAGGCAACAAGGGCGGCAACATCCGCAAGGCGATCGAGCAGAAGACGGGTCTCAAGACAATTCCTCAGATTTATGTAGGAGGGAAACATCTGGGCGGCGCCACCGAGACTTTCGACGCGATCCGGGACGGCGGTTTCCAGGAGCTGCTCGAGGCAAACAACGTCGAGTGGAATCGGTCGGTCGATACGGACCCGTACTCGTTTCTGCCGGGCTGGCTGCACAGCCGCTAGTCGCTGAAAAAAAACATGCCGAGTGTCTCGGCCACGCAGGCGGGCTTGCGCTCGCCCTCGACTTCAATCCGAACTTCGGAGGTCAGCAGCAGCGCGCCGGCGCGGCGCCTTGCCTGCAGCACCGTGCCACGCGCGCGCACCCGCGCGCCGACGGGAACGGGTGTATAGAAGCGAACTTTATTGGTGCCGAAATTGATGGCGCGCTCGAGGTTGTCGAATTCCAGGAAATTCTTCGTCAGCGCAGGTATCAGAGCCAAGGTCAGGTAGCCGTGAGCAATTGTTTTGCCGTCAGGCATCTCCTTCGCCGCCCTTTCGGTATCGACGTGGATCCATTGGTAGTCCGCCGTCGCCTCGGCAAACTGGTCGATACGGTGCTGGTCGATGACAGCCCAGTCCGACAGGCCGACCTCCTGGCCTTCCAGCGACTTTGCGTCGTCAAGTGATCGGATCATTGGCATAACCGGTTCCTAAATACAGGGAAGGCCACAAGCCCGCAAGCCTCTCGTCCCGATATTTTTGTTGAACGACGCTAGAATCACTGCATGACGAGACAGGTGTATGCCGTCGTTCTTGCGGCCGGGAGTGCTGCGCGCTTCGGCGGTACAAAGCAACTCGCGGAGACCCGCGGGCGACCGATGGTTTCTCGCGCCGTAGAAGTAGCAACAGGCGCTTGCGGCGATTGCACGATCGTGGTCGTCGGCCACCGGTCGGCCGCGGTAGCCAGTGCCTGCGAGGGATTACCGGGCTTTATCGTCGTCAACGAGGACTACACGGATGGGATTGGCGCATCGATTGCGACAGCCGTGAACAGCATTCGCCACCTGGCGGACGCGATCCTGATTACGCTTGCCGACCAGCCGCTCGTGACTGCGGAGCATCTTAAGGCCCTGATCGATGCGTGGAGCGGAGCGAGCGATGAAATCGTAGCAACCGCTTTTTCCGCAACGAACGGACCGCCGGTCCTGTTCGCATCAGCATGCTTCGACGCTCTCGCCGGACTCGATGGCGACAACGGCGGCCGCCACCTGTTCTCGGATGCGCGCTTCGGGCTAAAGACGATCGATTTCGAAGCCGCATCGATCGACATCGACACGCCCGAGGACCTCAGGCGGATTTAGCGCAACGCTCACAGTTGACCCAACCCGAGTGGCCGTCGGCGTAGTACTCTTTCTTCCAGATCGGCAGCCGCACTTTGAGTTGATCGATGATGTATCGGCAGGCGAGAAACGCCTCGTCACGATGCGGCGCCGATACACCAACCCAGACAGCACATTCGCCGATCTCGAGCATGCCAGTCCGATGAACGCAGTGCGCCTGGAGGTGCGGAAACCGTTCGCGCGCTTCGGCAAGTATTGCCTCCCCCTCGGATCTGGCGAGCGGCTCATAGGCCTCGTACTCGAGCCGCCGCACCTCATGTCCCTCGTTCTCGTTGCGTATCCAGCCTTCGAAACCACAGTAAGCACCGGCGCCCGGATCGAACAGCTTCTTGCGCAGATCATCGGGGTGGATGTCGCTTGTGGTCATCTCGATCATGTCAGCCGCCCGCAACCGGTGGAAACAGCAACACGGTATCCCCGTCGCCTACCGGGGAGTCCCAGTCGGCCATGACATCGTTGATGGCAACTTTGCAATGGCCACTCGGCTCGGCAGAACCATGCCTTTCCCTGGTCGCCCGAAAAACGTCCGCCGCCGTCTCGACGTCGATCGACAGGGTTTCTTCGTCAACACCGGCATGTTCACGAAACATCGCGAAGTACCTCACCGTCACCGTCTTCACGAGGCTGCCTCCAGCACGCTGGCCTCGAGATCGTCCGGCGTGTTGACGTTATCAAGCGAAACCGGGTTTGGCTGCTCGAGTAGCCTGGTATCGGAATTGATCAGCATCTTTCGCGGGCAGACAATTCCGTCCTCAACAAACCGCCGTACTACGCTGTCGCTTTCGGCCCGATAAATTGCACACAGCGGTTCGGGTAATCCATCGTGGCTGCTGCTGTACGCAGTGAAAGGCTGCTGTTCCGAGCAGTGCTCTACCAGGAATTCGAGCGTCTGCTCGTCGATGTTCGGAAGGTCGCAGGCAACAACGAGCCAGTCCGCGTCCGGGTACTCATCCAGCGCCGAGAGAATGCCCGCAACCGGGCCGATGCCATCGTAGCGGTCCACGATATTCTCGAATCGGCTGCGCTCGGGGTCTCCCTGCTGATCGGGGCGGGTAGATACGAATACCCGGTCGGTCACGCCTTCGAGGAGCGCGGCGATGTAACTGAGCTGGCTCTGGCCTTCGCGGACCAGTAATGCTTTGTCCTGCCCCATGCGGCTGCTTTGGCCACCTGCGAGGACGAGGCCGTGCAGTGCTCTACTCATCGCGGGCAAAGTTCCTCTTGCCGCCCGATTTGGCCATCAGTCGGGTCTCACGAATGACAATGTCGTGAGACAACGCCTTGCACATGTCGTAGATCGTCAGCGCCGCAACCGAGGCACCTGTCAGCGCTTCCATTTCCACGCCGGTCTTATGATGGACCTTGCACCGGCAGTCGATGACCGCGTTCCGCCCCGTAACTGCGATTGTAATCTTGCAGTTCTCGAGCCCCAGCGGATGACAGAACGGAATCAGGTCGTGGGTCTTCTTGGCCGCCATCACGCCTGCGATTATCGCGGTTGCAAAAACCGGACCCTTCTTCGTGGCGATATCATCGCCCTCGAGTTCATTCAAGACCTCGTCCGGAAGCTCGACGATCGTTCGCGCGTGCGCCTCGCGGTCCGTCGCGATTTTCTCGCTGACGTCGACCATTGTCGGCCGATTGCTCTCATCAATGTGACTCAGTTTGCCCATCTAACCACCTATCCGGTACATCTCGACCTTGCTCAAAGCATGATGTTCGGCAACATCGGGGCGCCGAAGTTCGCTGTATCGATCCGCCCGCTGTAGCCAGATGCGCGACAGGATATCGGCGAGTTCATCGTCATCGGCGCCATTGCGTATCGGTTCGCGAAGGTCGGTTCCCTGCGTTGCGAACAGGCAAGTATAAAGCATGCCGTCGGACGACAGGCGGGCGCGGCTGCAGCTGCCACAGAACGGTTCGGTGACCGACGAAATGAATCCGATCTCACCGGCGCCATCCGCATACTTGTAGCGCCGTGCGACTTCGCCCGGGTAGTTACGATCCATTCGCCGCAACGGCCATTTTGCCTCGACCATTTCGAGCAACTCTTTCGAGGGTACGACCTGGTTCATTGTCCAACCATTGCGGTTGCCGACGTCCATGTACTCGATCAACCGGACGATATGGCCGGTCCCGCGAAAGTGTTCGAGCAGGTCCAGGACCGTGTGTTCATTGACACCGCGCTCTACGACAACGTTGATCTTGATCGGCGATAATCCGGCGCGCTCGGCCGCCGCAATACCTCCAAGAACCTGGTCGAGCTTTCCGCGGCCACCGCTCATCTGGGTGAAAATCTGCTCGTCGAGGCTGTCCAGGCTGATCGTCACCCGGTGCAGGCCGGCGTCGGCCAGTTTCTGCGCAATCGGTTCAAGAAGCATTGCATTGGTGGTTAGCGCGAGATCGTCGACGCCCGGCAAGCCCGCCAAGCCGCGAATCAGGCCCACGATCTTCTTGTCGAGCAGCGGTTCCCCACCGGTCAGGCGCAGCTTGGACACGCCCAGCGAGGTGGCTACCCTGGCAACTTTCAGGATTTCTTCATGGGTAAGTCTTTGCGACTTCGTCAGGAACTTGTAGTCCTCGTGAAATTCCGTCTCCGGCATACAGTACGGGCAGCGGAAGTTGCACCGGTCGAGCAGTGAAATACGAAGATCGTGCATGGGCCGATCGAGTGCGTCGCGAACTCTCATTTGCGCATTCTGCCCGAATCGAAGGCGTTGTTCTTTATTTTGCGCCGACAATCCTGCATGATTTTTTCGCTCCGAATACCAACAACGCAAAGAGATCTCATGAACGTCACGTTCACCGACGAAGAACTCGCCTTTCGCGACGAGGCGCGCACTTTTTTCCGCGAGGAGATGCCCGAGGGAATTGCTGACAAGCAACGCCTCGGGGTCCCGCTTGACCGCCAGGACTTCGTCAACTTCCAGAAGGCGCTATACCGCAAAGGCTGGGCCGGTTACAACTGGCCGGTCGAGTACGGCGGCACGGGCTGGTCCACCGTTCAGAGGTACATCTTCGGTGCCGAAATGGCCAAAGCCAACGCGCCGGGCATCATAACCTTCGGCCTCGGCATGGTGGGCCCGATCATCTACACGTTCGGCACCGATGAGCAGAAGCAGCGCTTCCTCCCGGATATCCTCGAAAGCAATGTGTGGTGGTGCCAGGGATACTCGGAACCCGGCTCCGGATCTGACCTGGCGTCTCTGAAGACCCGTGCCGAGCTCGCAGGGGATCATTACGTCGTCAACGGCACCAAGACCTGGACGACACTGGCGCAGTGGGCGGACTGGATCTTCTGCCTCGTGCGTACGAGCACCGACGTCGCGCGGCGCCAGGAAGGCATCAGCTTCCTGTTGATCGACATGAAGACGCCCGGCGTAACGGTGACGCCGATCATCACGATCGAAGGAAACCACGAGGTGAACGAAGTTCACTTCGAAAACGTCAAGGTGCCGGTCGAAAACCTCGTTGGCGAAGAAGGCAAGGGCTGGACTTACGGCAAAGTGCTCCTGCAGCACGAACGCACGGGCACGGCGCGAGTTGCCGCGACCAATTACCGGCTCAACAAGTTGCGCCGGCAGGCCGCACAACCCGTGCGCGGGGCCGAGCCGCTGCTCCACGATCGCAGCTTCATGCGCAAGCTCGCAGCCGTCGAGGTAGAACTCAAGGCGCTCGAATTCACCGAACTGCGCACGCTGGCAGCGGTTGCCTCGGGCAAGGCCCCCGGTCCGGAGTCGTCGATACTCAAGCTCAAGGGCACAGAACTGCAACAGGCCGTCGACGAACTCTTTCTCGAAGCCGCGGGCTACTATGCCCTCCCCTATGTACCGGCCCAGTACACGCTCGACTTCCCGCTCGAAGATCGCGTTGGGGAAAATAATGAAACGCTGAGTTCGCTGACTTACTTCAACTTCCGCAAGGCATCAATCTACGGCGGTTCGAACGAAATCCAGAAAAACATCATCGCCAAGCACGTGCTGGGCCTTTAGGACTCTCGCCGATGGATCTGTCATTTACCGAAGTCCAGACGATGCTGATCGACAGCATCGACAAGTTTATCGCTAACGACTACGGCTTCGAGCAGCGACAACGGTATGCCGCGAGCGACTCCGGTTTCAGCCAGGACGTATGGGCCACATTTGCCGAACTCGGCTGGACGGCCGTTCCGTTTGCCGAGGATGACGGTGGCTTCGACGGCGGTCCGGTCGAACTCATGGTCATGATGCAGCGCTTTGGCCGTGGCCTGCTTGTCGAACCATTTCTGGCGAATGTCGTTCTCGCCGGCGGAATTCTCCGGCGTCTGGCCAACGGCGAGCAGAAGGCCGGCTGGCTGCGGCCAATGATTGCCGGTGAATTGCAGGCAGCACTGGCCGTCACCGAGCCGCAGAGTCGATACGAGCTTGCCGACATCCGGACCGCTGCGGTCGCGGAAGGCGATCAGTGGGTCATTACCGGGACGAAGGGCGTCGTGTTCAACGGCGGAAACGCGGGCCTGCTGATCATACCGGCACGCACATCGGGCGAGCCGGGTGATCGACAGGGCGTTACCGTGTTTGCGATTGACGGCACGGCAGACGGCGTTACGCGAACGAGGTATCCGACAGTCGACGGCCACCAGGCCGCGGAGATTCGGCTCGACAGCGTACGGGTTGGTGCGGACGCGATTCTCGGCGAGGTCGGTCATGGTTACGATGCGCTGGAAGCCGCCGCGAGCGATGCGACGCTTGCCGTCTGCGCCGAGGCTGTCGGCATCATGCAGGCCATGACAGAGAAGACGATCGAGTACACGAAGAGCCGAGTGCAGTTTGGCGTTCCGATCAGCAGCTTCCAGGCGTTGCAACACCGCATGGTGGACATGCTGACCGCGTGTGAGCAAAGTTATTCGTTATTGTTGTGGGCTTGCATGGCGAATGCCGACGGCACGGATGACGCAGGCCGCGCTATCAGCGCCATCAAATACCAGGTAGGCACGGCCGGTAAGAAAGTCGGCCAGGAGGCCGTCCAGCTGCATGGTGGTATGGGTGTAACCTGGGACCTCGATATCGCGCATTACTTCAAGCGGCTTACCGCCATCGGCCAGATTTTCGGCAACGCCGACTGGCACCTCGACAAGCTCGCCACCAACTAGATGATCCCGGAGCCAATCGCTGCATTCTTTCTCGCTAACCAGGAAGTCCTCTGGTTTACGACGCTTTTTCTCGATCTCGGTTTCACGGTAATCCTGTTTCGCCTGTTCGGGAAGGCAGGGCTGCAGGTAGCGATCGCGACCGCCATTATTCTCGCCAATATCCAGGGTCCGAAGCTGACCGTCATCTTCGGCCTCGAGACGACGATGGGCGTCATCTTTTATTCGAGCATTTTCTTTGCGACCGACGTATTGAGCGAGAACTACGGCAAACGCGAGGCTAACAAAGCGGTCTGGATGGGCTTCGTGGTCAGCGTGATCGTTCTCTCCATGCTGAGCTTTGCCGTCATGTACCTGCCCACGGACAAGAGTGCGGCTGCGGGCTTCTCCCAGCCTTTGCATGATGCGTTCGTGACGATCGCGAACTTCGCACCGCTCATGGTGTTCGGCTCCTTGACGGCCTACCTGATCAGCCAGAGGTTCGACGTCTGGGCTTTTCACAAGATCAAGTCGATTACCGGCGAGCGGTGGCTGTGGCTGCGCAATAACGGCTCGACAATCGCCTCGCAGATGCTCGACACGGCGATCTTCAGCCTGATTATCTGGGCGCACGAGGTCGGCATACGGCAGGCGTTGATTTACGGGTTCGCCAAGTTCATCTTCAAGATTGTGATTGCGGCAATCGATACAATATTCGTTTACTGGGCGAGGCGTTCCTTCCTGCGCCACGAGCCGCTCATGGAATAGCAAATGCAGCCTTCAGGTGTCATCACGATTACAACGGACTTCGGCCATAAGGGGCCGTTTGTCGGCGTCATGAAAGGCGTCATCCTGCAACGCTTTCGTGAGGCAAAAGTCATCGACCTGACGCACGAGATCCCGGCACAGTGGCCGCCAGAGGCCGGTTTCTGGGTCCGGCGAAGCTACCGGTACTTCCCGCCCGGCACGGTGCATGTCGCGATCGTGGACCCCGGCGTCGGCACCGAGCGGGATATCCTGATCGTTGAACACGATCACCACTATTTCATGGCGCCTGACAACGGCCTGTTGGCCAGGATGCTGGATCATGCCGAAGGCGCGTTGGTGTTCAAGCTCGACCTTGGCGCCCTCGAACGACTGAAAATCGATCCGCCCAGCAACACGTTTCACGGCCGGGACATCTTCGCGCCAGTCGCGGCGGAACTCGCGGCAGGCAAGACAACGCCGGTATCCATCGGCATTGCAGCTGATTCGTGGACGCCGGCCTGGGTGGAAGAACCCGAAGTATCCGCGGGCAAGGTATCCGGATCGATAATGACCGTCGACGCTTTCGGCAACCTGATCAGCAATATCGACGCCAACCTGATCGAATCGCTCGATAATCCCGTGGTCCACATCGCCGGCAAGGACATCCCGCTGCTAACGACCTACGGCAACGTAAAACCGGGCGAGTACCTGGCGCTCCTGAATTCGTTCGGCGTCGTCGAAGTGGCGCTGGCCGAAAGCAGCGCCGCTGAGGGGCTGGGCGTCGGGCGCGGCGCGCCCGTTACAGTAAAGTCAACCTGACTGCATTGCCTGTTTTTCGATCTTTGCCCAGCTGTCGCGAAGCGTGACGATCCGGTTGAATACGGCCGCATCGGCGGAGTGTTCCGTGCTATCCGTGCAGAAGTAGCCGAGCCGCTCGAACTGGATGGCTTCACCGGAACCGAGGTCGGCAAGCGCAGGCTCCAGTATCGCGTCCACGGTCTCGAGTGAATCCGGGTTCAAAACTTCCATAAAATCATCAACGGTATTCGGGTCGGGAATCGTGAACAGGCGATCGTAGAGGCGGACCATGGCCGGAATGCCATGAGAGGCCGAGACCCAGTGGATCGTGCCCTTGACCTTGCGCTCCGACGTGCCGGTGCCGCTGCGTGTCTCGGGGTCGTAACTGCAACGTAACTCTATGACCTTGCCGTCGGCGTCCTTGATGACTTCTTCGCACTTGATGATGTAGCCGAACCGAAGTCGGACTTCACCGCCGGGCTTGAGGCGAAAAAACTTGCGCGGCGCCTCCTCCATGAAATCGTCCTGCTCGATCCAGAGCTCGCGCGAGAACGGAATCTCGCGGGTACCCATGTCGGGATTGTTCGGATGATTCATGGCCTCCATCATCTCGACCTGGCCTTCGGGATAGTTCGTAAGCACGACCTTGAGCGGTCGCAGCACGGCCATGCGGCGCTCCGCAATGTCGCCGAGATCCTCGCGCACGCAATTCTCGAGCGCGCTCATCTCGATCAATTTGTCTTTCTTGGTCACGCCGGCACGCTTGACGAAGTCGCGCAGGGCCAGCGCGGGGTATCCGCGACGACGCATACCGGCAATCGTCGGCATGCGCGGGTCGTCCCAACCGGAGACCACATCATTCTCGATCAACAGGCCGAGCTTGCGCTTGCTCGTGATCGTGTAGGCGAGATTCAGACGCGAAAACTCGATCTGGCGCGGGCGATGTTCGGGCTTCAGCTGGTCGAGAAACCAGTCGTAGAGGGGCCGATGGTCCTCGAACTCGAGCGTGCACAGTGAGTGCGTGATGCCTTCATACGCGTCGGAAAGCCCGTGCGCATAGTCGTACATCGGGTAGATGCACCACTTGTCGCCCGTGCGCTGGTGATCGAGATGGCGAATACGGTAAATCGTCGGGTCGCGCATGTTCATGTTCGGCGAGGCCATGTCGATCTTGGCCCGCAACACGTGAGTGCCATCCTCGAACTCGCCGGCTCGCATGCGGCGGAACAGGTCGATATTTTCTTCGACACTGCGGTCGCGGTACGGGCTGTTCTTGCCCGGCTCGGTCAGCGTCCCGCGATACTCGCGAATCTCCTCGGCGCTCAGGTCGTCGACATAGGCAACTCCGAGTTCGATCAGTTTCTCGGCTGACTCATAAAGACGCTCGAAGTAGTCCGACGCGTGCGTCAGCCGGTCGCCCCAGTCGAATCCGAGCCAGTGCACGTCCCGCTCGATCGCATCGACGTACTCCTGCTTCTCCTTGCCCGGGTTCGTATCGTCATAGCGCAGGAAAGTCCGGCCGTCATTCTCCTCGCCGACACCGAAGTTCAGGCAGATCGACATGACGTGGCCGATGTGCAGGTAGCCGTTCGGCTCCGGTGGAAACCGGGTCACGATCTCGTCGTGCTTGCCAGACTCCAGATCCTCGAAAATGATCTGGCGGATAAAGTCCCGTCCTGGGGCGTCGCTCATCGGATGTTTCGCTACTGAACCAAACGGGGCGCTATTCTACACGTTATTTTCTGTACAATAGCGCGCCGTGCCTACCATCACCCTACCCGACGGCTCGGTGAAGCAGTTCGATGCTGCTACCACCGGCGCCGAGATTGCAGCCAGCATCGGACAGAGCCTGGCCCGCGATGCCGTGGCCGTGAAAGTCGATGGCGAGATGTACGATCTGACCCGTGATATCGACTCCGATGTCGCGGTCGAGGTCGTTACGCGCGACTCTGATGACGGGCTCGAGTTGCTGCGGCACGACGCCGCCCATGTGCTTGCCGAGGCGGTCAAGGAGCTCTGGCCCGAGACCCAGGTGACGATCGGGCCTGCCATCGAAAATGGCTTTTACTACGACTTTGCGCGCCAGGAGCCTTTTACCGAAGACGATCTTCAAGTCATCGAGAAACGCATGCAGGAAATCGTCGATCGGGACGAGGAGATCCAGCGCGAGGTCTGGGACCGGGATGAAGCCGTCCAGTTCTTTCGCAATATGGGCGAGGTGTACAAGGCGGAGATCATCGAGAGCATCCCGTCGGGTGAGGCGATCACGCTTTACCGCCAGGGCGAATTCATCGACCTTTGCCGGGGTCCTCACTTGCCCTCGACCAGCAAGCTCGGGAAGGCCTTCAAGCTGACTCACGTGTCGGGCGCATACTGGCGTGGCGACTCGAACAACGAAATGCTGCAGCGCGTCTACGGCACTGCCTGGTCGAACCCGAAGCAGTTACGGCAGTACCTGCATATGCTCGAAGAAGCCGAGAAGCGCGACCACCGGCGGCTCGGACGGGTCATGGACCTGTTTCATTTCCAGGAAGAGGCGCCCGGTGCCGTCTTTTGGCATCCGCAAGGCTGGGCGCTGTTCCAACAATTGATCGAGTTCATGCGGCAACAGCAGAACGCGGCCGGCTACCGGGAAATCAATACGCCCGAAGTCATGTCGCGGTCATTGTGGGAGTCATCGGGGCACTGGGACACCTTCGGCGACAACATGTTTACGACGGAGACGGTCGATGGCCGCCAGTACGCCATCAAGCCGATGAATTGCCCGGGCCATGTGCAGGTCTACAAGCAAGGCATCACGAGCTACCGTGACCTGCCTGTGCGCCTCGCCGAATTTGGCAAGTGCCATCGCTATGAACCGTCAGGCGCATTACACGGCATGATGCGCGTACGGGCGTTCACCCAGGACGACGCGCATATTTTCTGCACGGCCGAGCAGATCACGGACGAGTCGATCGCCGTCTGCGACCTGATTCTCGGAATTTACAAAGCCTTCGGCTTCGACGATGTACGCATCAAGTTTGCTGACCGGCCCGAGGTGCGCGTCGGTGAAGACGCCGTCTGGGATCAGGCTGAGGCTGCGCTTTTGAAGGCGCTCGAGGCAACCAACCTGGAGTACACGCACAACCCGGGCGAAGGCGCCTTTTACGGGCCCAAGCTCGAGTTCGTGCTGCGCGATGCGATCGGCCGCGACTGGCAATGTGGCACGTTGCAGGTCGACCTCAACATGCCGGGTCGGCTCGGCGCCACTTATGTCGGTGAAGACGGCAACAAGCACACGCCGGTCATGCTGCACCGCGCGATCTTTGGCTCGCTGGAACGATTCATCGGCATCCTGATCGAACACCATGCGGGCAACCTGCCGCTATGGCTGGCCCCTGTGCAGGTGCGCGTCCTGACGATCACCTCCGACGCCAACGAATATGCAGAGGATGTTGCTGTGGCTCTGCGGGAAGCCGGGCTGCGCGCGGAGACCGACCTGCGCAATGAAAAAATCTCCTACAAGGTTCGCGAGCACAGCGTCGAGAAGATACCGGTGCTGCTCGCCGTCGGCCAGCGCGAAGTCGATGAACGCAATGTCGCGATGCGGCGCCTCGGTTCCAAGAAGCAGGAAGTGCTGTCACTCGACGATGCCGTCGCCCGGCTCTCCCGGGAAATGCGCGAACGCAGCTGAGACCCCAAATGTGATGCGGCCTACAGTTTGACTGTGCGCCGCGTCACAGATTCGGCGATAAAACGCTGAAAGCCAGCAATCACGGGGCCTCCCGTGGATATACTCCCTCGACGCAAGGACCGTGCGTGCGATTAGACATAAAGCAAGGGAGACCGTCGGGTGTCGTTCGAGCAATTCAAGACACAGGTGCTGTTACTGCATAGCGAGCAGAATACCCTGGACAACCTGAGTTCCGGGTTCAACGATCGTTATACCGTGCACTGTGCGACCAGCGGCTCGGAAGCACTCAACACGCTCGGCGAGACCCAGATCGATGTCATTGTTACGGCCCAGGAATTGCCGGGCATGAGCGGTCTGGAGGCGCTGCGTGAAGCCAAGAAGCGATCTCCTGACACAATCGGCATTCTGCTGGCAGGCAATTCCGGTGCCGAGGCACTGGTCGGCGACCAGGAAGTGTTCGAAATCGTTCGCGGCTCGGTTACCCCGGAGTCGCTCAAGACCCTTATCGACAACGCCACACGACAGGCCCGCCTGATCGCGCTTGCCGAATCGGCAAATGATACGACGGCCAACCCGGATATGACGGCCGAGCACATCGTCATGGAAACCTCGGAGAATGGCTCGACGATCATCTCCGATGGCACGGGACGCATGCCGGCCCTCGACCCTGAAAAGATTTCTGCGGCGGCCGATGTAAGCGCCCAATCGGTAGACGTACTTGTTCTTACCCATGACGACGAATTCCTGGCGACCGTAAAGGAATCAGCACGCGGTTTGCACAACGTGATCTACGCGAACACGGTTTCGCAAGCCGATGAGGCGATCAAGAAGCACAAGATCGGTGTCGCCGTTGTCGACGCTGCGATGGTCGGCACCAATGTCGAAAAGCTGACGCTGCATTTGCGGTCACAGTCGCCCAGGCTGGTGGCGATCGTTGCAGGACGCCGTGACGACGGCGAGATGTTGATGGACCTGATCAACCGCGGCCGCGTGTACCGCTTCCTGCTCAAGCCAGTGTCGCCAGGACGCTCCCGCCTGGCCATCGAAGCCTCGGTCAAACATCACCTCGAAGCTCCGGACTCTGCATTCAAAGTCAGCGGCCAGGCGGCGCCTGCGCCTAAGCCGGAGCCAAAGCCGGCTGCCAAGGCGCCGAAGCCGGAACCGAAACCGGCCGCCAAGGCGCCGAAGCCGGAACCGAAACCGGCTGCCAAGGCCGAGCCGCAGCCTGCCCCGAAACAGAAAACAGCGCCGCCGGCCAAGAAGGCACCGGCAGCCAAACCCGCGCAGTCGCCGAAGCCTGCGGCCAAGCCGGCGAAGAAACCCGAGTCGGCTGCCGCCATCGTGCCCAAGCGCGACGAGGCATTGTCCCCGATCGAAGCAGGACTCGGCGACGCATTCGGCGGCAGCGATTCCGGCTTTACCGAGACAATGACGGGCATCGTCGATACTGTCGCCAAGTCGATCCAACCCAAGAACACAGAAAAGAAAGCAGCGAAAGCGCCGGTCAGTGCATCGGCCATGGACATCGAACATCCGGCCACAGCCTCGGGCGGTTCTTTCCTGGCCGATCCCAAGATACTCGGCACCGGCGCAACCTTGCTGGTTGCCGTCGCTGCGCTCGGTTTCTGGATGTTTGGCGGGTCAGACGAAACCGGCGTCGGTACGGCCAGTCCTGAAGCGGCTACCGAAGCGCCGCGTGAAGATCCGCCAAGCGAATCCGTACTGGCAACCGAGGTTGTGGTGCCGGAGGAACTCGGCATCGACGACCTGATTGACGAGGCGCGTCTGGCCGCGAACGCCGGTCAAGTCTATGCCCCGGAAGGTAACAACGCCATCGAATTGTACCTGGAGGCGCTTGACGTAGCGCCGGGTGACCCGGTTGCGCAGATGGGTCTCGACGAAGCGATCGAGAAGGCGCTCGGAATGGCTGAATCCGCACTGCTCGAACGTCGAGCCGACGACGCTATGGCCGCACTGCAGGGCGTCGAGCTCGGTGACCCCGGCAACGCACGGCTGCCTTTCTTGCGGGCGCAGCTGACGCAGATGCAGCTGCGTGACAATCTCGACAGTGCGCGTGCCGCAATTCGAGAGGCGCGTTTCGAGGACGCGCAAGCCGCGCTCAATGCTGCGAATCGGCTCAACGTTGACGACAAGACCGAGATCATTGCTGTTTCCGACGAACTGAACTCGGCCCTGAGTGATCAGCGCACCGATGAAGTCCTCGCCCAGGCCAACGCACGCCTTGACGAAGGCAAGCTGACCGCACCTGCCAATGACAACGCGCGTTATTATTTTGAACTCGCCCTGGCAAATGATCCCGGCAACACCACAGCCCACCAGGGTCTTGCGGTTATCGCCAGCAGGCTTGTGCTTCAGGCGCGGGGCCAGCTCGATCGGGGTAATCTGGACGCGGCTGACGAACTGCTGGCTGACGCGAGACGTCTCGATCCCTCAAGCAGCGAAGTCACAGCAACGACGGCAGCCGTTCAGAACGCTCGCGACCTGCGCGAGCAGGAAATTCGTGCAGCCGCCGAAAAAGCGGCTCGTGATCGTGAAGCGGCAAATCGAGCGGCTGCGGAACGGGCGGCAGCGGAACAGGCGGCTGCCGAAAAAGCCGAGGCCGAGCGAGTTGCCGCTGTCCAGGCAGCTGCCGAGCGCGCTGCGGTTGAACGAGCGGCGGCCGAAAAGAGGACGGCTCAACTTGCCTCGGCACAACGCACGGGTGGAAGCACATCGGCTTCGACGCCCGTCGCCGCAGCCGCCAAAATCGCCGAACCTCCGGCACAGCCACCGGTCACCAAAGAACCAGTCGCCCAGGAATCTGCCGCCAGTGCGCCGGACTTCACCCAGCCAACTGCAGTGGTTGCCGGTTCCGGTGACGCCGTTGAGACGGCAACGCAGGCTGACGTCGCAGAACCACCGCAGCAGGCCACTACATCGGCAGCGGCTTCCAAACCGGTCGCGGTCAGCGCTCTGCAGCGTACGAAGTACGTTGCGCCGAAATACCCGCGCGCAGCACAGCGGCGTGGCGTTTCGGGCTGGGTCGACGTCATATTCACCGTCGATATTGACGGCAGTGTCACCGACATCGCTATTCGCGATTCGAACCCGGGCGATACCTTCGTCAATGCTGCCACCAATGCTGTCGACAAATGGGAGTTCGAGCCAGTCATAGAAAACGGCGTGGCCATCCAGAAACGAGCCGCCGTCCGGATGATGTTCGCGATCGACTAATCGGCTACGAGGTACCGATCGGCCAAACATTATTTCCAAATTGGACTATATCTGCCGATCCAGATAGCCTTGAGAGCTTCGGAGTCTCGATAGGGGAGCGATTCTTGGACACCCAGACAGCCGTCGACCTTGAAAAACCTGAGCGAAAACAACAACAAAGAAGCATTGTTACACAGCAAAAACTGCTTGACGCTGCCATCGAGGCCTTCTCCGAGAACGGCTTCAAGGGAACCTCTACGCGCGACATTGCGGACCGCGCCGGGGTGCATCACCCGCTGATCACCTACCATTTCAAGAACAAGGATCAGCTCTGGCGTACGGCCACCGACCGGATATTTCGCGAATTCAACATCTCACTCGTCAAAGCCATGGCGGAGATACCGGATGTTGAACCCAAAGCCAAGGCCGAGGCTTTCGTCCGCACCTACCTGCGCTACTCACGGAGCCAACCCGCGCTGCATCGCATCATTCTTCAGGAGGCCACCTACCCGAGCGAAAGGCTCGACTGGCTCGTTCAGAATCACCTTCGGCCATTGTTCGACGAAGTTCACAAGTCGCTGATCAACCTTCAGGAAATGGGCGTCGCCGTGCAGGGCAGCCCGGCCCTGCTGTTCAACATGATTCGCGTCTGCGCAGGTGGACTGGTCGCTCTCAAGCTCGAGCTGCAGCACACGAGCGATATCGACCTGGACAGCGACGCGCAAATCTCGGAACTCGCAGACATGATTATTCGGGTCTTCTTCCCGGGCGACCAGCCGCAACCCGGCTAGCGTCGGGCAAGGACCTGTTGAACTTCTGCAATTATTGACAGCGCGATCGGCGCAGGTCCCCTGCCGCCGATGTCCAGGCCTGCCGGCCCGTGCAACCTGTTGGTCAGTTGCGCCGCGGCATCTCCGAGTTCGTCGAGCAGTCTCACTCGCCGCTGCGCCGGCCCGAGCAGGCCGATGTACCCGATGCGGGAGGTAGCCAGCTGCGCCAGGTAGGTGCGGTCGCTCTTGAGGTGATGGCTCATGACCACGGCCGCGTCGAAGCGATCGAGTTCCAGCGATCCGGCAAGCTCATCGGCCGGAGAACAGTGCGTGGCGACTGCGCCCGCAAAGTCTCCGCCGTCGATGTACGCCGGTCGATGATCGTAAACCGTGCAACGCCAGCCCAGTTCCACGGCGAAACGCACGACAGGCTCGGCGTCGAGCCCTGCACCCAGTACGAGAATTCGCGGTGGTGGCTCGACGTCGATGGTGACTTCGTCGATGCCGTCAGTGCCGACTGGAATGGAAACCTGCGCGGCGTCATCGCCGCGCCAGATCGCGGCAACCCTGTCGAACGGGGCGTATTCATCTTCGCGCCGAATTGCTTGCAGCACCATTCGCATGAGACCGTCGCAACCCGCGCCCATTCCCCAGATTTCGTCGTCGTCCTGGCCGAGGTCATACGTCACAACCTGTGGCTTGCCGCTCTCGAGAACCTGCTGCGCCCGTACGGCAAGGTCGCCCTCGAGGCAACCGCCGGACAGCATCCCACGAAAGACGCCATTCGAGTCGACGAGCATCTGGGCTCCGACCTTGCTATAGGTAGACCCCTCGGTTCCGACGACCGTCACCAGCACGAGTGATTCCCCGCGTTCCCTGCGCGTATCAAAAAACTCCAGCAACTTCGTCGGATTCATAATTCGCGTTTATATCCGTATATCGAATTGATCTGACAGATCCTGCATCGGCGCGGGTCCGTACCTTGAAACTCGAGATTGACGACCCAAATCGTCCGTCTGGGACAAGGAGACCGATTATGAACCAAACAGCGACACATCCGATAGCCGTGACCGAGAGCCAGTTCGAGCAGGAAGTTCTGAATTCCGATACGCCCGTGCTCGTCGACTTCTGGGCCGAGTGGTGTGGCCCGTGTCGTGCGCTTGCCCCGATCATGGAGTCCCTCTCCGAGGACTACAGCGGTCGCGCAAAAATCGTCAAGCTGGATGTCGATTCGAATCAGCAGATCGCGCTGAAGTACGGCATCCGGTCGATCCCGACCGTAATGCTGTTCGACAAGGGCCGGGTCGTCGACGCGATGATCGGAGTGCGTCCGAAGGCTGCCTACATCGAGAGCCTGGACAAGGTCATCTGACTGCGGATCAGGCGCCCGGGCGGCACGCGTACAGGTAAAGCATTTCCATCGCCAGTGACGTCGCCGCCAGGGCCGTTATCTCGCCGACGTCATAGCTCGGCGCGACTTCAACCACATCCATGCCGACGACGTTCGTCCCTGCCAGCCCACGCAGAATCTCGAGAGCCTGGTGACTGGTCAGGCCGCCGCAAACGGGTGTGCCCGTTCCCGGTGCGCAGCTAGGATCGAGGCAGTCGATATCGAAGGTCAGGTAGGCGGGGCGATCACCCACCACGGTCCTGGTCTTGTCGATGACGGCAGCAATGCCATTCTGATGCACCCATGGAGCATCGAGGACGCTGAAGCCGAGGGTGTCGTGATTTGTCGTCCTGAGGCCGATCTGTACAGATGTAGTCGGGTCTACCAGTCCCTGTTTCGCCGCGTGAAAAAACATCGTGCCATGATCGATACGGTCGTCCTCATCCGCCCACGTGTCGCTGTGCGCATCGAAATGAATCAGTGACAGCGGCGCCCCGTGCTTTTTCGCGTGCGCTTTCAGCAGCGGAAAGGAAACGAAATGATCGCCGCCCAGCGATAACAATGCAGGACCCTGGCCGATGATCTCGCTCGCATGTTGTTCGATCGCGTCCGGCACCTGGTCGGGTCGCCCAAAGTCGAAGAAGCAGTCGCCGTAGTCCACGACGGCGAGCTTCTCGAAGGGGTCGAACGGCATCCCGTAGGGCCGTTCCCAGGCCAGCATCGAAGATGCCGCCCGAATTGCCCGAGGTCCCAGCCGCGCACCCGGTCGATTCGTCGTGGCCGTATCCAGCGGTATACCGGTTACCACAACATCAACACCCGTGAGATCACGCGTGTACTTGCGGCGCATGAAGGACAAGGCGCCCGCATACGTCGGCTCAGGCGTCGTACCGTACAGATCCTCCCGGAGTATTGCGTGGTCGCCGCCGCGCTTTTTTGTCACGGATCCTCCTGAAGTCCTGCCGTCACTTCCTGTGTCAGGTCGAGACACTTCCAGGTTTTTTCGAGGAGTTCGTCTGCCTCCTCGTGCGACAGGGTCAACGGCGGTGCGCAGACGATCGTATCGCCGACCGCGCGCATCACGAGACCGTTGTCGACCAGCAAATCGCGGCAGATCGTGCCAACACCCTGCTTCTCTTCGAATCGCTCGAGCGTCTCCTTCGACCTGACGAGTTCGAAGGCGCCGACCAGCCCGACCATGCGAGTCTCTCCGACCAGCGGGTGCTCGGCGAGCTTCGCCCAGCCCTGCTGCAGATAAGGGCCGATATCGGACTTCACCCGATCGACGAGGTTCTCGCGCTTGATGATGTTGATGTTGGCCATCGCCACGGCACAGGCTGCCGGGTGACCCGAATACGTGTAACCGTGGAAGAATTCACCGCCTTTGTCGATCAGGACGTCGGCGACGCGGTCCGCGACCATAACACCGCCAAGTGGCAGGTAGCCGGAGGTCACACCCTTCGCGAACGGCATGAAATCGGGCTTCGTGCCATAGAAGTCGGCGCCGAACCACTCGCCCAGGCGGCCAAAGCCGCAGATGACCTCGTCAGAGATCAGCAGGATGCCGTGTTCGTCACAGATTCGCTGTACTTCGGGCCAATACGTTTCGGGCGGAATGATGACGCCGCCAGCGCCCTGGATCGGCTCGCCGATGAACGCCGCGACCTGGTCAGCGCCGAGCTCTTTGATTTTGTCCTCGATAGACCTGGCGGCGGCTATACCGAATTCATCCGGCGACAGCGAACGGTCCGAACCAAACCAGTACGGCTGGTCGACATGGACGATGCCCGGAATCGGCATGCCGCTTTGTTGGTGCATCGGCTTCATGCCACCAAGACTCGCGGCCGCTACCGTCGAACCGTGATAGGCGTTCTTGCGACTGATGATCGTGTGACGATCGGGCTGCCCCATCAGGTCCCAGTAGCGCCGCACCATGCGCACGATCGTATCGTTTGCCTCCGAACCGGAACCCGTAAAGAACACGTGTTTGAACTGCGGCTGGCTCAGTTCCGAGAGCATCGCTGCAAGCTCGATGGACGGCGGATGGGCGCACTGGAAAAAATTGTTGTAGTACGGCAGTTCCTTCATCTGTGCGGCTGCCGCCTCGATGATCTCGGTTCTGCCGTAACCGACATTGACACACCACAGCCCGGACATACCGTCGAGAATCTTGTTGCCGTCGGCATCGTAGATATAAACGCCATCCGCGCGCGTGATGATGCGTGATTTCTTCTTGTGCAGCGCCTTGTGGTCCGTGAACGGATGCAGGTGATGCTCCTTGTCGAGCTCCTGCCAATCCGATCCGCTCATCTTTTCAATAGCCGCCATGCGCGACTCCTCAGACATTGAACATCAGGATCTCACGCTCCCATGGCGTGATGATCTCCTGAAACTCCTTGTACTCATCATCCTTCAGGGAGCAGTACAGGTCCACGAAATTCTCGCCGAGCATGCTGCGCATTGCGTCGCTTTCACGCAGCGCGTCATTGGCAGCGTATATGTGGCGGTGTAAAGAGAAATCCTCGCCATAGGCGCTGCCCTCCACCGGATCTGACGGCTTCAGGCCCTCCATCATGCCGAGATAACCGCAGGCCAGGGTACCGGCAATCACAAGATACGGGTTTACATCCGAGCCCGCGAGCCGGTTCTCGACCCTGCGGTTTGCAGGATCGGCTTCCGGCACGCGCAGACCGACCGTACGGTTATCTATCGCCCACGAGAGATTTACGGGCGACGACCAGGGATTCAGGAAACGCCGGTAGGAATTGACGTAGGGCGCGAACATCAGCATTGCTTCGGGCATGTATCGCTGCAGCCCGCCGAGATACGAGTGAAATAGCTTGCTTGCGTCCCCGTTCTTGTCGCTGAAGATGTTCTCTCCGTCCTTGTTCACGATGCTCTGGTGAACGTGTAAGGCGCTGCCCGGTTCCGCGGCCATCGGTTTGGCGAGAAACGTCGCGTGCATTTCGTGCTCGATCGCGGCCTCGCGCACTGTGCGCTTGAACAGGAACACCTGGTCGGCCAGGTCCACCGCATTGCCGTGCAGGAAATTGATCTCGAACTGGGCCGGTCCCATCTCCTGCGACAGCGTATCGATGCGGATGCCCTGGTCCTCACAGTACTTGTACAGATCGTTGATGAACGGCTCGAAGTCATTCATCGCGTCGACGCTATACGGCTGCCGCGCCCCCTCGGTCCAGCCGAGGCGCCCCGTCGGCGGCTCTGCCTCGACGTTTGGATCGGAGTGCGGATTTATCAGGTAGAACTCGACCTCGGGCGCCACCACGGGCACCCATCCCTGTGACTCGAACTTGCCGAGTACATTGCGCAACACGGCACGCGGCGAGGTATCGACCGGCGACCCGTCGCTGCGATAGCAGTCCAGGAATACCGATGCCGCAGGATCCGCAACCCATGGCACCGGCCGGAGTGTCTGGGGATCCGGGACCAACACCATATCGCGGTCTTCGACATTCTTTTCATTGCTGACGTAGTCCCCGGAAATGGTCTGCGCGAAAATTGCCTCCGGCATTTTGATCTTGCCCGCACCGAACTTGTCTGCGGGAATCACTTTGCCTCGGGCAGAACCTGCCATGTCCGGGACAAACGCCTCGACATCCTCGATCTCTCTCTCGGTCAGCCACGCCTGGAATACATCGTTTTGAGTCACGTTACACCTGTCGCTGGCCCGCGTACTCCCGGCACGCGGCGCCGAACGCCTTGAACATTGCAAGTGACAACTCGTTTTCTGTCACTTTCCATTCCGGATGCCATTGCACGCCGAGCGCAAATCCGGGTACGCCATTGACCGTGAACGCCTCGATCAGTCCATCGTCGGCAATGGCCTCGACTGTCACACCATCGGGCAACTTCGCGACTCCTTGCGAGTGCAGCGAATTGACGCTCACCCGGGTGTCGCCGGCCATTTCGTGTAGCACACCACCCTCCACGAGGTTTACCGGGTGGGAGGGGCCATACATCACATCGATCGGATCATCCTTGTCTTCACGATGATCGTGGTAACCCGGAACCTCGTGCACCTTCTGGTGCAACGTGCCGCCGAGCGCCACAACGAGTTCCTGGAAACCGCGGCAGACGGCCATCAGCGGCACCCCGGCCTCGAGCACGCGCTTCGTCAGCGGCAGCGTCGTGGCGTCCCGATGCGGATCATGCAGAGTGCCGGGTTCGCTGGGTTCGCCCGCGTAACGGTGCGGCTCCACGTTGGACAGGCTGCCGGTCAGGAATACGCCGTCGACCTGGGCCAGGACATCATCGATGTCGAAATGCTCGGCCATCACCGGGATGATCAATGGCAGTGCGTCGGCGCCATCGATCAACGCCTGCAGGTACTTCTCACCGACAACGTGAAAGGGGTGGATATCTATCTGTTTGCGGCAGGCGGGAACGCCGATAACGGGCTTGGTACTCATACAGAGAACCTGTAATCAGGATGCGGCTAGTTTACCGATTCGTCTGCGCTGCGACCAAAGAATCGCAGGACCGTAAGCAGCACGGCAGCACCGACAACAAGCGATATCCAGGGCGGCAGCCCGTACCCTGCCGGAATCGTGCCCAGGCCGATAGCAACCATGCCGACGAGCAGTGCATATGGAAGCTGGGTCCGCACGTGCTCGATGTGGTCGCACCCGCTCGCAATCGAAGACAGCACCGTCGTGTCCGAAATGGGCGAACAGTGATCTCCCCACACCGCGCCGGCCAGTACGCAGGCAATCGCCGAGTACATGATGTGCATGCCCGACGCATCTGCCACGCCTGCCACGGTCATAACCGCCCACGTCAACGGCAACACGAGAGGCAGCAGGATGCCCATCGTGCCCCAGCTCGTGCCCGTAGAGAACGCCGTAATCGCAGCCAGGACGAATACGACCGCAGGCACAAGAGCGGCCGGCAGCGTATCGCCGAGGATCGATATCAGGTAGCCCTTGGCGTTGAGATCCGTCGTCACCGCCGACATCGACCATGCGAGGATCAGCACGATCATGCCAAACAGTGTCGCCCGAGCACCGCCGTACCAGGCGTCGACGGTTTCGTGCGCGCTCAGGATTTTCTGGCCTATCGACATGCCGGCTGCGACCAGCGCGCCGATAAACGAGGCCCACATCATCGCCGTGTACGGGTCGGCCGACCCGACGATGTCGGTGAGCGTCTCGCCCTCACCCGTAATGATCATGCCTGCACCCAGGGCCACGATCAGGATCAGGATAGGCAGAAACGCGTTGATCGGTCGCATCGGTACGTCCGGCTTGGCATCCAGTGTGTCGCCGTCCATCGCGGGCATGGGATCCACGGCATGCGGCTGCACCTGGCCCTTCCGCGCCCTGACCTCAGCCTTGTACATCGGCCCCATGTCACGACCACTGGCCGAAATCGCAAGCACGAACAATACGGCCAGGATCGGGTAAAAGCTGTACGGGATCGAGTGCAGGAACATCGAGTAGGCCGTCATCCCCGAAAGGCCATCAATATCTGTCATCGCCTGGTCGATCAGGCTGACCTGGTAGCCGATCCAGGTGGTCACGAGCGCGAGGCAGACGACCGGGGCCGCCGTCGAGTCGACAAGGTAGGCCAGCTTTTCGCGGGATATCTTCAGATGATCAGTAATCGACCGTGCCGTGTTGCCGACAACGAGCGTATTCGCGTAGTCGTCGAAAAAGATCATCAGACCCATGAGCCAGACAGCCACCTGACCGCCGATAGCGGTCTTCGCCCTGCTCACGACGACACGCACGATACTGGCCATTCCACCGTTGCGAGTGATGATGCCGACCATGCCGCCGATCATCATCGTGAACAGAATGATCGCCGCATGATCGGGATTGGCGAGGGCATTCACGATAAAGACCGTGAAAACCTCGAGGAGGCCTTTCAATGCGCCGAGTGGCGAAAAGCTTTGCAAGGCCGTCGAACCGAGCCACAGTCCCAGCAGCAGGGCCGGTACGACGTTGCGAATGATGAGGGCGACCGCGATGGCAAGAAACGCCGGCATCAGCGAGATCCATCCCGGCAGAACCCTGAGGTCGACAGCAGTCACATCGCCGTTGGATCTCGCCGTTATCGCCACAGTCCCTGTCGCGGTGCGGGTCAGGTCGCCAAACGTTGCCCGGCCCGATTCGTCGGCAACACCTCGATGACTCGTGTCACCGATGTCCAGCGAGACATCACTCCCCGCCGCGGCATCCGTGACGACGATCTCGAAGGGTACCGACTGCAAGGCGATATTCGGCGCAGCGACATCGAGCGCATGACCGGCAGGTGGCAACACCGCCAGCATTAGAAGCATCAGTCGAAGAAGAGGCTGCTTGCTGCGTTTATTGATTTTATTGGCCCCACGCACCGCTTGGCGGCATGGTAGCACGCTGTACAATGGCCCAGCCATGGCAAAAAACAAAAAGAACCCGTTGCGGGCCGAGCTCTCGCGCTTGCTGCGCAAGCACCCCAGGACTGCCACGATGGAGCTGCTGCTCCCGGATATCCTCGGTATCCTGCGCGGCAAACGCATCCGTCGTCCGAGTTTCGAAAAGACCTGCGACGAAGGCTTCTCTTTCTGCGCCGGGACAACGCTGATGAGTTCGCTCGGAGAAGTGTTGCCCGGCATGATTGGCGACGGCGACGGCGACCCGGATATACCCTGCTATCTCGTGCCCGGATCCCTGGCGCCGATACCGTGGGTGAAACGACCGACCCTGCAAGCCCTGTTCCGTATGTACGACGTCACGGGCGAGCCGTTTTTTGGCGACTCGCGCGCTGTGCTCGAGCGCGCGATCGAGCCGCTCGGGAAGATGGGGCTCAGCGTCGTCATGGCAACCGAACTCGAGTTCTACCTGCTGGATGCGAATGCGAGCATGCCGACGCAGAAATCGTCCGAGGTGCCGGGACTGGGCCGTCCACAGCCCGGCCCCCAGGTCTATATTCCCGATGACCTCTGGGATATCGAGTCATTCATGAATGACCTCTATGACGCCTGTGAAGCGCAGGGGATTCCCGCCGACACGGCGACATCGGAATACGCGCCCGCGCAATTTGAAATCAATCTCGTGCATGTGGACGACCCGGTGCTTGCCTGCGATCACGCAGTGCTGCTCAAACGTGCGATCAAGGCCATCGCCAAAAAACACGGATTCGTCGCATGCTTCATGGCCAAGCCGTTTGCCGAGGATTCCGGCAACGGTCTGCACATCCACATGAGCCTCGTGGACAGGAACGGCAAGAACTACTTCTCGCACGGCCGCGACAAGCTTGCCAGCCCGCCGTTCTCGGCACGCCTCCAGCACGCTGTGGGCGGACTTCTGAAGACGATGCCCGAAGCGACCGCAATCTTCGCCCCCAATGCGAATTCGTATCGCCGCCTGCAACCCGAGTACTTTGCACCGGTCGATCTCAACTGGGGCGTCAACCATCGCGCCGTGGCGATTCGCATTCCCCAGTCGGATGCCGGCAATCTGCGGTTCGAGCATCGCCCTGCCGGCGCTGACGCCAATCCTTACCTCGTAACCGCCGCTATCGCCGCTGGCGTGCATCATGGACTGAAAAACAAGATTGACCCGGGCCGCATGGTCGAAGAAGGCGAAAAAGTGACGCTGAAGACCCGCATCCCCGACAGGTGGGACGCTGCGATCGACAAATTCGAGCGCGGCAAGGTCCTGCCGCATTATCTCGGCAAACGGTTCTGCCACTATTACGCGTTGAACCGGCGCGGCGAGAGCCGCCAGTTCCACAACACGATCACTGAGGTGGACTTCGACTGGTACCTGCGCGTCGTCTAGTCGACCGGCCGGGGTGCAGCCGCGGCCGCTCCTGCGTTCGGCCGCCTGGGATCGGAAGCACCGCGGAAAAATCCTTCACGAAAAGCGACGCTCTGCAGGCTCGTATAGGTCGATGCCCTGACCTCGACCTTGTGGCCGCGCGCCTCGAGTAAGCGAATCGTATCCGCACCGAATCCGGATTCGACTTCCAGCTCGTCCGGGAACCACTGGTGGTGGATTCGAGGCCAGTGAGCCGCATCGGCGATATTGAGCTTATGGTCTATGACATTGACGATCATCTGCAACACGGCAGAGATAATCCTGGCGCCGCCCGGGCTGCCAGTCGCAAACCAGGGCTTACCGTCATCGAAAACGATCACGGGCGACATCGAGCTCAGCGGGCGCTTGAGCGCTTGCACGGCATTGGCCTCGCCACCCAGCAGGCCGAACATGTTCGGAACTCCCGGCTTCGAGACGAAATCTTCCATCTCGTTGTTGAGCAGGAATCCGGCGCCGGGGACGGATATGGCGGAGCCGAACGATCCATTCAGCGTATAGGTGTTGGCGACGACGTTGCCATCGCTGTCCATGACCGAGAAATGCGACGTATCCTCGCTTTCGGCAGCCGGTGGCGTCCCTGGCGACAGCTCGGTCGACGGCGTTGCCCGCTCCATGTCGATCGATGCAGCCAATTCGGCGGCATAGTCCTCGCTCAGCAGCCACTCGAGCGGAACGTCGTAAAAATCCGGATCACCGAGATGTTCGCTGCGATCCGCGTAGGCACGGCGCATAACCTCGGCGAGCAGGTGAACGCCGTCGGCGCTGCCCTGACCCATTTCCGCGACGGGGAAGTGCGACAGTACGTTGAGCATCTGCAAGACGTGCACGCCACCCGAGCTCGGCGGCGGCATCGTCACGACCTCGTAGCCCCGGTATTCGGTTCGGATCGCCTCGCGAACGACAGGCTTGTAGGCGGCCAGCGAGGGTAAATCGACGAGTCCACCGTTGGCTTCCATCTCGGTCGCTATCTTCTCGGCAATCGCCCCCGTGTAGAAAGCATCGGGTCCCTCGTCGGCTATCAACCGCAATGTATCGGCGAGATCGGTTTGGACCAGACGTTCGCCGAACTCGTACGGCACCCCTCCCTGCTTGTAGAAGTACGAGCAGGTCGCCTCGTTCCTGCAATTACGCGGCTGACGGGCTTTGAGTTGTTTCGCAAGATCGTGCGTGACCGTGATGCCGTCTCGCGCAAGCGAGACGGCCGGTTCGACAAGTCGCGCCCAGGGTAGCTTGCCGAACCGCTGGTGCGCGTACCAGAAGCCGGCGATCGTGCCGGGCACACCCGAAGCCAGGTGGCTGTTACGCGACAATTCGGGATCAGGATCGCCGTTCTCGTCGAGAAACATGTCACGCGTCGCGCCGAGCGGCGCCATTTCACGATAGTCGATCGCGGTCGTCTTGCCTGAGGCCGCGTCATAGACCAGCATGAAGCCGCCGCCGCCAATGTTGCCGGCTCGCGGCAGCGTAACCGCCAGGGCAAAACCCGTGGCTATCGCGGCATCGACCGCGCTGCCGCCTTCCTCCAGCACGTCAGCGCCGATTCTCGCCGCGACCAGGTGCTGCGCCGCCACCATGCCAGTCTGTCCATAGACCGGATGGTTGATCTCGTCATAGGAGATGATGCCCTGGGCGTGAGCCGCACCAGCGACAATCAGGGGCTGCAACACCAGTAGCAGGAGGAATCGACGCATACTACGAAGCCCTGGTTAAGGCAGCACGTTCTTGAAGATGAAGAAGAACACGATCGCGAGAAATGCGCCTGCCGGAATTGTCACAACCCACGAAACGAGAATCCGTCCAACGACGCGCAGGTCGATGGCTTCGATACCGCGCGCCATGCCAACACCGAGAACTGCGCCAACCAGCGTGTGCGTCGTCGAGATCGGCATTCCGGTGCCGGACGCGATAACGATCGTGGTAGCGGCAGCAAGCTCGGCCGCAAAACCGCGGCTCGGAGTCAGCTGGGTGATTTTCTTGCCCACCGTCGCGATGACGTGGCGACCGAACGTCGCAAGACCGATCACGATACCGCCACCGCCGAGAAGCAGTACCCAGATCGGCAGCGATGACTGCTCAGCAACATAGCCATTTTGTGCGACATTGATGACCGCGGCCAACGGCCCAATCGCATTAGCCACATCGTTCGACCCGTGTGCGAAGGCCATTCCGCAAGCAGTGACGATCATCAGGATGCCGAAGACTCGCTCGACCGTGTAGAAATGCTGATGTTTTTCAGCCTTCTTGTCCGGCTCAATTCGGCGAATAGCGAGCGCGCCGATTATCGCAATGCCTGCCGCAATGGCGATCGCCAGGATGTAAGAGTCACGCAGGCTGATGGTCAGTCCAACATGCTTGAGCCCCTTGAGAATCGTCACGAGCGTGATCGTGAACGCGGCCAGGAAGATATACACCGGCACATACCGCTTGGCTCTGGCAAGTGGATCTTCGTGACGCAGGATCAGTCGTTGTACGGTCTGATAAATCAGGTAGGCGATAAAGCCGGCCGTCAGCGGCGAAGCAACCCAGCTCATGACGATCGTAACGACCTTGCCCCACTGAACGGCATCGACGCCAATGCCTACCGCCGCAAATCCGACGATGGCGCCAACAATCGAATGTGTCGTCGAGACCGGCCAGCCTCTCCCGGACGCTATGAACAACCATGTTCCAGCCGCGAGCAGTGCAGCCAGCATGCCGTAGACGAGCAATTCAGGAGTACCCGAGAGCAGGTCGACATCGACGATACCCTTACGCACGGTTTGGGTAACTTCACCGCCTGCGAGCACCGCACCGAAAAACTCGAAAATTGCGGCGACTACGATAGCCTGCTTGATCGTCAGCGCTTTCGAACCGACCGATGTCGCCATTGCATTGGCGACATCATTGGCACCGATACCCCAGGCCATGAAGATGCCAAACAATGCGGCAAGAATGATATAAACGGTTCCCGCTTCCATAGTCTGCCCCGGAAAGACCTCGTTGAGTCGCTTGTTGTTTTTAGTGGGAGAGCAAGAGCTCCAGGCGCCGGCCAACGCGTTCGGCCATGTCGGCTATTTCACCGGTGAGTTCGATAACCTTGTACATGAATACGGCGTCTACCGGATTCATTGTGTCCTCGATAGCGAACACAGCGGCTCGCAGTTCGGCTTGCATGTTGTCGGTATCGGTCTCTATTTGATCGAGCTCCTCGATTAGTCCCGATACGAGTTCAACCTCGGCGCCTCGAAATCCCGTAGTAAACAATTCGTCCAGCTCGCGCACGCTCTTGCGCGCCTGTTTGGCTGCATCAACGTTTCGTGCGACGAACTCGAGAAACTGTTCTGCCACAGGCGCTGGTATCCGCATGTTGCGGCCCATGACGATGCCGGACACGTCCTTGCTGCGGTTCGCTATCTTGTCCTGGACGAGCAACAGCTCCAGCAGGTCTTCGCGGGGTACCGGCATAAAAAGGCTTTTCGGCAGCCGTAACCTGATCGCCTTTTTGACGTCGTCAGCTTCGTGTTCCAGTTGCTCGATCGCATCGCGTGCCGCGGCTGCCTTTTCCCAATCTTCATCGACCACAGCCTTGAAAAAACCGTTTAGCTGCTTGGCACAGCTGAAGGCGATACCAATATGTTGCTCGAGTGGCTGGACCGGCGAGGAGCCGAAAATGTTGGCGAGCACGTTAGCCATTCTGGTGTGTCCTTGGAGCTCGGGAGATGTGCGGTCATGCTAACACAGAGCGTGCTAGACTCCATCGCCCGGAAAACCGATAACAAGGCGGTTAACGTGGCCTACTGGCTGATGAAATCCGAGCCCGACGTTTACAGCATCGATGATCTCGAGCGCGACGGCCGGGAAATGTGGGACAGCATTCGCAACTACCAGGCGCGCAACATGATGCGCGACGACATGCGGATAGGCGATCAGGTCTTCTTTTACCACTCGAACTGCAAGGAGCCGGCCGTTGTCGGCGTCGCGCGAGTCGCCAGTAAACCGTACCCGGATCCGACCCAGTTCGATCAGGGTTCGAAGTACTACGACCCCAAGAGCAGTCCGGATGATCCGCGCTGGATACTCGTCGATGTCGAGTTCGTACGCAAATTCGACAAGCCCGTAACGTTGGCCGAAATCAAGGCACACCCCGGACTGGACGACATGATCCTGACAAGGCGTGGCAATCGCCTGTCCATCATGCCCGTGAGCAAAGCACACTGGGACGTCATTCTCGGCCTTGAATAATGGCCTCGAGATACCCGGTCTACGGCGACGACTTGAGCCTGTCGTAAAGCGCTGCGGATCGCTCCAGCGCGAGCATGACAACGAGGTCGCCGGGCTCAGCCCAGTTCATCGCCGCCTCGAGTGACTCGATCTCTTCCAGGTTGTGCTCGACCTGGTCGGGCCGGGCGCCACAGGCGATCAATTCCTCACGAATAAGGCCGTAAACGGCGCCTTCCTCCCGGCCGCGATGATACTTGGCCAGTTCGGACACGAAGACCTGGTCGAGGCCTGACTCCCACGCGCGCCGGGCCAGTTTCCGAATCAGGTCGTCGGGCCGGTCGCCCGCCTGGCCGAAGCAAAGGGCCTTGCGTTTCGACGGCATGCGATTGGCCATGTCGAGCAGCGCCTGCAGAGCTTCCGGGTTGTGGGCAAAATCGACGAGTATGGTGTATCCGCCGACTGCGTATACGTTGCCGCGGCCCGGGTTATTTTCCTGGGACATCGTCGTCAGGCCTGCACGAATGTCACTCAGACCCTGACCGAGGCACCAGCAGAAAGCTGCCGCAGCGAGCGCATTAGCGACATTGTGACGGGCCGCGCCCTGCAGCGAAATCGGGATGTCCCGATCGCGGCAAATCAGTTCTCGTGAATCGCCAGCCACCATCAGCAACTCTTCGCCATCGAGCACGAACGCCGTGCCACCCGCGCTCGTGTGATCCACAACTACTGGATTGCCAGCGTCGAGCGAGAACCAGACGAGCTCGCCTTGATACTGGGCAGACTTGGCGACCAATCGCTCATCGTCGGCGTTCAGTATCAGACGGCCGTCGTCGCGCACAGCCCGGCTCACGATCCATTTACAGTTGAGCAGTTCATCAAGGTCGCGGGAACCAAAGTCGCCAAGGTGATCCTCGGCGATGTTCGTAATCAACGCCGCATCCGCTTTCTCGACGCCGAGGCCTCGACGCAGCAATCCCCCGCGCGCGGTCTCCAGGATTGCAAAGTCGACCTCTTTTTCTCGCAGTACGTTGCGCGCTCCGCCCGGCCCTGACCAGTCATCGCGGTCGACAATGCGGTCATTGACTGCGATGAAGTCGGTCGAACTCATGCCGACGTTGTTGCCGGCCGTGCGGGCGATGTGCGCCGCCGTTCTTACAGTCGTGGTTTTGCCGTTGGTGCCTGTGACCAGGCCGGACGGGACGTCCCGGAACGCGCCCCAGTCGAGCGTCTCGGGATCGGGCAGCTCGCGAACCGGCCAGGTCTCCGAGAAAGCGCCGTGCCCGAGTGAGGCGAAGTCATCGTCCCAAAGCAGGGTTACACCATGTTCGGCGGCCAGTGCGACGATTCGCATCAGTTCCGGGTTGGCCTCCTCGGCGATCGCCTCCCGAAACCGCGCGAGCGCCTCGGCAAAGTCGGGCGCCTCCGCGCCGTTGAGCTCGGCAGCGCAGGCCGCGTACGCCCATTCGTTGATCTCGGAAGCTGCATACAGCGCATCGATCGGAGCCGTATAGCCAAGGCTGATGCCGCCCTTCAAGACCAACGATGCGAATTCACAGCCCTTCCAGCCGATTTCGCCAAGCATGCGGCGAACCTGCTTCTCCCAGACCGGAGCGAGACGGGCCGCCTCATCTTCGTCGCAAGCAACGTCGAGTATCGACCCTGGAGCATCGAACAACAGGCTGGGGCCAGTCAGTCTTCGGGCGTCGATGAACTCCATGCTGTCTGTTAGTCGGCTTCTTCGCGTGCGATGCGCACGCCGCGCTCGTCGCTGATAATCTCGACGCTGCTATCGAACGTAAAGTCTTCGGTTTGCGGCAGCTCGATATGGACCGGGAGTTTCGTGGTCGTGTCGTCCACGTGCGCACCGGAATTGAAGTAAATGATCTGCTTCCAGGTGCGTTTGACGTTATCGCCCAGTACGAGCAGGAGGTCCCCCGACTCCGCGATCTCGAGCGCACGCACGTTTGCCTCCTGTTCGTCCGGTATGACTTCGATCGCATCCGAATGGATACCCGCCTCGAGCAGCCTGTCCTTGAGCATGATCGGAACCTCATCGGGACCCCGGCCACGGGGATTGTCGTCACGACGGCAAATATAGTAGTCGAAGTGCCCGGAGGCGATTTCGGCAATTTTTCGAATGTCTTCATCGCGGCGATCGCCAGGCGCGGCCAGCACGATCACCTTGCGTCCTTCGACATCGAAGCGATCCACGAGATCACAGATGGCACTCACCGCCGCAGCATTATGGGCATAATCGAGGATGACCTTGAACGGGTGCTCATCATAGATATTCATGCGACCCGGCGCCTGGAAGAAGGTCGAGTCGAACGTGCGCAGTCCGTGCCGGATATCTTCGATACTGATACCCATGTTGTAAGCCAGCGCGGCAGCAAACATTGCGTTCTGAACGTTGTGCATCGCGCGACCCTCGATCGTCGCCGGGATCAGGTGAGTCCAGAGCAGGGGCGTGTGCGCCTCGCCGTCGTAGATGGCGATCATGTGGCCGTTCAGGGCCTGCTCGAGCACAAAGGCTTCGCCGCCAGCCCGGATGTGCTGCTTGACGAGCGCATGCGACGGATTCATCGTGACGTAACACAGGCGCTCGGCCTCGGTGTAATCCGCCATTTGCAGACACAGCGGATCGTCGGCATTGAGTACTGCCGCATCCCGTGCAATCTCGATCGGCACGCGCTTGATCTCGGCCAACTGCTCGAGCGTATCGATGCCCTTGACACCCAAATGGTCGGCGGCCACATTGAGGCACGCTGCAACATTGCAGCGCCGGAACCCCAACCCACTGCGCAGCATGCCGCCGCGGGCGACTTCGAGTACCGCGGCGTCGACGGACGGATCGCGCAAGATCATTTGCGAAGATTTGGGGCCGGTCATGTCGCCGGACACCGTGAGCTTGCCGTCAATGTAAACGCCGTCGGTCGACGTCATGCCGACCGTGTACCCGGTCATCTTGAGGATATGGGCGAGCATGCGCGACGTTGTCGTCTTGCCGTTGGTGCCCGTAATGGCAGCGATCGGAACCCGTGTCGGCGACCCTGGCGGAAACAGCATGTCGATGACCGGACCAGCCACATCTCGAGGTGTACCCTCACTGGGAGCAACGTGCATGCGGAAACCCGGGCCGGCGTTGACCTCGCAAATGCCGCCGCCCGCTTCTCGATAGGACAGGGAAATATCGTTGGTCAGGAAATCAACGCCGCCAATATCGAGGCCGATCGCGTTGATTGCCCGGATCGCCATCTCGCGATTATCGGGGTGGATCACATCGGTCACGTCGAGCGCTGTGCCACCGGTCGACAGATTTGCGGTTGAGCGCAGGTAGACTTTCTCACCCTCTTCGGGAACCGTATCCTGGTCATAGCCAATCTTCTTCAGCAGGCGCTCGGCCTGGTGATCGAACTCCAGCCGAGTGAGCACTTTCTCGTGCCCGACGCCGCGCCTCGGATCTTCATTGACGATGTCGACAAGCTCGCCGATCGTGTGTTTTCCATCGCCGACGACGTGACCCGGCTCTCGTTTCGCGGCAGCGACCAGTTCCCCATCGACAACGAGTAACCGATGGTCAAAACCTTCGATGTAGGTTTCGACGATGATTGAGCGGCCGTGCTCGCGGGCCTTTTGATAAGCGACTTCGACTTCCTCAGCCGTCTTGAGATTGATCGATACGCCGCGGCCGTGATTACCGGCCAGGGGCTTTAGGACGACGGGAAATCCGATGTGCTTGGCTGCACGGACTGCGCTGCTCTCGTCCCGCACAATGCGCTGCTCGGGAACCGGAAGGCCGAGGTCGCGCAGGATCTCGTTGGTTTCTTCCTTGTCGCCGGCGAGCTCGACGGCAATATTGCCCGTCCTGTTCGTTGTCGTGGCCTGGATCCGCTGCTGGTACTTGCCATGCCCGAACTGAATGAGGCTGTGGCGATTGAGGCGAATCCACGGGATGTTGCGCTCTTCTGCCGCTGCAACGAGCGATGCTGTACTCGGGCCGAGCGCACGTGATTGCGCATAGCGTATGAACCGGTCACGCTCTTCCCCGAATTCCCAGTCCGGCTCCGGACGGTCTTCGACCTCGATATTGGCAGGCAACAAACTGAGCAGCAGCTTCTTTGCGAGCTTGCTGGACTCGAGACCGACGGCCTCGTCCTTGTACTCGAACACCATGTTGTAAATGCCGGGCTCGCCCTCGATCGAGCGCGTCCGGCCATACGTGACGGGTGAGCCTGCGACGTTCTGCAGCTCGATGGCCACGTGTTCCATGATGTGCCCCATCCAGGTGCCTTCATCCTCGTGCAGGCGTTTGATGAACCCGCCGGGTTCTTTGTAGGAACAGCCGTGCTCACGCAGTCCGGGCAATGCCTCGAGCAAAGCCTGGATGTAACTCTCGCCGAGCTTCATGCTCGGCCAGTCCTCGAGTACGCCCAGGTCCAGGATGTGGCGAATGACCCTGAAGTGGGCGAATGCATTCGGGCCCACGTATACGTTCGTGCTGACAACTTTCATTGTTCTTATCCTGTCAGTACTACTCCGGCGTGGCCTCTCGGGACGCCGTCTTGAAGCGCCCGCCCGACACCAGAATATGCAGCCTGATGCCTATCAGGCTGACCGGCTCGCCCCGGCGAGCCTTGTCCATCGAAGAATAACTCAGATCGGAGGGATCGATAATCGTTATACCGCCGCTGCCGACGACCTCGACGTCGTCGTTGGGCGAGATAAAGGCCGCCGTGTCCTCGTCGAGCCCCATGCCGACCGCAAACGGGTTATACGCCAAGGCGGTCAGCAGTCGGCCGAGGCGATCACGCTCGCGGAAGTGCTGGTCCACGATGAACTTGTTGGTCAGGCCGAGGCCCGGCGCCATCGTGACCATGTCCGGCGTCGGCGTACTGCCCTCGAGACCGCCGGCAATCATGTGCTCGGGCACGAACGCCGCGCCTGCCGAGGTACCGGCTACGTGCATGCCGGCCGCGTTGCGACGCCGAATGAGTTGTGCCGTCGCGGTGCCACCGAGCGTCGTCGAGAGGCGCAACTGGTTACCACCGGTCAGGAAAACACCGTCGGACTTCTCGATGTACTCGAGGTACTCGGGGTTATCGCAGTCCTCGCGGGATTCGAAAGGCAGGACCCGCGCATGCTTGATTCCCATAGTCCGGAACAGTTTCTCGTAGTTGCGCCCCGTGTCCTCGAGCTCGGACGCGGTCGGGATGATTCCGATACGAGCCTCCTTGCCGCCGCAAATGTCGACGAAACGATCGAGGATCTCCGGATTGTGGAATTTTTCTTCGGCGCCGCCGATCGGAATGATAAATCCGCGGTTCATGTGATTGTTGCCAGAGGGGCTCATGGTCTAAAAAGTGCGGTATTGTACATGAGGAAGCACGTAAACTCTGGCCTTGATGAGTCCCGTTAACCCACTTGGGGAGGCAACCGCCTACCCTGACGAATATTCGCCCGATTTGCTATACGCGATCGCACGTATCGACGCCCGAGAAGCGCTCGGGCTCGACGCCGGGCTCCCGTTCCACGGGACGGATATCTGGAACGCCTGGGAGCTCACATGGCTCAATACGAATGGCTTGCCGCAGGTCGCCACGGCGGAAATCCGGGTGCCGGCCGATTCCGTGAACCTGGTCGAGTCCAAGTCGCTAAAACTGTATCTCGGATCGTTCGCGATGTCGCGTTTTGATACGGAACAGGGCCTGACGGATGTCATTACCCGGGACCTGACGGCCTGCACGGGCGCTGACGTCTACGTCGTGATCCGATCGCCTTCATCACCGGGCAGCGCCAGGGTCTCGAGATTACCGGGCGACTGTATCGACAGTCTGAACGTCGCTTGTACCTCGTATGAGGTCAGCCCGGAGCTTCTGTCTGCTGACGCGCAGACGCTCGTCGCGGAAGACCTGCACTCCGATTTGTTGCGCAGCCTTTGTCCGGTCACGGGCCAGCCCGATATCGGCAGCGTCATGTTTTCGTATCGCGGACCGAAGATCGACCGGGCGGCACTGCTGCGCTACATCGTTTCCTACAGGCAGCACCAGGATTTTCACGAGGCGTGCGTCGAACGCATGTTCATGGATATTCACGAGCGCTGCGGCGCCGAGCAGTTGACCGTGTATGCCCGTTATCAGCGCCGTGGCGGCATCGACATCAACCCGTTTCGTTCGAATTTCGAAACAGCCACGCCGAACACCCGGCTCTGGCGGCAATGATCTGCCGCGCCATCTGTCATGGCTCCAATGATGCTCTATTCGCAGACATCGGTGTCATCGATCTTATGACCCCAGTCCTGCTTTGCTTTCAGGTAACGGCGGTTGGCATCGGTCACGCCGATCACGTGTTTAACCGGCGTGATGTCGATCAGCCCGGCGGCCTCGAGGTCCGCGATTTTTTTCGGGTTGTTGGTGAGCAGGCGAAACGGCCCGGCGCCACGGAAATGCCGAATCAGGACGGCGGCATCGCTGAAGTCCCGTGAGTCGTCGGGCAATCCGAGCGACCGGTTCGCCTGGTAGGTGTCTTCGCCGCTATCCTGTAACACGTAGGTAGCCGCTTTAGCCCACAAGCCGATACCCCGGCCTTCATGTCCGGCCATATAGACCAGCATGCCACCCTCCTCGTCCGCATTGATCAGTTCGATTGCCGAATGAAATTGCGGACCACACTCACAGCGCTCGGAGCCGAAAACATCTCCGGTCAGGCAACTCGAGTGCACCCGTACCAGTGGATTGGACCAGGCATCCCGATCTCCGATCAGCAACACGCTGTTGACGGCCATCGACGAAGCGAGCTCGGCAAACGAGCGTTCTCCGTGCTTGGCGCGTAGTTCAGCGGCGAGGTCTTCGAGGCGGGTCAGCTCCGTGTTGCGAACTGTCGCATACCACTGGACCTCGATGCGTCTATCCCCGAAATGGAGCGGCATCGGTATCGGCCCCAGCACGCTGATCGTGCCGCCGCCGACGCGCTCTATTCGGTAGAGCTTGCCTGCCGCCTCCAGGCGTTCGCGGACCGTGGGATCGATGTACGTAAACATAGGGGCCGCATTATGAACGAATGTGACGGAATTCACTTGCTGACCCACCGGTCATTAGATATGATTACTGACCTACGAGTCAGTAAGGAACTGGAACCGTGCCCGAGCCCCGTTTTCGTCGCAGGAAGGAAGACCGGCCGCAGGAAATTACCGACGCCGCGATGGCCGCATTCGCGGAAAAAGGCTATGCCGCGACCAAGGTCGAGGACGTCGCCAAGCGCGCCGGCGTCAGTAAAGGGCTGCTGTACCTCTACTTCAAGACCAAGGAAGAGCTGTTCAAAGCCGTCGTGCGCAGTTTCGTCGTCCCCAGGATCGACGAGTTGAGCGCGATCATCGACGCGCACGAGATGTCGAGCGAAGCATTCCTGCGCGGCCCGTTCCTCGACTTCGTCAAGACGCTACCCGGCTCGCCGATCAGCATCCTCGTCCGGCTCATGATCGCCGAGGGCCCGAAGCACCCCGACCTGCTCGAGTGGTACTGGGACAACGTCGTCTCACGCGGCCTGAGCGCGCTCACCGTGTTGGTCGAGCGCGGCGTCGAAAACGGCGAGTTTCGCCCGACCGTGGTGAACGAATTGCCGCACCTGTTCGTTATGCCTGTCGTGTTCTCGGTGATTTTCAAGTACCTGTTCGAGAAGCGGTGCCCGGATACCGACAAGATGATTGAAACGCAAATGGACCTGTTGATCGCGCACATGAAGGGAGACAAGACATGAGACTGCGCCAGTCGTTGCTGCCCATGGTCCTCGCATTATTCCTCGTTGCGTGTGAATCAGGCGACCGTGAGAACCGAATCGTTGGCGAGCTCGCGTCCGACCGGGTCGAGCTGACGGCAGAATTCGCGGAGCCGATCACCGAGCTGCTCGTTGCAGAAGGCGAAACCGTGACAGCAGGCCAGGTGCTCATGCGCCAGGACGCTTCGCGTGCCGAGGCGCGCCTGGCCGAGGCCGAAGCGGCGCTCGGCCAGGCCCAGGCGCGACTCGACGAGCTCGTGCGCGGCCCGCGCAGTGAGCAGATCGAGGCGGCACGCGCAGCTGTCGAAGGCGCCCGGGACGAACTCGATTTTCGCCGCTCGGACTATGCGCGTGTGCAGGAGATTTACGACAAGAGCCTTGCCTCGGACGAACTGCTAGATCGTGCGAAGGCGGCGCTTGACGCTGCGATCGCGAACGACAAATTGCGCCGGGCGCAGCTACAGGAGCTGCTGACCGGTACGACCGTCGAGGAGCTGGCCCAGGCCGAGAATGCCGTGAAGCAGGCGGTGGCAAGGCGCGACCTGCTTGCTGTTGATGTGGCCCGCCACGACATCGTTGCGCCGGTCGACGGCATCGCCGACGCGCGCCTGTTCGAGGTCGGCGAAAGACCGAATCCCGGCCAGGCGGTCATGGTCGTGCTCGCGGGCGACCAGGTGTTTGCCCGCGTTTACGTGCCCGAACAGCTGCGCGCGCACGTGACGCCGGGTGCCAGCGCTACAATTTACGTGGATGGCATAAACGACCCGATTCCGGGTCGCATACGCTGGGTCGCGTCCGAGGCTGCATTTACGCCCTACTACGCCCTGACCGAACGCGACCGGGGACATCTGACCTATCTCGCAAAGATCGACCTTGCCGAGCAACGTGACCGGCTCCCTGATGGTATCCCTGTAGAAGTCGTGCTTGGATCCGGTTCGGCGCAATGAATATCGACGACCTCGCGATCCAGGCACGTGGCCTGAGCAAGGACTTTGGCCAACTTCGTGCCGTCGATCGGCTCGACCTGGATGTGCCACGCGCGGCGATCTACGGTTTTCTCGGACCGAATGGATCGGGCAAGTCGACGACAATTCGCATGCTCTGTGGCCTGCTGACCCCGACCGAGGGCAGCGCCAATGTGCTCGGCGTCGACGTTCCCGGCCACGCCGGTGACCTCAAGCCGCGCATCGGCTACATGACCCAGAGGTTTTCCCTGTTCGGCGATCTCACGGTGTATGAAAACCTGCAGTTCATCGCCGAGATCTATTCCATTCCGGTCAACCGGCGCGCAGCACGTATCGAAGAGGTCCTCGAGAACTATGACCTCGTCGAACAGCGCAAGCAGTTCGCAGCAACCATGAGCGGTGGTCAGAGACAGCGGCTTGCGCTGGGCTGCGCCGTCATCCACAAACCCGAACTTCTGCTCCTCGACGAGCCGACAAGCGCCGTCGACCCGCAAAGCCGGCGTGACTTCTGGGCCAACCTGTTTCGCCTGGCAGAGGCCGGCACGACGATACTCGTCTCGACGCATTACATGGACGAGGCGGAGCGCTGTCATCGCCTGGCGATACTGGACCATGGAGCCAAGGTGGCCGACGGACCCCCACAAGAGTTACAACGCAGCACCGGCATGACCATCATCGAAGTACTTGCCGACGATCCGTATCACGCACAGACGGCGATCAGCGCTCTCCCTGTCGTGGCAAGTGTGACCCAGCTCGGCATACGCCTGCGCGTCCTGATTCCCGAGTCTGTAGGTGACGGACTCGAACAGGTACGTAAAGTGCTGTCAGACCATGGTATCGATGCGGATTCGCGGTTATCCAGTGCATCACTCGAGGACGTCTTCGTCGCCGTGACGCTTGATGAAAAACAGGTCGCCGCATGAAGCCACTCTCCCGACTGATGGCTGTGACGCGCAAGGAAGTCCGGCAGATGCGGCGCGACCGGCTGACCTTCGCAATGATCTTCGGCATTCCGCTGTTACAGATCATCCTGTTTGGTTATGCGATCAACACGGATGTGCGAAATTTGAAGACAGCCATTGTCGATGAAGCAAACACACATCTGTCCCGCGATTTTGTCGCCCAACTGACTGCGACGCAGGTCACCGACATTCATGTTCACGTAAGCACCGTGGCACAGCTCGAGGACCTGTTGCGTGCGGGCGAGGTGTCGATCGGCGTCGCGATCCCGCACGACTTCGATCGCCGCGTCGCCGACGATACGCGCGCAGCCGCGCATATTCTCGTCGACGGATCGGATCCGACGATCGTCGGTATCGCTGACGGGCTGCGCAATCTTCCGTTGCGCTTCGATACGGTCATGGAAAAGCAGCGTACCGAGCTGATCGAGGTCCGGCCGTACTACAACCCGGAGCGCCGCACGCCGGTCAACATCATCCCCGGCCTCATAGGCGTCATCCTGATGATGACGATGATGATCTTCACGGCCGTTGCGGTGGTGCGCGAGCGCGAACGCGGTAACCTGGAGTTGCTGATCAACACGCCCGTGACGTCGGCCGAGCTCATGATCGGCAAAGTGCTGCCTTACATCTTCATCGGCCTTGTGCAGCTCGCCGTCATCCTGATCGCCGGCGACCTGCTCTTTGATGTGCCGGTTCGCGGCAGCGTGCTCGACCTTTACATAGCGGGATGCGTCTACATCGCGGCCAACCTGGCGCTCGGGCTGTTCTTCTCGACAGCCGTTTCGTCACAGTTCCAGGCCATCCAGCTGACGTTCTTCATGATGTTGCCCTCGATCCTGCTCTCCGGGTTCGTGTTTCCGTTTGACGGCATGCCCCAAATCGCCCGGTGGATCGGCGAGGCATTGCCCATAACGCATTTCATCCGGCTGACGCGGGGAATCATGCTGCGCGAGGCCGGGCTCGGGGACATGGCCGCTGAGCTGATCTTTCTTGGCGTATTTGCTTTTGTCGCGATGACGGCGGCCGCGCTCCGGTTCTCGAAGCGCCTGGACTAGGCCCCGGACTCGCAAAATGGCGGCCATTCTGGTCCAATTCGGATCAGACTGGCTCTAAGTGCTTATTGATGACTCCAGATTCGGACAAACAGCCCACCGTATTCATCGTCGACGACGACCCCGCCATCCGCTTTGCGATGCAGGCCCTGATGGATTCGGTCAACCTCGATCACGAGATTTTCGCGTCGGGCGATGAATTCCTCGAAAACGTCGACGACCACCGCGCCGGGTGCCTCGTGCTCGACATCCGGATGCCGGGCCTCGGTGGCCTCGAGCTCCAGGAAGAACTGATCAAGCACGGCAGCACGCTCCCCATCATCTTTATCACGGGTCACGGTGATGTGCCGATGGCGGTCGAGGCCATGCAGAAAGGTGCTGTGGATTTCATCCAGAAGCCGTTTCGCGACCAGGACCTGCTCGACCGGATCCGCGAAGCGTTGAAAACCGATCAGGAACGCCGCGAAGAGCAACAGAAACATGCCGAAGTCGCCGATCGACTTTCACGTCTGACCAATCGTGAACGGGAGGTTTTCGACCTCGTCGTTACGGGCAAACCGAACAAGGTGATCGCCTATGAACTCGGCGTCAGTCAGCGTACGGTCGAAATTCACCGGGCGCGTGTGATGGAGAAAATGCAGGCGAGGTCACTCGCCGATCTCGTCAAAATGCATATGACGGCTTAGGAGTGCGCCCTGCGGTGTTCGTCGAAGCGCGCGCAGTCGATACATTTGCGTGCATAGGGATGCGCATCCAGGCGGCCTTCGTTGATATCGGATCCGCACTCATCGCAAATTCCATACTCGTCGTTGTCCATGCGTCGTAGCGCCTCGTTGATCTTGGATATCTCGACGCGTGCTTCGTTGCCGAGTGCGTCCACGACCTCACTGTCCTCGAGTTCCTTGGCCCGTTCCTTCGAGTCCGGATCGTTGCCACGGCGCACATTGGCCGTGACGCGATCCAGACGCCCATAGAGTTCAGCCTTCTTCACCTGAAGCCGCTCACGTTGAACGGCATAGATATCCTCGGGCATCGCCGTTTCTCGCGTTAAAACTTGTCCTAAATTTAATCCTTCTGTACCCGGGTCAGGAATCAGTAAATTCACCTATCTGTCTGTAGGTAAAATCCGCGATCCGCTAAGCATCAGGTCTTATGGCATACCCTGTGATCAGGGACTAGCCTTGCCTTGGGAAAGCACGAAACCGGGCATAAATAGGGTGCAACATGGAGAAGATTGCCAAGATTCTGTCAGTCATTGATCCGACTGTCGAAGACCAGCCGGCAATGAGGCGGGCCGCATGGCTCGCCAAGAACAGCGGAGCACAACTCGAGCTCCTGGTCTGCTACTACAACGAATACCTGAGCGGCGATCGCCTGTTCGACTCGCCATCGCTGGAAAAGGCTCGCGTCGAAGTGATCTCGAACCAGGAGAAACATCTCGAGGAACTCGCGGAACCGATCCGTGAGGACGGCGTGATCGTCACGACCAGCGCAGTCTGGGACCATCCACTCTATGAAGGAATCGTCCGCCACGTGATGACCAGCGGCGCGAACATTGTTTTCAAGGACACGCATCATCATTCCGCGCTGACACGCGCATTGCTCACGAATACGGACTGGAACCTGATTCGGACTTGTCCCATTCCGCTGTGGCTCGTCAAGCCGCATGGCCTGGCTGAAACGCCGGTCTTCATCGCCGCGATCGATCCGATGAACCAGCATGACAAACCGGCCGCGCTCGACGATGAGATCCTGCATCTGAGCAAAATCCTTGGCGGGACCGTGTCAGGTGAAGTCCATGCCTTCCATTCCTATGACCCGCGCATTGCGGTCGCGACCGCCACAGCGAACGCCTACATCCCGGTGTCGCTGCCGTTCGATGAGATCGAACAGCAGATGCACGAGGATCACGAGAAGCGCTTTAACGAGATCACTTCGTTCCACGGCATCGAAGATGACAACGCCCACCTGGTTGCCGGCCTGACGCATGAGGAACTGCCCGCCATTGCCGACAATTTGAAGGCCGACGTCGTCGTCATGGGCGCGGTCGCGCGCAACCGCTGGAAACGGCTGTTCATCGGCGCGACGGCAGAACGCACGCTCGAACACTTGCCGTGTGACCTGCTGATCGTCAAGCCCGACTGGTTCCAGACGCCGGTCGAAATGACGACACACGAAGCAGCCTGACAACAACTTCAAAAGGACGGCCGGGTCGCCTGGCGACCCGGCCGTCCTCATGTTGCTCGAAAATCCCGGGTATCAGTAATTTGCAGTCAGCATTACCCAGAACTTGTTCGTATCGACGTTCGTCAGCGGCGATGACGAATCCGCACTAAAAAACGCGGCTTTCAGCAGCAAGCCGTATCGGTCGTTTATTTTGTACGCCGCAGAGGCGTCGAGTTCGTCGCCATAATCGAAACCACCGGTATCCGACGAGAAATCATGATAGACGCCGGTCAGGTTCCATTTTGCGACTTTCGCCTTGAACGTTACGTAAAAGTCCTCGAGACCTGCAGCGGGTGTCGACAGGAACTGATCGGCCCAGCCGTTGAACGCATGCAGCGTCGCAAGTGGCGTGCTGAATGCCGTACCGGCCCCGGAATCGGCGCCCAGGAGCTCGTAACCGATACCGATTGTCATGCCATTGCCGGCCGCATAGGCCGCGTTCAGGTGCACGTAATCCGCGTCATAGCTCGTCGGGTTGTCGCCCGCATCGGATTGCCGTGCCAGTTCGGCTAGCCAGTTGAGCTTGCCACTACCGAACGGGTGACTTCCGACGGCCCGTGCGCCGAGCGTCGTCGACGAGTTAGCGACCGCGTCGGCGTAGTCGAGGTGATACAGGTACGGCGTCACAGAAAAGCTGTCGCTGATCGAGATCTTCGCGTTTAGCAGGTGACCGTCCAGTCGCTCCTTGCCTGCCGGTACAGACTGTCCAAAAATTCGCCGGACCCGATTCAGGTATGTATACGATAGCGCTGTTTTGGCAATCGCTTTCGTATTAATCGTAGCAGCGTCAAACGTCTGCTCATTTTGCCGCCAGCCCACACCACCGACGAAGCGCTGGTTGTCGAGATTGATCCGCTGTCGTCCGAATCGATACTTCCAGTTATCGTTCGGATCGAGATCGAAGTAGAGCTGGTTCAGGTCCGGCCCTTTGGGATCCGCAACGACCGAGTACTCATCCCGGTTGGGGCTAGTACCAGCACCCGAATTGAAGTCATCGATCAGCACGTGGAAGATGTGCTCGAACTCGGTGAACGCGGACCAGCCCTTCCATTGACCGGTCCGGTAGTTCAGCCGGAATCGTAACGTGGACGCATTGGCGTTCTTGAGCGCATTGTCCTGATCGACATGCTCATAGCGATACCGACCCGATATCGCGGCCTTGCCCGACGTGATCGCCGAATTGAGGTCCGTGGCGCCCTCCTCCCCGGCTGCCTGCCCTGCTGCTACCAATGGCAGGGCAGCAAGCAGACTGAAAAGGGCGATGAAACGGCGTTTCATGATTCCATTCCTTTAGTAGATATCATTCAGCGTGTTGTAGACGTTGAACTTACCGGTCGGGGTGACGAGTTCCGGGCCCTTGATCACGGCCTTCAGTTCGCGTGTCTTGTCGTCGACAACAACGATGGCTGACTCCTGTTCCTTACCGCTCCAGACCGAGAACCAGACCTCATCACCTGCCAGGTTGTACTCGGGCTGGACCACGCGCTTGGGCCCCTCGCCGAGATCCGCCCATTCGGCAATCGGCAGCGTCTCGAAGCCAGCCTCGAGATTATTGACGTCAAAGACGGCAACGCTCTGGCTGATGGCTTCGTCCGGATTCAGGGGCGCATCGACCCAGAGATTCATGGAGTTCGGATGCGATTTGACGAACAGCGAACCGCCGCCCATGCCGTCGAGCACGCGTACCGTTTGCCAGGCGTTGTCCGGATTGCCATCGGGATCCGTGCCGAGGAAAGTGACGTTGGCATTGCCGAGTGCGCTCGTCACCCAGACCGGACCGTACTCGGGGTCGTCGAGGTTGGCGCCACGGCCCGGATGCGGGGTCTTCGTGACATCGGACAGCGCCACGAGCTTGCGCTCTTTCGAGTCAACAACCGCGATCTTGTCGGACTGGTTCGCCGCGGTCAGGAAGTAGCGCTTGCTGCGATCCCAGCCGCCGTCATGCAGGAACTTGGCTGCACCGATATCGGTAACGGCGATATTGTCGATGTCGCTGTAGTCGACGAGCAGGATATGGCCGGTTTCCTTGACGTTGACGATGAAGTCGGGGTGCTGGTGCGACGCCACGATGGCTGCAACACGCGGTTCCGGATGGTATTCCTGCGTGTCCACGGTCATGCCGCGCGTCGAGACGATCTTCAGCGGTTCGAGCGTGTCGCCGTCCATGATGACGTACTGCGGCGGCCAGTATGAGCCGGCAATCGCGTACTGGTCTTCATAGCCCTTGTATTTCGACGTCTCGACCGAGCGTGCTTCGAGGCCGACCTTGATCTGTGCCACGGTGGCCGGCGGGTCCATGTACAGGTCGACCATGTTGATCAGCGCGTCGCGACCGATCGTGAATACGTAGCGACCCGATGCCGATACGCGCGAGATGTGCACGGCGTAGCCGGTCTCGACAATACTGAAGATCTCCTTCGTGTCGCCATCGATGATCGCGACCTGGCCGGAATCGCGCAGCGTGACCGAGAAGAAGTTGTCGATGTTGCGGTCGTGCTGCGGTTCGCTTGGGCGATCCTCGGGCGGCACGATGACCTCCCAGGTCGCTTTCATCTCGGCCATGCCGAATTCGGGCGGCAGCGGCGGTTCCTGCTGCAGGAAACGCGCCATGATGTCGATCTGCTCCGGCGACATTTCGCCCGAGGTGCCCCAGTTCGGCATGCCGGCCGGTGAGCCATAGGTAATCAGTGCCTTGAGGTACTCGGTACCCTTCTCCAGTGTGATATCGGGTGTCAGAGCTTTACCGGTAGCGCCCTTGCGCAGTACGCCATGGCAGCCTGCGCAGCGTTCGAAATACAGCTGCGTCGCGGTCGCGAACTCAGCCTCGGAAAGGATCGGACCGCCGGGCGCAGTAACCTGGCGAGCCTCGCCGGCCGGGATCGCCGAGGGCGCTCCCTGGTAGGTAAGCTCTCCTTCGGTTGCACCAGGATGGCGCTGGCCTGCGGCCCGGTCGGTCTGGCCGAGTTCGGCGCGCAGCGCGGCAACTTCCTCGACGCTGACCGCGGCAAGGTCGTTACCCCAGGAGCCGAACACGTAGGTGATGGCTGCTGCGAGGTCTGCGTCAGGGAGGTGGCCCATGCTCGGCATCACGCCGTTGTAGTCGACGCCATTGACCGTGATCGGGCCCTCCAGGCCAAACAGGGCGGCTGCAAGCACTTCCTTGCGATTTCCCTGCAGGTAATCGGAGCCCGCAAGCGGCGGGAATGCGCCGGTGAGGCCGACGCCGGTCGGTTGGTGGCAGGCAGCGCAATTGGCCAGATAAACGGCCTCGCCCCGGGCCATCAGTTCATCGGTGCTCGCCGCGGCAACCTCGGCCGTGTGAACGGCAGTGTCGTCAGCCTGGCTGGCTGTTTCGTCTGCCGGTTGGGAGCACGCTCCAATGAACAGCCCGACAGCCGGGACTATCCATGACGCTCTTACTTTCTCAGGTAGCATGACTTTATCTCCTGTCATTGCAGTAATTACCAGCGCACGTTCAGGCTGACGGACGCGCTGCGTCCAGCCTGAGCGAGATACGGAATGACCGGGTCGTCCGAAGAAAGGCCTCTTACATCGGACCAGTTCCAGTAGGTGCGATCGGTCAGGTTGTGCAGCCCGGCGCGAAACGTCATTTTCTCGCCGAGTTGCTGACTGAAAAACAGGTCGAAGACGGCATGGCCGGGCGGCTCGAACAGCTCGCCCGAGGTCTCGTCCCTGTCATCCCAGGCGTCGGTCAGTGTCGCTTTCAGGCGGACCTGGCGACTCTCGTCCTCTGAGTACCAGGACAGGCCGATTACAGCCTGTGCGGGACCGACGGAGTTCAACGGCTCGTTGTTTTGTTTGTTCGTTCCTTGCGCATAGTAGGCCGATCCGTCGAAGCCAATAGCGTTCCAGCGTACTGACCACCCCGCCTCGATACCTTCGATGCGTGTCTCATCGATGTTTTGCGACTGGAACAGGATTCGGCCACTGACCGGGTCGGCGCCGAGGCGCACCTTGGACTCGATGAAATCCTCGTAGCGTGTATGGAACAGCGAGACGTGCGCCGAAGATGACAGTCCCTGCCAGCGCATGCCGATATCGATACCGTCTGACGATTCCGACTTCAGGTCTGGATTCGGTATTGCGCGATAATTGAAAAGCGGTATTTCGAGTCCAATGTTGGCATCTGCATACGGTGGCGCCCGAAACCCGTGCGAATACTGGGCGTATACATCGATACCGGGCGAGATCTTGTAGATTACGCCCAACTTGGGCGACAACTCTGACTCGGTCAGTGAAACGATTTCGGCGAAAGGATAGTCCTCCAGGTACATCGGGTCCTGACTAGGAGAGAGTTCGAATCGATCGGCCCGCAGCGCTGCGATGACCGTCCAGTCGCCGAAATTCATGGTGTCTTCGAGATAGGCGCCGAACTCCCGCGTTGTGGTAATCGGGAAGTCGCGGAGCGGAAACACTTCGCCCAGAAGCACATTGGTCTGCTCGCCCGTCGTCAGGTCGGTCGACAGACCGTCCCTGTATTCCTCTGTTTCGCGCTCGCGATATTCGACGCCGAATCCGAGTCGGTGAGCGGCCCGTGCGGTGCTGAAGTCCTTCCAGAGATTGAGTTCGAGTCCCGCAATCTGCTGTTCGAAGGAGAAAAACCGGTCGATCGAAACAGGTGTCCGGGCATTCGCGCGCTCATCCAGGGTCTTCTGCTCGACGTCCGCAATCTCGTAATAGCCGCGGACAACACCATTGTCGATCCAGCCCTCCGGCGCACCGAACTCGTAGCTGACCGTCAACAGATCCATGTTGTACTGGTCATCGCCTTCGAGGGCAGTTGTCGACCGGTAGCGGCCCGCCCCGAGCATCGATGTAAGGCTGGACAGCGTGTGCGAGTCCTGGTGAATCAGGCTCGCGCGCCAGGTATTGCCACGCTGGTCGTCCGCCACGAGCTTCAGCAACGCGGTTTTCCGATCCGTTTCGCGGGTATCAAGGCTGTCGCCAGCGGCAGCAGAGTCGACCTCGTGACCGCTACGCCAGGTGTACCCTGCCGTCAGGCCAAGTGCATCATCGCCCAGCCCGACCAATGCCTGCCCCTGCACGCTGTCGTCGGCCCCGCGCCAGGTCGCCAGCAAATCTCCGCCTGTGCGGCGGTCACGCAGAACGTCCACCGGATCCGGTGTCCTGACGGCGACGACGCCGCCGATGGCCGCGCTGCCATACAGGGCAGATGCCGGGCCGTGCAGTACCTCGATGTTTTCGATCAATCCAGCGTCTATAAAATCGCGCGTCGCATTGGAAAAACTGCCGACGTCGAAATGATCGGAAAGCGGCACGCCATCCACGACGATCGCCACGCGATTGCCGCCGATTCCACGAATATTGATGCCTTCGGTACCGAAACGATTACCCGCGCCTTCGTAGTCAATGCCGGGAACATACCGAAATACATCGTTGATGGACGTCGCGAGCTCGTCACTGATCCCGGCTCGTGACAAGACAGTCACGTTGGCCGCAATCTCGCGGATCGACCGCTCATCCTTGTGAGCGACAACAACGATCTGATCGATCGTCGTCTGCTCCTCGTCAGCATCGGAGGCGAACGCCACCGCGTTCGCAGATATCCACAAAAAAATGCCTGCGGCGATACTGGCGGCAGGCGCGGATAGACACGCATCAGTTTTCAGCATACTTTTACGACCCTGGTTGTTACGCAATGAATTCTCCGCACTCTTGCCTGAAGGCTGCGGTATAGCTATAGGTAGGAACACCTATGGCTGGCCGGATACTGCGTAGCTATCAGTTGGGCGCTTGTATGTATCTGATTATGAAAAACATTCACATTGCGTTTGCGGCGCTGGCAATCGTCGGTTTTCTACTGCGGGGCTATTGGCAAGCCACGGGGTCATCTTTGCGCGAGACTCGCGCAGCGAAGATCGTGCCGCACGTGAATGACGCATTGTTCCTGGCGACCGGCATCTGGCTTGTCTTGATCCTGAACATGCCCTGGGCGACGCAACCCTGGCTGCTCGCCAAGTTCGCGGGCCTTGCCGGTTACATCGGATTCGGCATGGTGGCATTTCGTTTTGGCAGATCTGACGCGATCCGGCTCATTGCGTTCGTCGCGGCCGTGGCGTCGTTCGCTTTCGTTGTCGGTGCGGCTTTGACGAAGTCACCGCTTAGCTGGATGGCCTGGTTCTAGTCTGCCGGCACCTCACCTGACCGGGTCGCAATCCTTGCGGCGGACAGAAGTCGCGCAGTGTTCACCGGCTTGTTCAGTAGCGTGCAATTGTCGATCGTATGCGCCTCTTTGACGACCTTGGACGTATCACCGGTCACGATGAACGCTGGGATATTCCGCTCGAAATGCTCACGAATATCCACGACCGCCTCCACGCCGGTCGAACCGTCGAGAAGATGGAAATCGGAAACGATCAGTGCGGGTTCTTGATCAATATGATTGATCAGGGCGCGAGCCTCCTGTGCCGAGGCCGCTGTCGCGACGCGGTATCCCTCTGCCTCGAGCAGGTGACCCCATGCGTTCGCAATACTTGTGTCATCCTCGATGAGGATGACCAGCCCGGATACTTCCTCGGCAACGTGATCGTCAAGGCCATCCGACCCGTCGGCCGACTCAACTTCGCCATCGGTAATGGGAATGCTGACGCTGAAGACCGACCCTTCGCCAAGGTTGGACCTCACCCCGATTTCGTGGCCGAGCAGATCGCCGAGACGCCTCACGATTGCCAGCCCCAGCCCAAAGCCCTCCTTGCTGCTCTTCGAATTTCGCACCTGGTGGAATTCGCGGAAAATTTCCTCGAGTTGATCCTCACTGATGCCGATGCCGGTATCCTCGATCTCGAGGCAGCAGCTGCCATTCACCCGAGAGCAACGAAGGTCGACCTGTCCCCTGTCGGTATAACGGATCGCATTGCTGACCAGGTTCTGGATGATCTCGCCCAGCAGGTTCGGGTCCGAGCGAACCACAGCCTCGCAATCGCAGGATGTGAAGGTCAGTCCCTTATGCTGCGCCTGCCGGGCAAACTCCGCCGACAGCCGATCGATCAGGCGCTGGATCGGGAAAACCTCGAACTCCGGGATCACCGCCCCCGCATCGAGCCGGCTTATATCCAGTAGTGAATTGAGCAGATTCGTCATCGCGGTCAGCGAATGCTCCTGGCTCTGGATCATTTCGAGCGCGCGCTCGTTCTTGACCGTGCGGCGCAGGGCACCATTGAGGAGGCTCAGCGCCTGAACCGGCTGGCGGAGGTCGTGACTCGCGGCCGCGAGGAATGCGCTGTTCGCTTTGTTGGCGCGCTCGGCTTCCTGCCGCGCCGCGATGATCTCCGCCTCCATTCGCTTGCGCTCGGTAACGTCGCGAATCACGCTGGACACAAAAGAGGCTTTGGGCGTGCTGACGGGGCTCAGGCTGATCTCGACAGGGAATTCGCTGCCGTCCTTGCGCTGGCCCACCAGCTCCATCCCGATACCCATCGGCCGGAGTTCCGGCTGGTCAGTGAATTTCCTGCGGTGACCGACATGGGTCGCACGGATCCGCTCCGGCAACAGCATTTCAATCGTGTTGCCGAGCATTTCGTCGCGATCGTAGCCGAACATCCTCTCGGCCTGGCCATTGACGATCACGATCTCGCCGCCATCGTCCACAATAATCATGGCGTCGGGCGCCGACTCGATCAGCACCCGGAAATAAGCCTCCGATTCCTCGACTTGCAATTTGTCTGTGCCCATCAGGCCGGCCATGGCAATTCTGGAATTCGGGAGTATACCGTGGTGAGATACGCACATTGATATCCCAAGCCGCGCGGCAAGCGCATACGTATCGTTACCTATACGTATATTAGAATTTGCTTGATAGCCTCGCCGCGATCTTAACAACTCCAACACGAACAGGGGCCTGTCCATTGGACAAAACAGCTTCATACAACGACACGGTAGTGCGCCAGTTCACGATAATGACCGTGATCTGGGGCATCGTGGGTATGCTGGTCGGCCTGATCATTGCTGCGCAGCTGATGTGGCCGGCGCTGAATTTCGACCTGCCGTTCCTTACTTATAGCCGTCTGCGACCGCTGCACACGAACGCCGTGATTTTCGCGTTTGGCGGTTCGGCGCTGTTTGCGACGTCGTACTATGTCGTACAGCGTACCTGCCATGTCAGGCTCGCATTCGACAAGCTCGCCTCTTTCACGTTCTGGGGCTGGCAAGTGATCATCGTCCTTGCTGCGATAACACTGCCGCTAGGCATTACCCAGAGCAAGGAGTACGCCGAACTCGAGTGGCCGATCGATCTACTCATTGCTGTCGTGTGGGTCGCTTACGCGATAGTGTTTTTCAGTACGGTCGCCAAGCGTCGCGTCAAGCACATTTATGTTGCGAACTGGTTTTACGGCGCCTTCATCATCACGGTCGCCGTTTTGCACATCTTCAATAACCTGGCCATCCCGGTGACCTTGACGAAGTCCTACCAGATATACACGGGCGTCGTCGACGCAATGATGCAGTGGTGGTATGGCCATAATGCCGTCGGCTTTTTCCTGACTGCCGGCTTCCTCGGCATGATGTATTACTTCGTGCCCAAGCAGGCCGGACGCCCGGTTTATTCCTATCGGTTGTCCGTCGTGCACTTCTGGTCACTGATCGCCGTCTACATGTGGGCGGGCCCCCACCATCTGCACTACACGTCGCTCCCGGACTGGGCGCAGACGCTCGGCATGGTCTTTTCGGTCGTGCTGCTGGCGCCGTCGTGGGGCGGCATGATCAACGGCATCATGACGCTGTCGGGCGCCTGGCATAAGCTGCGTTCTGACCCGATTATCAAATTTATGATTGTCGCACTGTCGTTCTACGGCATGTCGACCTTCGAAGGGCCGATGATGTCGATCAAGACGGTCAATGCCCTGTCGCATTACACCGAATGGACGATCGGGCACGTGCACTCCGGCGCCCTCGGCTGGGTTGCGATGATGACGATCGGCTCGGTCTATTGCCTGCTGCCGCGTCTCTACAACAAGGAAGGCATGTACAGCACCAAGCTAATCGATGTGCATTTCTGGACGTCGACAATCGGGGTCGTGCTCTATGCGGTCTCGATGTGGATTGCCGGTATCGGCGAGGGCCTGATGTCCCGCCAGATAAATGCGGACGGCACATTGACCTACGCATTCGTCGAGATCCTGGCCTCCAAGTACCCGTACTACGGCATGCGCCTCATTGGTGGCGTCGTCTTCTTCGCCGGCATGATCATCATGGCGTACAACGTATGGAAGACGATCGCGAACGAAAAACCGGCGTCCGTCGCCGTCATGGAACCGGCATAAGGAAGCGAGCGGATGCGTCACGAACAAATTGAAAAAAACGTGAACCTGATGATGGTCCTGATCGTAATCGCGATCAGCATCGGCGGACTGGTCGAGATTATCCCACTGATGCTTAGCTCCGATGCGACGGACCCGGACGAGGGCATCACGCCCTACTCGGCGCTTCGCCTCGCCGGACGCGACGTCTACGTGGCGGAAGGCTGCTACAACTGTCACTCGCAGATGATCCGCCCGTTCCGCAGCGAAACGGAGCGCTACGGGCCGTATACGACGGCCGGCGAGACCGTGTACGACCGGCCGTTCCAGTTCGGCTCCAAGCGCACCGGCCCCGACCTCGCGCGCGTGGGCGGCCGTTATTCTGACGACTGGCAGCGATTGCATCTGATCGATCCCCGGGCCCTGGTGCCCGAGTCGAATATGCCGGGCTACCCCTGGCTGGCGGACAGGATGGTCGATCCGGAATTGATTACGGCCAAGATGAAGGCCTTGCAGACTCTGGGAGACCCGTATACCGACGAACAAATCGCCGCTGCCGCGAGCGAGGTCGAAGGCAAGTCCGAGCTCGACGCTCTTATCGCGTATTTGCAGGGACTGGGCATCAACCGCAGGTCAAGAAGGTAAGCACATGGATATCAACGACATTCGCGGCTTGCTGACAGCCCTGCTGCTGTTTTCATTTGTCGGGCTCTGGATCTGGGCCTGGAGCAGCCGCCGCAAGGCTGATTTCGACGCCAGCGCGGCACTGCCTCTCGAAGAGGACCATTACATGACCAACAACGGACGGGAGAACGATCGATGACCGCTTTTTGGGCGTGGTTCGTTGCAATCGGCACGATCGTATTCGTTATCTGGTGCGTCTGGCTGGTTAGCTGGTCCGCCAAACAGGGACCGCAGGGTAAGGAAGACGAGGATCTGGTCGGACACAAGTGGGACGGCGACCTCGAGGAATGGAATAATCCGGCGCCGAAATGGTGGCTCTATCTCTACTTCATCACGATCGCCTGGGGTATCGGCTACATGATCGCCTATCCCGGCATCGGCGCGTTCGAGGGTGTCCTGGGCTGGTCCCAGGAGGGACAGTACGAGGAAGAGATGGCCAATGCCCAGGCCCGCTATGCGCCAATTTACGAAGGCTTCGCGGCGATGGGCTTCGAGGCGCTGGCCGAGGATCCTGAGGCTCTTGCGCTGGGCGGCAGCCTGTTTGCCAGCTACTGCACGACCTGCCATGGCTCCGATGCGCGGGGCGCCCCCGGGTATCCGAATCTGACCGACGGTGATTGGCAATGGGGCGGTACCGAGCAGGACATCATCACCTCGATCACGAATGGCCGCATCGGCATCATGACGCCCTGGGCCCAGGTGCTGGGCTCTGACGAGGCCGTCGACAATATGGTTCGCTACGTGCAGAGCCTCTCGGGAATCGTCGAGGCTGACGAAGCTGCGATGAGCGCACAACCCCAGTTCACAACACTGTGTGCGGCCTGCCATACGCCGGCGGGAACCGGCAACCCGCTGCTGGGCGCGCCCAACCTGACGGACGATATCTGGCTCTATGGCTCGTCTGACGAGGCGATTCGCAACGCCATCGTCAACGGCCTGCAGGGAGAGATGCCGGCGCACGGTGAATTCCTGGGCGAGAATCGCACCAGAATCCTCGCCGCCTACGTCTACAGCCTGTCACAATAGGCCTGTGGAATTAGGCGATAAATGAGCAACGGTGATCCAGGAAGAATACAGAGGCGCGAGGAAATGGAGTCGTAACAAACAGGCAGTTGCGACCGTCATCTGGATTTCATTCCTTGCCGCCTCGGTGGCCACGATGCTGTTCTTTGCCCTGTTCGATCCGGTCGAACTGTTCGCTACGGTCGGTCTCGTCATAGGCGCCCAGAGCGGTTACGCACTAGGCTTCTTTTTCTTCTGGTTTATCTCGGCCGGTTGCTCTGCGGTAACGGCCTGGCTTGTGCGAACTGCACCCAAACGCGATCAACAGCAAACATAGCCTGACAAGCCGATGACGAAAACCGCGCAAGCCGATCGGCCACGGGCCGCCGCCCTCTTCGAGAGTGCGAAGAAAATCTATCCGCGCGAAATCGAGGGCCGGTTCGCCAGACTGTCCAAGCTCGCAACCTACTCGCTGCTGGGCCTTTTCTACGTCGTGCCCTGGCTCATGTGGGACGAGCGGCAGGCATTCCTGTTCGACCTGCCGGCGCGCAAGTTCTACCTGCTCGGCCTGACGCTGTGGCCGCAGGACTTCATCTACCTGGCGTGGCTCCTCATGCTGCTCGCGTTTGCGCTGTTCTTTTTCACCGCGCTCGGCGGCCGGCTCTGGTGCGGATTTGCCTGCCCGCAGACGGTGTGGACCGAGGCTTTCATCTGGATGGAGCAGTGGACCGAGGGAACGCGCTCGCAGCGCATGAAGCTCGACAGGGCGCCGTGGCGCTGGAACAAGCTCTGGCGCAAGGGCTCGAAGCAGCTGCTCTGGATAGCGTTTTCCCTCTGGACCGGCTTGACGTTTGTCGGCTACTTCACGCCGGTTCGCGAACTCGGCGCCGACATCGCCAATCTCGACGTCGGCGGCTGGACGTTGTTTTGGGGCCTGTTTTATGGCTTTGCGACCTACGGCAACGCCGGTTATATGCGCGAGCAGGTCTGCAAGTACATGTGTCCCTATGCCCGTTTCCAGAGCGCGATGTTCGACAACGACACGCTGATAATTTCCTACGATGCGAGCCGGGGCGAGCCCAGGGGCGGCCGCAAACGAGCTGTCGACCGCAAGGCGGAGGGTCTCGGCGACTGTATCGACTGCACTTTGTGCGTGCAGGTCTGCCCCACCGGCATCGACATTCGCGACGGCCTGCAATACGACTGCATCGCCTGTGCCGCGTGCATCGACGCTTGCGATGAAGTCATGGACAAAATGAACTACCCGCGCGGCCTCGTCCGCTATACGACCGAGAACGCGATGCAGGGCCAGAAGACCCGCGTATTCAGGCCCAGAATGCTGGTCTATGCCGGTCTCCTGGCGATTCTTATGACGGCGCTGGTCACATCGATTGCCACGCGCACACCAGTCCTGCTCGATGTTATCCGCGACAGGAATACGCTCTACCGTGAACTCCCGGGCGACATCATCGAGAACACGTACACGGTCAAGATCATCAACCAGAGCAATGACGCCCGCGAGTTCGTCCTCGGCGTCGATGGCGTGCCCGGCCTGACCCTCGACGGCGTCGACAACCCGGTCAGGGTTCAGGGCGGCGATATGTTGTCGTTGCCGGTCCGCGCGCGCACGCACCGCGACAACGCCTATGGCATCATGAACATTACTTTTTCTGTCGCCGCCATCGACGATGAGAAAGTCGGACGCATCGAAGACAGCCGTTTCCTTGGGCCGACGCCATGACGCAAGATCAAGACACACAGCCCTGGTACAAGTACTTCTGGCCCTGGTTCATCATTGTGCTGCTGGGCTCGGCGGTCAGTGCGAGCCTGTATACCGTGTACCTCGCCAACTCGACGGCTGAACCCGTACTGCCGGAATACCTCGAGCAGCAATGATCGACAGCGCCTGCTTTCACTGCGCGCTGCCGGTCGACCCACGCGACAAATACGACGTCGAGATCGACGGCAAACTGAGGCCTGTTTGCTGCCCCGGCTGCAAGGCCGTGGCGGAACTCATTCGCGACACGGGTATGTCGAACTACTACGCGATGCGCGATGCGCCGCAGCCAGGCGTCGGGCGCCCCGCGGATCAGAGCACCGCGTGGCAGGTGTACGACCGCGCTGACATGCTTGCGGCGTTTGCCGAGGCCCGGAACGGCGAAGCGGAAGCAACGGTCTACGTCGGCGGCATGTACTGCTCGGCATGCGGATGGCTGATAGAGACGACGATGGCGCGTACTCCGGGCGTCGTCAGCGCCGACATCAACCCGGTGACGCACCGTCTCAGGGTACGCTGGTCGACGAAAGATCTTGGTCTGGGAGGGATCCTCGCGACGTTGGCGAGCCTGGGCTATGACCCGCAGCCGCTCGCGCCCGAGTCAGCGGCGCGACCCGAGTTGCTGGAACAGCGCGCCGCACTCAAACGCCTGCTCGTGGCTTCACTCGGCATGATGCAGGTCATGATGTTTGCCATTGGTCTGTATGCGGGCGACTTCCAGGGCATGGAGCCGTCGATGCAGCGCTTCCTGCGCTGGGTCAGCTTCTTGGTCACAACGCCCGTCGTTTTCTATTCTGCGAGACCATTCTTTTCCAGCGCGCTACGCGGCATCAAAGCAAGAACTCCGGGCATGGACCTGCCGGTCTCGATCGCGGTCGGCAGCGCTTACGTCGGCTCCGTGTATGCGACGCTGACCCATGCCCCGGCAGTCTGGTTCGATTCGGTGGTGATGTTCGTATTCTTCCTGACGCTCGGCCGCTTTCTCGAAATGCGCGCCAGGCATCGCTCGATCGACCGCAGCACAGCGATGTCCAACGTGCTGCCGCCTACCGTATCTCGCACTACGGCAGCCGGGTTCGAGACAATTCCGTCAAGCCGCCTGGTTGCCGGCGATGTCGTGCGCGTTCGCCCCGGGGAAGCGGTACCGGCGGACGGCAGGGTCGTCGACGGCGGCAGCAGCGTCGACGAGGCCTTGCTCACTGGCGAAGCACGACCGGTACAAAAGAGCGTTGGGGACGAGGTTGCTGCCGGCAGCATGAACATCGACGGAGCACTCCACGTTCGCGTGGAAAAAACAGGTGGCGACACGACCCTCGGTACGATCAGCCGGCTCAGTGAGCGTGCCCGGTATGCGCGACCGGAGTTCGTACAGCTGGCCGACCGCATCGCGAGCTACATCGTTATCGCAATCCTGGTTATTGCGGTGCTCGTGGGATCCTACTGGTACAGCACCGCGCCCGATCGTGCATTTGTCATCACGCTTTCGGTGCTCGTCGTAACCTGTCCGTGCGCGCTCGCCCTCGCGACGCCGGCCGCGTTTGCGACAGCAGGCACACGGCTTGCCCAGCTGCACCTGCTCCTGACTAACGGCAATGCCATCGAGGCGCTTGCGCGCGCATCGAAAGTACTGCTCGACAAGACCGGGACGATAACCCGCGGATCGCCCGCTCTCGAAAAGGTCGAAGTACTCGAGCCCGGCTACACCGAGCAAGAGTGCCTCGACATTGCCGCCGCTCTCGAAGCTGTTTCGATACACCCGATCGCGAAGGCTTTCCCCGCCGGCAGCGTTGAAATCGGCGTATCCGACCAGCGCATTGTTCTCGGCCAGGGGGTCGCGGGAACGATAGACGGCGTTCGCTGGCGGATTGGCAAGGCGGTGTTCGCAGGTGAGAAGGCGGCCGAACCCGGCGTTTACCTTGGCCGGGACAAGTCGTTCGTCGCGCGTTTCGACATGTCCGACGAACTGCGCGACAACAGCCGTGAAACGATCCAGGCGCTCACCAACCTGGGTCTCGAAACAGGCATCGTCAGCGGCGATCGTGAGGAAGTGGTCCGTGCCGTGGCGGACCGGCTCGACATCCGCGAGTATCACGCCGAGAGCTCGCCCGAAGAGAAGCTCTCCGTAATCCGTCAGGCCCAGCAACAGGGAGACCGGATCATCATGGTCGGTGACGGCATCAACGACGCGCCAGTGCTGGCCGGGGCGGACGCATCGATCGCCCTCGCCCACGGCGCAGAGCTTGCCCAGACGAGCGCCGATGTGATCATGCTCGGCGAGTCACTCGCACCGGTTGCGACGGCGATCGGTATCGCTCGCAAGACCCTGCGCATCGTCCGGCAGAACCTGGCATGGGCAATCGTTTACAATACTGCCGCACTGCCACTCGCTGCAATGGGTTACGTGCCACCATGGGCGGCGGCGATTGGCATGAGCATGAGCTCGCTAATCGTCGTATTGAATGCACTGCGTATTGGCCGTTACCAAGAGCAATGAACGTACTCTATTTCCTGATTCCGCTCGCTTTGCTACTGCTCGCCGGCGCAGTGTGGGCGTTTTTCTGGGCCGTCGGCAGCGGTCAGTTCGATGACCTCGATACGCCGGCAATGCGCATTATCATGGATGACGATAAGAAGCCGCCCGAGAACGACGACGAATGATCGAAGTTCTGCCACTCGTGTCGGCAGCATTGCTGGCTGGCCTGCTGGGCAGCGCACATTGCCTCGGCATGTGCGCTGGCATTTCAGGGCTTTTTGCCGTGAATGCCGGCGTCGCATCGTTGCGAGCCAGCCTGCCCTTCGCCTTCACCTACAATGTCGGCCGCATCGCCACGTACGCCGTGCTCGGCGGAATTGTCGGACTGTTTGGCAGCGTCATCGTAAAGGCATCGCCGTCGGTCGCCACAGGCATCCGGCTTATGAGTGGCATAATCATTGTTCTCGTCGGGCTCAGGGTGGCTTTCGACCTGCGCCTGCTCAATGCCGTCGAGCGCATGGGCGCATCGATCTGGTCACGGATTGCGCCCGCGGCGAAGGGGCTCGTTCCTGTTACGACGCTGCCCAGGGCCTTCGGGCTCGGTTTACTGTGGGGCTGGCTGCCCTGTGGTCTCGTCTACAGCGTATTGATGATAGCGGCGACGAGCCTGCGGCCGGACTACGGCGTCGCGGTCATGGTCGCATTCGGCATAGGAACAATGCCCGCGATGCTTGTGACGGGCCTCGGTGCTGCGCGGCTGGCAGAGATGATGCGCAAGCGTGGTACCCGCCTCGGTATGGGGCTGTTGATTGTAACGATGGGGCTGTTGACGGCTGCGATGCCGCTTGGCCGCTTATTGCCAAGCGGCATCTCGTGACGACTTGATCAGTCGACAGTACCCGCGTGCATGATGCTGCCTTCGAAGCCTTCCAGCCATTGCAGTGCTGAACGCCTCGCGGCGAAGATTTCGTCCTCGGTCATGCGTGATACGAGATCGTCGCGCTCTGACTCGGCGTTGCGGTCGCCTCTTTGCGCCGCGATGTCAAACCACATGTATGCGGCCGAGAAATCTTTTTCGACACCGGCGCCGTGTTTGTAGGAGAACCCGAGAGCCGTTTGCGCCGGCACAAAGCCCTGCTCGGCGGCCAGCCGATAGTAGCCGGCGGCCGGAACTTCGTTTATATCAACACCCCAACCGTTAGCGTGCATGACGCCCAGGTTGTATTGCGCCTCGGCATGTCCAGCGCCAGCAGCGAGTCCGTACCACTTCAGTGCCTGCGCGTCGTCCATCGGGACCCCGAAGCCATTGGCGTACAAGCGCCCGACACAGAACATGGCTTCGACATTTCCCGCTTCGGCGAGCGGCTGGCACTCGGCCAGTGCCGTTTCGTAATCACCGACTGAAAAAGCAGCCAGGCCTTTGTCGAGGTCGGCGCTCCAGACAGCGGTGGCAGAGAACATAAGAACAGCGAGTAGCGTGGTACGAATAAAACTACGCATGACGGTGACCTCCTCCAGGCACCGCTACGGACAAACGCAGCAGCGAGCACAGTCATTCCCTCAAGATGAGGGTAATTTTTCAATCGGGATAACTACTTACGGCCATTCGGTGCTGCGCCGAATGGCAGGTTAACTGCTTGATTCGCCCGCGTGGTCCCGGGGCGAAAATCACGCATCGAGCTGTTCGCGATGGTGTTTGAGATGGTCCCCGATGAAGGTCGAGATGAAGTAGTAACCGTGGTCATACCCTTGATGGCGACGCAACTCGAGCGACAAGCCGCTCTCGGCGCAGGCGGCCTGCAGCCGCTCGGGCTGCAATTGCTCGGTCAGAAACGGGTCCGCCTCGCCCTGGTCAACGAGAATTTTGCCGAACCTGGCCGGGTCACTGACGTTTCTCGCAACCTCGCTGGCATCGTAGTCTGTCCAGGTGGACGTGTCGCCGCCAAGGTAGTGGCCGAGCGCCTTCCGGCCCCACGGACTGTGCAATGTCGTGCTGATGGGCGCGAACGCCGACAAGGACCTGAAGACATCGGGATGCTTGAGTCCGATCGTCAGCGCGCCATGACCGCCCATCGAATGTCCGGTCAGGCCCTGGCGTCCGGCATCACCCGGGAAGTTCCCGAATACCGCGTGCTGCAGGTCCTGCATGACATAGTCGTACATGTGATAGTGCTCAGACCACGGTTCCTCGGTTGCATTGAGATAAAAACCGGCGCCCAGGCCGAAGTCCCAACTGCCGTCAGCGTCGTCCGGCACACCTTCGCCGCGCGGGCTCGTGTCGGGCGCGACCAGCATGACCCCGAGTTCGGCGGCATAGCGCTGCGCCCCGCTCTTGGTCATGAAGTTCTCTTCGGTGCAGGTCAGCCCCGACAGGAACGTGACGACGGGGACATTGCCGTCCGCCGCCTGCGGCGGTACGAAGACCGCGAACTGCATGTCGCAGTTATTGGCGCTGGAGGCGTGCCGGTAGGTGCCCATCGTGCCGCCGAAGCAGCGCGTTTCGTTAATCGTATCGATCGTCATTGGCAGGCATTATGCCCGCCAATCAGATCTTGCGGAACACGAGCGTCGCGTTGGTGCCGCCAAAGCCGAAGCTGTTGGACATCGCTGTCGTCAGCCCGGCCCTGTCGATCCGCTCGGTCACGAGCGGCGCATCGCCGAGTTCCGGGTCTGGATCAACGCAGTTGATCGACGGCGCAATGAAATCGTGATCGAGCATCAGCAGGCAGTGGATCGATTCCTGCACACCGGTGGCGCCGAGCGAATGACCACACATCGATTTTGACGATCCGAATCGCGGTATGTCGTTGCCGAACACAGTGCGCATCGCCTCGACCTCCGTCACATCCCCAGCCGGCGTGCTCGTACCGTGCGTGTTGATGTAGTCGATCGTTCCGTCGACCGTTGCTTTGGCCATCTCCATGCAACGAACGGCGCCCTCGCCCGAAGGCGCAACCATGTCGGCGCCATCGGACGTAGCGCCGTAGCCGACCACTTCGGCGTAGATCTTTGCCCCGCGCGCCTTCGCACGCTCGAGCTCCTCGAGCACGACCATACCCCCGCCGCCAGCGATGACGAAGCCATCGCGTGTAGCATCATAGGGACGTGACGCCTTGTCCGGCGTCTCGTTGTACTTGGACGACAATGCGCCCATGCCATCGAACAGGCAGGCCAGTGTCCAGTCGAGCTCCTCCCCGCCGCCGGCAAAAATAATGTCCTGTTTGCCCCACTGGATCTGCTCGGCACCCGCGCCGATGCAATGCGCGCTCGTGGCGCACGCCGACGTAATCGAAAGATTGAGTCCCTTGATTTGGAACGGCGTCGCGAGACAGGCCGATATGGAGCTGCTCATCGTCTTGGTGACCGAGTACGGCCCGATCTTGCGCACGCCTCGCGCGCGCAACACGTCGGCCGCGCGAACGATCTCGCGGCTCGAAGCTCCGCCCGACGACGCGATAAGGCCGGTCATCGGGTCGGAAATATCGGATCCTTCGATGCCCGAGTCCTCGATTGCCTGCTGCATCGAGAGATAGGCGTAGGCGGCCGAGTCGCCCATGAAGCGAAGAATCTTGCGGTCGATGTGTTCTTTGACATCGAGATCGACGGCGCCGGCGACCTGGCTGCGAAGGCCCATCTCACGAAAAGACTCGTTGGCGGTGATGCCGGGGCGGCCGGCCTTCAGCGATTCGAGGATCTCTGCCTTGTTGTTCCCGATACAGGAAACGGCACCGAGGCCGGTGACGACGACACGACGCATCAGCGCCTCCTAGAAATCGTCAGTGGATGTGAACAGGCCAACGCGCAGATCTTCAGCAGTGTAGATCTCGCGCCCATCAACCGACATCGTCGCATCGGCGATAGCCATATTCAACTTGCGTGTGATCACGCGCTTGATGTCGATCTGATACTTGACGAGCTTCGCGTCCGGCAGCACCTGGCCCGTGAACTTGACCTTGCCTGCTCCGAGCGCTCGGCCACGACCCGGCAGGTCGAGCCAGCACAGGTAAAAGCCGACGAGCTGCCACATCGCGTCAAGGCCGAGGCAGCCCGGCATGACCGGGTCACCCTCGAAATGGCAATCGAAAAACCAGAGGTCGGGCTTGATATCCAGCTCGGCCCGGATCTCCCCTTTGCCGAATTTGCCGCCCTGGTCCGAAATATGCGTTATACGGTCCAGCATGAGCATATTTGGCAGCGGCAGGCGGCCATTCGTTGGCCCGAACAAGTCGCCGTGGCCGCAGGCAATCAATTCCTCGTAGCTGAAGGAACTGGGGCGCACGGACGTGTCGAGAGCAGTATTTGCGGTTGGCGTATTCATAATCTTGCGCAATTTTACCGGCCGGGCGACCCGGCGGCTTTCGAAAGTGCGCCAATCGTCCCAGGGATCGGTCAATCCGCGAACAGCGCCTCATTGACGTGGCGCCAGAAATCGGGGTCGAACCCGTATTGCAGCTCGTCCCAGCGCTCCCTGGTGATTTGTTCGGCCTGGTTCGAGAACAGGTCGGTGAAATAGACATTCCAGGCCTGCCAGTGGTCGTCATCAAGCAGGCCGCGCTCATGGCGCACGAACGCCATCACCCAGATATCCAGCAGATTATTCTGATATCTCTCCCAGCGTATCGCCTCGACTTGCGTAAGCTGGTCGTCATTGCGCTTCTTGGCAAGAATTGCCGCCATGGACGGATCCGAGATTACGATGTTCATCATGTCGCCGTGTTGTTCGAACAACACGTTATCGTTCACGCCCTGTAGCGCATCGGTATTCTGCTTCAGGCTAACAATCACGAATACGAGCGAAACGACGACGGCGATGGTGCCGATAAGTTCTCCCAGGGCAGCCCAGTCTTTCAAATCGAGTTTTCGCATATCGGCGTCCATTGTAAACTCTGGGCATAACAACAAGTAGGGGCCACCGGCATGCTGCAACTCCTGATCGGAATCATCCTGTTTTTTGGCATGCACTCCGCGTCGATCGTCGCTCTGCCCGTGCGCGATCGGATGGTCGCCAGGAGTGAGGCTGCGTGGAAGGGCATCTACTCCCTGGCATCGCTGGCCGGTATCGTCCTCATGGTCCGCGGCTATGCCGAGATGCGCGAGGCGCCGACCATCCTCTATGCCGCGCCTTCCTGGCTCCGCCACATCTCGACTGTCTTGCTGCTTCCCGTGTTCGTACTGTTCATCGCACCGTATTTCCCCGGACGCATCAAGAAAGCTCTCAAACACCCACAACTGGCAGCCATCAAGCTATGGGCGTTTGCGCACCTGCTCGTCAACGGCACACTGGGCGACGTGCTTCTGTTTGGTTCGTTCCTCGTCTGGGCAATCGTTGACCGGGTTTCCGTCAAGAACCGGCCTGCCCGGCCGTTGCCCGGCGCCCCCGAATCGGGCGCCAACGACATCATCGCGCTGGTCGTCGGTCTCGCCGTGTATTTCGTATTCGCGTTCTGGGCGCACGAGGCGCTGTTTGGCATTCGGCCGTTTGCCTAGCGGGATTTTGGCCAGCCCGACTTGACGTGCAGGTCCCGCTGCGGAAACGGGATCTCGATGCCGTATTTGTTGAGCTTCGTCTCGAGCGCCCAGAGGTAGGCCGAACGGCAGCGCGTCGGGCGACGCGCGCCCTGGCGGTTGACCCATACCAGCAACAGGAAATTGAGACTGCTGTCCCCGAATTCGGTCAGCCAGACATCGGTCTCGCGGCCCTTGCGGTTGGCCAATGTATACGGAACTTCCCCGGCTGCCTCGAGCGCCGCCTTGCGCACGAGTTCCTTGTCGCTGCCGTAGGCCACGCCGAACGGCACGCGGACTCGCCGTGTTCCTTCATTCAAAGTCCAGTTCGTCAGCCGGGCGCTGACAAACTCGGAGTTCGGCACAACGATGTCGATATTGTCGTTGGTATTGATCAGCGTGCTGCGAACGTTGACGGCCTTGACCGTTCCGGTCAGCCCGTTGTCGAGCTCGATGTAATCGCCGACGCGTAACGAATGTTCGAACAGGATGATCAGTCCCGACACGAAGTTGTTGACGATCGACTGCAGGCCGAAGCCGATGCCGACCGACAGCGCACCGGCAACGAGCGCCACGCTGCCGAAATCGAGGCCGATCGATGACAGCGCGACGAACAGCGCGATGATGATGATCGCGTAATGGGTCAGGCGCCCGACCGTGTACAGCGACGCCTGCGTGCCACTCGACTCATCTTCACCGACACCGCTGATGGCATGGCGAATACCCCTCGACAACAGGGCGGCAACGAGCAGGATCAGCAATACGCGCAATACGTCGTCGCCCGTGACCGGCGTCTCGCCAATCGAAAACAGCGTTACGTCGCCGAGGCTCGCAACGCGCGAAAACGCCGACTTGATGTTGCGATTAATGCCGCCGAGCCAGGACCAGAACGGGCCTTCGTATTCGGCTGCGGCAATGTCGACGACGGCGACCAGCAACTCGAGGTCAGCCACCGCAGCCTTGAGTTGGCCGGCCTGCGCCAGGGTTCCCTGCGCGGTGCCGACGCGCTGATCGAGCACGCGTTGCGCGGCACGGTCCAGGCCCTGGCGACTGACGCCCTGCGCCGCAATCAATTCATCCTGGGTCTCGCGCTCCCAGTCGGGCGCGCGTTGCACGATGCTGCGAACGAGCTCCGTCCACTCGAGCGAGCGATCGCGCAGTACGCCCGTGTCGGGATCCGCATCGAGCACGAGTTGGCTCCACGCCAGGTGCGCCTGATCCTGCGCGAGACTGATCTGCGCGAGCGCCAGATCGAGTTCGGCATCGATGAGTCGTTGCTGTTCGAGCCGCTGCTGCGACCGCCCCTCGGGCGTGTCTTCATCGAGTTCGCTTGCCGCGAGCTGCGCCGCGCGAAGCCGCGCCTCGGCGGCCTCCAGATCCACGAGTCCGTTCGCGACGCGCTCGTCGAGCTCGCTTAGATCATCCTCGTCTGCTGTCGCTTGCAGACGATCGGTAGCGAGCTGCACGCGCTCCGCAACGGCGTCGGCATATTCCGTGTGTCGCTCGAGACGATTGGTGAGCAGCTGCAGGCGCCTCGCCGAAATCGCCTGCGCCGAACGCGTCTGCACCAATCGCAGCGCGGCGAGCCATCGTTCGTCGCCATCTTCCGCATCGACATATTCCTTGAATACGGCATCGCGCCGCCGAGTGGCCCCGTCGAGAACGCGTTGTTCCCGGTTGACCTCCACCTGGTCTTCCCCGACCGCTGCTGTCGCCTCGCGCGCCATCGCCGCAAAGCGCAGCAGATCCTCGATCGAATAGCCGGCGGCTTCCGGCGACAATGCCTGGACTGTCGGCTCGGCCTCGTCGAGCAGGTTGACCAATGCTGCGAGGTTGTTCCGCACCGAATCGAGGACGGCCTGCGCGACATCCTGGTTTTCCGCGCTGAGGTTCCCGACCTGATCGCTCGCCCGCTCGAGGAATACCGTGATGCGCGCCTCGACGTCTTCGCGCGAGCCCTGGAAATACTCCCACCAGTTCGTCTCGAGAGACGAGAGTTCGGGAAGTGCCGGCTCGTCGAGCTGTTCGGTTTCCTGCGCGAAAAGATGGGGCGCGACCAGCAGGCTCAGCAGGATGGGAAGTAATCGAAACCTCGGCGCGATACGCATCCGTCAGATTTTATCGTAGTCGAGCAAGATTGCATCCGACACCGGCCGGGACTGGCATGCGAGGATGAATCCTTTCTCGACTTCCCACGGCTCCAGGCCATAGTTGGTGGCCATCGTAACTTCACCCTCGCGAACGTGGCAGCGGCAGGTTGCGCACACACCGCCCTTGCACGAGTAGGGTAAGTCGATACCGCTGTCGGCCGCAGCATCGACGATATTGGCGTCATCGCGATGCATCTCGAAGTGTTTCTTGTGACCGTCGATGATCACCGTCACACTGGAGTGGTCGGCCGCTTCCTTCGGCGCCGCCTGTTGCTTTGCACCCTTGCGCGGCACGCCGAAGCGCTCGGAATGGACATGCGTCTCGTCCATACCCAGGTCGATCAGGGCCTCTGTCACGTCGCGGATCATCGTGTCGGGCCCGCACACGAAACAGTCCGTTGCCCGCAATCCGGCGCCGAAGTGCTTGTAGAGGTCACGGACCTTGTCGCCGTCGAGCCTGCCGACCATTGTTTCGAATTCCTGCTCCTCCTGGCTGAACACGAAATTGAGTTGCAGCCGCTCCGGGTAAAGGTTCTTGAGCGCATACAGGTCTTCGATGAACATCGTCGTCGACTGCCGGCGATTGCCATAAAAAAGAATGAAGCGGCTGTTCGGCTCTTTGGCAAGAATCGTCTTGATCATCGACAGGATCGGAGTAATGCCGCTGCCGGCCGCGAATCCGACATAGTCGTTCGCGTTCGCCGGGTCGCACTCGACGTGAAACTGCCCGCTCGGCGGCATCGCGTCGATCGTATCGCCAACGGACAATTCGTTGGCCGCGAACTCCGAGAACTTGCCGCCGGGCTGCACCCGCACACCGATTTCGAGCGGAAACTCGCCCTGCGCCGAGCAGATACTGTAGGTGCGCCGCAGCTTCTTGCCGTCGATCGTCACCTCGAATGGCAGGTGCTGGCCGGGCAGGAAACGATACTCCTCCCGGAATTCTTCGGGCACACCGAGCGCAATCCGGACCGCGTCTTTTGACTCGGGGGTAATGCGTTCGATCGTGAGGGGGTGAAACTGTCTCATCTATATGCACTTGAAGTATTCGAAGGGTTCGAGGCAGTCGTTGCACTTGTAGGACGCCTTGCAGGCGGTCGACCCGAACTCGCTGACCACGGCGGTGTTCACTGATGCACAGCGCGGACAGGCAATCGTCCTGGCGCCGTGAACGAGTTCGCGCTTGCTCGCCCCTGTCTCCGGAGGTGCAATCCCGTACTCGCGCAGCTTTTCGCGCCCTTCATCCGAGATCCAGTCCGTCGTCCATGCCGGCGACAACACGCGTTCGATGCGCACATTCTCGATGCCCTTCTCACTCAAGGCATCGATGACGCTTTTTTCAATAACCTCGGTTGCCGGGCAGCCGGAATACGTGGGTGTGAGCTGCACAGTGACGTGGTCGCCGATCGTTACATCCCGCAGGATGCCGAGGTCGGCAATCGTCAGGACCGGAATCTCGGGATCGACAACGGCGGCGAGCCACTCCAGTACCTGTTCGCGGCTGAGCGCAATCGTCACCGGCCTGTCACCATTCGGCGCCCGGGTACGCGCGTTGCAGGTACTGCATTTCGGCGATCATGTAACCGAAGTACTCCGTGTGGCGTCCTTCTTTGCCTCCGCTCGCCATGAAGCCATCCTCGGGTTTCGTGAGTGTCGCCTCTTCAAGCACTGCAGCTACGTTTGAACGCCACTCGTCCTGAATCTTGAACAGGTCCGGTCCGTCGAACTCGGCCTCGAAAACATTATCGACTTCGTCGGGAGCGAATAGCTCGCCCGTATACCGCCAGAGATCATCGACCGAGCCCTGCGCTTTGCTATGGCTTTCGTCGGTGCCGTCGCCCAGGCGAATCAGCCACTGCGAGTTATGCCGCAGATGGTAGCGAATCTCTTTCTGGGCGCGAGCGGCAATCTCGGCGATCCGCGTGTCCGCACAGTTTACAAGTGCCTCGAGCTGCAGCAGGTAGAACGATTCGTACAGGACCAGCTTCGCAATCGAGTCGCCGAAGTGACCGTTAGGTTGTTCGAGCAACAGGAAATTGCGGTACTCGTTTTCGTCGCGCAGGAAGGCGAAGTCGTCCTCACCGCGACCTTTGCCTTCGAGTTCGCCGGCGTACGTGTAAAACATCCGGGCCTGGCCCAGGTAGTCGAGCGCGAAATTCGCGTTGGCGAGTTCCTCCTCGAGCTCCGGGTACGCGGCAACGAGCTCGACCATGCGTTGCCCGAGCACGAGCGCGTTGTCACCAAGGCGCAGTGTGTAGGCCAGCAGTGCCTTATCCTTGTTCACAGGTTCTCGACTCCATCGGGAATTTCGTAAAACGTCGGGTGCCGGTAGATCTTGTCTTCGGCCGGCTCGAAGAACGCCGCGGCCTCGGCCGGGTCCGACGCAATGATCTGACTCGAGCGCACGACCCAGATGCTCACCCCTTCGCTGCGGCGCGTATAGGTGTCGCGCGCATGATCGAGCGCCATCTGGTCATCGGCGGCATGGATACTGCCCGCGTGCCGATGGCTCAGCCCCGACTTGCTGCGAATGAAGACTTCGTACAGTGGCCATTCTTTCTTGGACATGTCGTTTTCCTATGCGGCGTGCTTTGCCGCCTGTTTCCCGGCATAAGCCTGGGCGGCTTCGCGCACCCAGGCGCCGTCGTCGTGCGCCGTGCGACGTTTCGCCATGCGTTGCTTATTGCAGGGACCATTGCCCTGGATCACTTCGATGAATTCCTGCCAGTCGATCTCGCCGAAACGGTAGTGTCCCGTTTCCTTGTCGAATTCGAGATCGTCATCAGGGACCTTCAGCCCCAGGAAATCGGCCTGCGGCACCGTGACGTCGACGAACTTCTGGCGCAGTTCGTCGTTGGAAAATCGCTTGATCTTCCAGGCCATCGACTGTGCCGAGTGCTTCGATTCGGCGTCCGAGGGCCCGAACATCATCAGCGACGGCCACCACCAGCGATCGAGCGCATCCTGCGCCATCGCCTTTTGCTCCCGCGAGCCTTCGCACAGCACGCGCAGGATGTCGAAGCCCTGGCGCTGGTGAAAACTCTCTTCCTTGCAGATACGCACCATCGCACGGGAGTAAGGACCATACGAGCAACGGCAAAGAGGGATCTGGTTCATGATGGCGGCACCGTCAACGAGCCAGCCGATTGCACCAATGTCGGCCCAGGTCAGCGTGGGATAGTTGAAGATGCTCGAGTACTTCGCCTTACCCGACAATAAATCGGCAACCATCTGGTCGCGCGACACGCCGAGTGTCTCGCCGGCGCTGTACAGATAGAGTCCGTGCCCTGCTTCATCCTGAATCTTGGCCAGCAGGATCGCCTTGCGCTTGAGCGTCGGCGCCCGCGTGAGCCAATTGCCCTCGGGCTGCATGCCGATGATCTCCGAGTGCGCGTGTTGCGAAATCTGCCGGATCAGCGTGCGCCGGTAAGCCTCGGGCATCCAGTCTTTCGCCTCGATCTTCTCCTCGCCATCGATGCGTGCCTGGAACGCCTCGAGCTGCTCGGGCGCCTCCATTGCATCGCGCTTCGGCGCGGATTTGTCTTTTTGATCAAGTCCCTGTGTGTACATGAGATCTCCAGTCAGGCTGCCGCCCAAATCTGTCACATTTTTTGGATTTTTTCAATGAAAAATGTATCAGTTTATTCCTCGAGCAGACGCTGTCCGCGCGCCACCGCCCTGCCCCGGAACAAAGCCACAAAAGCGTCGTCCTGGTTGAGGACCTCGACCGCATAAATGCCGCTCTTGCGGCCGCGGTGCTCCTCGAGCGCGATGGCCCGCAATGTATCGCCCCTGAAGGCGGGACGAATGAACTCGACCGTGCCCGAGCCGGCGACCGTCACATCATCATAGGCGTTGCAGGCGAACGCGAAAGCCGTGTCGGCGAGTGTGAAGATAAGCCCGCCATGGCACATGTCGAAGCCGTTGGTCATGTCGTCGCGTACCGTCATCGTGGCGATGGCGGAGCCGGGCTCGGGAATCTCGATTTCGATCCCCAGGGCCCGGGATGCCTTGTCATTGGCGTACATCGCATCAGCACACGCGCGTGCCCGCTCGAGGTCGTCGATCATTGCAGTCCTCCGAATCGCTGCATGAACGAGGCGGCCGGCGGCGGCAGTGGGCCCTCGGCCGTCTCCATGGATTGGGTGAGATAGTCGTCAGCCGCGGCATAAACGGCCTGGTACAGGTTGCGACAGAGCTGGTAGGCCGCTGTGCCGTGCCAATTCGCTGGCAGCAGTTCCGCGGGCAGCTGCGGGTCGCGGAGCAAGACTTTGCGATATTCCTGGATCAGCAACGTTCGGACCAGGAACGCCGATTTTGGCGACACGTTCGCGTCTTTTCCATGCGCTCTGATCAATGGCCGGAATCGCTCGACGAAGCTTGCGTAGCGCTCGTCAATGTCCGCAAGATTCCAGCTTTCTTGCGCGAGCGAGCGCATGCCGGCCTCGTTACGCACGGTTTCTCCGGACATGACGACGAGTTCCCCGGCCACGCCGAGGCGCTCGAGCGCAAGATCGAGGCCTGGCATGTCGGGCGCCGGATGCGCCAGCACGCTCGACGAAAGTGCACCGAACCCGAGCCAGCCGAGCTCCTTGCGAACAATATCCCTCGTGGACGGCTCGATACCGGTTAACAGGACCGTCGTCCATGTGCCGTCCCACGTCGATGCGGGCTCGCCGTAGATCTTCTGCGTAGCCTGCTCGAAGCGCTCTCGGCCCCGCTCGGTCAAGCTGTAATAGCTGCGCCGGCCGATTTGCTTCGACTGCAGCCAGCCGTCCTGGACCAGCCGGAAGACGGACGTGCGCACGAGCCGTTCGTTGACGCCGAACTCTTTCATGGCCTTGATCAGGCTGCCAAGCCAGACGGTGCCACCGCGTGGCGCGATCGCATCACCGAAGACGGTCGTGATTATCGAACCCGCACGCAAGGTCGTGCGCGAGCGAAATTCCTTGACGAGACTCTTGCTGGCGGATTCGATGGTCATGGCTGATGTTGTTGCGCCGGAGGCTTATGACCGTATATTGTGATACCAAATTTTTCAAACACCACTTCTTTTTGTATCTCACTATGAAGCTAGGCAACCTGGTACAGGACCAATGGGTAGAAGGTGGCGGCGACGCGCGTGTGCTGACATCGGCGGTAACGGGCGAGCCCGTCGCAACGCTCTCGAGCGAAGGTCTCGATTTCAAAGCCATGCTCGACCACGCGAAGTCGGTCGGCGGGCCGAACCTGCGCAAGCTGACGTTTCATGAGCGTGGCTTCATGCTCAAGGACCTTGCGATCTACCTCAACGACCACAAGCAGGAGTTCTACGAGTTATCGACACAGACAGGGGCGACCAGGCGCGACAGCTGGCCCGACATCGACGGCGGTATCTCGACCGTCTTCGTGTTCTCGTCGAAAGCCCGCCGCGAAATGCCGAACGATCGTGTTTACCTCGATGGCCCGCCCGAATGGTTGTCACGCGAGGGCACGTTCGTCGGTCAGCACATTTTCACGCCCAAACTCGGCGCAGCGATTCATATCAATGCCTTCAACTTCCCGTGCTGGGGCATGCTCGAAAAGCTTGCACCGACATTGCTCGCAGGCGTACCGGCTATCGTCAAACCCGCGTCGAGCACGGCCTACCTGGCCGAGCTCATGGTCCGGCGCATCATCGAGTCGGGCATCCTTCCCAAGGGGAGCCTGCAGCTGATCTGCGGCGGCGTCGGCGACCTCTTTGACCACCTGACCTGTCAGGACACGATCGCCTTCACCGGATCGAAGTACACGGCCGAAAAATTGCAGGCGCATCCGCGCGTTGTCAGCGAGTCCGTGGCCTTCACGGCGGAAACCGACTCGCTGAACATGTCGATACTGGGCCCGGACGCAACCCCGGGCACGCCCGAGTTTGACCTCTATATAAAGGAAGTCGTCCGCGAGATGACGGCCAAGGCCGGCCAGAAGTGCACGGCGATACGACGCATCATCGCACCCGCAAACATCGCCGGCGAAGTCACCGCTGCGCTCTCGAGGGCGCTCGGCGAAGTCCGCATCGGCAACCCCGCACTCAAGGAAGTCGGCATGGGCGCACTCGCAAGCCAGGGCCAGCGCGACGAGGTTCGCGAGCGTGTTGCGGATCTTGCCGCCGAAGCCGAGGTTGTCTTCGGCGGTGTCGATGACTTCGAGGTCGTCGACGCCGACGCCGGCAAGGGTGCATTCTTCATGCCGACCCTGCTGCACTGCGAGAAACCATTGACGTCGAAGGCCGTGCATTCGGTCGAGGCATTCGGCCCGGTCAGCACGGTGCTGCCCTACGACACCCTTGACGAGGCCATCGAGCTCGCCCGTCTCGGCGAAGGCAGCCTTGCCGGATCGATCATCACCAACGACAACGACGTCGCGCGCGAACTCGTTCTCGGCACAGCGGCGTATCATGGCCGCATGGTCATCATCAATCGTCACTGCGCGGCCGAGTCGACCGGCCATGGATCGCCGTTGGCGCACCTCGTGCACGGCGGGCCCGGACGCGCCGGCGGCGGCGAGGAGATGGGCGGTGTGCGCGGCGTACTGCATTATATGCAGCGCACAGCGTTGCAGGGGTCGCCGGAAACGTTGTCACACATCGGCCACCGCTGGATTCGTGGCGCAGACCAGAAAGATCCGGGCGTGCACCCGTTCCGCAAGACCTTCGAGCAACTCGAAATCGGCGACACGTTCAATAGCAAGCCGCGTGAGGTAACGCTCGAGGATATCGACCACTTCGCCGAGTTCACGGGCGACACGTTCTACGCGCACATGAACGAAGAGGAAGCACAGAAGAACCCGTTCTTCGAGGGTCGCGTGGCCCACGGCTACCTGATCGTGTCATTTGCCGCAGGGCTGTTTGTGGACCCGGACTTCGGCCCCGTATTGGCGAACTATGGCGTTGATGACCTGCGCTTCCTGCAACCGGTAAACTACGGCGACTCACTGAAGGTCCGCCTGACTTGTAAACAAAAGACCTTGCGCGGAGATACCGGCTACGGTGAGGTTCGCTGGGACGCCGAGGTCACGAATCAGGACGACGAGATTTGCGCGCAGTATGATGTGCTTACAATGGTTGCAACCGACGCACACTGGAAGTCTGTCCAATGACAGAACACGATCTTGACGGAACAACTATCGACTACACGTATGACGGTGGCGGGAGTTTTCGCGTGCGCTTTTACGACGGACTGGTCGCCTATGAATTTCTTGGCGAACAGACCGGTGAGATATCGCGCAGCAACGAAAACATCCCGTACGTGTGCCGCTCATTGGGATACCATCGCTATCACGTCGCCTGGCACGAAAAGAATATCGGCGATTTCGTGTCTTTGATTATCGACGAGGGCAGCATGGAAGTCTTTTCGGCGGCACTACTGGGTTACGAGTCGCCGGACGCGATTATTCACTTCGAACACGGAACCATTCTTACCGTCGACCGGTAGTGTCGATTGGACTTCACGCTCTACTGGTTCATGTTTCCGGTGTCGATCCTCGTCGCCACCTGCGCAATGCTGAGCGGCATTGGCGGTGCGGCGTTGTTCACGCCGATCTTCATCCTCGTCTTCCCGCTGCTGGGCGAGGAATACGTACTGGCGTCGACGATGACGGCGATTGCAGCGGCGTTGTTTACCCAGACCTTCGGATTTCTGTCGGGCTTCGTCGGTTACTACCGCCGCAAGCTGATCGATTACCAACTCGCGGGCAAGTTACTGCGTTTTTCGATTCCGGTTGCGATCCTCGGGGCATTCGTTGCCAACTTCGTACATGACAGCGTGTTGCTTGCCGGCTACGCGATCCTTGTCGCTATACTCGCCTACGTCATGTGGCGTAACCCGATGCAGGCCGCCGAAGCCGGTGCGCACCTCGAGGGCCGGGATATCATAGAGCGGACAGACTCGCGCGGCGAGACCTATACCTACGACATGCCGAAATTCGGTCCCGGCAGCTTTGCGCTGACCAGTGTCGGGGCATTCATGACGGGTATGGTCTCGGTCGGCATTGGTGAAGTCACGATCTCGCAGCTCACGCACAAGCGCGTACCGATTGCCGTCGCCGCAGCAACGTCTGTGCTCGTCGTCATACTGACGATCGTGTTTGCCACCGCGACCCTGTTCGCGGAACTGATTGAGGCCGGGGGCTGGACCGCAATACCCTGGAACCTTCTGATCTATGACGTTCCCGGGGTGCTGATCGGCGGCCAGATCGGTCCGAGATTGCAGGGGCTCGTTCCTCAGCGGCGCATGCGCCAGGCGATCAGCGTGCTATTCATCGGCCTCGCGATTGCAATGATGATGGTCGCGATGCGAAAAAGCGGATTGCACTGACGGCTAATGCCAGGTGCGAACGACGCGAACTGCGAGATTTCTGCCGGTTGCATCGATGCCGGAGCCGTGCATGCGATAGCTCGCATCAAGAATATTCGACGCCTCGAGCGTTAGCAGCCATTCATCCGACGGCCGCCAGGTACCCCGAACACCAAGGCTCGCCCAACCCGGCGTTCCATTCGGGTCGATCCGCGTGTCGCGGATGTCCCGAGCGCTGAGCCTGTCCTGCGCGCCCGCGATGCTCGCCCACGCCTCGAACCCGAAGGCCGAATCCGGCGCATACTCGATGCCGATATAGCCGCTGAGCGGCGGTATCCGGTCAGCCGGTTCCGATATACCGCCAATATCCTGCTCACCGCGCGTGTATGCCAGGTTCGCGTTGACGAGCCAGTTCAGGTCGACCTCGATCCTTGCCGACGCCTCGACGCCGTAAATATCAGAGCTTGCGGCATTGACGCTTTGCGTAATATCGCGCCCGTCTGGTGTCGTTGCGCCTGTCGATACCGACGTGATGCGATCACCGTAGTCCATCGTGTACACGACCAGCGAGAACTCGGATTGCAGGCCCCGGTAGCGGATTCCGAGATCGCCATGAATCACATGTTCCGACTCGAGACCGGGATTCGGAATATTGAAGCGATTGCCGGGACGGTTGCCGAGCGTCCCGAGATCGAACACATTGGGCGCGCGGAACCCGTAGCCGACATTTGCCGTGAACTGCCAGGCATCGTCGAGGTCAGCCACCCACCCGATATCGCCACTGATCTCCGTGTTGTGGACACCCGATGACGGCAGTCGCGTCCGCACGTCGCTGAGCCGGAGACCCAGCGTCAGTGAATGCCGTTGGCTGGCCGCCCAGGTGCCATTGCCGTAGGTCGACAACAATTGCATGCTCGAACCGTCGGGAAATCTTGGTGCGATCTCGGTACGCGCAGCACTCGCGACGTCTTCGGACACGCGGCTGCTGGCGACGTCGTCATGATGAAAATCGATGCCCACGATCCACGAACCGCGTTCGACCTGCTTGCTGCCGCTGATCGTCACGCCATACAGATCGCTGCGATTCTTCTCGAGCGTCCTGTCCGGCGCCAGGTAGTCACGCGACCGTCGGTCGTCGTCGATACGCTGCCAGGCGAGGTCGACGTTCCAGTCCAGCGCGAACCAGCCGCTCCGCCGAAGGTAATCGAAATGTGCGAACGAACGTCGGTTCGGCTCGAACCAGAACTCGGACGACGACGGTTCCGTCTGCCCGAATCCCTGCACGAGTTCGTCGGTGCGCGGTGTTCTTGGCTGCTCGGCATGATGCAGGTCGACGGACCAGGACACATCTTCGCCAGGTGCGCCCGTGATTAGCCACCGCAAGGCCCTGGACTCATAGGCGCTCGGCCTGATCGTGTTTCCACCGCCGACTCGCCGGTCGCCGATGTCCGCGTACTCGGCACTCAGAGACGTAGCCAATCGCCGGTTGCCCCAGTCGATCGTCCCGCCAAGTATTCGCGCCTCTTCTGCCGAATTCGCGGAGAAAAACAGATCGCCACGAACGCTGTTCTCGTCGGATTCGAAGTCGGGCGTACGGGTGACAACCTGGATGACACCACCGATCCCGTCTGAGCCATACAGCGAGGCCGGCGTACCGTGCAGGACTTCCACGCGTTCGACGGCATTGCTCGGGACCAGCGCCAGGTACTGCGTCGGGGCGCTGCGAAAGATCGCGTTGTTGAGGCGCATGCCGTCGACGAGATGCAGCACGGCAGAGCCCTTCTGGCCGCGGATGATCGCCGCACCCTGACCCGGCGTCGTTTGCTGCAGGAAAACGTTTGCAGCATTCGCCAGTGCATCGGTGACCAGCCACTCGTTGTCGACGTCTTCGATTTCGACGGTTTCGATTGCCATCGACAGCTGATCGACAGCCACGGCGCGGCGCACCGCGGTCACGAAGATCTCGTCGATCTCTTCCGAATGCGCGGGGAAGCAGGCGACCAGGCAGGAAGCCTGAAAGAATGTTCGGGCTAGTCGTTGCAAGTCGGCTATCCTATCGCACATGAAGACACATGCGATACGAATCCACGAGTACGGCGGGCCCGAGGTTCTGAAATGGGAGGAAGTCGACCTCCCCGATCCGGGCGAAGGCGAAGCCAGGATTTGCCACACTGCGGTAGGTCTCAACCTGATCGATACCTATCATCGCAAAGGTCTCTATCCGCTCGAGTTGCCGGCAGGAATCGGGTCGGAGGCCGCGGGCGTCGTCGAGGCACTCGGACATGGGGTTGCCGATATCGGGATTGGCGATCGCGTCGTCTACACGGGCATGCCGGTCGGGTCATATGCGGAGCGCCGCAATTTCATGGCCGACCGCCTGGTGAAGATTCCCGAAGGCATATCCGATGAGGTGGCGGCATCTGTCCTGCTCAAGGGACTGACGAGCTGGTATCTGCTCCGGCGCAGCTATCGCGTCCGGGAAGGCGACGCGATACTTCTATATGCCGCGGCGGGTGGCGTCGGCTCGCTTGCCAGCCAGTGGGCCAAGCAGCTGGGCGCAACGGTGATCGGTGTCGTCAGTACCGACGACAAAGCCGAACTGGCCAAATCCCAGGGCTGCGATCACATCATCCTGTCTGATGATGATATCGCTGCACGGGCACGAGAATTGACCGATGGCGAGGGAGTCGCGGCGGTTTACGATTCCGTGGGCAAAGACACGTTCCTGGCGTCGCTCGACTCGTTACGCTTCCATGGCACGATGGTGTCTTTCGGCAACGCGTCGGGGCCGGTCGAGCCGATTTCTCCGCTCGAACTGGCCCAACGAGGATCGCTGTACCTGACGCGCCCGGTGCTGTTTCATTTCATCCGGACGCGAGAAGAACTCACCGCCGCATGCGGTGAACTGTTTGCGGCAATCGATCGGGGAATGCGGGTGCGCGTCGGACAGACTTACGCGCTCCAGGACGCCGCGCAGGCGCACCTCGATATCGAGGCGCGCCTGACGACAGGTTCTACGGTGCTGCTGCCTTGACGGCGAACAGGCTTAGAAGCGCCAGATGGCTCCTACCGAAATCATGTTGATCGAGTCATCGATACCGAGCGCGTTGTCTTCGACCTCGAAACGCTCGTACTCGGCACGCAGCTCGACCGAGCTGAATGTGAAACGCAAGCCGATGCCGTAGGCCGGATCCGAGCCGTCTGCACTAACGCTCGGCAGACCAGTTGCGCTGAGATCGAAATCCCAGCTCGCGAAGCCCGCCTTCGCATACATGCCAAACAATCCCAGATCCAGTCCGACCGTGCCAAAACCGGCAAGGCCTTTGACATCGACATCGATCTGGTTGCCGCCACCGAAGTTCTCGGAAGCACCACCGAAGTCGGCGTAGGCCAGCTCGACACCAAAATCGACAGCCGGCAGATCGAAGATGTAACCTGCCATCGCCTTGTAAGCGAGGCTGTCGTCATTGAGGCTCACCGTGTCACTTACATCCGACTCGCCAAGACCTGCTCCGACGTAAAATCCCGAATCGGCCTGCGCCGCCGGCGCCATGAGCAGCGAAGCCACAGCGGCCGCGCCGAAAAGACGTACAGAAGTTGCGAACTTCATGAGAAGTCTCCAAAAAATTAACCCAAGCCGCGCCAGAGTAAGCCAAAGCGCACACTGCCGAGTGACGATCAGGTCACATTTCTGCGCCTGAGCGACCATAAATATCGGTTATATGGGGAGTTTTTAGACCTGCGTCGCCTTTTGAAACAAGGCCTTACAGGTTGAGGGTTACGCGGACGCCCCAGGTCCTCGGGGCCTCGAGAAACGGGGCGCCCGGGCCCGGATCCGTGATCGGGTTTCCCGTGGCGGCAGCCGCCTGCACATCGGCATTTTCGAAATTCTTGAGCCAGACACCGGCCGTCCAGCGGCCCGTGCCCGAATGCCAGGTCAACGCCAGGTCGGTCTTCGTATAGCTGGCCTGGTACATCCCGGGTGAGTGCGAAAAATTACCCCAGAATCCGCTTTCGTAACGGGACACGAGGTCGGCACGAATGAAGGCGCCTGCCGACATCATCCAGTCATGCACGATGCCGAGAGTTGCCGTCCAGTCGGGCGCATTCTGCATCTGGTTGTCGTTGAAGACGTCGAGAGAGTCTTCGAGGAAATCATCGTAGCGCGCGTGCAGATAGCCCAGCGAGAAACGGAACTGCGTGTTCTCGAGCGACGCCGGTGCGTACGCGAGGTCCGACTGCCAGCCGTAGATTACTGTGTCCGCATTGGTCAGGAAATTCGTGCCGGTCGCCGCGTTGAATGCCTGGGTCAGCAGGTTGTCGTAGAGGTAATAAAAGACTTCGTTATTGAAAACGAGCCGGCCGTCCGCCAGCCTGCTGCGTGCGCCCACGGTGAATGACAGCAGTTCCGACTCTTTGGTCACCGTGTCCGGAAACACGTCGAACGTTCCGGGCTGGAAGCCCGTCTGCGCCGTGGCGTAGACGAGGGTTTCCTGGCCAGTGTCTATTTCGACGCCCAGCTTCCAGTCGACGTGGTCCCAGCTCTCGCTGTTCGACCACGACGGTGGCGCAACGCCCGTGAACAGGGCGACCGGATCTTCGTCCACCACAGGCCCGACGACGATATCGGGCTGAAAGCCCGCCCCGGTCCGCTTGTCATTCGAAATACGGCCACCCGCGACAAGGCGCAGCGTATCGGACAACGCGTAACGCAGCTCGCCGAAGAGCGCTGACCCCCTCAGCTGGTGATCGCGTACATCGCTCGCATCCAGCCAGAGGCCAGCGGGCGAGCCCGGGAACAACTCATCGGGGCCGAACTGGATAAACAGCTGACCCGTTGTCTCGATGTCGTAAGCATAGAGACCGCCGAGCCAGGTCAGCTTGCCGCCGGCATCATACGCAAGACGCAGCTCGTGAGTCTGCTGGTCGATCGTCTCATTGAAGTCGCCGTCTTTGTGCGTTAGCCAGTATTCCTGCCGCCACTCGAAATCGAGATAGGACGGTATGTAGGTGAGCTCGAGACTATCGTTGATAGCCCAGTTGACTTCAGCACCGATCAGCGTCGTATCCCAATCCCGGTATTGCGCATCGATCGGTCCGAGCGTTGCGAACGGCTCGAGATCGCCGAGCAGCCGGTCGTCCCAGGGGTCCTTGTTCGGAAACGCCTGGCTTTTCGGGTTCGCCAGGCTGCCCTTGCTGAGCAGGTTCGCCGCGTAGCCGTCACGGCTCTCGACGTGACCCCAGAGGTGGATGTTCACACTTTCGCCAGGCGATGCTTCGAACGCGACGAAACCCGCGAGGTCGTCGGCCGAATCCGCATCACTGGCAAGGTAGCCGTCACGGTCGAAGTAACTGACCGAGGCGCGCAGGCTCGCGTTGTCACTGACGGGGATTGTCTGCGACAGCGTGGCGCGAACATGCGAGAAGTTGCCGGCTTCTACGAGTGCGCGCGTCTCGAGGTCATCGCCCGGACGCTGCGTTATCGTGTTGACGACACCGCCGATCGCGCCGCGACCGTACAGCGTTCCCTGCGGCCCGGGCAGGAATTCCATGCGCTCCACGTCGACGAGTGACGCCGAGGTGACCTCGCGCGGCACGTAAACACCATTGATGTTGTAGGCGTTCGGCGGCTCGATCATCGGCAGGTCGAGCGTCGATCCGACGCCGCGGATATAGATCTCGGTGGACGCGGATTCTTTCTGCAGGCGCACCGACGGCACCAGGTTCTGAACATCGGCAAGCGTCGTGATTCCGCGCACTGTGAAGGTCTCACGCTCTACGGCCGTGATCGCCGCCGGGATTTCCTGGAGCAACTGGCTGCGTTTCTGGGCCGTAACGACGATCTCATCGAGCGGCCGCCGCAAGGCATCCTGATCTGGCGCCAGCTGCGCTGGTGCGACTAACGGCACCAGGCCGGAGCAAACCGATGCAATTGCGGCGCACACTGGCGGCGCAGATGAAACGCGTTGCATCTGATCTCCCTTACCGTGGACAAGACGCGGATATTACAAACCGGATGCGCGCGTGTATAGCGGCAATCGGCACGGGCGACGGGTCAGGAATTATCGGGGCGCTCGAGCAAGGCTGTATAGCGCGCATCATTGCGCAGACTAACCAGGTCCTCGTCGTTGCGCATCCAGGCGGCGCTGACAGCGCCCTGCTCTGCGGCCCGCTCCAGGTGATCCAGCGCTTCTTCTTTCTCGCCGAGCATGGCGAGATTACACGCGACGTTATAGAGGACTACCGAATCGTCCGGATCAATCTCGGTTGCACGACGCAGCCATCGCTTCGCGCGCTCTATGTCGCCCACGGTAATAAGTGAACCTGCACCCAGGTGAAACGCTCGAGCATCGTCCGGAAACCATTTGATGTGTCGTTCGATCACATCAATCGCTTCTCGCGCCTCCCTGCGCGCCTGATCGAGCTGCCCCGCGCCGCGGAGAACCTGCACCCGCAGGCACCGCGACTGATAGTCCGCCGGATCCACCTCGGCTGCCTTGCGGAACAGCTCGGCTGCCGCCGCCATCTCGCCGCGGTGGAACTTGGTGCGCGCATAGTAGTAATAGGCTTCGAACAGGTTCGGGTTGAGTTCGAT
>JABAOE010000791.1_pt1 | contig 113228 bp, 124 predicted proteins | sample 7062141 | NCBI WGS metagenome assembly JABAOE01 (sample SAMN14538627, study PRJNA623070) | marine sediment metagenome | biome: marine biome [ENVO:00000428]; feature: marine pelagic biome [ENVO:01000023]; material: deep marine sediment [ENVO:00002113] | place: India: Gulf of Khambhat ... | reverse complement strand
ATCCTGTTTGCTCCCCACGCTTTCGCGCCTCAGCGTCAGTACCGGCCCAGAGAGCCGCCTTCGCCACTGGTGTTCCTCCCGATATCTACGCATTTCACCGCTACACCGGGAATTCCACTCTCCTCTACCGGACTCTAGTCACAGCAGTATCGACTGCAATTCCGAGGTTGAGCCTCGAACTTTCACAGCCGACTTACTGAACCGCCTACGCGCGCTTTACGCCCAATGATTCCGAACAACGCTCGCACCCTCCGTATTACCGCGGCTGCTGGCACGGAGTTAGCCGGTGCTTCTTCTGGAGGTACCGTCAATTTCTTCCCTCCTGAAAGGGGTTTACAACCCGAAGGCCTTCATCCCCCACGCGGCGTCGCTGCGTCAGGCTTTCGCCCATTGCGCAATATTCCCCACTGCTGCCTCCCGTAGGAGTCTGGACCGTGTCTCAGTTCCAGTGTGGCTGATCGTCCTCTCAGACCAGCTACCCATCGTCGCCTTGGTGGGCCGTTACCCCACCAACAAGCTGATAGGCCGCGAGCCCATCCCACAGCACAAAGGCATTTCCTCGACGGACCATGCGGTCCTTCGAGGGTATCCGGTATTAATCCAGGTTTCCCTGGGCTATCCCGGTCTCCGGGGCAGGTTGCTCACGTGTTACTCACCCGTTCGCCGCTCCGTCATACCAGTGGGTTACCCCTCCGGAATGCGTCGCTCGACTTGCATGCATTAGGCACGCCGCCAGCGTTCATCCTGAGCCAGGATCAAACTCTCCAACGTACATTCATCGCAGTCACCCGAGGGTGTCTGCCAATCCTGTCAATGAAGTGTTTGCAAATTGGGTCCCGGGGTCGTGAGGACCCCGAGCTTTGATTGCACACGTGGCCTCGACATCCGCACCGACCTCTCGGTGCATCGAGCCACATTTGATGCTCCACACTCCCCCACTTCGAGGGGAGGTGTGCACTGCTGACTTTTGGCACATTGTTCAGTTGTCAAGGAGCCCACAGCTCCGCCTACATGGTTTGTGTCAGGCGGGCCGGCGATCATACCGCGGCCCCGATACAGAAAACAATCCGGCGCAGCGCGCGCAAAGCGCCGCTCCACCGGTAGCGGATCAACATCGGGCGGATGCCCGACAACGGAATAGTAACTGACTCGTCGACCTAGGCAAGTCAATCGGTGAGGCGGACGAACCTTCTCTTACCCACCCTGAGCACTTTCCCCGTGAGGTCCTCCCGGCTCATTTGTTTAGCCGCCACAGGTTCCCCATCGAGCTTGACCGCCCCCTGCGCCAGGAGCCGTTTCGCCTCGGCGCCGGACAGGCCAAAGGCATCCCTTATCAGGCCGTGCACCTGCACCTTCTCACCGTCCGGCACTGCGAATCCCTCCATGTCGTCAGGGGCCTGCCCGCGCTTGAACACCTGGTCGAACCCTGACTCGGCGTCTCTCGCCGCGCCCTCTCCCCAATACATGTCGACGATTGCCCGCGCCAGCTGACGTTTCGCATCGTTCGGATGCAGATCACCACCGGCGAGCCTGGCCTCTATCTCCTCCACCTGGTCCGGAGCGAAGTCGGCGGCAAGGCGGAACCACATCGGCATCAACTCGTCCGGAATGCTCATCGTCTTGCCGAACATCTCCCCCGGTTCGTCCTCGACCCCGATGTAGTTGCCGAGGGACTGCGACATCTTCTCGGTTCCGTCTGTGCCCACGAGGAGCGGCATGGTCAGCGCCACTTGCGGGTCCTGTCCGTAGCGCTCTTGCACGACGCGCCCCATCATCAGGTTCCAAAGCTGGTCGCTACCTCCGAGCTCGACGTCGGCCTCGACCGCCACCGAGTCGTATCCCTGGAGAAGCGGATAGAGGAACTCCATGACCGAGATGGGGTTTCCTTCCCGATACCTCTTGGCGAAGTCAGACCGCTCCAGCATCTGGGCGACCGTCACTGAGCTGGTCAGCTCGAGGAGGTCGTGCATGTCGATCCCGGCCAGCCATTCGGAATTGTGCCTTATCTCCAGGTTCTCCTCGAGGAGCACCTTCTTGAACTGGCCCAACACGGCCTCGGCGTACTCCTCGACCTCATCTTCGGAGAGCCTCTTGCGCTGCGCCGATCGGTCTGATGGGTCGCCGACCTGCGCGGTGAAGTCACCGACGATGAGAACAGCTGTGTGGCCCATTTCCTGAAACTGGCGGAGTTTCCTCAGAACAACAGCCCACCCGAGGGTCACCGCCGGGGCGGTGGGATCCATCCCGAGCTTCACGCGTAGCGGGGCGCCTTTCTCGAGCTTTGCCTCGAGATCCTCTTCCGGGACCACGGCGTCGGTGTAGCGGAGTAGCAGTTCGAGTTGGTCTGTCATCCGGTGAAAGGGTAAACACCTCTCCTAGAACGAGAAGTGCTTGATCGACTCTCCCTCGGAGGCGATGTCGGTCATCGCATCAATTCCGATGTCGAGATGGTGGTGCGCCCATTCCTCGGTGACTCGCTGATCACTCTCCTCGGTCTTGACCCCGTCGGGAGTCGTGGGGACATCGGAAACCAAGAGGAGCGCCCCCCTGGGGATCTGGTTGTGATGACCGACCACAAAGATCGTGGCCGTCTCCATGTCGATCGCAATCGCCGTCAGGCCTCTGAGCCGCTCCAGGAACACCCGATCGTGCTCCCAAAGCCGCCGGTTGGTGGTATAGACGACCCCGGTCCGGTATTCGAAGCCTCGGTCGACGATCTTCTCCGAGACAAACTTGTGCAGTTTGAACGAGGGCAGTGCGGGCACCTCGGGTGGGAAGTAGTCGTCCGAAGTGCCTTCGCCCCGAATGGCAGCTATCGGGAGGATGAAGTGACCGATCTCGGTCGAGTCCTTCAAGCCACCGCACTTGCCGAGGAATAGGACGCCTTTCGGCATCCGGGCCGTCAGCAGATCCATGATCGTTGCCGCGTTGGCGGTTCCGATCCCGAAGTTGACGATGGTGAGGCCAGCTGCGTTGGTGGCAGCCTGCATCGGCTTGTCCTTGCCCTTGACCTCGCAGTCGAACCGCTCAGCGAAGGCCTCCACGTAGCTGCGGAAATTGGTGAGAAGGATGTAGTCGTCGAACTCATCGACCCCGAGCCCGGTGTATCGAGGTAGCCAGTCGGCTGCGATGTGTTCCTTGGCGACGAACCCGTCCGACATCAGAGGGCGGCGGCCTGATCGGAGAGACCATCGATCTCTTCGATCATCGGACGCGCTCCGAGCTGTTCGAAAATCGCCCGAGCTTGGCTCAAGAAAGCGGTTGAGTTCTCGCCGAGGTGAGACATGCAGCGGGCTGCTCCGTACAGGGCGAGGGCCTGTTCCAGAGGGTGGCCGAAATCCTCCCATCGTGCGGCAGCATCAGCGAATTCGGAAACCGCTGACTTGAAGTCGCGCCCTGCCTCTGATACCGCTGCGAGCGCTGAGGCTCGTTTTATTTCACAGCGCCGTCCTGGAGCCTCAACACCCTCTACGAGAGAGGAGGCTTTCTCCAATTCGTCGGCTGCCAACAAAACTCGCACGACGTCGGCGAGGACCACGCCTTGATAGAGCGGCTTGCCCTCGGTCTCATCGAGCCATTCGTCGATAAGGCCCAACGCACCAGAGGGATCGCCCGTCCCTAGTTGGATTCGAGCGGAGGTCATCAGAGCTGGCGCCAGAAGCTGGAGATCCTGAATTTCACGGAGCCTCGGCAGGTATTCCTCCTTGAGCGCTTTGGCCTGCGCTAAGTCTCCCCGCCATTCCTGGACAGCGGCCTTTTGGCTCTGGGCCCAGGGGATGAACTGGACCTCCTGGCCCTTCCACTTCTTCAGAAGGGCGTCGGCTGTCTCCATCATCCCGCCCCAATCACCCGAGTCGAAGGAGGTCCACATGGTCTCGGCATGAGCCCAAGATGCATCCGATCCTCGTGCCTCGAGAAGATGGATGCCCTCCTGGTAGATCGTTGTCCCCGCTGCCGGACCCTCCTCCCACCAGGTGAACCCAGCAAGATTGACGTGAGCAGTTTGCAGTTGGCGGCTCGTTGCCTGGGTGCGTTTCGCGACTTCGAGGGACTCTCGGAGATCGCTCAAACCGCCGACCACGTCACCCTCGGCATACCGGGCAATCCCGCGGATCGACAAGCCGCGCGGAGATTCGAGCCCGAGCTTGGTGTCCACATCAATGGACTTCTGTGCCCACAGGAGTTGCAGTTCGTTCTCGCCCTGCATCATGTAATACCCTGCTCGAGTGTTGTAGGAGAGGGCTAACTCCGGCGATGGTGGAATCGCTTCGAGCAATTCGATTCCACGGTCCAGCTCTTCGGTCCCCACACCGGAGCCCCCGCTGAACCAGTTTCCGAGGTGTAGCAGCCGCAAAGCGTGTCCCGCAACGAGGTTGTTTCCCTGCTCTTCTGCCAGCTCAACTGCCTCTGAGAACAAAGCACTTGCTTCGGTGGCAAGCCCGAGATCGACGTTGGCGTCGCCGGCCTTGACAAGAGCCTCGGGACGATGGGCGTCATCGGCATCCATCAGATCGAGGGCGCGGCCGTAGTAGATGGCAGCTCTGCCGGGGTCGAGATACCGCGCCCTGTCCCCAGCCATGACGAAAGTGCGGGTAGTGGACTCCTGAAGGGCATTGATATCACCTTCACCCACCGCCTCGGCGATCTCCAACGCACTCTGATAGTGGTGGGCCAGAAGCTCGGCGTGGTCCTCGGCACGTTCTCCAGCCGCCTGCTCGATCCACTCAGCCATCCGCCGGTGCTTCTCGGCCCGAGCTCTACGCGGAATGCGGCCGTAGGCCACATCCCGCGTCAGGGCGTGCCAGAAGGCGTACTCGGCCTCGCCCTCCATGGCGGAGTTGCGAACCGGCCGGATCCACTCCCGAGCCACCAAGCTCCGCAGTGACGAGCGCAGATCGTCGTGGCTTCCCAACGCTGCAATTGAGCCTTCCCAGAAGACCTTGCCGACGATGGCGGCGTCTTCGATGGCACGAGCCTCGGCATCGGAGAGCACGTCGAGGCGCGAGCCGATGAGTCCTTGGACCGTCTCGGGTACCGGGATCGAACCGACCACATCTAGCTGACCCTGAGCCGACAACATGCCGCGATCGGTCAGCATCCGCACGAATTCCTCGGCATAGAGAGGGTTGCCGTCTGCCCGGGCCAGCAGGGCTTCTTGCGTTTCAGCGGGTAGCACGGCCTTCTCAAGATGAGCCGAGATCAGCTTGGCGATGTTCTCGTCGTCGAGGGGTGACAGGGTGATGGTCGAAGAGTTCCTGTGGCCGCCACCCCACGACGGATGTTTCTCATACAACTCGGGCCGGGCGGTGCAGATGACCATGATCGGCACGTCAGTCGACCACAACAAGAGATCTTCCAAGAACTCCATGAATGCGTCGTCGACCCAGTGGAGGTCTTCGATGACCATCACCAGTGGCTGAACCGAGGAGAGATCTTCGAGGAACCTGCGCCATGCTGCGAACGCCTCGCTCTTGTCTCCCCCTTCGCTCTCCAGACCAATTCCAACCAGTGGGCTCAGCTGGGTCTTCATCCATTCACGCGTCGAGATGTCGCCGCAGATCGCCTCGAGAGCAATCGCCAACTTCTCGCTTGCAGTATTCGTGTCGTCCGTCTCCCGGATCCCGGCCTGGCCCTTGACGATCTCTCCGAGAGCCCAGAAGGTGATCCCCTCTCCGTATGGAAGGCATCGGCCTTGTCGCCACCAGACGATCTCGGGTTGGTCGTCGGCCCATTGCCAGAATTCGTTGACCAGGCGGGACTTGCCCACTCCTGGAGGTGCCGTCACGGTCACGAGCCGCAGCGTCTTGTCGTCCAACACCCTGCGGAAAGTCTCGGTGAGCAGACTCATCTCCGAGTCGCGGCCGAGGAACGGGGTGTCTGTCCGGAAAGCTGCGTCGATCCCGTACCGCCCCCGGGGCTCTACTGCGCGCCACACCTGCAGTGGCTTTGACTTCCCCTTGACCTCAACCGGGTCCATGTCCTCATACTCGATGAAGAGCTGCGTGGCTCGATGAGTCGCCCCTCCCACTACGACACCACCTGGAGGGGCAATCGACTCGAGACGGGAAGCCGTATTGACCACGTCACCCACGATGCGCTCCCCGGTTCCCCCTGTGGTGACCATTGCCTCACCAGTGTTGATACCGATGCGAAGCTGGAAGGCCAGGTCGTCGAATTCGTGGTTGAGCTCTGCGACGCCGTGTTGAATTCGCAGGGCGGCCCTGACGGCCCGCTCCGGATCGTCCTCATGAGCTGTGGGGACACCAAAGACCGCCATGACGCCGTCACCTATGAGCTTCTCGACCGTGCCTCCATAGCTCTCGATCTCATGTCGCACCCTGGCGTGGTACGGAACGAGTCGGGCATGGACATCCTCAGGGTCCGCTTCGTCCGATTCGGCTGTGAAGCCCACCAGGTCCACGAATAGGACCGTTATGAATCGTCTCTCCTGGCTCCGAGAAACCCCGAGATTGGTGCCACAAGAAGGACAAAAGGCAACGTCCCCCGGGAGCGCGGAACCGCAGTTCGGACACGAATCACCGAGTCCTGTCCCGCAATGGGCGCAGAACTTGGCGCCGTCGACATTCGCTTGCCCACACGATGAGCAGTTCGCCACGGGACGACTCTACGGCACGTTCGCCACGTCGGCGGACACGAAGCGCCAATGGCGATCCTCCCCTTTCGAAATGCCGATACGAGGCGTCGAAATGAACATCGCCGGTGGTTGGCCCGGCTCCAGCCGAATCTCTGACGCGGAGTCGAGCAAGTCCAGTCCGTTGTGATCGAGAGTGATCCCCAGCGCTTGGGTCAGCTTGCCAGGTCCGTTGGCTATCTGGTCAGCCCGTCCCCGACGGCGTCTGGCCACCTCCTGGCCTTCCGTAATGTCACCCCCACGAATCAGGATCCCCCAGCCAACCCCTTTGGGACCGGCAGCGGCGTTGGCGGCGGTGTGGATTCCATAGGAGAGGTAGGTGTACAGGGTCCCCGGTTTCTCAAACATCGCTCTATTGCGGTGGGTGGGCCCTCGATAGGCGTGGGATGCCGGGTCATCCGATCCCTTGTAGGCCTCGACTTCGGCGACTCGCAATCGGACCAGGTCGCCGTCCACCTCGGACACCAGGTACGACCCGAGGAGGTGGGGAGCGGCTGCCTCGGGCGGACCCGTGAGGATGGAGTTGAAGTCCTTCACGCCGCCTGCGACTCCCGGGAGGGCACTGCGGGAAGGCCGATCCAGCCGAGGCCCAAGCTGGCGAGACCGCTGAGCACGACCAAGCCCGCCCAGATCTCCGGAGGCCAGGCTATGTCATTGCCGATGGCGAAGCCGATGAGACATCCTGTCCACCCGATGACCACCGCGGTCGACATGGTGGCCATCGAGGCAGTCGGCCTCCGCGGGCCGGGCTGCAGGGCCGACCTCGCCAACTCGCCTGCCACTGCCCCGGCGATCCCAAACGACAATGTCGTTACCAGGTTCATGGTGAAGGCCACCGCGATCGCCGCGTTCACTACCGGCCAGACAGCCAGTAGGAGACCCGCTGGAAGATCCCACCATCGCATGACGATGAGCAACGGGGAGATCATGATGACGGTGGTGACCAAGGCCCCGGCGACGACGTACCCGATCGCTCCTTGCGCTTCTTCGTAAGGGATGCCCAGCGCCCAGATCTGCCCCGGTATCCACATGTATGCGGCGAAGAAGGCCATCGCCGCCGTCACCAACAGAAGGGAGAGGACCAGCCCGCCTCGGTCCGACCTGGCCACCTCTTCACCGGGGTTGCGGACACGAGCCGTCCTGATGGCTGTCGAGAGCCCGAGGAACCCGCCGACGAACAACATGAAATGCGAGGGTGATAGAAGCGCATCCACCCCCTGCTCGATGCCAAAGATGGTGTGCCAGATCCCATCACCGATCCCCCCGAGTCCGAACAAGGCAAGGCCGAACACCGTTGGTCCGTAGCCTCGAGGTATCGCCTGGCGCCAGGTCAGTCCGGTCCGCATGTTCTTGAGGATGATCCAACCCACCCAGACGGTGGTGGCCAGGAATCCGGAGTAGAAGACGCCGTGCCAGGGGGTGAAGAAGCTCTCCAGCTCGTCGATCGAATTGGTGTGGGCATAACCGTCAAGAAAGATGCCGATCATGAGCCAGGTGCCCAACAGCATCGTGATGAGATCGGTGCGGGCGTCCGTCACCGGAAGGGATATGGTTGCCGTCGTGGCCACTACAAGCCCCTGAGCGACGCTCCCAACTCGGCGGCCGCGTCGATCATTGCCTGGCGCACGGGAGCGACTTCTTCGTTGGTGAGCGTTCTGTCCGAGGCCCGAAGTCGGTAGGCGATGGCGATCGCCTTCATGTCCCCCAGGCCCTCTGAAGTGAACTCGTCAAAGACTTGCGCGTCTTCGATCAGGTCGCCTGCAGCCTTCTGCGTGACGTCCAGTATGTCCTGCGCGCGCTGACCCTTGCCCATGAGAAACGAAAGGTCGAAGTCGACATGTGGGTAGGGCGAAGGGTCCGAGCCTTGGGGCGCGGGAACCGGAGCAAGAAGAGCGGCCAGGTCCAGTTCGGCGATCGCCACGCGACCATCCAATTCGAAGGCGCGCGCTGCCCTAGGGCTCAGCTCTCCGACGAAGCCTGCAGTCCCTCCTCGTATCGACACCTCTGCGGTTCGGCCCGGGTGGTAGCCGGCAGGTGATGCCGAGGCCAATGAGTAGTCCGCTATCTCCAAGGCTTGTGCGATCCGACGCCAAAGAGCCAGCGAAAGGGCACCATCTGCTGTCATCGCAACGTCCCCCAGTCCCGACGGGCCGACATCTCCGGTGATGGCCCACGCCACGCGGTCCTCTTGGTGGGGAAGCCTGGGGTCCGTCGGATCGGGGTCCGTGAAGAACACTTTCCCGGTCTCGAACAAGGCGACCGACCTCTTTCCGTGGGAGATGTTGAACTGCAAGGCGTTGAGGAGACCGGGGAGCATCGTCGGTCGCAACCTCGACTCTTCATCACTCAGCGGATTCTTCACCGCCAACAACTCGCCCTCTCCGAAGACCGAAGCCTGGTCCTCATTGACGAAGGAGAGATTCACCGCCTGGTGCAATCCTGCCGAGGCAAGCGCCGAGCGCAGCTTCCGGATTCGCCTCTGCTCGATGGTCAAGCCACCCGCAGGGCCCGTCGGCAATGTCGCCTCGAAGTTGTCGTACCCATGGACTCGGGCGATCTCCTCGATCAAGTCTGCCGGGCGGGTGATGTCGGGGCGAAAAGTCGGGACTCTCACATCCATCGGATCGCTCTCGTGCACCTGCATCCCGAGACGCTCGAGGATCCCCGACACGGTCTCTAGATCGAAGCCAGGACCGAGCAGGCGCTCCACCTCCGCCATAGACAGCTCGATCTGGGCTGGAACTGCCGGCGTCGGATGTTGGTCTACGGCACCTTCGAGAACATCTCCCCCGGCCCATGCCGCCACCAGGGCGCTTGCCCGCCTGTTGGCGACGTCGGCGAGCTCGGGGTCAACGCCGCGCTCGAATCTCGTTGCAGCTTCCGAGCGCAGGTCGAAGCGTCGCCACATCCGCATGATCGTCGGCGGGTCCCAGGACGCCGCTTCCATGAGAACACGCGTGGTGGCGTCGGAGACCTCGCTTCGAGCCCCGCCCATGGTCCCTGACATCGACGTCGCCCCGTCGTCGTCATAGATGATCAGATCGGCGGGGATCAGCTCTCGCTCCTCACCGTCGAGAGTGACCATCCTCTCCCCCTCGCTGGCGCGCTTCACGACCAGTCGGTCCCCGGCGATCGTGTCCGCATCGAAAGCGTGAAGGGGGTGGCCCAACTCGAACATGACATAGTTGGTCGCGTCCACCACGTTGGAGATAGCGCGAACCCCAACTTTGTGAAGTCGGTGGCGAACCCTCAGCGGCGCCTGGCCGATCGTCACACCCCTGATCTCCCGAGCAGTGAATCGCCTACAGCCGACCGGGTCTTCGATCTCAACGGCAATTCCGGTTTTCCCAGGGACCGTGGTCAACTCCACTTCAGGGACGCCGAAGTCGATGTCGAAGTAGGCGGCGAGGTCACGGGCGACACCGACTATCGACAGAGCGTCAGGGCGATTTGGAGTGATGTCGAGATCGAATACGGCATCGGGCAGTTCGACCAGCCCGCCGAGGCTCGACCCGATCTCAGGATCTCCGTCCAGCACGAGGATTCCGGCGTGATCATCCCCGAGACCCAGCTCCGATTCGGAGCAGATCATCCCGTTGGACTCGACACCGCGGATCGTTCGTTGCCCGATCTCCAGATCTCCCGGGAGAACCGCTCCCGGTTTGGCCACCGCAACAGTTGCCCCAACCTCGAAGTTCCAGGCTCCGCAGATGATCTGCTCTGGGCCAGAACCGGTGTCTACCTGACACACTCGAATCTTGTCAGCGTCGGGATGTGCCGAGATCTCGGTGACCTTGCCGACCAGGACATCGCTCCAGCCGACGTCGTGAGTCTCGACTCCCTCAACGGCGAGGCCGAGCATGTCGAGGGCGTAGCTCAGCTCCCCCACATCTGTCGTAGGCAGTTCGATGAAGTCTTGGAGCCAGCTCAGCGGGACCTTCATCAGAACTGCCTCAGGAAGCGCACGTCGTTGTCTATGAAGTGGCGCATCGAGTTGATGCCGTGGCGGGCCATGGCGAGACGTTCCGGACCGGCGCCGAAAGCGAATCCGCTCACCTGAGTGGGGTCGTATCCGACGGCCTCCAGCACATTTGGGTCGACCATCCCGCAGCCGAGGAGCTCGAGCCATCCGGCACCGCCACAGACCCGGCATCCCGCCTCACCGCCATCGCAGTTGAAACAGGAGACGTCCAGCTCGGCGCTCGGCTCGGTGAATGGGAAGAAATGAGGTCGCAGGCGGACCTCGCTCTGAGGACCGAAGAACTCCCTGGCGAAGTGGAGAAGCGTCCCCTTGAGGTCTCCGAACTGGATGTCCCGATCGACGGCGAGTCCCTCGATCTGATAGAAGACCGGCAGGTGGGTGGCATCGATGGTGTCCAGCCGGTAGCACCTTCCCGGCACGACGATGTAGACGGGAGGCTCGTTCTTCTCCATCCAACGAGCTTGAACCGGAGATGTATGAGTCCTGAGCAGAACCTCGTCCTCAGGGTCACCCCAATCCAGGTACATGGTGTCCTGTTCCCAGCGGGATGGGTGTGTCGCTGGGGTGTTGAGGGCGTCGAAGTTGTACCAGGCAAGCTCTGCCTCGGGGCCCTCGGCGACCTTGTATCCAAGGCCGACGAAGATGTCCACCACTTCGTCGATGGTCTGCTGCACGAGGTTCAGCGAGCCGGAAGGGAGAGTTATCGCCTCGAGAGTGACATCGATCGCCTCGTCTTCGAGAAGTCGCTCCTCATGCGCGGCCTCCAGCTCGTCCCGCTTCGCCGACAGCAAGTCTTCGATGGCCTTGGTGGCTTCGTTGAGCTTGGCACCGACCCGTGGACGATTCGACGGGTCGAGTTTGCCCATCGACATCCGGACCGCCCCGACCTGCGAACTCTTGCCCAGCAGGGCACCCTCGACAGACTCGAGTTGGTCGAGTGAAGAGGCTTCGGCTATCCGCGCTGGGGCATCGGCGATGGCCTGGTCGAGATCTGCTATCGGGTCCACAGTGGCCGGCAGGTTATACGCCGCCTCCTCGTTTTCCTTTCCGTCCCGCAAGCGCATAGGCAACGATGCCTGCGGCTACGGCTGCATTGAGACTCTCCGTTTCCCCGGACGTGGGGATCGACACCTTCACCGACGCTTGTTCCACGATCTCATCGGGCAACCCCGATGCTTCCTCGCCGACCAGGATCGCCATACGCCCGATGTCGACCTCTTCAGGCGGTACGCCGCCGCGGACCACCATGGCAACCATGGCGCAGCCGAGCTCGACGGGATCAGCAATGGGGAAGATGGGAGTCTGAAACTGACCCGCGGCGCCGGCCCTCAGTGTCTTGGGGGCCCAAGGATCGGCGGTTCCCGGCGTGTAGGCGAAAGCCATTCCGAATGAGGCCGCAGTTCGGATGAGGGTCCCGACATTCCCTGGATCGGAGACCCCTACCGAGACTATGACGTCGCGGTCGGCGGGGTCACCAGGAGGGGGGATCTCCACCACCGCCACCGGGCCCACCGGGCTCTTGGTGCCCGAAAGTCTCTCCAGCGCCCGATCATCGACCAGCACTGCGCCAGGAATGGCGTTGTCCCGATGGGCGAAGACCAGTCGGAGATTGGCCCCGGCGGCTCGTGCGTCGTCGATGAGGGCCTTGCCCTCGATGAGAGTCTGATGACGCGCCCGACGCGTCCTCGCCCGATGAAGGCGAGCCGCGTCTACGACGAGCTTGTTGCGGTGGTTGCGGACCTCCATGACGGGCATCGGATGCTCAGCCCTGCTTGGAGACCTCCACCAGCTGGGTGAACGCCGCGGGGTCGTTGACTGCCAGGTCGGCGAGCATCTTGCGGTCGACCTCGACTTCGGCCGCCTTTAGTCCAGCGATGAACTGACTGTAGGTCGTGCCGTTTTGGCGGGCCGCCGCGTTGATCCTCGAGATCCAAAGACGCCGGAACTCGCCCTTGCGAGCACGTCGATCGCGGTACGCGTCCTGCATGGCGTGCATGACCTGCTCATTGGCGGTCCGGTACCGGCGGCTCCGGGCACCCTTGTAGCCCTTAGCCCGGTTGAGGACCTTCTTGTGTGACTTCTTGGCGTGAACTGCACGCTTGACACGAGCCATGTCAATCCTCCCTAGCGACCGAGCTGCTTCTTTATGGTCTTGGCGTCACCGGGTGCCATCTCGACTTCCCTACCGCGCCGGCGGAACGTCTTCTTGCCTTTGGCGAGCCGGTAGTGGCCCTTGCCCGACTGGCGGCGCATGTACTTGCCGGAGCCAGTCACTTTGATGCGCTTCTTGGCACCGCTGTGCGTCTTCATCTTGGGCATATGGGCCTCCTCACTCCTCTTCCTGCTTCTGGGTGCTCTGAGCCGGGGCCTTCGGGCGCCGCACCGGCGCCAAGACCATCGTCATGGTCCCGCCTTCCTTCTTCGGCGCCTGCTCGACGGTGCCGACCTCCTGGAGGTTGTCGGCGAGTCTCTCCAAGAGCTCTCGCCCGACCGCCGGGCGCTCGTTCTCGCGGCCACGGAACCGGATGTTGACCTTCACCTTGTCGCCACCCACCAGGAAGTCCTGGGCCTTGCGTCTGGTGATGTCGAAGTCGTGATCGCCGATGCGAACCTTCATCCGAAGCTCTTTGATCGTTGTCCGGGTCTGCTTCTTGCGTGCCTCACGCTGTTTCACGGACTGTTCGTACTTGTATCGCCCGTAGTCCATGAGGCGGCAAACCGGTGGGGTGGCGTTTGGGGCGACCTCTACGAGATCGAGGTCCAATTGCTCAGCCAGCCACAGTGCTTCTCGTATCGTCTTGACACCGATTTGCTCTCCGTCCGGAGCCACAACCCGTACTTCCTTGGCACGGATGGCCCCGTTCACACGCAACTCGTTGATGCTGTTACCTCCTGTTGATCGCAACAAAAAAGCAGCAGGCGAAAACCTGCTGCACGCCGGGATCTCCGGCTCTCATCGGACCTCGGCTCGCTTCTCGGCGGCCGGGTGGGGAAGCAGCGGCTTCCGCTCTTGGCTTGAAATGTCTCCCCAAGGATATCAGCGGTCTGGCTCCAGCCAACATCCAGATCAACCAGAGGCCAGGCTTCGCAGAGCTGTCGCGATCAGGACTGCCGCTTCGGCCGCCTCGGAGCCCTTGTTGGAGCCATATGGGCCAGAGCGACTGACCGCGTGCGCGTAGTCGTGAACCGCCAAGATTGCATTGGCGACCGGGACACCGGTGTCGAGGGCCACCCGCGACAAGCCGGCCGCCGACTCCCGGGCCACAATGTCGTAGTGATCGGTCTCGCCTTTCACGATGGCTCCTATGGCGACGACGGCATCGGCGCCGGATCTGGCCAATTCTGCTGCCGCGATCGGCAACTCCAGAGCTCCGGGCACACGGAGAACCGTCACCTGTGGCACCCCCAACTGCTGGCATTTCCCGGTGGCGGCCTCCAGCATCGCGTCCGTGATGGTCTGGTTCCACGAGGCGACCGCTATCCCAACGTGGAGACCGGTTCCGTCGAGGAAACCCTCAATCAACTTGATGGCGATCCTCCCCAACTTCGAACTCGTGGCCCAGCCGTGCCGCCTTGGTGCTCAAGTAGTCCCGATTCTCCTCGTTGGCTGATACCGGAATCGGAATTCGGTCGACGATCGAGAGACCGTAACCCTCGATGCCGGCTCGTTTGGTCGGGTTGTTGGTCATCAGCCGCATCGACCGGACTCCGATGTCGTAGAGGATCTGGGCGCCCACCCCGTAGTCGCGTGCGTCGACGGGCAGGCCGAGATCGACGTTGGCGTCGACGGTGTCGAGGCCCTCGTCTTGGAGGCGGTAGGCGGCGAGCTTGTGCAGCAAGCCGATCCCACGCCCCTCGTGGCCCCGGATGTAGAGGACGACGCCGCGCCCTTCATCGGCGATTCGTCTCAGAGCCCAGTTGAGCTGCTCCCCACAGTCACACCGGAGGCTCCCAAACACGTCACCTGTCAAGCATTCGGAGTGGACTCGCGTCAGGACTGCCTCGCCGTCGCCGATGTCCCCGTAGACAAGAGCCATGTGCTGTCGATCGTCGACCAGGGACTTGAAGCCAACGCCCGTGTAGGTCCCAAACTCTGTTGGTATCCGCGCCTGGACGACCCTCTCGACCAGTTTCTCGGACTTCCGCCTATACGCGATTAGATCGGCGATAGTTCCCATCAGGAGATCGTGCTCCTTGGCGAAGCGCTCGAGATCGGGCATCCGGGCCACGGTGCCGTCGTCGTTCATGATCTCGGCGAGGACACCGGCCGGATACTTCCCGGCGAGCTGGGCCAGATCGACTGCCGCCTCGGTGTGACCGGTCCGCTTCAGCACTCCCCCCGCCTCATAACGCAGCGGGTACATGTGCCCGGGACGCGCCAGGTCCTCTGGCTTGGTAGCTGGATCGAGAACGGTCCGAATGGTCAAGGCTCTGTCCGAGGCGGAGATGCCGGTGGTCGTCCCCTCGGCCGCGTCGATGGAAACGGTGAACGCGGTCCGACGCACGTCCGTGTTCTTGGAAACCATCATCGGCAGCTCGAGATCATCCAGTCGCTCGCCGATGATGGGAAGACAGACGATTCCACTGGTGTAGCGGAGTATGAACCCCAGCTTCTCGGTGGTTGCGTCCTCGGCGGCAACGATGAGGTCGCCTTCGTTCTCCCGATCGGCGTCGTCAACCATGATGACCATCTCGCCGCGCCCCACCGAGGCGATGATCTCTTCGATTGGCGCGAATGTCATGTGCCCGCCCGCATCATCTTGTCGACATATTTGGCGATGATGTCCACCTCGAGGTTTACGGCGTCTCCGGGCTTGCGCAAACCGAGGTTGGAGACCTCCAGTGTGGTCGGTATGAGGGCCACCGTGAACCGAGCTCCGTCAGCGCTCGCAATCGTCAGGCTCACACCAGAAACGGCGATCGAGCCTTTCTCAACGATGAACCTGGAAAGCTCGTCCGGTGCCTCGAAGCTCATCACCACGGCAGCGTCGGCCGAATCGACAGAAACGACATGTCCTACACCGTCGACGTGGCCTTGGACGATGTGGCCGTCTAGCGGATCGCCGGCCGACATGGCGAACTCCAAGTTGACCCGGTCTCCTTCGGCGAGATCACTCAATGTGGTCCGTTCAAGTGTCTCCGGCACCACATCGACGGCCACGAAGGATTCGGTGACTTCGGTCGCTGTGAGACACACGCCGTCAACAGAGATGGACGACCCGATCCTCATGTGACCGAGGCCTCCGGCCTCGATCAATAGTCGCATCGGTGAGCCGTCGGTGACACCGGCCACCGTTCCCATCTGTTGGACGATCCCGGTAAACACTGCTACCGCCTCTCGAAGTCAACGCGGATATCGGCGCCCAGGCTATGTGTTCCGGTAATCGACACCGCCTCGGCATCCTCGATGTTGGTGAACAGTCCGGCGAGAGGGGGGATTCCGGACCCTCCACCCAGTTTGGCGCCGACATACACCACCCCCTTGCTGACTATCCCGCTTCTCCACCAGGAGCCGGCCAGGGTGGGGCCTCCTTCCAGCAAGACCTCGAGATATCCGCGGTCGGCCAGAATCCTGGCAGTGGCTGTCGGATCCGGGTAGTCATCCCCCTCGACGACCAGAACCTCCCCGCTCGGAGCCGCGATTTCGGAGGTGGCGATGACCAAAGGGCTTCTCGAGAACACCCTGGCGTCGGCTGGCAGCCCTTGACTGCCGGCGAGCACTACGGCGGTGGGCTGGGAGCCGGTGAAGCCAACCAGGCGCACATCGAGGCTGGGGTCGTCGTCCCGGACTGTGCCGGCACCGACCGCAACGGCGTCTGCTCCAGCCCGCAACCGGTGGGCGTCCCCTCGCGCCTCTTCGGAAGTGATCCATTGGGATGAGTGGTCTGCGGCCGCGACTGACCCGTCCAGAGTCATGGCATATTTGAGGGTGACCCGGGGAAGCCCGGTGCGTCGGTGATGAATGTATGCGCCGTTCATCTTCTCGGACTCGGCGGCAAGAACCCCGACGTCGACCGCGATCCCGGACGATCGGAGCTTGTCCACTCCCGATCCGGCCACTTTCTCGTCTGGATCGACCATCCCCACCACGACGCGGGCGACACCGGAGTCGATCACCGTGTCCACACAAGGAGGGGTGGCGCCATGATGGGTGCAAGGCTCGAGGTTGACGTAGAGGGTCGACCCTCTCGTGGCGCCGGCGGCGGCGTCGAGAGCAATGGTTTCGGCGTGAGGCTTGCCGGCAGCGAGGTGGGCACCCTCACCGACTATTTCCCCTGCAGGAGACACGACCACGGCACCAACGCGAGGGTTGGGGTGGGTTCGATGCGGCTCCGCCAGTTCCAGAGCTCGCCGCATGAAGCGGTCATCGGCCATAGCTAGGCCAAGCTAGTTAGTGCGGCGGTCGATGCGGTAGGTGGAGCCGGGTTGCTTCTTGGCAAACTCCTTCATCTCGACCGCGATCGCCGAGGCCTCCCATTGGGTGCTGATGTCGCGCACCTCTGTTGACGCCACACCGAGGGAGAGCGAGACGACCGGGAACGCATACCGTTCACCGCGCCGGTCGATCACCTCGATGTACCCCCGGAGGGCATCGGCGGTGTCGTACAGATCGAGAATGCCATCGTCGAAGCGGGCGATGACTTCCTTGCAGTAGGCCTCGGCGGCGTCGGGAGGAATGATGGCCACGAAGTCGTCGCCACCGATGTGCCCCACGAAGACGTCCGCAATGCCAATGCTGGTGGCTGCGTCGGACAGACAGTTGGCGCAGAAGCGGATCACTTCGTCGCCGCGCATGAAGCCGTAGTGGTCGTTGAACGCCTTGAAGTTGTCCAGGTCTCCATGAACCAGGGCGAACGCCTTGCCGCTGCGGATGCAGTCTTCGATCTCAGCTGTGATCTTGAAATTCCCGGGGAGGCCGGTGAGTGGAGACAGGTCCCGAGCGGCCTGAGTGCGCCGGATCACCGCGCGGACCCGGGCCGCCAGCTCGGTGATGTCGAACGGCTTGGTTATGTAGTCGTCGGCGCCCAGCTCGAGACCGCGCACCCGATCTTCGGGGAGGCCACGAGCGGTGAGGAGGATGATCGGAATGTTGGCAGTCGAGGCCTGGCTGCGTAGCCGATGGAGAGCCGTGAGCCCGTCCATACGCGGCATCATGATGTCCAGGACGATGACGTTCGGCAGGTTTTCACTGGCCTTCTGGAGCGCATCCTCACCATCGATCGCCGTCTCTACCTCGAAGCCATCCAGCTCGAAGTTGATCTTGACGACGGTGAGAATGTCCGGATCGTCGTCCGCAACAAGCACACGCTCGCTCATTCGGTCTCTTCAGCCCTTCTCAATTCGGCAATCGCTGCGGAGGGGTCAACCTGGCCGAATACCGACGTGCCTGCTACCAGCACGTTTGCTCCTGCCGATACTGCCAGCGGAGCGGTTTCGGGAGTGATTCCTCCGTCTATCTGAATATCGGTCCCCAAACCCCGCTCCTCAACCCATTCTCGCGCCTCGGCCACTTTCGGCAGTACCTGCGGGATGAAGGCCTGGCCGCCGTACCCGGGCTCAACGGACATCACGACCAGCAGGTCGCAGATCTCGACAAATGGGGCCACGGCCGAGAACGGCGTGGCTGGGTTGAGGGCGAGACCGAAGTCGAGACCGGCCGCTCGCGCCTTCTTCGCGGGGTCGGTGGGGTCGGGGATGGCTTCGATGTGCATCGTGATCAGGTCGACCCCAGCCCCGGCCAGCTCAGTCACGTAGGTGTCAGGGTTGGTTGTCATCACGTGACAGTCGAAGTAGAGGTCGGTGCCTCCCCTGATGCTGGCAATGACCGGTATACCAAACGAGATGTTGGGGACGAAGTGGCCATCCATCACATCTAGGTGGAGCCAATCCGCACCGTCGCTGACCTTGGCGACTTCGCCACGGAGATCAGCGAAGTCCGCCGCGAGCAGCGATGGAGCGATCTTCAAGTCGGTCACCATGAAAGTGTATGCCTCAGCTGACCTCACCCTGCTCTTTGCGCGCTCCCCGCATCCAATCAGAACCACTCATGGGTTTCCTTCCTGGAGGTTGGATGACGGTGAGCTCGACCGCCCCCTCGGTCAGCCCCACCAAGAGCCCGCCTCTGGTCGCTCTCCACTCGGCCGGCGCGGGCCCATCCGCGGCTACTCGCGCCTGGAGAATCTTGAATCGCTCGCCGTCGATCTCCAGGGTGGCGCCCGGTCTGGGGGCCAGGCCCCGGACCCGGTTGACGAACTCCTCCGGACTCGCCGCAGTGTTCAGAGGCCGGTCTTCGGGGGTCAGCTTGTCCGCATACTCGAGACCCTCGTCGGTTTGGTCCAGGGGCACCAGCTCGCCGCTGACATAGGGAGGGATGGCGTCCAGGATCAAACGAGCCCCGAGACGAGCGAGCCGGCCGGTCAACTCGCCTGCGTTCTCCCCTGGACCTATGTCCACCGCCTGGGCAGTCAGGACAGAGCCGGTATCGAGGCCTTCATCGATCTTGATGATGGTGACTCCGGTCATGGGATCGCCGGCCATGACCGCCCGGGCCACCGGTGCCGCACCTCGCCAGCGCGGGAGAAGGGAGAAGTGAACATTGAGCAGCCCCATGGCAGGAAGCTCGAGGACGTCGGTTCTGAGGATTCGGCCGTAGGCGACAACGACCCCGAGGTCGAAGTCGCCGTGCTCGCCAATTGCGTTGGCGATCTCTATCGACCGAATCGGCTGGACGACGGGGATCCCCAGTTCGAAAGCTCGGGTCTTAATCGGAGGCGCGGCCGGACTGCCCGACCGACCCCTCGGCTTGTCCGGCTGGGTGACCACCAGTCCGACATCGAATGACCTGGACAGGAGCTCGAGGGTGGGCACCGCCGAGTCAGGCGTGCCGAGAAACACGATCCGGGTCATTCGGAGGTCGCCAGCCCGAGCGCTTCGTCCCTGATCTCTTTCAGGGCCTTCTTCCTCACCGGTTTGTCGAGCCGGTCCAGGAGCAGTCTCCCGTGGAGGTGGTCGACCTCATGCTGAAGCACCCGGCCCAGAAGACCGTCTCCGGCGTACTCGACCTCGTTTCCGTCCAGGTCGAGCGCGCTCACCCGGGCAAAGGCAGGACGAACGATCTCCCAGAATCGACCGGGGACCGAGAGGCACCCTTCTTCGTACTGCCACTCGCCGCTGGTCTCGACGACTTCGGGGTTGATCATGACCCTGGGCCCCAGCTCGTCCTGGGCGTCGAAGACCGCGATGTGCTTGGTGATGCCTATCTGGTTGGCGGCGAGGCCCACACCAGGAGCGTCATACATCGTCTCGATCATGTCCTCGACCAGGGTGACAATGGTGTCATCGATGTCGTCGACGCGTTTCATCTCCATGCGGAGCACGGGATCGCCGAAAGTCCGGATTGGGTAGATGGCCATGGGGTGGCCAGAGAGTAGAGGGTCAGGCTCGCCATGCCGCACGTGGGCGTGTCGAGGCGACTCTCGATGCCTGCAGAGCTCCTGGCCTCCGGTCGCCAGCCCCCTGGATGCGACCATGCGCCATGGAGCGGCGTGGAGGAGCCTCGGCAGGTCGACCCTGATGTCGGGGGCACAAGCGTCCGTGTTCCGGGTGGCGATAGAGGTCGGTCGCTCATGGCGGCTCAAAGGTCTATCGGGTCGGCATCCACCCGAACAGTCACCCCTGACTCACGGAGGCGCCCGACTGCATTTCGCAAGTCCCGACGGACACGGGTCAAGTCGCCTTGAATCAGCCACCGGAGGCCGCCGTCGACCCCAAGGGGACCCAGCAGGTCGTAGCCTGAGCCAGATTCGAGAATCTCGGCGAGGTCTACTTCGTCTCCGCCCCTCACTTCGACAGCGATCAGCTCAGCCGACGGCGGCGCGCCCACCCTGGCCCGCTCGGCGAGCACCCTCTCCAGATACGGGATCGGGTCGCCCCGCTTGAGGGTGGTGATCAAATCCGACTCCGGATGCGAGGTCTGGAGCATCATCCGGCGCCCACTCCCCGCCTCGAGTGAGTTGGCGAGACGAGCAAGCTGACGCAGAGCCTCCTCTGAAGCCCGGTAGCTGTGGCCCATCAGCATGCCGTCGACGTCGGACGCAACCACGAGATCGACCGGCGGCAGACTCGCCAGGTCGCGCTCGGTTCCCACCCAGATCGAGTCGCCCTCCGGATACACGCCGGCCACGTCGCTCCCGAGACGACCTTTGATTTCTCCTACCAGACGATCTGGAATCGTCCCCATCTCTTCGAATTCCTGGGCACCGCAGTCGACACACGGCCCCAAGACTGCCGAGCACCTGGGGCAACGATCAACTCGCCCGACACGGGTGCCGCATCGGCGGCACTGGCGCACGGTTCGGCACCGAGTGCACCTCATCGAAGCGGCCCCGATCCGCCTATGGGTGTAGACGAAGGCCCTCCGACCCGCCTCCACGGAGCCCCGCAAGGCCGAGAGGACCCTCTCGGAGATGAACCCGGAGCCGGGGGCGTCCTCGGAGCGATCGACCACTTCGACCAGTCCCCAGGCCCGGTTGTCGGTCCGGGTGACCTCGGCACCGGCGGCAAGGACCTCAACCGACGGAGTCGGTCCGAGAAACACCGTTGCGAATCCTTCCAGGAGAGCTCTCTTCCGGATCAAGTCACGGACATGGATTGTCGGTGTCTGCCTCTCCTTCATCGCCCTCCGGCCTTCCTCGAGGACGATCACTAGCGACAACCCGGCCATCATCCACGTCGCAATTCGGGGTGTGCCGATGACGAGCTTGCCGGGGGTCTGAGCCTCCTCCCACGCGGCGGTGGCGTCGGCGTCGCTTCCACCCGCTACAAGGACCGAATCGCCTGGCCAGGCACCGGCGACCAAGCCGGCCTCGGCCGCAGTGGCCACAATGACCGCAACACTCTTGCCCGCCTCGAGAACAGGGACAACACCAGGCAGCCACTCCATGTCCCTCCAGTCATCGACTATCGCCCGTGCCGGCTGCTTCTTTCCCTCTGCCACCTGCGAGGCAACCTCATGCAGTGGATGCCCGGTCTCCTCTCCGCGATGCAGGGGCCAGGCAGAGCCGGTGGACTTGGGGAGGTTTGGAGGGGTTGCCTGCGCGAGCAAGACGGACAACGGCGCCACATAGTGATGGGCCGCCCATTCCAGGCCGTCCAACAGCGCACTGTCGAAGACGCCGGTTGACCCGGAGACAGCCAAGAGTTCCTTGAGAGCCTCGGTGTCGCCCTGGTCGATCGCCGTCACCCAGCCACGGACCCTGCGCCCTGACAGGGGCACGCGAACAATCGAGCCGACCGTGACATCTTCCGCCAGACGGTCTGGGATCGCATATCGAAAGCCGTCGTCGACCGAGAAACTCGGAACGTTCGGTACTACCCGGGCGATCGAACCCAAGCTCAGATGCCGGCCGCTGCCCGGATCTCTTCGACCTTGTCCAGCTGCTCCCAGGCAAACCCGGGACGGCCGAAGTGCCCGTAGGCGGAGGTCGGCCCGAAGACCGGCTCACTCAGGCGAAGCGTGGAGATGATCGATGCCGGATGGAAGTCGAACACCTTGGCGACCACATCTTCGATCCTGCTGGGATCGTCCTTTTCGGTTCCGAATGTCTCCACATGGATCGAGAACGGTTCCGGATTGCCGATGGCGTAGGCGAGCTGTATCTCCAACTTGTCTGCCAGACCTGCCGCCACCAGGTTCTTGGCGACCCAGCGGGCGGCATAGGCAGCCGAGCGGTCCACCTTGGTGGGGTCCTTGCCGGAGAAGGCGCCGCCGCCGTGACGGGCGTATCCGCCGTAGGTATCGACGATGATCTTCCTGCCGGTCAGACCCGTGTCGGCAACCGGCCCACCGATGACGAACCGACCACTGGGGTTGAAGATCAACTCCATGTCAGTGGACAGCATCTCGTCGGGGATCACCGGAGAGACGACGGCCTCTCGTATGTCCGCCTTCATCTCCTCGTTGTCCTTCTCAGGGGCATGGTGAGTTGAGATGAGGACCTTTTGGAGGGCGACGGGCCTCATTCCTTCGTATCGGACCATGACCTGGGTCTTGCCGTCGGGGCGCAAGTAGTCGAGTGTTCCGTCCTGGCGGACCTCGGCGAGGCGCTCGGCCAGACGATGGGCCAGCTGAATCGGCATGGGCATCAACTCATCCGTCTCGTCGACCGCAAAACCGAACATCAGACCCTGATCGCCGGCCCCGAGGGCGCGGTCGACACCGTCGGCTATGTCCTGGCTCTGCTTGTCGACCCGGTTCTGAATCTCGATGGTCGAAGCGTCGAAGTCAGGATCGAACCCCGAGTAGCCGATGGCGTCGACGGTCTTGCGGACGATGCCTTCGATGTCGAGGTCTCCCCCGACTGTTATCTCGCCACCGACGACGGCGAGGCGAGTGGTCACGAACGTCTCACAGGCAACCCGTGCCCCCGGATCCACCTCGAGAGCTGCGTCGAGCACCGCATCGGAGACGGCATCGGCGACTTTGTCAGGGTGGCCTTCGGTGACCGACTCCGAGGTGAAATACGAGGTTCGCATAGGTGCGAGGAGACTAATGGCTAGAGACGCTCGGCCGAGATGCGCTCGATGAGCCGGGCCGCCACCTCGCGTTTGGTCATCAGAGGCCAGGGATCTGTGTCGCCCGAGGCGTCGATGATCGTCACCTTGTTCGTGTCGGTGCCAAATCCGGATCCGGGCTCGGTCACATCGTTGTACACCAGCAAGTCGACCTTCTTGGCCAGCGTCTTCTCAACGGCTCTCTCCACACCACCCGTCTCGGCGGCGAATCCGACCACGAACGGAGGGTTCTCGCGAGCTACGACAGAGGCGAGAACGTCGGGTGTTCTGACCAGCCCGATCGAGTCCAGCGGATCGGTGCGCAACACCTTCTCGCCACTCGTTGCTGCAGGTCGGAAGTCGGCCACTGCGGCCGACATGATGGCGACATCGGCCTCTTCCCCTGCCACTGCGTCGAGCATCTCCTGAGCCGTCTCCACGCGCACGACCTTGACCGAGGGAAGCGCCGGCAGATCCGACGCGGTCACCAGAGTCACGGCATGGCCTCTCGCTGCTGCTTCGTCGGCGATGGCGTGGCCCATCTTCCCCGAAGACCTGTTGCCCAGGAACCTGACGGGATCGATCGGCTCGCGAGTTCCGCCCGCAGTAATCAGGAATCTGAGAGCGCCCTGGCGAGGGCCGAACACGGACTCGGCCGCCTCGAGGATCTCTTCGGGCTCGGACATCCTCCCGATGCCTTCGTCCCCCCCGGCCAGCGCACCCGATGCCGGCCCGATGAAGAGTTTGCCGTCTACCTTCAAGATCTCGATATTGCGCTGTGTCGCCGGGTTCTCCCACATCTCGGCATGCATCGCAGGAGCGATCAGAATGGGGGCTTCGGTGGCGAGCAGGGTCGCCGAGGCCAAGTCGGCGGAATAGCCATTGGCGATCTTGGAGATCGTCGAGGCGGTGGCCGGAGCAACGATCGCAAGTTCGCACCAGCGCGCCAAGTCGGTGTGGGGCGAGACCTCGTGATCGCCGAAAAGGCTGGTGTAGGGGTTGGACCCGGTGATGGCCGCGAATGTCTGAGGACCGACAAACTCTAGGGCTGAGTCGGTTAGCACGACCTTGACCTCGGCTCCGGCTTCGACCAGTCGCCGAGCCAGATAGGCCGACTTGTAGGCGGCTACGCCCCCGGTGACCGCGAGCAGGACTCGCCGGCCGTCGAGCATCTACTCCTCGACGGTCTCGACCGCGACCTTGCCCTCGGCGATCTCCTCCATGGCGATCGTCAGGGGCTTGCGGGACAGAGAATGAACCTGGGGCGGGACAAACTCGCCGTATCCCACGCCAAGCTGGTGGAAGTAGCCGTTGATCTGGCGGGCGCGACGAGCCGAGACCACTACCGTCGCAAAACGGTTGCCGATCTGATCGATGACGTCTTCGAGCTTCATTGATTCCTCAAAGGGGCTTTACGGAGAGCCCAAGGCTACCTCATCAGGCCGCATTATCAGACCCTCAATCTCAGCGGTGGCACGCTCCAGGACGTCGTTGACCACTATGTGGTCGAATACCGCCAAGGCATCCTCGATCTCGCTCTCAGCGATTGCAAGCCGGGACTCGACATCAGTTTCGGGAGTGTCACCCCTGGAGCGCAGCCGCTCCGACAGCTCGGCCATGGTGGGAGGGATGATGAAGAACATCACCGCGTCGGGCCGATGTCGGCGGATCTGCCTGGCCCCTTGGATCTCGATCTCGAGGATGATGTCCCGCCCGGCCTCCACCGACTTCGCGATCGGGGCGGCCAGCGTTCCGTAGTAGTTGCCGTTGTAACGAGCCCACTCGAGAAGCTGTCCGGCTTGAATCATCTTCTCGAATTCTGGACCGGTGACAAACGAGTAGTGCCGGCCGTCGACCTCGCCCGGCCTCGGATCTCGAGTTGTGGCCGACACTGAGAAGTCCAAATCGAGGCGTTCCAGGAGGTTGCGGACGATGCTCGACTTGCCCGCGCCGGAAGGCCCGGACATGACCAGAAGACGGCCGGCCACGTCAGGAGAATTCGTCGAGCAGGGCTTCCTTCTGCTTGTCGCCCAAACCCCGGATACGACGGTTAGCTGCGATGCCAATCGACTCCATGAGACGCTTGGCCTTGATCTTCCCTGTGCCGGGCATCGACGAGATCAACGACTCGACCTTCAGTCCCGACAGGATCTTGTCTGTCTTCGCCTTTTCGAAGAGCTCAGAGAGACGGAGTGACCCTGTCTTGAGAAGCTCCTTGACCTCGGCTCGCACACGTCGAGCCTCGGCCGCCTTCTCAAGAGCCTTTATCCTCTGCTCGTCGGTGAGCTTCGGTGGCTGTGCCATAGCGCTTCCAACTCCTCAACTACGGGGAGCCTGGTTGTCCAGGCTTCGGATTCGACCATAGCGACGATGAACGGCCCGGGCCTCTTCAGTCCCCGATTTGCAGGCTGGCGCGGATTGAGGCCGCCGCCGCAGATGGATCGGCGGCTGCAGTAATCGCCCTACCGATCACCAGGTAATCGGAGCCTGCATTGATCGCTTCTACCGGTGTGGCCACCCGCTTCTGATCGTCATGCTCTCGCTCGACGGTTCGGACCCCAGGCGTGACAGCCATCAGACCTGGATAGGTAGCTTTGATCAGCTCGACTTCCCGGGGCGAACAGACCACGCCTTCTGCCCCCGTGGCCGCTGCCAGACCCGCCATCGCCAGGACCTGGTCTTCGGGCCCTCGAGCAACACCGGTGGCTGCCAGGTCCGAGGCATCCAGCGAAGTCAGAACCGTCACCGCCAGCACGCCGGCTTCTTCACCCGCAGCCTCGACGGCTGCCTCCAGCATCGCTCGGCCTCCAGAGGCATGGGCAGTCACCCAGCGAGCTCCATGTGAGACGATCTGGGAGACTGCTCCTTTGACCGTGTTGGGTATGTCATGCAGCTTGACATCTGCAAAGACCGGGAGACCCGAGCCGGCGATGGCGGTGACCGCAATGGGACCTTCGGCCATGATCAGCTCGAGCCCCACCTTGAATCCGCCCACATGGGGCGACAGTGAGGCGGCGAGCTCCTCGGCACGGCCCAGCGAGTCGACGTCGAGGGCCACGAGGATCGGATTCACCAAGGCAGGACTCCCCCAACCAGATCGGAGACGGCTGCCGCGCCGAGCGAGGCCATCGCGGCTTTCAGCTCCTTGTGGATGCGGCGCCCGGCTCGCGGTTCGGCTAGGTGGGCAGTCCCGATCGCAACGGCGGAGGCCCCGGCGAGAAGATATTCGACCACATCCGAGCCGGTCATGATCCCACCGCATCCGACTATCGGAAGATCGGGAATCGCAGTGTGCACCTCGTAGACGCAACGCAAGGACAGAGGCTTGAGGCCGGGCCCGCTGTATCCCCCGACGCCCCCGGACAGCAGGGGGCGACGCGACGCGGAGTCCAACCCGAACCCCCGCGCCGTATTGGTGAGCACCACGAAGTCCGCGCCGGCCTCCCGGCATGCCGCCGAAACGGAAACGATGTCGGGCGTGTCCGGGGACAGTTTCGCCCCTACCGGGGTGGAGATCGTCGACCGGACTGCGGAAACCACTTCCTGACTCCGACCCGACGCGAAGGAGAACATCGTTCCGTCCTCGAGGTTCGGGCACGACAGGTTGACTTCCACAGCCGCCACACCGGCAGATGCCAGCCCCTTGGCGACCTGGGCAAATCCGGCGGCGTCCCCGCCAACGGCCGAGCCCCAGACCGGTAGGCCGCTCCCGGCGGCAAGGGGCCAAGTCTCGGTCACCCACGACTCGATCCCGGGATTCTGAATTCCTATCCCGTTGAGCATGCCTGCCGCGGTCGGCGCCATCCTTGGCGCATCCCTCCCTGGCCACGGCTCGGGAGCGACTGATTTGGCCACGGCGGCCCCGTAGACACTGACGTCGGCGACTCTCGCCCACTCCCACACCGATCCGACCGTGCCCGCAGCAGCGATCAGAGGAGAGGAAAGCTCCAGGGGGCCGAGAGTGGTGGTCAGGCCGAGCGATGCCACTCTTGAAGACTCCTGGGCCGATACAGGGCACCCGGCCCCGCACGGAGACTGCGGGCGACCGCCAGGCCGCCCTGAACCGTGGTGACACAGGGAATGGCGTGGCGTCGGGCAGCGAGCCGGATGGCCATGCCATCGGACCTGGCCCGGCCGCCCCGCGGGGTGTTCACGACGAGCTGCACCTCGCCGTTTTCGAGTCGCTCCCCTATGTCGCGGGGGCCCTCCCCGATCTTGTTCACCGGCTCGGCATCGACTGCGTGGTGCTTGAGATATCGGGCGGTACCTCGGGTGGCGATCAGCTCGAAGCCGAGCATCATGAACGCCTGCGCCACGGCGAGCCCGACCGGCTTGTCCCGGTCGGCGAACGAGAGGAACACCCGTCCCCGGTCGGCCAGGACTCGCCCTCCGCCCAAGAGAGCCTTGGCGTAGGCGACTCCGAAGTCTGCGCCGATCCCCATCACCTCACCGGTGGCCTTCATCTCCGGACCGAGAACCGAGTCCTCTTCCGGGAAGCGATCCCAAGGGATGACGGCGTTCTTCACAGCAACGAAGTCGCTATCCCCGATGGAGAAGCCCAGCAGACCCTCTTCCCGGAGAGTCTCGATGGTGGCGCCCATCATCACCCGTGCCGCGACGCTGGCGAGGGAGATCCCACGCGCCTTGGAGATGAAGGGAACTGTCCGACTGCCCCGAGGATTGGCCTCGAGAACGAATACATCGTCGCCCTTGACGGCGAATTGGATGTTGATGAGCCCGCGCACCGAAAGAGCATCGGCGAGCTCGCGAGTTGAAGAGACGATCTCCTTGATCACTTCCTCTGACATCGTGGGTGGAGGAGTGACACAACCCGAGTCCCCGGAGTGCACGCCAGCTTCTTCGACGTGTTCCATGATCCCCCCGACCACCAGCTCGTGGCCGTCATACACGGCGTCGACGTCGACCTCGACCGAAGACTCCAGGAACCGGTCGATGAGGATGGGACCGGCGGTGACTTCAGGATCGCCTTCGCCGTAGATCTCCCGGACGTATTCGGCGAGTTCCTCGAGGCTGTACACGACCCTCATCTTGCGCCCGCCGAGTACGAAAGAGGGGCGGACGACGACGGGCAGGCCGATCTGGTCCACGACCATCTCCGCCTCAGCGGCCGACGTGGCGGTGCCCGCCGCGGGTTGTCTGATGCCCAAGTTGCGGCATATCTCGCCGAACTGCTCGCGGTCCTCGGCAAGGGCTATGGATGCTGGGCTGGTACCGGCGATTCGAACCCCGGCCGCCTCCAGGCTCTCGGCGAGATTGAGAGGGGTCTGGCCTCCCAGTTGGACGATCACCGCCTCGGGTTTCTCCGCGTCTATCACCTCGAGCACGTCTTCTGTGGTCAGCGGCTCGAAGTACAGGCGGTCGGAGGTGTCGTAGTCGGTCGACACGGTCTCCGGGTTGCAGTTGACCATGACGGTCTCGTAGCCCGCCTCGCGCAGGGCGAACGCGGCGTGGACACAGCAGTAGTCGAACTCGATGCCCTGGCCGATGCGGTTGGGCCCCGAGCCCAGCACGACCACACGAGGTTTCGTCGCCGGCTTGACCTCGGAGGTGTCCTCAAAGGTGCCGTACATGTAGGGAGTGTGGGCTTCGAACTCGGCGGCGCAGGTGTCGACCGTCTTGTAGGTCCGGACGAGACCGACCTCGTGCCGGCGGCGGCGCACATGGGCCGGGTCGGTCCCCCACAGGTACCCGATCTGAACGTCGGAGAATCCGTAGCGCTTTGCCTCCTCCAACGTCTCCACCGAAACGGAGCTCTCGACTTCGTGCCTGACTTCGACGATCTCGGCCATCTGATCGACGAACCAGGGATCGACGTGGGAGAGCCCGGAGACCGCTTCGACCGTCCAGCCACGGCGGAGCGCCTCTCCGATGGCGAATATCCGCTCGGGGGTGGGGCGCGCAACCGCCTCTTCGAGCTCGTCCTGACTCAGCTCCTCGAAGGCCTCCTCGGCCGGGTCGGCGTTGAGCCCCATCCGCCCGTTCTCCATGCTCCGCAGGGCCTTCTGGAGCGCCTCGGGGAAGGTGCGCCCGATCGACATGGCCTCGCCGACGCTGCGCATCGACGTGCCGAGGGTCGTCGAAGCCGAGGGGAACTTGGAGAAGTCGAAACGGGGAACTTTCACAACGACATAGTCAAGGGCGGGCTCGAACGAAGCCGGCGTGGCGGCGGTGATGTCGTTGGCTATCTCATCGAGCGTGAACCCGACCGCGAGCAGAGCCGCGATCTTTGCTATGGGGAAGCCTGTGGCCTTGGACGCCAGCGCCGAGGAGCGGCTGACCCTCGGGTTCATCTCGATGACCAATCGGCGCCCCGTCTTGGGATCGACCGCGAATTGGACGTTGGAGCCCCCGGTCTCCACGCCAATGGCTTGGAGCACCTTGATCCCCTCGTTGCGCATCTCTTGGTACTCGCGGTCCGAAAGCGTCTGCACCGGAGCGACTGTTATGGAGTCGCCGGTGTGGACTCCCATCGGATCCAGGTTCTCGATCGAGCAAACTATGACTGCGTTACCGGCGCCGTCCCTCATGATCTCCAACTCGAACTCTTTCCAGCCGAGCACCGACTCCTCGACCAGGATCTCCCCTACAGGAGAGGTGGCGAGGCCGTTTCGTGCGACCTCGAGAAACTCCGCTTCGTCCTCGGCTATGCCGGTGCCGCCTCCTCCCAGGATGAACGAGGGCCGGACCATCACCGGGTACCCGATCTCGGCGGCAATCCTCACCGCCTCGGCCATGGAGCGCGCATAGCCCGCACGCGGCACCTCGAGGCCCACTTCCTCCATGGTCTCCTTGAACCGGCCTCGGTCCTCGGCGCGGTCGATGGCGTCCAGGCCCGCCCCAATCAGCTGCACCCCGTGCTTCTCGAGCACTCCGGTGCGGGCCAGGTCCGACGCCACATTCAGCGCCGTCTGCCCACCGATCGTGGGCAGAAGGGCGTCGGGCCGCTCACGGGCGATGATCTCCGTCACAACCTCCGGCGTGATCGGCTCGATGTAGGTGGCGTCGGCGAACTCCGGGTCGGTCATGATCGTGGCCGGGTTCGAATTGACCAGAATCACCCGGTAACCCTTGGAGCGCAGCACCTTGGCCGCCTGAGTCCCGGAGTAGTCGAACTCACAGGCCTGACCGATGACGATCGGGCCGGAGCCGATGAGGAGGATGGAGCGGATGTCGGTACGGGCCGGCATCAGGGGGCACCTTCGATGAGAGCCACGAAGTCGTCGAAGAGCCCGGCTGCGTCGTGCGGGCCGGGAGCCGCTTCAGGGTGATACTGAACCGAGTAGGCGGGAATCTCTCGGAGCGCCATTCCCTCGAGAGTCCCGTCGTTGAGGTTCTGGTGGGTGGGCCGGACCTCACCGAAGGGTGACATCACCAGCTCGGGAAGGAGCTCACGTCCGGCCAAGCCTTTGGCTTCGGGAGGTGACTCGTCGGCCAACGACCACAGGTCCACTGCGAATCCGTGGTTTTGAGAGGTGATCTCGACCCGACCGTCGCCGAGACGCCGGACCGGATGATTGGCCCCGTGATGGCCGAAGGGGAGCTTGTAGGTCCGTGCGCCGAGGGCGAGGCCGAGCACCTGGTGCCCGAGACAGATTCCAAAGAGAGGTGCCTTCCCGAGAATCCCGCGAACAGACGCCACAACGGACTTGAGTGGGTCGGGATCTCCCGGCCCGTTGGAGATGAAGACTCCCGCCGGACCCAGCTCCAGGATCTCCTCAGACGTCGTTCCGGCCGGCACGACCTCTGCGTCGTAGCTCCTCACTGTGATGTTCCGGATGATGTCACGCTTCATCCCGAGGTCGATTGCGACCACGACACCCTTGCTGTCGCCTTCGGCGTCGACCCGGTATCGGTCCTTGGTGGTGACTGTTGAGGCCAGGTCTTGGCCCTCCATCCCGGGGGCCGATGCAGCCGCCTGCTTGATCTCGGATTCGGTCGTGCCAACCCCCATCGCCACCGGCATGGCGCCTCGGTCGCGGATGTGCCGGGTCAGGCGTCGGGTGTCGATCTCGGAGAGCGCCACCACTCCGCGGCTTCTCAGATATTCGGCCAGGGAGCCCTCGGCGCGCCAGTTGGAGTGACGGCGTGACATCGACCTCATCACGAACCCGGACGCGGCGGGCGAGGCGGATTGGTCATCTGGCGTCGCCACCCCGTAGTTCCCGATGTGGGGATAGGTCATCACCACGACCTGACCTGCATAGGACGGGTCGGTGAGGATCTCCTGATAGCCGGTCATCGACGTGTTGAAGACCACCTCCCCGACCGTGACCCCGTTGGCTCCCACCGATCGCCCGTTGAACACCACGCCGTCCGCGGTAGCCAGGATCGCCTGCTCGCCTTTCATCGTCCCTCCTCGTGGGTAACCCGACCTTCGTGAACGGTTAGCCTCACCTTCCCCCGCATCTCCCGACCCATGTAGGGGCTGTTGGAGGACTTCGACATGAACCCCTCGGCGACCCATGCTTGGTTGGGGTCGAAGACGACGAGGTTGGCGGGCACGCCCGGCGCAATGGCCTGACCCTGGCGGCTCAGGCCGGCGACTCGGGCGGGAGCGACACTCATGGCCTCGAAGAGTCGTGTCAGGTCCCCCAGCACCTCCCATACCGCGGAAAGCGCGGTCTCCAACCCGATCACCCCGCGTGGTGCGTCTTCGAACGCAACATCCTTCTCCTCACGGGAATGTGGGGCGTGGTCGGTGGCAACAACGTCGATCGTGCCGTCGGCGAGCCCGGCGACTAGTGCCTCCCGGTCGACCTGCGAGCGGATCGGTGGATACATCTTGAAGTTGGTGTCGAGGGAAGAGAGCGCGCGCTCATCGAAGGTCAAGTGGTGGGGGGCAACCTCGGCGGTAACTGGCAAACCATCAAGCTTGGCGGCACGTATCAGATCCACGCTCGGGGCAGCCGAGAGGTGTTGGGCGTGGTAGGTGACACCAGTCTCCCTGACGAGGGCTAGATCCCGCTCCAAGATCGACGTCTCGGCGGCGACCGGCAGCGGGCCGATGCCGTGCATCGCGGCCACCATCCCCTCGTTGACATGGCCGCCAACCGTCATGGATGGGTCTTCGGCGTGCTGGGCCAGAACGGCACCTTCGAGTCCGCAGAGGATACGCATGGCCTCGGCCAGCCTGGTCGGGTCGGCGACCGTGTCGCCGTCGTCGGTGAACAGTCGGACACCCTCCGCGTAGAGGGCTTCGAGGTCCGACACCTCCATGCCCGAACGTCCCCGGGTTATTGCCGCTGCCACACCTACTTCGGCCAGGCCGACCTCTCTCCCCCGCGACAACACCGCCGAGGCGATCTTCGGACTGTCGATGGGCGGGTCGGTGTTCGGCATGGCGATGATCGCGGTGTACCCGCCCGCCGCCGCTGCCCTGCTCCCAGTTTCGATGTCTTCCTTCCAGGCTTGTCCGGGCTCTCTGAGATGTGCGTGGAGGTCGACCAGGCCAGGACCGACGACCGCACCCGACACGTCATAGGACACGGCTGACCGGTGCTCCAGGTCCGGTCCCACTGCGACGACGGTCCCGCCGTCGATGAGGACATCGCCGTGCACCAGCCCGGTCATGGTGAACACCTTTCCTCCGTTGAGAGCGATCATCCCGACGTCCCGGCAATCGCTTCCAGCACGGCCATGCGCGCCGGTACCCCGTTGGCCACCTGTTTGAGAGCCAGCGACCGTGGACCGTCAGCCACGTCATCGTCGATCTCGACTCCCCGATTCATCGGGCCCGGGTGCATGACCACAGCCCCCGGCTTCATCACTTGCGCCCGACGGTCGCTCAGTTGGAACCTCTCGACGTAGTCGTCCCCTGCACGCGCCCCACGCTCGGCCTGGACCCTGAGCAGATACACGACGTCCGTCTCTTCGAGGAGTGAGTCCAGATCGGAGCTGAGGGCGACCCCAGGAGCCGCCTCACCGGGCAGCATCTCCGCAGGTCCGACCAGGGTCACCGACATGCCCACTTTCGGGAGGCACTGGACAAGGCTGCCTGCCACCCGGCTATGGCGAATGTCGCCGACAATCGCCGCCTTCAGACCGTCCAACCGATCGAAGTGCCGGGTGAGCGTCACCAGGTCTGCCAGGGCCTGGGTGGGATGCTCGTTGGTTCCGTCACCGGCATTGATCACCGGCCTCCCCGTCCACTCGAGAACCCGGTGCGGCAGGTACTCCTCGGAATGCCTGATCACCAGGACATCCGCCATCGCCGCAACGGTCAGGACGGTGTCACGCAGAGTCTCACCTTTCGCCGTGGACGAAGTCGCCTCGTTGAAGGAGATCACCTGCGCGCCGAGGCGCTGAGCCGCCAGATCAAAGGAGAGCTGGGTCCTCGTCGACGGCTCGAAGAACATCAAGGCCGCCACGGATCCGGTCAGGTCGGAGCCGGGAGCGCTGCCGGCTTCGATGCTTGCTATGTGGCCGAGCGAGGAGTCGGTCAGCTCCTTGATCTCCGATCTGCCCAGGTCCCGCATCGACAGAAGACTCTTCACGCCGCCTCGATCCGCTCGATCCAGACGCCCTCGACGCCATCGACCTCGTCAAGACGGACCTGGACCACCTCATCGCGCGCGGTGGGTACGTTCTTTCCGACGTAGTCGGCTCGTATCGGCAACTCCCGGTGGCCCCGATCGACGAGCACCGCCAGCTCCATGGTCCGCGCCCGTCCGATGTCGGTGATTGCGTCCAGGGCGGCCCTGACGGTGCGACCGGTGTAGAGCACGTCGTCCACGATGACGACGTGCTTCGTCGTCAGGTCGGAGGGAAGGTCGGTCAGCTTCGGATCGCTTTGAGGTCGCAGATCGCGGTCGTCGCGGTAGTGGCCGACGTCGAGCTGTCCGAAGCCAACCTCGATGTCCTCGAACTTTCCGATCGTCTCGGCCAGCTCCCTGGCGAGATGGACGCCGCGGGTGTGTATTCCGACTATGACGAGCTCGTCGGCACCACGGTGGGTCTCGATGATCTCATGGGCTATGCGGCGGATGGAACGCCGGATGTCCTGGTCAGTCATCACCTGAGGCACGGTGGGGCCTCTGGTCTAGTGGGGGCGCAGAGCCCCATGGTTCTCCTTTCCGGCCTCACTGGACCGTCCTTAAAGGTGCGAGGCGACCATAGCCACCTCAAACCAATCCGCTAACTCATTGCCCTCTTATGTTCTTGGCCAGCGTTGCCAACACGCCGTTGACGAATGGAGCCGACTTCTCGGTCGAGTAGGTCTGAGCGAGCCGCACGGCCTCGGAAATGATCACGCTGGAAGGTGTGTCCGGTTCGCTGTGAAGCTCGTAGACCGCGATGCGCAGGATGTTGCGGTCGACCAGAGGCATTCGGGCGACGCTCCACCGCTCGGCCGCCCCTTCGATCTCGGAGTCGATCTGCTCCAGGCTCGACAACACCCCGTTCACTATTCGGCCCACTCGCCCCACGGCCGCGCCAGGTTCGATTGTCAGGCTCTCCTGGGCATAGAGGAGCTCCAGAGCCGCTTCTCGTGGCTCGAGTCCCTCGCTCATACCCTGGTCAGGTACTCCCCCGTGCGGGTGTCGACTTTGATCTTGTCGCCTTGCTCGACGAACAGCGGCACCTGGATCTCGATACCAGTCTCAACCTCGACTGTCTTCGATGCCCCGGTCCTCGTGTCCCCCTTCACTCCCGGCTCCGCGTAGGTAACGCTCAATTCAACCGAGGCCGGCATGTCCACTCCGATCGCCGTTCCCCTAAACATCGACAAACTCACGGTCATGCCCTCCACGAGGTAGTTGGCCGCATCGCCGACGTCTTCGGGGGCGATCACAATCTGGGAGTAGTCGCCAAGATTCATGAAGTGCGACCCGAGGTCGTCTGAATACAGGTATTGGTGGTCGCTGCGATCGATGATCGCCTGTTGGACGTTCTCGTCGGCGCGAAACGTGCGGTCGAGCACCTGGCCGGTGTCGAGCTTCTTCAGTCTCATCCGGACGAAGGCCTTGCCCTTCCCGGGCTTCACGTGCTGGTAGTCGACGATCGAGAAGAGACCATCCTCGAGTTCGAGTGCCATCCCGGGCCTGACGTCATTGGTGCTGATCATGGATTGGCCTCCTGCTGAGCGGACGGCACGCTACCTGCGTCACAGGCCTATCGCAGCCAGGCCCAAGTCGATGTCAGCCTCCGTCACCGGGACCAGCGCCGGCAGCGCCAGATCTTCGAGCAGTGCCATCCTCAACCCCGATCGGTCGCGCTTCTTGTCGTGTTCGAGGAGGTCACGGACTCGAGCGCGGTCGAGTCCCTCCACCGTGACTGGCAGGCCTATCCGCAGGAGAGCGTTTCTCACTCGGCCGCCGTGGGCGAACCCGACCTTTGCCTCCGAGACCGCCACTGCCGCCGACATCCCCAATGCCACTGCCTCGCCATGGGACAGGGCCGAGGCGAACTCGATGGCGTGGCCGAGGGTGTGCCCGAAGTTGAGGAAGGCTCGGCTTCCGCGCTCCCTCTCGTCCTCGTTGACGATCGTTGCTTTGACCGCTATCGCCCTGGATATCACTTCCTCGATCGGGGCCTCGAGACCTCTCCGCTCCAGCAGGGCGAACAGGGCCTCGTCACCAACTAGACCGGCCTTGATGGCCTCGGACAGACCCTCTCGGAGAAGCGTCGGCGAGAGTGACTCCATTACGTCCAAGTCGATCAGCACTCGTGCCGGATGCCAGAAGACGCCGATCAGGTTCTTCCCGGCGAGATTCACGCCGGTCTTGCCTCCTATCGAGGCGTCAATGGCTCCGAGGAGCGTTGTCGGCACATACACGGCCTCGACACCTCTCAGCCAGGTCCCAGCGATGAATCCCGCCAGGTCGGTTACCGCCCCACCTCCCACTCCGACCACTGTGTCTTCTCTGCTCAACCCGAATCTCGCCAGGTTCTCGTAGATAGCCGTGGCCACGGCCAGAGTCTTGGCCTCATCCCGATCCGGCACCTCGATCACTTCCGGGCTTATGCCGTCCTTCGCCAGAGCTCGAGCGATCTCCAGGGCGAGCTCTGCGGAAGCGGGCTGCGCCAGAATCGCAACGCGTGATCGCTCCGGCCTGCGCGGGAGGACGGTCCGTGGCAGACCCCTGTCGACCACGACCTCTGTGCGGCCCGCAATGATCAGCCCGGCCAAAGTGCCTCGATCTCGGCGGCGACATCCTCTATGTCTTTGCCGGTCGTGTCGATCCTGGCGTCTGACATCCCGAGGTAGGTCCCTGACCTCTCGGCGAGCAAGCCCTCCAAGGCTCCGGCAGGATCGGCTCCCGCTAGCAGGGGACGGGAGTCGTCCTCACCAAGACGGTCGAGAAGGTCTCGAATCCGAGCTTCCAACCAGACAATCGTCCCGGTCGAGGACATGAGCTGGCGACTTGCCTCGTCCATCACAGCCCCTCCTCCGGTGGAGATCACACCGCCTCTCTCCGAGGCGACCCGGACGGCAACCCGCTCCATGTCCCGGAAGACGGCCTCACCGGCCTCGCCCCACAGCTCCGCCACCGAACAGCCGAGTCGCTCGGCCACCAGTTGGTCCGTGTCCCAGAATCGCACTTCGAGCCTCTCGGCGGCGATTCGGCCAGCAGAGCTCTTCCCCGCTCCCATCATGCCGATGAGCCACAACGCGCTCACTGCCAACGCGCCGCCATCTCTTCGGTGTATCTAGCCACTGCCTGGGTGAATTCGTCAATGGTGTCACCTCCGAACTTCCTCTGGAACTCCGCAGCCAGAACCGTGGCCACCATCTGCTCCCCAACGACCGCCGCCGCAGGGACGGCACACACATCCGATCGTTCCCTGACCGCTTGTGCGGGCTCTCCCGTCGAGACGTCAACCGTGCGAAGGGGACTCATGAGGGTCGAGAGCGGTTTCATGGCTCCCCTCACCCGGATCGTCTGGCCGTTGCTGATTCCGCCTTCGACTCCTCCGGAACGATTGGAGGTCCGGGCCAACGCGTCAACGTCGCGAACGATCTCGTCGTGGGACTCGGAGCCCCGGCTGCCTGCCACCTCGAATCCGTCACCTATCTCCACCCCTTTGATCGCCGGGATGGACATGACCGCACCGGCGAGCAAGCCGTCGAGGCGGCGGTCGTAGTGGACGTGTGAGCCGATCCCGGCGGGGACCCCGAATGCCAGGACTTCGAATATCCCACCCAATGTGTCTTTCTCGGCACGGGCGCGATCGATTGCCTCGATCATCAGCTGGGAGGCTCCGGGATCCAGGCAGCGGACAGGGCTCGCCTCTATGCCATCGACGTCCTCCGGGCCCGGAGGGGGACCAGTCGACACTATGTCTCCAATTGCTGTCACGTGACTGGCAATGCTGACACCAGCATCTTTGAGAAGAGCCCGGGCCAGGACACCGGCGATGGTGCGGGCCGCTGTCTCCCGGGCAGAGGCTCGCTCCAAGATGTCCCTTGCGTCGTCGGTCTGGTACTTGATCATCCCGGCAAGATCGGCGTGGCCGGGTCGCGGTCGCGAGATCTGCTTGCCGACGGGCTCGCCCGAGATCGACATGATGTCGCCCCACCTCTCCCACTCGGAATTCCGGACCACGACCGCTACCGGGGAGCCCAGGGTCCGTCCGTGACGAATACCGCCGAGGACCTCGATCTCATCTGCCTCCAACCGCATGCGCGACCCTCGGCCGTGCCCGGCTCGGCGGCGGGCCAGTTCGCCGGCGAACATCTTCTCGTCGACTTCCAGGCCCTTGGGGAGCCCTTCCACGATGGTGACCAGTCCCGGGCCGTGCGACTCACCGGCTGTTAGAAATCTAAACATCGGCTCCGATGCTACGACGGGATCGGGAATGCACCCACCCCGGCGAGAGCGATGGCCGCCCAGGTGCCCAGCACCATGGCGGGTCCGTAGGGAACCTCGGAGTCCCGCCGCGCGGCGCCGGCCACCAGAAGAGTGAGCGAGACGACGCCCCCGATCACTGCGGTTCCCACCACGGCCCAGCCCAGGGTTCCCCAGGAGACAAAGGCTGTGAAGAGCCCGAGTTGGACGGCGAGTTTCACATCACCGCCACCGAATCCCCGGCCCCGGACCGCCAGATAGAGGCCAAGGGCTCCGCCGAAGTAGGCGAGGCCGCCCAGCAATGACCTGACGACGCCTTCGGTATTTCCCTGAAAGAGGCCGCCGGCCGCAAGAACAAGCGCCAGGACGACAGTGCCCGGGATGTTGAGCCGGTCCACAATGCGGAAGGCCTCGAGGTCGGTCACGACCAGCGCCGTTGACAGGAGCACAAACCCCAAGTACGCCACCAGGTCCAGATCGAGACCGACGGTATGCGCGAAGGCAATCGCCGCCAGGCCGGCAGAGGCGGCGACGACGAACTCGTAGCCAACACGTCGGCCGCAGTTGCGACATCGCAGACTCAGCCACCCCCTTCGATAACCACACCGGGGACAAGTGCCGGAGAGTGGTCGCAGAGGCTTGTGCTCGGTGAGAGCCTGGTGTGCGAGATCGTGGGCCGCAAGGCCTGCGAGAAAGCCGATCGCTCCGACTATGAAGACAGCCACCGGCCAGCCAACTTAGCGGCGCATCAACCCGGAGCCAGGCAGCGGGCAGCCTCCGGCTCTAGGCGTCTGCGGGAGTGTCCGGCTGGGGGGACATGCGCCTGCGACGCAGCAGCCCATAGCCGTTCTCGGACTCCTCCTGAGGAGAGGGCGACTCAAGCTCGGAGAAGACCTTCTCCAAGAACGCCTCGGTGTCGTCCTCGATCGCAGCGTCCGAGTTCGGAGGAACGGTCGGCATCTCCGCCGTATCCTCCAGATCTGCTTCGGTGATCCCAGCAGCGAAACGTCCGAAGACCGACTCGGTCGGTTCCTCGACCCGTTCGGCCGGGGCATCTTCGACCGCAGGCTCGGCCCACCAGGACTTGGCGTGATCGGCCGTTTCGGCAACCGGTTCCGCCAAGGGTTCAGAGACGGTCTCAGCCTGGGCCTGAAGCGTCTGTGGCTCCTCAGGCTCTGCCATGTCGGCGCTCCACTCGTCGGACTTCTGCTGCCAGGCCGCTTCGTCCCAGCCAATCCCGCTCTCGTCGGTGGACTCAGGCTGGGATAGGGGCTGTGGCGATGCATGGAGGTCCGGCGTGGAAACCAGCGAGTCCCCGAGGAGGTGGCCGGTAACGCGAGCGGTCCAAAACTCCGTGGTGCCCAGGCGTTCGGCGATCTCGGTCACGGAGGATCCGCGACCTATCTCACTGAGCACCTTCCAGGCATCAGCGGCGATCGTGACCTGGTCGCGGTCGCCAAGATCACGCTGGAAGGCAAACTTGACCGCGAGGTCCGGAACGGCGCGGCTGACGGTCTCCCACTCGGCCGCCCGATCGGCAGCATCGGAGAGAAGCGGTTCGAGATCGTATGGTGTCGGGCTGGCATATGGGGTCTCGCGGCCCTCGAAGACTTCGAACTCCAAGCCGTGGCGCGTGATCTGATAGAGGCTTTCCACGGTCATCTCGCGCAGCAGCTCGCTCAGGTCATCCCCGGCCTTGTCGGCGAGAGACTGCATGGCCTTGCTTCCGCCCTCGATGCTGCGGAGGTAGATCTCGTCGACCAGACCGGCTTGGATCAGGTGGCGACGAAGGCTCTCGTCATCGGTCGTCGTGGCGAGAGAAACTCCCCCGGTCTCCACGAACACCCGAGCACTGAAACCGGGGCCCTGGACCTCGACCGAACCACTCTGTGCAGAGCGGTTCAGGAGTCGCAGGACTTCGTCTATCGAAACAAAACCCAAGTTGCCGGAAAGGGACACTTCAGCTCCTTGCCTCTTAAAGCTTGGTATCCATTTCGGTGCCATCGGTCGTCGCCTTTAGACGTTTCTCGCTGCCTCGAGAAGTCGATTCGAGTCTACGCCAACACCTGTCCACCATTCGAAGCTGGCAGCACACGCGACGGACAGGAACTCGACCCCGTCCACAGCGGGGATCCCTCGGCTGGTCGCCTCCCCCATGGCAGGAGTCGCAGAGGTTCCGTAGGCCAGGTCGATCAAGCCACCGGAAGCTTCGACGACGCTGCCCGGAAGGGGTTCTCCGCTCATACCGAGAGGTGTCGTGTTGATGAGCAGGGCGCCTTCGACCATCTCCCCCCAGGCGAGGCGACGGACACCCTCGGTCCAGGTGTCGGAGTCACCTCGAGTCGATATCCAGGCGGTGCGATCCCCGATCGCCGCGATCGCGGCCCTGGCAGCCCCCCCGCCCCCGAGAATCACCACCCGGTCGTTGCCGTCCATCTCATCTCTCTCCAGCAAGAGGCCAACCGCGACGGTGTCGGTGGAGTGCCCGACCACCTTTCCGGCCTCCAACCCCATCGTGTTCACCGAACCGGCTCCGTCCGCCTCGGAAGTGAGCCGCTGACAAAACCGCACGGCTGCCTCCTTGAGAGGCATGGTGACGTTCAAGCCGGACCATCGACCTTGGTGAAGGCTTTTTGCTTCCTCCGCCAACCGCCGCTCATCGGCTTTGACGGCGACGTGGGTTCCTTTGAGGCCCGACTGGCTCATCGCCTCGAGGTACATGACACTCGAAAGGGAGTGCTCGACCGGGTCACCCAGGAGCGCAAGGGCGAGACGCCTAGGGAAGGACGCCGTCCTCACGCGCTTGGTTCACGTTGTTGATGTGCTCATCCAGGGTCTCGGCGAAGGCGTGCGAACCGTCAAGGTCGGCCAGCACGTAGTAGAAGTAAGGGGTGTCGGCCGGGGCAGCCGCCGCTTCAAGCGATGCTCGACCCGGAGAGGCTATGGGTGTGGGTGGCAGGCCCGGGTTGAGATAGGTGTTGTAAGGCGAGTTGTACTCGTTGTCGAATCTGGTCACGTCCCTCGTCCCCAGGGCATAAAGGACGGTCGCGTCTATGTCCAGCTTCATGCCTTCGGCAAGTCGGTTGTGAATGACACTGGAGACAACCGGCCTCTCGGCGTCCAACAGCACTTCGGACTCGATCAGCGAGGCCAGGATGATCCCTTCGTACTCGGTGTAGCCGAGGTTCTTCCAGGCGGACCAGTCGACGCTGTTGACCCGCTGCTCCATGGTCGAGGCCATCCTTTGCAGGATCGACGCCGGCGCGGCTGACCGCGTGAACTCGTAGGTGTCCGGGAACAGCAGTCCCTCCCAATCGCTGAGGGTGGCCTCGATGGGGAGATCGCGCAGCGATGTAGAGACTTCTCCCCCCAACAGCGCTGCTTCGAAGTCGGCGAAGTCGTGAGGGGTCTTCTCGGCAAGCGTCACCAAGATCTCCTCGACTCGCAGACCTTCGATGACCGTCACCCGATAGACGTCCGGCCCCGGGCCGGCGATGAGCATCGCTACGACATCGGCTGAATCCATTAGCGTCGTCATGTTGTAGGTGCCGGCCTGGAGGTCCTGGGCGGCGTCCACGTTGCGCACGGCGACTTCGAACTCGAGGGCGCTTCTCACAACCCCATTGGCAGCGAGGATGGCTCCGATGTCCTGACCGCTGGAGCCGATGGGAATCTCGATGGTCACCGGCTGATCCGGCTCCACCTGGAGCGGGACATCTGTGTCGGACCCGGGCCCTATCGCCTCACCGACGGTCCGTCCCAGGAATGACCCGCCGGCGACAACGGCGTATCCCGCGAGCGCAACTAGGGCGACGGCCCCTATCAGGCGGAGGGCGCGAACCCAGGGGGATCTGTCTGGCTCGGGTTCGTAGGTCATGACGTTTCAGGGGGTTCGACGTCGCGGGATTCGGTCGAGTTCCCACTTCGAATCGAGTCGAGGTAGCCCTGTAGAATCACTGCGGCCGCCACCTTGTCGACAGTCTCGCGCCGCTTGCGGCGCCTCATTCCTGAGCCGAGTAGCGCTTCTTCGGCGATCCGGGACGTGAAGCGCTCATCGACGTAGACGACATCGACCCCGACCGCCTCTCCCAGCCGTGTGCCCAACGCGCGGGCCCCGGCGGCCGACTCGCCCTCGTGACCCCGGAGACCGGTCGGCAGCCCCACTACTACCGCGTCGAGCTCATGCTCGTGGTGGATCTCGATGACACGCTCGACGATCCGGCCCGGAGAGACGACCTCCAGGGGACGAGCCGTCATCCCCAGACCGTCGGAGATGGCGAGGCCGACGCGCTTCTTCCCGTAGTCGACTCCCAGGTAGCGCTTCACAGGCTGGCCAGAGCCTGCTCAGCCTCGCTTCTGGCAAGCTGTATTGCCGAGTCGATCTTGTCCCCGTGCGGTCCACCAGCCTGGGCAAGCTCAGGGTCACGTGACCCTCCCCCACCGAGCTCTCGGGCCGCCGCCGCGATCAGCTCCGACGCCGAGAGGCCTCTGTCTACCAGGTCGGTCGTGACCAGACCCACGAGCGAGCCCTTGCCCCCGTCGGCGGAGCCCAGGATGACCAGGCTCGGTCCCTTGATGCGGTCTCGAACCGTCAGAGCCACCTGGCGCAGCTCGTTGCCGTCCCCAGATACCGCCGCCACCACCATGCTGACATCACCGATCTTCGAAGCACTGGAGGCAAGCTCCTCTGACACGGCTCCTCGTCGTTGGGTCGCGTAGGCCTCGAGCTCTTTCTCCAGTCCTCCGACCCTGTCGAGCAGACCCTCGACCCGTGCGGCGATCTCGTTGGCGGGAGCGCGCAGCAGCGAGGATGCGTCGTCAAGGGCGGCCCTCATCCCCACCACGGCGTCATAGGCGGCCATACCGGTGAGCGCATCCACCCTTCGCAGATTGGAGCCGATCGAGGACTCCGAGGTGATGAGAAGGGGCCCTACCTGGCCCGAGGAAGTTGTGTGGGTCCCCCCGCAGAGCTCGGTCGAATAGTCGCCGACCTGAACCACTCTCACCACTTCCCCGTACTTGTCTCCGAAGAAGGCGATCGCACCCATCTGCTCGGCTTGGTCCTTGGTGGTGACCGTCGTGTGGATCGACGAGTTGGCCACCAGCTTCTCGTTGACATGCTGCTCGACATCGGCCAGCTCTCCGGGAGCGACCTGGGTGAAGTGCGAGAAGTCGAACCTTATGCGACCCGGCTCCACCAACGAGCCCGCCTGACCGGCATGGTCTCCCAGGACGTCCCTGAGAGCCCAATGCAGCACGTGGGTCCCGGTGTGGCTCTTTCGGATTCCCTCTCTCCGCAGCGAGTCGATCGCGCTCCGCACGGGCTGGCCCATCGCCAGATGACCCTTGGTCACCTTCACCCTGTGGCCATGCAGGCCCTGGATCACGTGCTGGGTGTCCAGCACCTGGCCGACGCCGGTGTCAGTCTCGATGCGGCCCGTGTCACCGACCTGGCCGCCGGCCTCGGCGTAGAAGGGGCTCTTGTCCAGAAACACCTCTATCTCGGCACCCTTCTCCGCCTTCTCGACAACCTCGCCATCGCGGATCATCGACAACAGGGTCCCGTCCGAGATCTCGTAGTCGTAGCCGACGAACTCGGTAAGACCGTGGTCATCCAACGTGGAGCGATAAACCTCGGCCGCCTCCACCGCATCAGCGCCCTTCCAAGCGGCTCTTGCCCGTTCTCGCTGCCGGCTCATCTCCGACTCGAACGCTTCGAGATCGACTTCGACGCCCTTTTCGGCCGCGATCTCCTTGGTCAGGTCTATGGGGAAGCCGTATGTGTCGTGAAGCTTGAATGCCGTGGTGCCGGTGAGAGTCGTGGCGCCCTCGTCCAGTTCGGTGTTCAACAGCTGATGGCCCGACTCGAGGGTTCGGCGGAACTTCTCCTCTTCCCGGGTCACGACGTCGAGGATGAAGTCTTGTCTCTCCCCAAGATCTGGATAGGCCTCGCCCATGACATCGATTGTGGTGCCGACAAGCTGTGGAAAGACCAGGTCGGCGCCGCCGTGCTGCCAGGCATGACGCACAGCCCGCCTCAGGACACGGCGGAGGACATAACCGCGGCCATCGTTGGATGGGACCACACCGTCACCGATCAGGAAAGTGACTGTCCGTCCGTGGTCGGCGAGGATGCGGAGGGAGATGTCGGAGCGTTCGTTGGCCCCGTACTCGAGGCTCGTATAGCGCTCGGCGGTGCGAAGCACCTCTCTAGTGGTGTCTATGTCGAAGACGGAAGGGACGTTCTGCATGACCGCTGCAATCCGATCGAGACCCATCCCGGTGTCGATGTTCTTGGCGGGGAGATCCCCGACGACGTTGTAGGGCTCATCCTGGATGTTCTGCATGAACACCAGGTTCCAGATCTCGACGTACCGGTCCTCGTCGCCGCCGATCGGCCCGCCTTCACTGCCGAATTCCGGCCCTTTGTCATAGAAGATCTCTGAACTGGGCCCGCACGGGCCGGGGACTCCCATCTGCCAGAAGTTGTCCTTGCCCCCGCGCTGTACCCGCTCGGGCGAGGCGCCAACGTCATCTATCCAGATCTGGGCGGCCTCGTCGTCGGTCTCGTGGACGGTGAACCACAGGCGCTCGGTGTCGAGTCCGAGGACGTCGACGACGAACTCGTACCCCCACGGAATCGCCTTCTCCTTGAAGTAGTCGCCAAAGCTGAAGTTGCCCAGCATCTCGAAGAAGGAGAGGTGGCGCTGGGTGGTCCCGATTATGTCGAGGTCCGGTGTCCGGACGCACTTCTGCACCGAGACGGCCCTGGGCCATGGGGGTTTTTCCTCACCCAGGAAGTAGGGCTTGAAGGGAACCATCCCGGCGTTGGTGACCAGAAGGGTGGGATCGACGGGGATCAACGACGCAGAGGGGCGGTACTCGTGGTCCCTCTCGGAGAAGAAGTCGATGAATGCTTGGCGGATTTCGTTGCTATTCACGGGTTTCGCGAGGTTAACGAGAGCCCGGATCGTTCACGATCCAGCTTCAGCCTCGCCTTGTCTCTCCTTGGACTCATCTGTCAAGTCGAGGCCCAACTCGTCAAGCTGCGCCGGGGAGACCCAGGTGGGCGCGCCCGTCATCGGGTCCGCCCCGGTCTGGGTCTTGGGAAAGGCGATGACTTCCCGGATCGACGACTCATCTTGCAGGACCATCACCAGGCGGTCGATGCCAAACGCAAACCCTCCATGTGGCGGGGTTCCGTACTCCAGGGCCTCAAGGAACCAACCGAACTTGCGCTCGGCATCCTCCTCATCGATGCCAAGGATCTCGAAGACCTGCCTCTGCATTCCGGGGTCGTGGATCCTGATCGAGCCGCTGCCCAACTCGACTCCGTTGAGGACTGCGTCGTAGGCCTTGGAGCGTGCGCTCGAGGGGTCATCTCGCATCTCATCGATGGAGGAAGGAGCTGTGAACGGATGATGCGAGAACGTGATCGACCCGTCTTCCTCCTCCTCGAAGAGGGGGAAGTCGATAACCCAGAGAAAGGCGAGCTCGTCGTGGCCTTCGGGTCGTCCGATGTCCAGTCGCAGGCCTCCCAGAGCCTCAACTGTCGTCTTCCACCTGTCGGCAGCCAGCAGTAGAACGTCACCCGGAGTGGCACTCATTGCCCCGATCACCGCCGTCAACTCGGTGGAGTGGAGAAACTTGGCGACCGGCGATCGGAGCGAGCCGTCCTCTTCGACGACCATCCAAACCAGCCCCTTGGCGCCTAGGTCTTTGGCGCGCTCGGTGAACTTGTCGGCCCTGCTCCGGGACCAGTCGATCCCTCCCGCGTTGATGCCCCGCACCGTGCCGCCCGACTCGAGCGCTCCCCTGAAGACACCGAACTCGGTCTCGCCGAAGATGTCCGAGAGGTCGACGATCTCCATCTCGAATCGGATGTCGGGCTTGTCGGTTCCATACCGGTCCATCGCCTCCTGCCAGGTCAACCTCGGGAACGGAACCGGGATGTCGTCATCTCGGAGTTCTTTGACCACCGCGGCCAGCACCTCCTCGATGGTGGCGAGCACGTCGTCTCGCTCCCAGAAGGAACCCTCGAGATCCAGCTGGGTGAACTCCAATTGGCGGTCGGCGCGAAAGTCCTCATCCCTGTAGCAGCGGGCTATCTGGAAGTACCTCTCGACACCCGAGATCATCAGGATCTGCTTGAACAACTGGGGCGACTGCGGCAGTGCGTAGAACTCGCCCTGTCGGAGCCGCGACGGCACCAGCATGTCACGGGCACCTTCCGGGGTGGAGTTGATGAGAGTCGGCGTTTCGATCTCGAGGAAGCCACCCTCATCCAGGGTCCTCCGGATTGCGGCGGTGGCCTTGGAACGGGCGACGACATTCGCCGCCATACGCGGCCGGCGAAGGTCGAGATACCGATGCTTGAGACGGGTGAGCTCGTCGACGTCGATTCGATCATCGATCAAGAAGGGAAGGGTGCGGGCCGGTGCCAGCACCACCAGCTCTTCCACGCCCACCTCTACGAGCCCGGTCGCCAGATCCGGGTTCTCTGTACCCTCCGGCCGCGCCCGGACCGTGCCGGTCACTTTGACGCAGTACTCCATCTTCAAGTCGTTGACCTCGGGGTGCTCGTCCGGGTCGGCCACCACCTGGACCAGGCCCGAAGCGTCACGGATGTCGAAGAAGGCTATGCCGCCGTGATCACGGCGACGCTGAACCCATCCGGCAACCGTCACCCGGGAGTCGAGGTCATCGATCGACACCAGTCCCGCACCGTGGGTTCTCAAGCCTTTCTCCCCTCGATCCATCCTCTCACCTCATCGACGGCGAGTTGGGCCCTGTCCCCCTCGGTCTGGACATCGAGCGGACCATCGCCCTTCCAGACCAGCGTCACCGGCGCTCCTGAACGCTTCGCCGCCCGGAATTGTGCCTTCACGGATCTGCCCTCCGTGTCGAAGTCGACGGAGACACCGGTGGCCCTGATACGTGAGGCGAGTTCGAGAGCATCGCCCGGGCCGGTCTCGGAGACCAGATATGCGTCCGCAGAGGCCTCGGAGGACCCCGGGGATGAGAGGACGACCCGATCAATCCCAAGGGCGAACCCGACTCCGGGGACTCGACGGCCTCCGATCATCTCGGCGAGACCGTCGTACCTGCCACCCCCACCCACTGCATTCTGGGATGCGTCCAGGCCGAGGCTGACATACTCGAACGTCGTCCGGGTGTAGTAGTCGAGGCCTCGGACCAGGGTCGGATCCTCGGAGAAGGGAATGCCCAAGTCCTCGAGGAGACCCTTGGTACGGGTGAAATGGGTCGAGCAGGCATTGCAGAGGTCGTCCACTGCACGCGGGGCGTCCTCGAGCTTGGGACCGTCCACTTTGGAGTCCAAGACCCGCAGCGGGTTGACGTCTATCAGCCGGACCGAGTCTTCGGTCAGGTCGGCGGTCCGGGCGCGCAGGTAGTCCCGGACCTTGTCCACGTAGGCGGGGCGGCACTCCCGGTCGCCCAGGCTGTTGAGCAAGAGCTGGATCCCCGCGACGCCGGCTGCCTCGAGGTACCGGTATCCGAGTTCGACCACCTCCGCGTCGGCCTCGGGAGCCTCGACGTCGAGGTACTCCACTCCGGCCTGCCAGAACTGCCGTCGTCGTCCGGCCTGGGGACGTTCGTATCTGAAGAATGGGCCCGAGTAGGCGCCCTTCCACGCTCCCTGCTTGCCAGAGTTGAGGTATGCCCGCACTACGCCGGCGGTCCCCTCGGGCCGGAGCGTGAGGCTCCGACCGGATCGATCCTCGAAGGTGTACATCTCTTTGGTCACCACTTCGGTGGTGTCCCCAACGCCTCGCTCGAACAGATCCGTGGCCTCGAAGATGGGGGTCATGACCAGTGGATAGCCAAACCTCGCCGACCACTCGTCCCAGAGAGAGAGGGCGCGACGCCAATCCGCGGACTCGGGCGCGAGTAGATCGTCGGTCCCCTTCGGGGGTTGGAAGCTCATGGGCGCCGCAGGTTACCGGTGGGCCGGGTTCAACTCCGGATCCAGTCGTGGCGGAATGGGTTGGTCTGGCGCTCCAGGCCGATGCTTGTCTCCGGCCCATGCCCGGGGAGCACCCGCACATCGTCGGCCAGCGTCATCACTCGGTCGCGCATGGAAGCGATCAGGTCGCCCCACGAGCCGCCCGGAAGATCGGTTCTCCCCACACTTCCCGCAAAGAGTTGGTCCCCGGAGAGCAGGACGCCCTCGTCACGCAGGTAGATGCAGCAGTGACCTGGAGTGTGACCTGGGGTGTGAATGACTTCCAATTGGAACCCTGCCAGATCGAGTTTCTCTCCATGGTTCAGGCGGTCTAGCTTGTCCGGCGTTCCAAACAGGCCCGGAGGGGTCATTCCGAACATCATCTGAAGCTGGGTCTCGGGGTGAAGGGTGAGGAAGTCGTCGTCGGGATGGACGTAGGTCGCCGCACCGGTGAGCCCGGCGAGTTGGCCGGCGCCGCCGGTGNNGAAGGGTGAGGAAGTCGTCGTCGGCGTGAACATAGGTGGCCGCCCCGGTGACCGACGCCAGCTCTCCGGCCCCACCACTGTGATCAACGTGGCCATGTGTGAGCAGGATCGCCGAAACGGCGAGATCCTCGTCGGCGAGAAAACGACCTACCTCGTCGGGCTGTGGTGGTGCGTCGACCACTATCGCCTGGCGACTGTCCTCGTCGGCAAGCACCCAGGCGTTGGTCTGCGCCACCCAGGCCGGGATTTGACGGACCAGCACTCAGCCGGCCGCTGGGTCGTTGGCCAGCCTGAAGGCGCTGAAGACACCGTCGACGGTCCGCAGATCCCCGAGCAGACGCGGCAACTGGCTTCCGTCGGAGAGCTCGATCTCGTACTTGAGGACCGCGACCCGATCCTCGCCGACATTGGTTGACGACGCGGTGATGTTCCCACCGGTGTCGGTCACCACCGTCGTCACGTCCTTGAGCAGGCGGGTTCGGTCGAGGGCCTCGACCTGAATCCAGACGACGAAGGCGCCCGTGTAGTCACCAGGCCAGTTGACCTCGACCGACCGTTCCCTCCGGTCCGTCAACGAAGCCACGTTCGTGCAGTCGGAACGGTGCACCGAGACGCCACGGCCCACGGTGACATATCCCACAATGGAGTCGCCGGGGACCGGAGAACAGCAACGAGCCAGGTTGACGAGCATGTCCTCCTGGCCCTCCACCACTATGTGGGCGGCGTCGCCGGGCCGGCGGCGTCTGGGTCGGAACAGCTCATCGCCGGTGTCCGGGGCGAGGATTCGATCGAGTCGGACCGAAACCGAGTCGATGGACACCTTGCCTTCTCCAACGGCGACCACGAGGCCTTCGGCGTCCCTTTGGCCCAACTCCGTCGCTATCGACTCCAAGTGAGACTCGCGCACCGAAGCCTCCAACCCAGGGGCTTCCTTCTTGAACATGGCTTGCAGCATCTCGCGACCCTCGGTGATTGCCTGATCGCGCCTTTCCTTCTGGAACCACTGCTTGATCTTTGACTTCGCCTTGCCGGTGCGAACGAACTTGAGCCAGTCGCGGCTGGGCGCAGCGTCTGCTGACTTGGAGGTGAGCACCTCGACGATGTCCCCCGACTCGAGACGGGTCGACAATGGAACCAGTCGCCCGTTCACCCTGGCGCCTACACATCGGTGCCCGACTTCGGTGTGTACGCCGTAGGCGAAGTCGATCGGTGTCGACCCCGCCGCCAACTCCTTGACGTCACCCCGTGGCGTGAGGACGAAGACCTCGTCTTGGTAGAGATCCAGCTTCAGGTTGGCCAAGAACTCCTCGGGGTCCTCATCGAGAGCCTCTACATCCATCGCCGGCATGTGGGCGGCTTCACCTTCCTTGTACCTCCAGTGCGCCGCGATCCCGGCCTCGGCCCTCCGATGCATCTCCTCGGTTCGGATCTGAACTTCCAGGGGTTTTCCATCGGGTCCTATGACCGTGGTGTGGAGCGACTGATAGAGGTTGATCTTGGGCATTGCGATGTAGTCCTTGAACCGACCCGTCACCGGGACCCAATGGCTGTGGACCAGACCCAGGGCGGCGTAGCAGTCACGCGTGGTGGTGGTGATCACACGGACGCCTATCAGATCATGAATGTCCTCGAACGGGCGGTTCTGCTCGAGCATCTTCCGGTAGATGGAGTACTGGTGCTTCGGGCGACCGGTGACATCAGCCTCGATTCCGGCGTCTCCCAACATTCCGGCGATCTCCATCACCACCTTCTCGATGAACGCTCCCCGTTCGGGAGCGGCCTCGGCCAGCTTCGCCTCGATCTCGGCATTGGGGCCGGGGTAGAGGATGGCGAAGCACCGGTCCTCGAACTCGTGCTTGATCTCCTGCACCCCGAGACGATGCGCCAGCGGCGCGTAGACGTCCAGCGTCTCCCTTGCCACGCGGCGCTGCTTCTCCTCACGAAGGGCGTGAACGGTTCTCATGTTGTGGAGGCGGTCGAAGAGCTTGATGATCAGGACCCTGACGTCCTGGGCCATGGCGACGACCATCTTGCGTATGCTGGCCGCCTGGACCTGCTCCCGACTGGAGTCTCGGACTCGGTCCAACTTGGTGACGCCGTCGATGAGCCCAGCGATTTCGTCCCCGAACTGAGCGGCTAGTTCATCCAAGGTCAGCGGCGTGTCTTCAACCGTGTCGTGGAGGAGGGCAGCCGCCACCGTGTCGGCATCGAGTCCGTACTGGGCAAGCATGAGGGCTACGGCGGTCGGATGCGTGATGTATGGGTCGCCGGTCTTCCGCTTCTGACCGGCGTGCGCCTCTTCGGCGACTCGATACGCCCTCTCGAGCAGGTCGACCGGATCGTCGGGGTGCTGGGCCCCGAACGCGTCCAGCACGTCGGCAAGTGTCGCCGGCGCCGTCTTCTCAGTCGTATCGGACAAGGGCATTGATAGGTAGGCCGTCGAGCATCTCCGCGCCTTTGAGGAAGGCCAGCTCGATGAACACCGAGAAGCCCACGACGTCGGCTCCGAGGCTCCTCAACAGCCGGACGGAAGCGGCCGCCGTCCCGCCGGTGGCTATCACGTCATCGACGACGAGGACCTTCTCTCCTTCCCTCACCGCATCGGTGTGAACCTCCAGAGCGTCGGACCCGTATTCGAGTTCGTATTCCTCCCGCACCGTCGTAAAGGGCAGTTTTCCGGGCTTCCGAACCGGGATGAACCCGGCCCCGAGCTGGTCTGCCACCGGAGTGGCCAATGTGAAGCCACGAGCCTCGATGCCGGCGACTTTGGATACCCCGGCATCGCGGAACGGGTCGGTGAGGGCGTTGATCAGCTCGGCAAAAGCGTCGGAGTCGGCGAGAACTGGAGTTATGTCCTTGAAGACAACACCTGGCTCAGGGAAGTCGGGGATGTCACGGATGAGTGACGAGAGTCGTTCCATTGCGGCCTGATTCTACGGGTGCATCAGCGCCTGGCGGACTTTGACCTCTTGCGGATCCGCGCGGCTTGCTCCACCCACTCGTCCTCCTTCTCCTTCCACCCGGCGAGCAGCGGAGAGGCGACGAAGATCGACGAGTAGGTGCCGGCGGCGATCCCCACGAAGAGCGCCAGGGCGAAGTCACGAAGAGTTGGCGCCCCGAGGACGAGCGAGCCCACGAAGAGGATGCTGCCAACCGGGAGCAGCGACGTCAGCGACGTTGCCAGCGACCGCGCCAGCACGGAGTTCATCGCTTGGTTGACGATCTCCGAATAGGTCTTCTTCTCCTCGATCTCCACGAGTTCCTCGACCTTGTCGAACACGACGACCGTGTCATAGAGCGAGTAGCCCAAGATCACGAGCATGGCGACCACGGTGGCGGGCGTGACCGGGAACCCCGTCAGCGCGTAGACCCCCAGCGTGATGAGCAGATCGTGGCCCAGGGCTGCCATGCCGGCGAGGGCCATCTTGAACTCCAGCCTCCAGCTGATGAACAGCACAGCAGCTCCCAAGAACAGGCCAACGGCTATCGACGCCTGACGTGCCACCAAGGCGCCGAAGGAAGGGCCGACCGACTCGATGGAGACGTCGCCCACCTGGCTTCCCGTCACTTGTGCCAGAGCAGCCACCGCATCCTGTTGGCCGGCGGGAGGAAGGTCCCTCATAGTCACCCTGACCCCTGCACCATCATCGAGCAGCTGGATGGTGGAGTCGACGATCCCGATGCCTTCCAAACTGTCCCTGACATCTGGCACTTCCGCTCCGGCCGGGTTTGGTGCTTGAAGGGCCAGGCCACCGACGAACTCGATGCCAAGGTTCAACTGACGCAAGCCGAAGCTGCCCAAGGCCACTGCGAGGAGGACTGCCGAGATCGTGAACCAGCGCCTGCGATGCCCGACGAAGTCCACCTCGGTCTCGCCTCGGTTGAGTCGGGTCCAAGTGCTCATCGCGCAGCTCCCACGATGCTGAAACGGCCGCCCGCTCCCAACCGGGTGTCAGCCATGGACCGCACCGCGCGTCGCGTGTAGGAGCGGAGCACGACCAGGTCGAGGATCGTGGCCAGGCCCAGCGCAATTGCGAATCCGCGGACGGCCCCGACCGCCGTCCAGAAGAGGAGGGCCGCGGCGAGGAGGCTGACGAAGTCGGCGGTGAGGATCGTCCTGAAGGCGAGACGGAACCCTTCCTCGGTGGCCTCGTCGACGTCGTAGCCTTGCCTGATCTTCTCCTTGACACGTTCGAAGTAGACGATGTAGCTGTCCGCGGTGATGCCGACAGACACGATTATCCCCGTGACACCAGCCAGCGTGAGAGTCAGTCCGAACCACTCCCCGAACAACGAGAAGAGGACGATCAGAAGAGATCCGAAAACGGTCAGCCCGAGGATCGCCACGAGGCCCAGCGAGCGATAGAAGATGAGCAGCACGAAGGCGACAAGGATCAGCCCCAGGCCCCCGGCGGTGATCCCGGCCTCGAGAGAGTCCCCTCCCAACGTCCCGGAAACCTTCTGCACCGCCGAGATCTCGAAGTCGACCGGCAGCGCTCCGTACCTGAGCACCAAGGCGAGGTCGTTGGCTCGTTCCTGGGCTTCTTCACCGGTACCCGTTGTGATCTGGGCCCTGCCGCCTGAAATGCCGGTGACCGGGGATACTCCGGGGGCGACCGGGCTCGAGGACTGGATCACGCCATCGAGGACTATCGCAATCTGACGTCTCGGGTCGCCCACAGGGAACGAAGCTGCCTCCGCGGTCATGCGGGCGAATTCGTCGGCGGATTGCGAGGTGAGGTCGAGGCTCACCGAGAACACGGCCTGGGTCGGGTCGAAGCCCGGTATGGCGTCGGCGACATCCTCTCCAATCAGGCGAGCGGGTCCCAGCTGCATCACAGCCGCAGAGCCGTCCGACTCATCGAGGAGATAGGCCTCCTGGGTGATGTCGTCCTCGATGGTCAGTCCCGTCTGGCTGTCGATACCCGGGGAGTCGGTGCCGGCGAGTGGGCCGATCGTCCCCGGGAAGCTGGCCAGCACCGGTCGGAAGGAGAGCTGACCGGTCTGACCCACCGCATCGATCGCTCTCTGCTCGTCCTCGACGCCGGGGAGTTGGACGACGACGGTGTCTTCTCCGGAAATCGCGATCTCCGGCTCCTGAACCTCCCCGAAGCTCTCTATTCGCTGTGTCATCACCCTCGTTGCGACCTCGATCAGTTCCCGATCGGTGCCCTCCGGGGCAGTCAGAACCACCGCAGTGCCACCTTGCAGGTCCAGACCCAGCCGAGGAGTGAGCCCGTAGTAGAGCGCAACGCCGAGCCCTCCCCAGGCGAGGAGGAGAACAACGAAGAGCCCGAAGAGACGTCGGGAAGGAGTCAGGTGTCGTCCCCCACGCGGGCCCCGATGGCTCTGCGTGACACCCGGATGCGCCCATCTTCGACCGCGATCACAACACTGTCTTCGTCGGTGGACACCACCCGGCCGTGGATCCCTCCGACGGTGCGCACCTCGTCGCCTGTCTCGATCGAAGCGGCCAGTTCCTGCTGTTGCATAGCCCTCTTCCTCTGCGGACGGATCAACAACAGGTAGAAACCGCCGATGAGAACGACGAAGAAGAGCAGTGACGACAAGCTTGTGTCCAAAAGACTCCTCCAGGGCCGGATGGAAGCCAGAGACTAGGCGCCCAACCCTGTCTACGGCGAACGTTGCGATCGAGCCTTGGCGATCATCGAGTCCAGCTCTCCGGCCTCTATGGCGCTCCGAGCCTCTGCCACCAGTTCGATCGTGTAGTGCAGGTTGTGAATCGATATCAGCCGATGAGCGCTCAACTCACCCATCCGGATCAGATGGCGCAGATAGGCGCGCGAGTGGAACTCGCAGGTGTGACAACCGCACTCGGGGTCGATGGGGCTCTCGTCCGCGGTGTTATCGGTCGTGTTGAGGTTGAAGTCCCCCTTCGAGCTCAGTGCCCGGCCGTGACGGGCCAGCCGCGTCGGAATCACACAGTCGAACATGTCGGCTCCCAACTCGATGGCGGTGAGCAGGCCATCGGCGTCGCCCAGACCCATCACATAGCGGGGCTTGTCTGGGGGCAACTCCGGAATGGCGGCCTCGAGGGCAGCCCTCATGTCAGCTGCGGACTCGCCCACCGAGAGGCCTCCGATGCCAAAGCCGGAAAAACCGAGGTCAGCGGTGGCCCTGGCGCTCTCTGCTCTCAGATCTGGCTCGACGCCGCCTTGAACGATTCCGAACAGGCCCTGATCCATTCGCTTGTGGGCATCAAGGCAGCGCTCGGCCCAACGCAGCGTTCGGCGCATCTCGGCCTCGACGTGTTCTCTCTCTGCGGGGAGACCGACACAGACATCCAGCACCATGGCGATGTCGGGCCCGAGCTGTTCCTGGACCTCGACGGCACGCTCAGGAGTCAGGTGGATCTCGGACCCGTCGTAGGTCGAGCTGAATGTCGCTCCCTCCTCGGAGATCTCCGAATCCAACGAGAACACCTGGAACCCGCCGGAGTCGGTGAGGATGGGACGATCCCAGCCCATGAATCCATGCAGGCCGCCCAGCTCGGCGATCAGCTCAGACCCGGGACGGAGCATCAGGTGGTACGCATTCGAAAGAACCATCTCGGCGCCCACGGCCTCCAGATCGTCGACGTCTATCGCCTTGACCGCGGCGCGGGTCCCCACCGGGATGAAGACCGGCGTGCGCACTTCTCCGTGCAGGGTCGAGAGAATGCCTGACCGGGCGGCACCGTCGAAGGCGACCGGCTTCCAGGTGACGGCGCTCATACGACGCCAAGGCTAGGGCGGTTCAGGTCTCGGAACGATCGGCGTACATGGCGTCTCCGAAAGAGAGAAACCGGTATCCCCTGCCAAGTGCTGTCTCATAGGCGAGTCGCCAGGACTCACCCATGAATGCGGCGAGGAGAACCAAGAGCGTGGATCCCGGCATGTGGAAGTTGGTTATCAGCCCGTCGACCACGCCGAAGGTGTGTCCCGGGACGATGAACAGATCGGTTCTCTTCTCGCCGGGCACAACCCCGCCGGCCGAATCTCGAAAGGACTCCAGGGTCCGAACCACGGTGGTGCCGACAGCCACTACACGCCCGCCACGAGACTTCGCCACCTCGACCTTGGAAGCTGTTGCCTCCGAAACGGCACACCACTCGGCATGCATGTGGTGATCCTCCACGCGTTCGGCAGAGATGGGCCGAAACGTGTCCAGAGAGACATGCAGGTCAACCGCCGCCACTTCTATGCCCCTGGAGCGGAGCCCGCTGGTGACGTCGTCGGTGAAGTGGAGGCCTGCGGTCGGCGCAGCGGCGGACCCTGGCTGGTTGGCAAACATGGTCTGATAGCGGGAGTCGTCAGCGAGCTCTCCTCGGAAATAGGGGGGCAGAGGGACGGACCCCGAGGCCGCGATCAAGGCCTCGACGTCGCCGTCAGCATGCAACTCGAGCTCTACGAGGCCTTCCCTCGGCTCTGACCGGATCACCGCCGACATTCCCTCGAAGTCCAACTCGACCCCGGGACGCAGACGACGGGACGGCCGAGCCAAGGCTTCCCAGGTCTCACCGGGCCCACGGTCGAGGAGCAGCAGTTCCACCCTCCCACCGGTATCTCTGCGTCGCCCCACGAGCCGGGCGGCTCGGACCCTGGTCTCGTTGACGACAACCAGGTCGCCAGTGTCGAGGAGATGGGGCACGTCGAGGAACCGGTGGTCGCTCATGTCCCGGGTGTCCAGGAGTCGTGAGTCGTGCCTCGGCTCTATGGCGGACTGAGCAATTGCGTTCTCGGGCAGATCGTATTGAAAGTCTGTCAGCCTCACAGCCGCCTAGATAAGCGTCCCCTGAGCATCTTCGGGAGCTTCGGCACCGAGGTGGTCGTAGGCGTTGGAGGTCGCCACTCTCCCACGAGGTGTCCGTTTGATGAGCCCGGACTGCAGCAGGAAGGGCTCGTAGGCGTCCTCGACCGTCTCGGGCTCCTCGCCGACTGCTACGGAAAGGGTCGACAGCCCGACCGGCCCTCCGCCGAACTTGTGGATGATCGCCTCCAAGATGGAGCGGTCCACCTTGTCGAGGCCGAGTCGATCGACCTCGAACACCTCCAGCGCCTCGGTTGCCACCGCGAGGTCCACCTCTCCATCGGCGCGGGCGACGGCGTAGTCCCGAACCCGGGCCAGGAGCCGATTGGCGATCCTTGGAGTCTGCCGGCTTCGAGTGGAGATGAAGCTTGCCGCGTCGTGGTCGATGCGAACGTCGATGATCCCGGCGGATCTCAAGATGATCCTGGCGAGGTCTTCGGGTTCGTAGTAGTCGAGCTTCTCTTCGATCCCGAAGCGGTCGCGCAGAGGTGCGGTGACCTTGCCCTTTCGGGTGGTCGCCCCGACCAAAGTGAAGCGAGGCAGGTCGATTCGGATCGACTGGGCGGTAGGGCCTTTGCCCAGGACGACGTCGAGTTGGAAGTCCTCCATGGCTGGATAGAGCACTTCCTCCACCGCCCTGGGGAGACGGTGGATCTCATCGATGAAGAAGACGTCCTGGTGCTGGAGATTGGAAAGGATGGCTGCCAGGTCCCCAGGACGTTCCAGGGCCGGGCCGGATGTCACTCGGAACGAGACCCCCTTCTCGGCAGCGATGATCCCGGCCAGGGTGGTCTTGCCCAAGCCCGGAGGTCCCGAGAAGAGCACATGGTCCAGGGCACGGCTCTCCTTGACCGAGGCCTCGAGGGAGATGTTGAGGCGCTCCTTGACTTGGGGCTGACCGACGAACTCGTCGAGGGCCTTGGGTCGAAGCGTCACTTCCTCAGTGTCGGCGACGTTGGGGCTGAGCAGGCTGTCCTCACGCATGACGCTGGTTCCCCAGGCTCTGCAGGGCGGCCTTTATCTGCAGGTCGAGGGGGTCTTCAGGATCGAGATCGCCGATCACGGAGTTGATCTCGATGGCCGTGTACCCGAGCCCTTCCAAGGCAGACCTGACGCCGACCAGGTCGCTGCTGCCGACGACTTCCGCCTCCCGGCCGGCAAGCTTGGGCGCGAGCTCGAGAACGATCTTCTGGGCACCGCGCTTTCCCACGCCGGGGGCGACGGTCAGGGCGTCCGGGTCCTCGCCCGTGATCGCCACGATGATGTCTGCCGAGCTGAGTGATGCGAGCAACGCCATTGCGAGTTTCGGGCCCACGCCGCTGGCGGTCAAGAGGACCCGGAAGAGTTCACGGTCGTTCTCCGCTGCGAAGCCGTAGAGGCTGATCTCGTCCTCGCGCACATGGGTGTGTGTGTGCACCACGATCTCCTCGGAGATGCCCGGCAGGGAGGCCGCATCACGAGGGGTCATCGACACCTCGTATCCGATGCCATTGACGTCGATCGCCACGGTTCCCTCTCTGCTGGAGACGAGAACGCCTCGGATCCTTCCGATCATCGGCTTGCCTCCAATGCGGCGGCTCTCAGGTGACAGAGGGCAATGGCCAGGGCGTCGGCGGCATCCGCCGGCCTGGGCGGTTCGTCGAGGCGCAGCAGACGGGTCAACATCATCTGCACCTGTTCCTTGTTGGCCGAACCGTCGCCGGTGACCGCTGCTTTCACCGCGGTCGGCACGTATTCGAAGACCGGTATGCCGGCTTGGGCAGCGGCGAGGAGGGCGACTCCGGACGCCCGACCCACCGAGATCGCAGTCTGGAGATTGCGGTTGGTGAAGACGGTCTCGACGGCGACGACGTCGGGGCCGGTCTCGGATATCAGATCGGCGAGTCCAGCGTGGATCTCGGCGAGCCTCGCAGCGGTCGGTTGGCCCTTGTCACTCCGGATGACCCCGGCGAGAACCGCCGCGGGCGTGAATGAGCCCTCCACCAGGCCGTAGCCCGTGGCAGAGAGCCCGGGATCAATACCCAAGACGAACATATGTTCTATGACGGTAGTCCCTGTCGACTCCATCGCATGGGCTTTCGGAGGAGGGCGCGGCGTACTCGCGGGTAGCGCGGGTTGGCCCCACGAGGGCTGTGGGTCGGCGATGGGGTCTCGGCCTGGGCTTGGGTCGAGGCTTGAGACCGACCCATAGCCGCCAGTCGACACTGCGGTTGTGACGCATTTCTGGAAGGGCGAATGCCCGTTTCAGGAGTGATCAGGCCTCGGCAAGCACCTTTTCCATGACTTCGTCGTCGATGTCGTAGTTGGCGTAGACGGCCTGGACGTCATCGAGATCGTCCAGCGAGTCGATGAGTCTCAAGACCTTCTTGGCCTCTCTCTCTTCCACCGGCACCGAGTTCGATGGCAGCTGGGTGACGTCTGCCGACTCGATCGCCAGCCCGGCGACCTGCAAAGCATCACGGACCGAGCGCATGTCGGACGCCTCGGTGATGACCTCATAGGTGCCGTCTCCACCACCTCGCACATCTTCGGCGCCGGCGTCGAGTGCAGCGAGCATGAGCTCATCCTCCTCACCTGTGGCGAGGATCAACCCCTTCTGGCTGAAGAGGTAGCCCACCGAACCAGGCTCCCCCAAGCTGCCGTTGTGCCTGGTGAACGCAGCTCGCACGTCCGAGGCGGCACGGTTTCGGTTGTCTGTCAGCACCTGGACGTAGAGGGCTACTCCACCCGGCCCGTAGCCCTCGTAGAACATCTCCTCGTAGACGGCGCCTTCGACTTCGCCCGTCCCACGCTTGATGGCACGCTCGATGTTGTCGTTGGGCATGGATGCTGACTTGGCCTTGTCGACTGCCGTGGCGAGCGTCGGATTGAAGTCAGGATTGCCGCCACCCTGACGGGCGGCTACTTCTATCGCCTTGGCCAGCTTGCCGAACAACTTGCCGCGCTTGGCGTCCTGGCGACCTTTGCGGTGCTTGATGTTCGCCCATTTGGAGTGGCCAGCCATCGCTACCTCAGATCAGGTCGAGCAGCATCTGGTGTATCCGCCCGTCGCCGGTCAGCTCGGGATGAAACGATGTGGCGAGGATTCGGTCCTGAGCGACCATCACCGGATGCTCCTCGATGGAGGCCAGGACGGCGACGTCTCCGCCGACTTTCTCGATCCAAGGCGCCCGGATGAAAACGGCACGGAAGGGCTCCTCGAGACCGGCAATGTCGATGTCGGCCTCGAACGACTCGTTTTGACGCCCGAACGCGTTGCGCTTTACCAGCACGTCGAGCGCCCCGACGAGTGGTTGATCGCCTTCGGTTACGGCACCACTCAGAAGGATGAGACCAGCGCAGGTGCCGTACACCGGAAGCCCGCCGTCAACCGCTTCTCGGAGTGGATCGAGGAGGCCGTACCGGACGGCCATCTTGCCAATCGTGGTTGATTCACCGCCGGGGATCACCAAAGCATCGACGCGGTCGATCTGCTCTGGCTTCTTGACCGCCACGGCCTCGGCTCCCAGCGAACCGAGAGTCTGCAGATGCTCGCGGACGTCGCCCTGGAGGGCCAGGACGCCGACCCTCTTCATCTCACCATCCTCGCCCGGCGAGACGCTCGGACTCCTCGAGGGTGCCGATCTCCAGGCCGGGCATGGCTCCCCCGAGCCCCCGGGACACCTTGGCAACGACTTCCGGCTCATTCCAGAAGGTGGTGGCCTCCACGATCGCGCGGGCATAACCCTTTGGGTCGGAGCTCTTGAAGATGCCGGACCCGACGAACACGCCGTCCACGCCGAGACCCATCATCAAGGCCGCATCTGCGGGCGTTGCGATCCCACCTGCCGCGAAGTTGACCACCGGGAGCTTCCCGGTCTCGGCCACCTCCTTGACCAGCTCATAGGGGGCAGCGAGGTCTCGAGCCGCCGACGTTAGCTGAGACTCGTCCATGGACCCGATGGCCTCGATCTCGTTGGTGACCGTCCGCATGTGACGAACGGCTTCGACCACGTTTCCGGTCCCGGCCTCCCCCTTGGTGCGGATCATTGCGGCGCCTTCGCCGATGCGGCGCAATGCCTCTCCGAGGTTCCGGGCACCGCACACGAACGGAGTCGTGAATGCCCACTTGTCGACGTGATGCTCCTCGTCCGCCGGAGTCAGGACCTCTGACTCGTCTATGTAGTCGACCCCGAGGGACTGGAGAACGGCGGCCTCGGCGAAGTGGCCTATGCGGCACTTGGCCATGACCGGAATCGTTACCGCTCCCTGGATCTCTTCGATCTTGCCGGGGTCGCTCATGCGGGCGACTCCGCCGTCCTTGCGGATGTCGGCCGGCACTCGTTCGAGGGCCATTACGGCCACTGCGCCGGCCTCTTCCGCGACACGAGCCTGATCCGCGTCGACGACGTCCATGATCACGCCGCCCTTGAGCATCTCCGCCAGGCCTCGTTTGACCCGTTCAGTGCCCGTCTCCACTGTCGAAAGCTCCTCTCAGAAGTTCGTGGTGGATTCTACCGGCACCACGCTTCTCCGCTATCGGGAGCCCGCTATCGCCTCTTCGTAGAGATTCCTGTAGCGAGCCGAGACGGTCGACCAGTCGAATTCGGCAGCCCGCCACCGCCCGGCGTTGGACAGGGTCTCTCTCTTCGTGTCGTGGCGAAGGAGGTCGATCACGACCTCGGCGAGGCTCGCCGAGTCCCCCGCCTTGAAATATGCGACTGCCTTGCCGCCGACATCGACGAACGCACCCAGGTCAGAGGCGACTACGGCGGCCCCGGCGGCCATACCCTCGACCAGAATGATCCCGAACGACTCGCTCCCGGTGTTCGGGGCGACGTAGACCGCTGCGGTCCCCAGAACCCGGGCTTTGGTTTCATCGTCCACGACTCCCATCCATCTGACGCCGGGCGTCCCGCGATCGGCGCCCATGACCACCAGCTGGGCTGCGGGGACCGATTCAACGATCCCGGGCCAGGCGGCCAGGAGGACGTCCAACCCTTTCCGAGGCTCGTCTCTCCCCAGGAAGACAACCCGCTTGTCCCTCTTGGCGTCACGCGAGAAGTCCATCGTGGCGACTCCGTTGGGGACGATCAGCGGATCCAAGCCTGGCGGAAGGCCCGCTGCCGCCGTCTTGGACACGGTCGTGACCTTCTTGACGTTCGGCCCAAGCAGACGTCTCGCCTGACCTCCTATGAGGTTGTAGAAGCGTCTTCCTACGCCGGTGGCTGCGGCGTGAAACGTGGCAACGACCGGAGGACCGGCCCGCAGCGCGGTGTAGCTCACCACGGGCATGAACGGCTCGTGAACGTGGAGGACGTCCAGATCCCGTGAGATCGTTCGTATCGTCTTCCCGATCCGGGGGTCCAATGAGATCGGAGCGACCGACCCGTTTCCCCTCACCCCCACAGAGCCCCCCAGATTCCAGCCGGGCGTGTCGTCGGGCAGACCAGGCCCAATGACAAGGGCGTCGTCGATCCCCCCACCCAGCGCCTCCGCCAGACCGAGGACCTGTGATTGAACCCCGCCCGGTTTGGACAAGTCGTAGGGGCAAACCAGTCCGACTCTCATGGCGCCTCCTGGTCGGACGGCCAGTTGGGAACGACGACGTGCCACTGATACGGGGCTTCTCGAATGATCGTCTCGAACTCATGGGCGAGAGCCTGCGTCATGAGCTTGACCTGCTCTCCTCGCTTCAAACCCTCGGGGACGGGGATCGGCTCGCGGACGACGACGCGGTAGCCGCCGTCCGAAAAGTATGTGCCCACCGGGAACAGGGGCGCATGGGTACGGACGGCGAGTGTCGCCGGCCCTGGGGGCAGAGTCGTCTTCTCGCCGAAGAACTCGACCTCGACCCCGCGGCCCTTCAAGTCTCGATCCGAGGGAAGTGCTACGGCCTTGTTCTCGGCGAGCGCCTGCTCCAACCTGCGCATGACCTCGACCCTGCCGGTGGCGAGCACGATCTCTATCCCACACTCGGCCCGCATGGCGGTGAACCACTCCGTTATGCGCCGGTTGGGGAGCTTCTCCGCGACCGCGACCACCGGAACCCCTTCCCTGCCGGCGACCGGTGCGGCCACCTCCCAGTTGCCCATGTGGGGCAGCGCATAGATCATCCCTTTGCCTCGATCGCGGGCGTCGATGATGCGCTCCAGGCCCTCGGTGACGGTTTCGTCGAGCATGCCCGGGATCCGTCGGGCTCGAATCCAGAGCGCTTCGGCGAAGTACCTCCCATAGGACTCCATCACCAGCTCGGAAGCATGCGGAACTGCGTGTCCTTTGGTGACCCGGACCATGTGGCGCCGGGCCATGGCTGCCCGCTTGCCGTCGAACCTGTGCCAGATTCGTCCACTCGACTCCCCCAAAGAGCGGATGAGGCGCTTGGGAAGCAAGCCGATCAGCCCGGCCCCCGCCCTCAGAGCTAGATATGCGGCAAGGCCCTTCACACGATCGATCTGTATGTGCGAGTGAAGCGGGTCAACGCGGTCAGCCAGACCAGAGCGACGAATAGCCATAGCATCGGCTCGACGTAGTCGGGGAAGAGGATGAGTCCTGTGCAGAACAAGATGAGCCGCTCCGCCCTCCCCATCAGCCCACCTTTGCCATCCTTGCCCTCGGCCTCTGCCTTGGCGCGGAAGTAGGGAACGAGCAGGGCACCACCAACCGCCATGACTATGAGGAGTAGCTCGGTTGCCAAGCCTGCCCGAGCGAAGGCGAGGCCGGCAAACGCGGTTACTTCACCAAGACGATCGAAGGCTGCGTCGAGATAGGCCCCTCTGGCCGACACCTTGTCTGTGGCCCGGGCAACCGCGCCGTCGAGGCCGTCCAGAAGGGACCCAACGGCGACTATTCCGGCACCTATGGCGAGTCGCCCGGTTGCGATCACGACGGCACCGGAAAGGACCACGCCCAGCCCGAGGACCGTCATCGCAGTTGGAGTCACTCCGATAGCCGCCAGGCCTCTGCCCATCACATCGAGGTAACGAGTCAGGTGCGGGCGGACCCGAATGTCGATCACCTCCGGGAAAGTAGCACCGGCCGATTCTGAAGGAAACGTCCAGGGTTAGGATCGAGGGTCTTTCACTAGGAGGTCAAGTGGTTCCGGAGAAGGTTCGAAACATCGCCTTGGTTGGGCATGGCGGGAGTGGCAAGACGACTCTCGCCGAGGCAATGCTCTACGTCGGCGGCGCCACCAACCGGATGGGGAGCGTGGAGCAGGGCACCACGGTGTTCGACCACGAGCCCGAAGAGGTCGATAGGGAGATCTCACTGAGCCTCGCCGTTGGAACGGTCGATTGGAACGGAACCCGCATAAACATCATCGACACGCCGGGAGCGAGTGACTTCGTAGGCGATGCCAAGGCCGCATTGAGGGCCGCCGACCTAGCCCTGTTCTGCGTCTCCGCGATCGACGGCGTGGAGGTGCAAACTGAACAGCTCTGGAGGGCAGCCGAGGAGGAGGGGATTCCCCGAGCTGTGGTCGTCACGAAACTCGACCGTGAACGGGCCTCATTCGAGCGAACAGTCGACGACCTCCGGTCCGCTTTCGGCAAGGCGATTGCTCCCATTCAGGTCCCGATCGGCAGGGAGAACGAGTTCGTCGGAGTCGTGCGTGTCGCCACCGAACGCGCATACCAATACGCCGCTGAATCCAAGACCGGCAAGCAAGTCGACCTGCCCGAGAATGTGAAGGACAGAGTCCACGAAGCACACACCGCGTTGATAGAAACGGTTGTCGAGACTGACGACGAGATGATGGAGGCCTACTTCGAGGGCAAGGAGCCGAGCCGCGACCAAGTGGTGTCGACCATCCACTCCGGGATCCTGACAGGCGAGATAGACCCGGTCCTGATCACCTCCGCCGAGAAGATGATCGGCGTCGACATCCTCCTCGAGTTCATCGACGACTACGGGCCGAATCCGCTGGAGAGGTCCATCCCGCCACTTTCGGAGGGTGACTCGCTCGAGCCCTCCGCCGACGGCCCACTATTGGCCTATGTGTTCAAGACCATTTCCGACCCCTTCGTCGGCCGCATCTCGCTGTTTCGCATCTACTCCGGAACGGCGAAAGCCGATCAGGACCTGGAGATCGCTCGAGGCGGCAAGCTTCGGCTCCACAATCTCTTCAAACTTCAGGGCAAGGAGCATCATGATGTCTCTGATCTCCCTGTCGGTGGGATCGGCGCGATCGCCAAGGTCGAGGACCTTCACCCGGGTGACACCATTCGTTCCGTCGGCCTCAACGCGGTGATCGAGCCGATCGACTATCCGCGTCCAGTAGCCGAATTGGCTATTGCCCCACACTCCCACCACGACGAGGAGAAGCTGTCCACCGCGCTGCATCGCATCGAGGAGAGCGATCCGACGGTCAAGGTCGAGCGCAGGCCCGAAACAGGAGAGACGATCCTCGCCGGCCTGGGGGACGCTCATCTCGACGTGACCCTGGCCCGGATTCAGAGGATGTTCGGGGTAGAGATCGACTCGTCCCTTCCCAGCGTTCCGTACCGCGAGACGATCACTGCCACGGCCGAAGCCGAGGGCAAGCACAAGAAGCAGTCCGGCGGACGGGGCCAATTCGGAGTGGCGATGGTGCGATTCTCCCCGAGGCCCCGGGGCTCGGGCTACGAATACATCGACTCGATCAAGGGAGGAGCGATCCCGAGAGGTCTCATACCGGCGGTGGACAAGGGCATCCAGGAGGCGCTCGGCAGGGGGCCATTGGCCGGCTACCCGGTGATCGACGTGTCGGCAGAGGTCTACGACGGCAAATACCACTCGGTCGACTCCGATGAGATGTCGTTCCGTATGGCCGGCATCCAGGCGTTTCGCGCTGCGTCCGACAAGCTCCGCCCGGTTCTCCTCGAGCCGATCATGAAGGTCGAGGTGACGGTCCCCGAAGACCACTTGGGCGACGTGATGGGTGACATCAACTCGAGACGGGGAAGGGTCTTGGGCATGGTGGGCGAAGGCAACCTCCGCTCGGTGGCCGCCGAGGTGCCAATGGCGGAGATGCAGCAGTACCCGGCAGAGCTGCGCTCGTTGACGTCGGGGCGGGGCACATTCGACGTCGAGTTCGATCACTACGCGGAAGTTCCTCACAATGAGGCACAGGCCGTAATCGCAGCGGCCAAGGCAGCAGAGGACTGAGAGGCCCATATGCCCGACGGCGTGTTCAAGTACGGAGATCAGGAACTGACCTTCCCGGTATACGTTGGGACAGAGGGCGATGCCGGCGTGGACATCGGGGCGCTCCGTTCAAAGCTGGGATTGGTCACAGTCGATCGCGGCTTTGGGAACACGGCCGAGGGCGTCTCCAACATCACGTACATCAACGGCGAGAAAGGGATTCTCCGATACCGGGGGTATCCGATTGAGCAACTCGCCGAAGATGCATCCTTCATGGAGGTTGCGTACCTACTTCAGTACGGGGAGCTGCCAACCGCAGCAGAACTTGCCGACTACGAAGTATCGATCACGAACCACACGCTGTTGCGCGAGGATGTGAAGCATCTCTTCGAGGCGTTCCCGCACACGGCCCACCCGATGCAGATTCTCGCCTCCGCCGTCTCGGCGCTGGCCACCTACTACCCGGACGCCCTCGACCCCCTCGACGAGCAGTCGGTGGACATAGGCGCGCGCCGCCTGATCGCGAAGACACCGACCATGATCGCCTGGTCATACAAGTACCGGGTCCATCAGCCCTACGTCTATCCGGACAACGAGCTCGACTACGCATCGAACTTCCTGAAGATGATGTTCTCCGTCCCGGCGGAGGAGTACAAGCCCGACCCGGTCGTGGCCAAGGCGTTGAACATGCTTCTCATCCTGCACGCCGATCACGGCCAGAACTGCTCATCCTCGGCCGTGAGGCTCGTAGGGTCCGGCCAGGCCAACATCTTCTCGTCCGTGTCGGCGGGAATTCAAGCCCTCTCCGGGCCCCTTCATGGCGGAGCCAACCAGGCGGTGCTGGAAATGCTCGAGCAGCTGCATGCCAGTGGCGAGGACATTTCCCTTATCGTCAAGAAGGCAAAGGACAAGGACAACCCCTTCCGTCTCATGGGCTTCGGCCATCGCGTCTACAAGAACTTCGACCCGCGGGCACGGATCATCAAGAAGGCCGCCGAGGACGTACTGAACGAGCTGGGTGTCGACGATCCCCTCCTCGACCTCGCCATGCAGTTGGAAGAGATCGCCCTCTCCGACGACTACTTCGTGGACCGCAAGCTCTACCCCAACGTGGACTTCTACTCGGGGATCATCTATCGGGCGATGGGATTTCCCGTGGACATGTTCACCGTCCTCTTCGCCCTGGGAAGGCTGCCCGGCTGGATCGCCCAGTGGCGCGAGCTTTCCATCGACCCCAAGGCCCGGATCTTCCGGCCCCGCCAGCTCTACACCGGTCCGGCGGTGCGGGACTTCATCCCCCTCGAAGAGCGTTGACTTCCTAGGATCGCCGGGTGGAACTCCGGGCTCCCGACATCAGGTATGTGACCACTGCCGATGGTGTCCTTCGACGAGCCGATCCGGGTCTATGAGGTCAGTGCCCGCAGCTAGACAGCTGCGATCCTCTCGATGAAAGGCTCGCCGATGACCGAGCCGTCGACGCCGTCGACCAACACCAGCGCCCGTTGGTCGGGGGGTTCGTTGGCCGAATAGATGACGACCGCCCACCGGGGACGGGATCGCCAGCCGTGAAACCTCACTGCTGAAGACGAGTGGCCCACGGTAAAACCGATTTGAGCGGCGGCGATCGTCAGGGCCTTGCCCTCGTCGATGGCCAGCGGCCAGGAAGATAGGAACTGCCAGCCGGCCAATGCCCCGAAACCGACGGCTACGACCCAACCCCCGGGAACCGTCACCAGACCGACGAGCGCAAAGACCAGGAACACCCAGCCGGCGAGCCGGCGCCGCTCGGGAGATGGGAACTTGTACGTACCCACAACATTGGAGTCGAGCTCCTCTTCGATTGCGATCTCGTCGGCCAGCGCTCGTTCGATGTGGATGCCTTCGCGGTCGATCCGGCGCTCGTCGCTCATCCCGAGGGAGCCCTCGCCATGTCGGCCAGCTCGTTGGTCGCTTCGACCAGGGGAACGCCGCGGCGATCCTCGTCCTCGCCGTAAAGACGGAGCCCCACCGTGGAATTGTCAATGTCATCGTCCCCTACCACGATCACTGCGGGGTGCTTGTTCGTCAGCGCGTACCGGATCTTGTCGCCGACGGTGTCACCCGACTTGTCGACCTCGGCGCGCAGGCCCGCATCGGCCAGCGTCGATGCCACCTGATCCGCGTAGGCCTGGTGCCGGTCGGCCACCGGGATGATGTACACCTGGACCGGCGAGAGCCACATCGGGAACGCACCTGCGTAGTGCTCCACCAGAACCCCGGTGAACCTCTCCAACGATCCGGCTTTGGCACAGTGGATCATGTAGGGGCGCTCTGAGACATTGCCGGGAGCGGTGTATTCCAACTCGAAGCGATCCGGGAGGGTGAAGTCGAGTTGAATCGTCGAGAGTTGCCACCTGCGGCCGATCGCGTCCCTGACATGGACATCTATCTTCGGGCCGTAGAAAGCGCCCTCGCCTTCGGCGATCTGATAGGGAATCCCCGACTCATCGAGCGTCTCGGCCAAGAAACGCTGGCTGATCTCCCATCGCTCCGGCTCCCCCACCGACTTGTCAGGCTTTGTTGAGAGATCTGCTTCGAATTCATTGAATCCGAAATCCCTCAGCCAGGCCAAGACAAAGTCGAGGTGCAGCTCGAGCTCTTCCTTGAGTTGGTCCTCGGTGCAAAAGGTATGCGAGTCGTCCTGGGTGAAACCACGAGCCCGAAGCATCCCCTGGACCACGCCTGACTTCTCATATCGGTAGACGCCACCCAGCTCACCGAGTCGCATCGGCAGATCCCGGTACGAACGGCCCCGGCTCCGATATATCAGGACATGAAAAGGGCAGTTCATCGGCTTGGCCCGGTACTCGGGATCCTCGCCGTGCCGCATCCCTGCGTACATGTTCTCGGCGAAGTAGTCGAGATGACCCGAGGTCTGCCAGAGATCCGCCTTGGCGATGTGAGGTGAGAAGACGAAGTCGAAGCCGTAGCGCTGGTGCAGGTCTCGACTGTGGTCTTCCATGATCTTGCGAAGCATGCCCCCCCTGGGGTGCCAAACAACCAGCCCTGGGCCCATCTCTGACGGGAACGAGTAGAGGTCCAGTTCGGGACCCAGACGGCGATGATCGCGCTTCTCGGCCTCCTCGCGGCGAGCCAGATACGCATCGAGGTCCTTCTTGGAGGCCCAGGCCGTCCCGTAGATCCTCTGAAGCTGATCTCGGCTTTCGTCGCCGCGCCAATACGCACCGGCGGTTCGGATCAGCTTGAAAGCGGGTATGCGGCCGGTCGAGGGCATGTGGGGACCGCGGCAGAGATCGATGAAGTCGAGGTTCTTGTAGGCAGTGACCTCATCGGTGCCTGACATCTCGGATGGGTCAACGTTCTCGATTATCTCGACCTTGAACCTGTGGTCCTTGAAGACCTCTAGAGCCTCGGCCTGGCTCATGGAGACGCGCTCGAAAGGCTGGTCATCCTTGACGATCTCGGCCATTCGGGCCTCGATCGTCTCCATGTCGTCGGGGGTGAGCGGACTTGGTACCTCGAAGTCGTAGTAGAAGCCATCGTCGATCGGCGGCCCAATGGCGAACGTCGACCCCTCGAACAGGTCCAGGACTGCTTGCGCCATCACGTGAGCGGCGGAGTGGCGTAGGATGTGAAGGCCTTCTGGGCTGTCCAACGTGATGACTTCGAAGTCGCCGCCCCCGGTGATCGGGGTCGAGAGGTCGAGTTGAGTGCCCCCAACCTTGACTGCGACGGCGGCCCGCGCCAAGCCGGAACCGATCGACCTTGCCACGTCGTAGCCGGTCACGCCGTCGGGATGTGAGACGGTTCTCCCGTCTGGATATCGAAGATCTAAGGACACTTCAAATTCTCGCTAGCCTGGCACCCGCAGGGTAATTCGGTGGCCACTGGTAGTCGCCGGTATACAAAGGGGACTGACCGAATGAACGCAGGGTCGCTCGTCGAGAAGCTCCACCCGAACGCGCACATAAGAGAGCTGGCCGCCGGCACCAACAGGGTGTTCCGGGTTCTCGACGGAGGAAAGTCATCAATTGTCAAGTTCTACCCGGTCGCATCGCGGGAAAAGCGGGAGCGGCGAGCGCTGGAGGCCCTCGCCGGCATCGAGGGGATACCTGCGATCCAGAACCACGGGATGGAAGGCGAGACCGCCTGGCTGAAGATGACTGACGGGGGCGCGTGGAACTTGGCAAGTCTCCCCAAGAATCTCGATGTCGTCGAGTCCGCGGGCGAGACGCTCCGAAGGGTTCACAGGACCACCGCCGAGATCACCAACCTCGCAACGGGCATAGACGCGGACTATGTGCTGAGCCACTACCGATCGACGATCCAGCGTCTCGGGCGGTACCGGCGTCGCTTCGGCATGGATCAGGCTGTTCTCGACCGGGCTCTCGAAATCGAGCCCCCGCTCGCCACAGATCCTGTTCCCGCTCACACCAAGCCGACACCGTCCAAGTTCGTGGTGAACGAGTCGGGGAGCGTGATGCTCGTCGACTGGGAGTGGGCGACTCTCGGGCCTCCCGAGTGGGACTTGACGCTCGCCGTCTGGCAGTTCGCCACCACTCTCGGAGAGGATGCCGCTGCCGCATTCAGAGCCGGATACGCGGCCGAGCTCCCAGAGAGCCGATACCGCTCCTGGGTCGCCTATCACTCAGCGATCATGATGCTCGAGGCCGCTGAAGTGCGCGATGGGCGTCTGGGTGATCTGGCCTACCTGGTCAGGGATCTGACCGAAGCGGTTATGGGCAGCTGAAGCCAGCCCTCAAATCCGCAGAATCGGAGGGCACGCCTCTTAGCCTCTCCCCTCTAGCAAGGAGGACGGACCGTGCTCGAAGTTCTGGCGGCCGCGACCGCAACCACCGGCCTTTTCGCCCTGGCCAAAGGCTTCCGGGGCCATCAGACGTTCACCGCAGATCCCGCTCTGGCAACGAGCTCTCGAGACCAGCGCGGAGACGACCTCCCTTGCCCTTGGTGCTACGCACCCACTCAGGAGCAAGATGCACGTTGCAACGGATGCGGCCGCGCATTCGGCTGAGCCAACTCGAGCCCTAGCCCAAGCACCGCACCAATCAAGGTTCCACGAGCCCTTTGGCCGACATCTGGTCGCTTCCCCGAAACCCGCATTACTTCACAGACCCCTGGCTCTATTGTGAATGGGGTGAGCAAGGTAGGACTCGTTCTGGGCGGCGGCGGGATCACCGGCGCCGCCTACGAGATGGCGGCTCTCATGGCTATCGAGCTGGCTACCGGTTGGGATCCGAACGAGGCGGATGTCGTAGTGGGGACCTCCTCGGGTGCTTTCGTAGCCGCGTTGGTCAGGCATGACGCGCTCACCCTGGACTCGATGGTGCTGCCAACCGATGACCGCGACGACGTAGCGGACCGCATACGGTCACACGTCTACACCAGGGGCCCGCGTTCAGCGGTGACCAAGTGGGTCCGACATGGCCTTGTTCCCGGAGTCAGGCGACCCGGCCTGACAATGTTCCTGGGCTCGCCCGCCCCCTATCACGCAATTGGAATTGCCGAATGGGTGACCACCCACATAGGGCCAGAGGCTGCTGTCTCCTGGCCCGAGAGACCCACTGCCATCGTCGCACATGACATCGAAGCTCGCCGGAGATCGGCGTTTGGAACCCACGGCGCTCCTGAGATCGGAATCTCTGAGGCAGTTGCAGCCTCGTCGGCGATCCCGCTTGTCTTCCGCCCGTACGAGATAGACGGAAGTCTCTACGCCGACGGAGGAGTCTCCTCGGGCACCCACGCCGACCTCGTCCTGGGAGCAGACGATCAACTGGATCTGGTCCTTGTGCTCGCTCCGATGGTCGCCGAGACCCACCGCAAGAGAGCACGATTCCACGAGAAGATATTCGACCGGGTTGGAACCCGATCGCTGGAAGAGGAGTTGGACGTGATCCGCAATGTCTGGCCCGATACCGAGGTCCTCGTCCTCACTCCCTCGCCCTCGGTCCAAAACGCTTCCAGGCCGAATCCGATGGACGCCTCCAAGTCGGTGGCGACATTCATGAGGACCTTGATATCCATGAAGCGGACACTCGCCCGGACAGACATCTGGTCCACACTTCGGGACCATCTCCACGCTCCCGAGAAGATGCGCCGGCTGGAGGCAATCTGATAGTCAGTCTTGCGGCGCGATGCGGGCGATGGCCCACACCGCCAGGGCACCCGCCCCGGCTGCAACAAGCACTCCGAGCACTCCCCCGGCGGGAGGTTCTAGAAGAGGACTGAGCACTCCGTCCGGCCAGGGCCACAAGATCCTCAACGAGCCTGCCATCAATCCGACGAGGCCGGCCATCACGTAGTCGTGGTGAGTCTCGAGGGCCCAGTCGAGAACTTGGGAGAAGAGAGCCAGTCCGACGATGGCTCCCAGTGCGAACACGGCTAGGACGCCCAGGTCGAATGCCGTGACGGCGCCGAGCACCGGCGCATACATGCCGACCATCAACAAGATCAAAGAACCCGAGATACCGGGAAGGATCATTGCGCAGATGGCAAGTGCCCCGGCTCCCAGGAAAGCCATCTGCGATGGCGAGCCCTCGGCGGCTCGCTCGCCGAGTCCGAGGACGAAGAAGAGAACCGTCGCCACGGTGAGCGCGATGAGAACGTGAGACGCTCGTCGGGCGGCGATCCTCCTCCAGGCGACAGCGACCGATGCCACCACCAGCCCCAGGAACAGCCCCGCGAGGATCCGTGGACTTTCTTCCAGTTGGTGTTCGATCACACGTGCCAATGAGACGATTGCCAATCCGATGCCGGCGAGAAGTGGCAGGAGGAATGACCACTCCACAGCCGCCAGATGATCTTGCGACCGGCGAAACCTGGCCCTCAAGGCCTCACCCAGCGCCGACCCACCTTCCCTGATCGACTGCACCAGCCTCTCGTAGATACCGAGGACGAGTGCGACGGTCCCCCCGGAGACACCGGGAACAAGGTCGGCGACGCCCATCAGGAAGCCGGCGAGAGCGAGGCGGAGTGCGTGGATCAACTCAGGCGAGTATCGCGCCACCTTGCCAGCCGGCCAAGGATCAGCCGAGCGACCCTGGATTCACGTTGGCGCCGGAGACCAACGCCACTACCCGGCTACCTGGGGGTGGCTTGAATGCACCGGACATGAGCGCTGCCATGGGTGCCGCCGCAGCCGGTTCGACGGCAAGTCGGGCAGCAGCCCAAAGCCACCGTTGTGCCTCGATGATCTCGGGGTCCGACACCACCACCGAGTCATCGATCCACCTGCGAGCTGCCCAGGCATGTTCACCAATGACCTCGGTGGCCAGGGACGAGGACGCGATGCCACCGTTGACTACCTCAACTCGCGTACCGGCCTCGACCGCCGCGTTGAAGCTGCGGCAGAGAGCAGGCTCGACTGCGACCACCCCGGCGTCATCTCGAACCCAACTAGCCACCCCGGCTATCAATCCCCCACCGCCGACTGCTACGAGCACGACATCGGCATCTGGAACCTGGTCCAGGATCTCGAGGCCTGCCGTCCCTTGGCCTGCGACAACCTCTGGCTGGTCATAGGCGTGGGCCACGAAGACGTCGTTTTCGGTGACCCACTGCTCACAGGCTGCAAGGGCCTGGTCGTAGTAGCCCTCGATGACGCGCACGTCGGCGCCCTGTTCTCGAATGCGCTCGATCTTCTCGGCGGGTGAGTAGCCCGGGACGAAGATCGTTGCCGAATGGCCGAGCCGGCTGGCGCCGTAGGCTATTGCCAAGCCGAAGTTTCCACCTGACGCCGCGGCCACTCCCCTCTCAGGTATGGAGGCGGCCGTGAGCGTCGAGAACGCGCCCCGCACCTTGAAGGACCCAGTCGGCTGCAGATTGTCCAACTTGAGGGTGAGGCTGAACGTGTTGGAAATCGCCTTCCCGAGGTCGAGGGTGGGGGTGCGCCGGATGTACGGCGAGACTCGGCTGTGGGCCGATCGAATGTGCGAGCGTTTGACCTCGGGGTCGTCGGTCAAAAGAAGACCCAGTAGCCAACGCCGAGTGCGACGAGGATGACCACGCCCAGCAAGATCGTGACCGCGTTCTCGGAGAAGCGCGGTTGCCTGGCCCGTCGCAGGGTGCGACCGACCAATGAAGGGCGCTTCGAACTATCCCTCAGGTGGTTCAGGTCCGTGGGATCGCCAAATCGATTCTGGACTTCGTCTTGATCCACTATGCCGCAGGATAAGCCGCTTGCCGAAGATGCACAGACGGTCAAGTGCCGGGTGGTCCAGCATGAGAAGGAGGGAGCTGTCAGTGGGCGATGCTGGACTTGAACCAGCGACCTCTCGCGTGTGAGGCGAGCGCTCTAGCCGGGCTGAGCTAATCGCCCTTGTGGATGCGCAACGATACAGCTGCCGCCTCGCGTAGTCGACATCACGCCGACCGCTGCCACAATCGCGCCGACTTGAGACGTATCGAGTTCGAGCACATCGTCGACCGCGCAATCGAGGGGCTGCCCAGTTGGGTGATCGACCAGATCGAAAATCTCGTAGTGGTCGTGGAGGACAATCCGCCACCCGACCTGGGGCAAGTCCTCGGGGTCTTCGAGGGTGTCTCGCTTGCGGAACGAGAGGACTATTCGGGGGTGATGCCCGATCGCATCGTCATCTTCCGACAGCCTCACTTGGCCATGGGCCTCGATCAACGCGAACTCGAGTCAGAGATCCGCAGGACCGTGCTTCACGAGATTGCCCATCACCTCGGCATCGACGACGACCGGCTAGCCGAACTGGGCTGGGACTAGCGTCTTCGGGTCTCCGGGACACCGGCCTGCTTGAGGACCGCCGCCGCCACCCCAATCTCCCTCCAGGCGGGGTAACTGATTCCCTTGCGTGCGGAGTACGAAGCGGCGTGCTCGATGAAGCTCGCCTCCAAGACCTCCACGTTCTGCGAGTTCTCCAAACGAGCTAGCGCGTCCTCGATGTCAAGCCGAGTTTGAATCAATTCGACCGACTTGAGTGGATCTTCGGTCTCGGAGAACCTGAGGTTCACTTTGGCCAATCTCGCCTCGAGGCTCTCCCTTGTCACTGGCCTACCTGGACCCCTTGACCCGAGAGCTTTCAGATAGGCCTTGATCGCCCTGGCTTCTTTTCGACCTTGTGCAAGCGCATCCTTGTGCTCTTGTGACATCGGCATGCTTCTACCTCCTGGTTTCTCCCAAGGTTCGCACGGGCGAGGTTTCTGTGCCAGCGCAGCGCAGTTGACCCGATGTCGGCCAGACGAACGCAGGCTCTAGGAACGTTTGATCAACCCCGGCAAGCCGTAGGATCCCCTCGCGAGGATGTGGACGATGTCCGGGAAGTACTCTTCGAGAGAGTCTCGATATGTGACGTGGTTTCTCGTCGTATAGAGCGGGATAATCGGCACATCATTTGCGATCAGCGCCTGCATCTCCATGCCGAGAGATTGAGCCTCGAGGGGGTCGACCGCAGCCAAAAAACGGTCGCCATGAGCGTCATATTCGGCGCTGGAGTAACCCGAGGTATTGGCTCCACCATCTGACGAGTCGCCGGCCGAGTGGAACAGCGAAACCAGGTGAGTGGGGAAAGAATCCGCGAGGACCCAACCGAAGACATACATGTCCCAGTCGAGTGATTCGATCTCTTCAGCCAGGGAGTGGAAGTTTGTTGGCGACGCGATCAGGGGAATCCCGAGTTCCGAGACGTAGACCTGTATCCAGAACGAGTAGGTGGCGCGAACCGGGTCGTATCCCCCGGTGGGCACCGGCATCAGAATTGGCTCGATCGTCTGCCCGCCAGGGCCTCGGAGCCCCACACCGGGCTGGACGTCGCCAAAGCCTTGGTCTCCGTTCGGGTCGAAGACCGGGGGGCTCTCCCAGGTCCAACCGGCGTCCGTCAGTATCTGGATCGCCGAAGACAGCCTCTCGCCCTTGGATTGGCCCGCGCACGTCGAACCGACATCGGGATTGTGCCAGGGAGCGTTGGCAGGCAGCACCGCAGAGTCCGTCGTCTCCACCGAGTCGGCAAGATAGGTGCGGACAATGAAGTCCTTGGGGACCATGCAGTCAATCGCCCGGCGAAAAGCGACGTTGCCACCGGGAAAACGGCGCGTGTTGAAAGCGAGATACGCCAGGCTGGGAGCGTCGAAGTTCACATTGGTCAGGCCACCAGCCTCGGTGAACGCTCGACGGAGGCTCCCGAAGTCGGGCCACATGGCGAGTGGGTTCATCCAGATGTCGATGTCGCCTTCGATCAGGTCGGCAGCCGCGCTGTCACGATTGGCGACCAGATTGAAGGACATGTCGGATACGGCAACCTCGATGTACTCGGCGACAACCTCCCCGCCGACGTCGCCCCACTCCTCTTCACCAAGTTGGCCCCGGGTGAACCGCACCGCACCGTTTCCATACACCGTGTAGATGGCACCAGAATAGGCGTAGTTCGGGTTTGCCAGGTTGCGGACGAACTGACCTGGCAAGTGGACCGCTGTGACCATGGGGCCGAAGCTGGGGGCATCGAGGCCCGGCTCCGAGTAGAGGTCGTCCGGTGTGGTGGCGGTAGCAGCGATCTCGGCCCAGTAGTGCTCGGCGAAGATGGGGGCGAAAGCGACGCCGTGCTGCCATTGGGCGAGACCGGGCTGGCGGTCCCATGTGAACCGCACGGCATCGTTCGCGGTCGCCTCGACTGAGGAGAGGGCGGCACCGGGGCTCGAAGACCCGGGCCACAGGAGCTCGAACTGGCCAGACAAACCGAGCCGCCTCACGGTGTCGAAGGTGAAGACGACATCATGGGCATCCACGGACTCACCGTCGGACCAGACGAGACCTGCGCGCAGGGGAACGTCGATTACCCATCCACCTCCGACAAACTCCCCCATCGGCAGCTCATCTGGGACGGCCAGCGCCGGCACCTGGGTCTGGTGAGGTGACAGCTGGGTGTACAAGAACGCCGGCTGTTCACGAAGCACCAGCGCGTCGTAGAAGCTCGCCATGCCCCCATAGAGTCCCCACGCGTTCGTAGTCGTGAGACTGGTGATGAGATCCGTAGGAAGATCGATCCCTGCCAGGACCGTCTCTGTTGTGGTGGTGGTCGCTGGCGGCGGGGTTGTCGAACCAGGTGGGGCCTCTGCTGAGGTCGTCGGTGGCTCCTCTGCGGTCGTACAGGCAGCAAGTCCCAGGGCAGCGAGGAGAATCGCCGGAGAGAAGAGCCTCATCCACTTGGGAAGGAACATCCGCTTTCTTATTCCCTCAACCCCGAGGTTCTGGAACGGCTCCGACCTGTGCTTCGGCTGGCACCGGTGCCCCGAGCGCCAGCTCCCAGGTGCCAGCCCAGATCGTGGCGGTGGTCGCGTCGGAGGACATCTCTCAGCCCGCCAAGTCGGACCTGTGGCAGCGGCCCGGTCCGACCATCATGCGCTCTCTCGCTTGAGGATCGCCACGAAGGTCGGCCCGGCAGGCGTATTCCACACGTCGTCATAGGGCTTGGAGCCCTCACTTGTCAACGGGACCTGAGGCAACCCCCCGCCGAAGTGCTCAACAGCCGGAAAGCACGAGACCAATTCGAGTCCATCGGCGGCCATCGAGGCGAGTTCTTCCTGTAGTGCTCCGGGCACGTCGTCGTAGTTCGCGAGTGTGATTGCCCGAACCTCATAGCTCCACGGGGACATATGACCCTTCCAGATAGCCGTGGTTGAGGATCGTAGGCAATCGGAGCCCCCACCGCCGGAGATGAGGCCGCACAGCAAGTGCGATGCGAGCGCATAAGGCGGACGAGCCTGATCAAGGACGTCCTAGGGCCAGATGCCCCGCTGTTCTGTGGCACGCCGGCACCGTCGCAGCGCCACGACGTGAGCGGCTATTCGGAAGTCAGGCTTTGGTATGGCGAAGCCCGGTCTGGCAGCCGCCCACGCCTCTCGATATTCGTCGAAGTTCTCCGAGAGCTCCGACCGTGTCATTACGGTGGCGTCCGCGGCGGCCCGCATCCGTTCGCGTAGTCGCCTACTCACCTTCTCGGCCGACCAGGTCTCGTTGGCCAGGTTCTGCACCCACTCGAAGTAGGAAACGACCACGCCGCCCGCACTGGCGAGTATGTCCGGCACCACCGGTATCCCGCGATCGGACAGGATGTCGTCGGCCTCCAAAGTGGTGGGCCCATTCGCCGCTTCAACGACGACTTTGGCCCGGACCTGATCGGCATTCTCCTCGGTTATCTGCGTCTCGAGGGCTGCCGGTATCAACACGTCGCAAGGAATCCCGAGGACCTCGCGGGGTTTCAGCGGCTTGGCACCGGGAAGGTCCACGACTGACCCGGTCTGGTCCTTGTGCACCTCCACGAGGGAGAGGTCAAGCCCGTTGGGGTCGTAGACGCCCCCTTGGCTATCGCTCACCGCGACGACCCGTGCTCCTGCTCTCGCGAAGATCGCGGCCGCGTTCCGACCGGCGTTGCCAAAGCCCTGAACCGCTATCTCGGCTCCAGCCACGGCAGGAAGGTCATGAAAGACACCGTGGGACACCATGTGCTCGAACACGTCGAAGGCGCCCTGGGCCGTCGCCGTGGCTCTGCCGGCCGAACCGCCCAGGTCAACGGGTTTCCCAGTGACCGCCGGGAGGTTGTTCTCACCCGGATGCATCATCGTGTAGGTGTCATAGACCCAGGCCATCACCTGCTGGTCGGTGTAGAGGTCGGGCGCGGGGATGTCGGTGTGCGGTCCGATGTTCTCGCCCAAGGCAGCTATGAAACGGCGCGTTATCCGCTCCTTCTCCCCCGCCGACAGAGCCTTGGCATCACAGGCCACACCGCCTTTCGCCCCGCCGAACGGGACCCCGGTGAGCGCGCACTTCCAGGTCATCCAGGTCGCCAATGCCCGGACTTCACTCTCGTTCACCTTGGGGTGGAAGCGAATGCCGCCCTTGCCGGGGCCGCGCACACTGTTGTGGAGCACGCGCCATCCCTGGAACGTGTGGACGTATCCATCGTCAAGAACGACTGGCATTATCACCTTGATGATCCGCTCGGGTTCGATCAGTAGCTCCGCCATGCCCCTGAGACCCTCCAGGGGATGAACGTAGGCGATTGCTCTCTCGAACTGGCGACGTGCTGCTTCGAAGAGATCGTTTGGTTCAGAGGTCATGCTGTTTCGCTCCTGACTTCAGCCTTGGCATCGTCTTCGCCGGGGGGTCTTCGGACTAGGGACATTGGGTCCTTTCTCAGGTAACTAACTCCCCGTCACCCTATTCGTCGCACACGGGAGGATGAGTTGGCATGGCACTCCCGACATCTGGGAAGATAGGCCGAGTAACCGACCTTCGAAGAGGGCTTCCTTCTGCAACACGCCAAGACCAAGGGCGGTTGGGAGTCTGACACTTGGATCTGGGAAGACCAAGGCCTCGCCATCAACGTGCGCCACAAGGGAGGTAGTCCTGTCCAGTTGCGTCACTCCGGAGTCATCATCGTCCTGCGCCAGGTCCAAGCCGCCGCCGGCATCGAACACATACTCGGGCTCATAGGGGGACTGCACCTATGTCGACCCACCCGGGCCATCATCGTCAACCGCCGGATGTCCTTCGACGAGGATGGGTTGGCGACGAGGCCGGTTGGTTTCAGCGGAATCGGGCAGGAGAAAACCCGTTCAAACGGATTCGAGCACCCCGGCCGAGACGAGATCCCTCTTCCAGCGGTCGACCATCTCCCGCTCCTGGTAAGGGTTGTCGGCAAGCCACGATTCGACGTTCACGGAGGGAAAGCGCTCTTTGATCAGCTCGGCTGTGGCCCGGGCCCGGCGATCCAGGCCCATCTCGACCTGGGCAGCGGCCAGGACGAGAAGCGCCTCCAGGTTGTTGGGCTGGTGCTCGAGCACCATCTCGGCAACCGACGCCGCCTGCTCGACCCGGCCACCCATGTAGAGCGAGCAGGCCTGCACGGTTGGGTACCAGGGCTTGTTGACCCCGGTCAAGCGCATTGCGGTGTCGGTCAAGTCGATCGCCTCCTCCCAATCTCCCAGGTAGCGGCGGACGCTTCCCTGCAGGCCGTAGGTGACATCACAAGTCGGCCTGACGATCTCCACCTTCTCCATCGCGGCCAGCGCCTCGTCCCCCTTTCCTTGCGACATCAAGACGGCCGCCTCCACGGTGCGGGCCATGCCGGTCGGGTCCCCGAGCTCGAGCCCGACCCGAGCCTGTTCTCTGGCATCGGAGAACGCCTGCTCACGGTCGCGCGTCCACCCACTAGTGGCCCCCATCCAATTGGAAAACGCCAAGAGCACGTGCCCGTAGGGCTGATCCGGATGAGAGGCTGCCACCTGGCTGAACAACTCCAGGGCCCGGGCCCACGCCTGCTCAGTGCCCGCCGTGAGGTGGTACCAGCCGAGGTAGACCTTCTCGATTGCCTCCGGGTCCCCGAGATCGGCGTAGAGACCAGCCGGCTCTCCGACGATCAGCTCGACTTCGATGGCGGCGGCCACCTCGTCGGCCAGCTGATCGGAGAGAGCAAACAGCTGGTTGGCCGGGACCGTCCACTTGAAGGACTTGACCACGTTCATGCTCGTCACGTCGAAGACGGTGGCGTAGATGCGGACCTGATCTTCCGCCTGATGCACCCCCGACTCGATCATGTAGCGAGCAGGACCTCCGGCGCCCTCCCTGGCGGGCTCGGCCTTGGCGTCTACCACGGTGAGCTGGGGAACCCGGGTGAGCCTGTGGATGAGGTCGCTGCGGATCACGCCGGCGGTGGCCCGAACCGTCTCGTTCACCATCTCGCTGTGAATGGGGAGAACCGCCACGGTTGGTGCTTCGAGAGCCAGCGGGGTTCGCTCGGTCGTGGTGGCGTAGCCCTGGCTGGGGAGGTCGGCAAACTCGTAGACGTCGACTTCCTCTGGGATGTTCTTCAGGGCCTGATGGCCCAGAGACTTGAAGCGGAGGGCGGGCTCGTCCAGGGCCCGATAGACCCGGCCGGAGACACTGACACCACCCGGCCGGGCAATCGCCTGGATTCGGGCTGCGATGTTCAACGTGTCCCCGAAATACTCTTTGTCCGAACTGGTCACTTCGCCTTGGTCGATCCCCATCCGGAATCGGACCTGACCTTGGGGAGGGAAGTCCGCGTTCCGCGCTTCGATCGCGGCAGCGATGGTTATGGAGGCCCGCAGGGCGTCCTTGGCGTCTTCGAAGACGGCCATGAAGTTGTCTCCGACGAAGTTGACCAGGGTGCCGCCATTCTCGGCGACCTTCTCTTCGACCAGGTGGCGGTACTCGCCGATGGTGGCCTTGGTGGCCTCGAAGTCGTCGGCCAACAGCTTGCTGTACCCGACGACATCGGCGTTGAGCGCCGCCATCACGACTGTCTTGCTGCGAATAGGTGTCATCGTTGGTCTCGCCGACGTAACGAGCAATTTAGCGGCGGGGGCGGAGACTCGTTCCTGGATGGACTCCCGCTCCTCAGGGCTTGGGCACATGGCGGCCCGGAGCGGATTGGTCGCGGCGGAGCACCACCTCGGTCACGTGCCGGCGGGGATCGGCGGCGCACGCCCAGCACCCGTCGGCCAGCGAGCCATGCCTGAGCAGGTCCACGTCCCAAGTGAGCAGGATGGGCTGCTCGCGGGTCGAGATCCCAATAGATGCCGGTTGAGTGCTCGGGTCGAGCTACTGGTCGATCGGAGTCGGGCAACCGCTTTTCTATAAGGGGTCTTATGGCCCTAGAAGGCTTTTAGGTGGAGATTGACACTCGGTGTTGGGACACCCGTGGCGGATGTCCCAGAAGGAGGTGCCTGTGACTGCTCTCCGTGAGAGTCCACGAACCGAAGTCGCCTATGTGCCCACAAGACGGTCCTACATCGCCGAATGGACATTTGGGATCTTCGGAGTGTTGGCTGCAGGAGTCGGAGCGTGGATGTACTACGTTCCTGCCGATTGGTGGCTTGGCGGGCTTGTCGAGGGCTGGTACTTCGGCTTGTTCGTAGCCGCCGGGCTGCTGCTGACAGCAGCGTTCGGGATCTTCGCTCGCCGTGCATTCTTTGACGACGAAGCCTGGACGTTCCCGGTCATGGCTGGCACGCTGCTCGCCTTGGCCGCTCTTGGCGGCGCCATCACGTTCGCTGTCATTTGGATCGTCTAGACCCCGGGAAGCGGCCGGGACGCCTCATCAAGGCTCCCGGTCTCTTCCTGTGGCTGGGCCGAGACCCTTCCGGGTCCCACGAAGAACTCCGAACTCTGGGTCGGATCTCGGACTGATCAGATCGCCGGCGAACGAGCTGTGACCTGATCCCGGAGCGCCGAAGGCGCGGCTTTGGAGTCGTGGAGGGAAACCATGGCTAGGCTGCCGATGGAAGCGCCGTTTCCGCTCGTCGACCGAGAAGACCTTTCGCCTGTCTGCCCCGACTGTGGTGCCGAGACCAATGAGGTGTACCGCAAGGCAGAACGAGTGTCTGCTTCTGCCCTTACTGTCGCAAGGTGCTGGGTTTCTCCGTCGGACGCATGATCTGACCCACACCGGGCTCGCCGGCCTCAACACATGCGCCTTTGCCTGGGGTGCCTTGGATGCGGGTAGGGAGAAGTAGGCGGAAGAGCTTCCAGTCTTCAGAACCCGCTTTCGGCGTCGCAGCATCGGCAACCTGCGGGGTTGTCCCCTCCAACCCGATCCCCCGCTACGTTGTCTCGGTCCAGTGTCGCACCCGAGGCGCGCGGTTCTGGAATGGTCAGCTGCCAGAGGCTTCGTCTACGGCCTTGTCCGGGTTGTAGAAGTCGAGCCGGTCAACGGGCATCACAACTGATGACAGGATGTTGGACAGATGTCCGCTGAGTCGTTTGATGTAACGGTAGAAGAGGGCGCGTGGGGCGGCATGACTGGCTGGTAGGTCACTCATAACAAACTGCGCCACATGACTGTCGTAGTGCTCCTCGTCGGCCTTGATGGCCGGAATCAGTTCGTGGACTCGTTCCATGTCCTCGGCCGAGAAGATGGCCAGTGTGTCGGCTACAAGCTCGGCGACGTGGTCTCGGTGACGGAGGAGCTCTAGCGCATCTTCACCTTCGGTGAAGTCGGCTCCCATGCTTGCCAGCTCCCAGATGTCTTTGCACTTGTCGCCGATCCGTTCGATGTCCTTGGCCAGCGACATGTAGGTCAACATGAGGCCTTGATCGACCTCGGCTCCCCGCACCGTCCCATGTATCAGCAGCTCTCGACGGATCATCCTCTCCATCTTGTTGATGTCCTTGTCGAGAGCCATGAGGGCCTCGCCATCGGGTTTCGCTTCCCCCTCCCCGAACAGGGGGCGAGTGGCGAGCCGGTATGCGTCCCTGCAGCTGCTCAACATTTCTGTGAGCTGCTGTTCGACGTTCTCCAACTGGTCTGTGTCTCTGAATATCGAAAACATGGACATCTCCTATGCGATCCAAAGTATGACAACAGGTGTGACTACAAACAGGCCAATCACGTACGCAGCCACGAGTGACTTCTTCTGCACAGCGGCCTTGGCGGTGCGGTCGGCCAAAGCGAGCGGGATTCTCCTGAGACGGGGCCACGGATAGAGGATCAGTATCCCGAGAACGTTGAAGGAAACGTGCGCAAGGGCAATGACCAGGGCGTCGGGCGAGTCTGCCGCGATCGAAGCCAGCAACGCGGTAACCGTCGTGCCCAAGTTGGCGCCAAGTGTTACCGGAAACGCGTTTCCGAGACTCAACACCCCGGCGGCTACCAGCGGCACGAGAATCGACGTGGTGATGCTCGAGCTCTGCACGGCCACCGTCATCACCATCCCTACCAATATTGCCGCCGCACCTGCCCCGCGACCCAGAAGACCGTTTATTGCGTTCTCGATTCGCCCAGACATGACCGCCTTCATCTGACGGGTGATCATCCAAAGAGCGAGAAAGATCAGGCCTATCCCGAGTGTGAGAAGGATCGCTCCAACCGCAGACCCCCACTGCAACCCGTCCAGGACGTCGGCCAGCCATGAGACAGGAGCCTTGATCGCCTCCTTTATCGGACTCTTCCCTGACTCATAAGCGGGAAGCAACCCACCCACCCCACGGGCGGCACGCTCGGCGATCCACGTGATCGAGCCAAAGGCGACCTCCAGGGGAAGGAGCACGGCTACCGCCAGGAGGTTGAAGTAGTCGTGCATCGTCGCCGCCGCGAAAGCCCTGTGGAAATACGCCCCCTGGCGGACGTGTCCCAACGAAGCCAACGTATTCGTGACGGTCGTTCCGATGTTCGCACCCATCACCATCGGGACAGCCGACGCGACGGGCAACACCCCAGCACCGACCAGACCCACGATCGTGGCTGTTGTGACAGACGAGGACTGCACCAGAACAGTGGCCAAGACCCCAGCGGCAAGCCCGGCGATCGGGCTCGCTACCGAGGAGAAGACCTGGTCGACGAACTCGCTGCCGAAAGAACTGATCCCCTTCTCCAGCGACTTGACACCCACCAGGAAGACATAGAGGAAGAGCAGAGCGAGGAGCAGGCGGACAGCCGTCTCCACCGCTCCCATAAAGGGCCTATGAGCGCGCGCCGACCCCTGAGTCCCGATGTCTCCCATAGGCGGGCGAGAGCGTAGAACCCCGGAACACTCCACCACAAACCAGCTTCGCTACCCAGCCGGTATAAAAGGTTGCTTCGCGACCGGGCTGTTGCGCACCCACCCAACGGCGCGTGCATTGAGTGTCTGGAAGGGCGACCTTCATCGAGGGGAACCGCTCTCGTCGATCACCATTCGCGCACTCTGGTGGGAGTGATCCGGATTGCAGTTGGATACTTCTCGGCGAAGCCCTCGGGTCCGCCCCAGCCCCGATCCATTCGACGGCGGTACTTGGCGACGTACTCCCCCATCTCTGCGGCTGTAGGCGTTTCCGTGTCAATGGATGCCACACCTTCGATTGTCACCACGTCTCCACCTCTACCGTTTCCGTCGAGATTCAACGCAACGTTCGGATTGCCGGCGACGTTGGTCACCCGGGCAGAGGGGTCCAGGCTGTAGACGAGGAACGATGAGCCGTCCCACCAGTACCACACGACCGATGTCTGCGGCTTGCCGCTGGCGTTTACTGTCGTCATCCAGATCACGACTTCATCGTCAAGGCGGCGCTGGACCCTCTCCGAGAACATCTCACTCCTCTACGCTGTGGGATGGCGACACTAGAGGCAACGCCCGACGTCTCCACCAAGACTTAGCCAGACGCCTCAAACCGGACCCTATTTGTGGTGCCAGGAGTTCATCAGCCGCATGCGAACAAGAAGGGACCCGTAGAAGATCACCCCGCGCCTTCGATCAACTGTGCCGGTGGCTCCTCTTTCGCAGCGCGAAGAGCGGAAGCGATCCGTATCCCTTGGCAGTGGGCAGCGTCCCCACATACTGGGTTTGGAGTGATTCACCACCTGCGAGTTCTGCCAGCGCTGCGAAAGGATGCGATACGTAGATCTCTCCTTCGGGAGTTGTCGGCTCGATGCGAGCAGCTCGGGTGACATCGGCGCCGAAGAACAAGCGTGATCCTGATATCGGGTCGCGTCCTTCGAACACAGGCGCGGCGTGGGCTGCAACTCTCATGGCACCGAGGGTTCCCAACCCCATCTGCTTGAAGTCCATCCGGTTTACGGCCGCCTGGACTGCGAGAGCGCAGTCGGCTGCTGCCGTCACTTCCTCCAACACTAGATAGATGCCGTCGCCCCAGGTCTGGCCGGAGAGAAGGCTTGGTCGGAATGGTTCTATGGCGGAAGCCAAGCCGACCATGACTTCTTCCTGGAAGACGACGAGCTGCGCGTCTGAGAGGGTTGAGAACCCGGAGAAGTCACCAAAGACGACTCCTCTTATCTGTCGTCGCCGCTCTGAACTCCGACTGTCGGGTCCCACGGCGGAAGCCGGTGTCACCTCGATGATCTCGCTGGTACGTCGCCCAGACTGCCAGCGGGCGACGTCGAGGGCGGTGCCTGCTGCTCCAGCGGTCGGGACTCCATCCCAGACCGCAACCTGGTGGGCTTGTGTTTCGAGATCCCGCGCCTTGATCACAGCGTCACCCATCGCGACACGCGAACAGAAGTCGAACAACACAGGATCACCGAGGAACTCGCCCGAGAATGCGGTGGTAGCCGCCTTGGCAGCCGACAGGCAGTCCTCGAATCGAGGCACCCAGTCGCCGCCTGCGGGGGCAACCGACTCCCGTATGAACTCATCACGATCGAAAGGCAATACCACGCGCAATTCAGCTCCTCGATCGAGAAGAGCCTCAGCTGCGAGAATGTCAGCTCCGGCCGCCAACGACCCAAAGCCGAACCCGACGTTCAAACGGTCGAAGACATCCCGGAGATCGGCCGACACCCGCGCTTCGTCTTCAGCTGGGAACCGGCCTGACTCCCCAGGAGCGAGGATCCGATGGCCGCAATAGTGGACCACCGACGGGTTGGAGATCGGAGCGAGAATGATCGGGTCGACATCCAACAACGCACACACCATCTTCAACTGACGAAGCGTTCTGGCCCGTGAAGAGTGCTGGCCCTCGCTCAACAAACCAGCCCTCACCAACGCCTCCGAAGCCGTGCCAAGCTCCCCTAGGACGATCGCCGCCTCAGCCTCGGCAGCCTGCTCCCAATAGCGGTCATCTCCGGCCAGGTTGTCCGGCGGGGTCAATGCGTCCATCGCAGCTCTAGCCGCTGTCTCTGCCTTGATCCGGTCTCCAGCGACAAGCCACATCGTCGCCGCGTTGACCGCATGATACGAAGAGCCATAACGGGCGAAGGCAGACCCGAAGCCCTCAGCCGACTTGACCGCCCAACCGGGCTTCGCTCCCGTTCCCACCGTCAGCGCAAGATCCTTCTCAAGGCTCGGGCCCAACGCCGCAATGTCCTCAGCCAATCTCCCAGAGAGGCCCGCCGTGTCAACCAAGCCCAAACCCAGGCTCTCATAGCGAAGCTTGGCCTGCCCAGTCGCCCCCGACCGCTTCAACGCAAGGACAGCCAGATACCCAGCCTCAACATCATTCCCGTTCTGGCCCAAAGCCAGCATCGCCTCGTCATAGGCCCTCAGGTACTCGCCAGATCTCACCAACTCCCAAATCGCACGACGATCCATCCCGCACAAGTGAAGCACCTAGGCACACAGCACGGCAGGGAACTCAGCATCACCAACACAAGGCCAAGCTCCTCGACGAGCCCCGCCTCCAGGTTCGAGACCACCAGCAGAGGTGCCGCTGGTCTGCAAGACAGTGTCCAAGCCAAGGAAGCCCGAGCCGGACACAAGTGCCGTCGTGTGCGGAGGATTGGCTCAGACGCGAAAGAACCCCGAGGGAGCGTTGACCGAAGTCATCACCCTCTCGGGGTTTTCGACCCGCCTCGTGCTCCAGCCCTAGGGCTGGTCCACCAGTCGGGTACCGAAGTGACCTCTCGGTCGCTTCCGTCCCGATTCGAGGTTGCCCTCGAACCGGTTCTTGAAACCTATACCGACTTGCACCTCAACGTCAACTCGATCGGTGGATGGCTTTTCGCGACTTGTCCGGGTGCCCGCCAGTCCAATCGTGCCAATCCGCCCGAGGAAGCGGAGAGGGCCCACAACACGCACAGCTCGGTCAGGGCAGACAAGCGTGGCTTCGTCGCTCAGGCCCGGCATTTTCGCGCCGCAACCGGCGACATGTCCGGCTCCGCAGGAGCACATGACTTCCTTTGTGTGCGGGCCCTTGGGGGTCAATCGTCTCTTCGAACTCGGTTGCGTGTCCCTGCAAGGGCTGCGATGACGGCCAGGGGTACGAGGCCGAATATGGCTGCGGGAAGTGCTGTTGTCCACTGCTGAGTTTCGGGTTTGGTGATACCAGCCGGCAACGTCTCGGATGTCTGCTCTGGGCCTACAGCGTTTGTCTTTGCACCGGTATCGGAACTGGGGATGGTTGGTGGTGACTGGGGTTGGGTGGTGGTGCTGTATCCGAGGGTGGTTGTGGTCGAACTGGACTGGACCACCGGTGTTGTTGGGGCGGTAGTCGTGGCAACGCTCGTGGTTGTCGCCGTACCGCTGGTGCTGGTGGTCGTGGCGACGGTTGTCGTCGTGGCTGCCGGCTGGCCTGTTACTACGAGGGTTGTCTCGTGGCCTCTCCTCCTGTGGGGCTTGCAGAAGACCTGGAACGTTCCTGGCTGGGTGATGACGACGGTCACATACGTCGAGTTGGTGGCCAGAGGTCCCGATGAGACCCCCAGGGCAGGAATCTCAATAGTGTGGGCTGTTCCTCTGCCGCCATCTTCGATCAGGAAGCGGATCTGATCTCCGACCTCGGCGCTGATCGTCCCGTCTCCCACCGTGGCGTCCTCGAAGTAATAGCTGCCCGTGGCAACGTCCACGGTCGCTGCCCTTGCGACGAGACCGCCAACGACGACCGACAGAACCAGCACACACAAAGCCAGCACCAAGCGCATCAGCCGAACACCATCTCTGCTGCGATCAGGCCGGTGACCACCAGAAGCCAAAAGCCGATCGTGGGCAGTGCCAAGTCAATCCACTTGCCGGTAGTCCCTTCACGAATTCTCACTCGCCAGTAGGCATGGCCGGCGAACACCAGCGAGGCTGTGGCCGAAACTATGAAGTGCCAGATCAGTGGTTGATCCCACTCCCTCTCGACAAGGAAGCCGAACCCCTCCGCGTCCCAAATCCCGGTCAATACGGCCACCGGAAGAAACCCGACACCTATCAGCTCGAATGGCCTGACCAACCGATCAGCAGCCTCCGAGCCGGTCCAGTGGTGAAAGACCACTAGACCCCATGTCACAGAGAGCAGCGCAACGGGGAAGTGGACGAACGCCGGATGCACCGGCAGTTCCAATATCCGCTCAAACACGACCAGACCGTAGATACGACACCAGCCCCTTAATCGGCAATCAAACGCCGCGCCTGAAAGGCTTGAGACGCCAAGAAATGCTCGGTCGCCTCGTCCGAGTCAATTGGCTGCTCACACGCCTCCGATCTCAATCCGACACAGAGGGCGAGGATCAGAAGCCTTGCTCTCATATGCGTCTACACCGCTGACGGGGCCGGTCACCCCAGGCAGTCCTCCAAGGTGTCTCGACCCCGCCTGCCGGGTGAATGAGCGCCGTTGTGTGAACGCGGGCGGCCGACGGCGAGCTTGCGCTCCCGCCGGCCTTTGCCTCTGGCTGTCCGAGCTCTACTCGTCGAACTCGACGATCGTGTCGGTGACGATGGCCTCGTGCCCAGGTACCACCATGCCGACGCCGGTCTCTACCACCGTGTCTTCGACGTCGCCTTCGAATCCTGGTACCACCATCCCGCTGCCGTCTAGAACTTCGGTGCCCGGGCCGTCGATGTATGGGGTCTCCGGTTCGTCGTCGATGAACAGCACCTGGTCGTTCGATCCAGAGTCGGTGGCCCCCTGAGGCGCAAGTGGGCTGAGTTCTCCCAGTTCGGGCAGCTCGGCGGCCCCGTTTATGGCGCCTGTTCCGATACCGATGGCCACTGCCAGGCCCAGCCCGACAACGAATGTGAATTTGCGCTTCATCAGGTTCTCCTTGATTGCACGTCCTGTGGATTAGACGCGTTGAGAGAACCCGTCGGTTCCCGGGTAGGCAAGCACACAAGTGCAGTTGTGTCCGCCCGGTACCTGCCGAGCGCGCGTGAGTGCCGCCTAGGTGGTCTTCTCAGAGTCGGATGGTGCCATCAGTCGCAGAGTCTCCTCGCTGGCCCGGGCCTTTTCCAGCAACTCCCGGATGAGTCCCAAAGTCTCAACCTGATTGGACAACGTTGCCTCAGCGATCGACTCCCTGTGCTCCCGGTCCGTTTCGTTGAAGAGCCTCGTCCTCTCGGCCTCCCTTGCCTGAGCCAGCAGAATCAGGGGAGCGGCGTAGGCCGCTTGAAGGGAGAACACCAGATTCAGCAGGATGAACGGATAGGGGTCCCACCGGTACGCCAACGCGAGAGTGTTGGCCACTATCCAGGCTGCCACGAACAGGGTTTGCCCCAACAAGAACCCCGGCGTCCCGAAGCGATGAGCAAAAGCCTCCGCTCTCTGACCGAACCTCCCGGGACCGAACGCTCCCAACGCCGAGTCTGCCACCCGCTTCACCGGATTCCACAGCTGATCCACAACCAACCTCCTCGCGCTCGGCCGCGGTGTCGCCAGCAACATACAGGGGATACGTCCACGTCCGCAGACGACGTCAGTGGTGCCTGGGCACGCGTAGAAGCGGCACGCTTGGCAATATGGCGCCGACAGGACGGAAAGGTTGAGGGAAGACTATGAACGTCGACAGAGACATCGACGCGATTCGTGGGGTTCTCTATCGCATGACGGGAAGCTACGGCGCCAAAGACGTCGACGGGGTCATGGACACATGGGCCCCTGACTTCCCCATGGTCGTGGGTACGGGGAGCGACGAACTCCGGTTCAACGCGGACGACTTGCGGTTCCAAATCGAGCGAGACACCAGCGAGCCCGATGCCCTGTCGATCGGCATGGACAACCTGCGGGTCACGGTCTTCGGGGATGCGGCGTTCGCCTACGCCGACATCACGGTCCATGCGACATTCGGGGAACAGCACAGCAGGTACTCACTTCGGTCGACATTCGGCCTGGTACGCACCGACCAGGGATGGCGCATCGCCCAGGGCCATAGCTCCGTTCCCGACAAAAGCCTCCCGGAGGGACGGTCGTTCCCGGTGCAGCTGACCAAGACGCTTTCCGAGCTGCTGACGTCGATTGAGTCTGACACCGGGTCCGCAGCGCTGGAGACCATGGGTCTGGGCACCACGACGATCGTCTTCACAGACATCGTCGACTCCACCAGCCTGTCCCAATCGATGGGGGATAGAGAGTGGTCATCTCTGATAAGGCGCCACTTCGACACCGTTGGGGGGATCGTCGAGTCGATGGGAGGAACTGTGGTCAAGACCCTCGGCGACGGAGGAATGTTCGCCTTTCGTTCGGGGACGTCGGCTCTGCTTACTTCGATCAAGACGCAGCGGGCGATGACATCGCTGGAGGATCGGCCCCTCATGATTCGAGTCGGCGTCCATACCGGTGACGTCGTCCAGGAACGCGACGACTACATCGGGCTCACCGTGAGCAAGGCTGCGCGTGTCACTGCCGCGGCCCAGGGTGGCCAGGTCCTGGTGTCGTCGACGACAGCCGAAGTCGTGAACAGCTCTGAGGTCGAGTTCGGCGAGCCCCTGGCCGTGGAACTCAAAGGGCTAGAAGGGGTACACACCCTTCTGCCGCTCAACTGGGCGGCTGAGGCCTAGATCGACACGGACCACGCTCCATCGCGCGCCGACGACCGCGCCCGGCTCCAAGAGCGGAATTCACAAGTCACTAGGGGTAGCGATGCACATGCCAGTCGCAGGCGGTGCCGGTGGTTTCTGGAAGTCTCTTGGCCTTGCTTCGGGGGCGGAGGGGGTCTGCAACAGGTCTAGGTGAGATGTTGGGTCTCCCTGACGGGGAAGTCACCTTCCTGTTCAGTGACGTCGAGGGCAGCACCGCCCTGTGGGAGGAGGCGCCTGATGCGATGCGCGGACAGGACATGGATGCCTCGGTCAGGAAGGTGCTGGCGGCCGGTACAGCCCTCTAGCTCATCAGATTCATTAGGCCGGCGCCGGCGCGGGCATCGTCTCCAATATCAAGCCGGCCCAGGGCGCGGGTTCACTTGCGTATGGTCATCCGCGTCTTGGGGTGGCAACGAAGAGAAGGTAGAGACCAGAAAGGCGGTTCATGGCATTCAACCTCAACACGATCGGCGGGTTCCGGTTCGCTTCGCTTTCTTCGTTCCACAAGGCGAAGTTGCTGTTCCTTGCGGCCGGGTTTGTCTCGTTCCTGTTCTCGGTCTACCTGTGGTTCTTCGTAGACAAGGGAGCAGGGGTCTTCGTTGGCCTTTGGGTCCCTGCGATTCATTCCCTCGGGACTCTCGTCCTCACCGGAGAACGAAAGTGAGCGACGCCGTCATATTCGGGATCGGAGGAATTGTCTTCATATTGGTCACCTGGGCAGCGATCGCGTTTCTCATGACAAGTGTGATGGCGCTCGAGAAGGATGATCCCGGAGCGGAGAGTCCGGGCCGGTGAAGCCTCCGAGTGTTCGCTCGCCCGATAGAAGGTCCTTCCCCGACATGAAGGGCGAGAGCCTCTCGGGGATCGATGTGCTTCTGCCCGAGGACGTCGAAGGCGACATCAACCTGGTCTTTGTTGCCTTCCGCCGGTGGCATCAGCCAATCATCGACCGATGGCTTCGTCGGATCGGACCCAACGAAGCGGGCCACCCGGGTCGGGCCGTGTGGAACCTCGGCCACCTTTCATGACCGGCTCGCGTCGCATTCTCGTGGCAGGTGCCTCAGGCCTCATCGGAACTGCATTCGTGCATCATGTCGAGGCAGCCGGACACGAGGCCAAGAGACTCGTTAGGCGAGAGCCCCAATCCCTGGACGAGTATGAATGGGATCCGTACGCGGAGAAGATCGACGGCAGGGCCTTGAAGGGGGTCGACACAGTCGTGTGTTTCTCGGGCGCCAGTATCGGCGACGGCAGATGGACCGGCTCGAGAAAGCAGGTTCTCTACGGAAGCCGGGTGACCCCGACCAGCTTTCTCGCCAAAAGCATCGCCACCGCCGACGAACCCCCCGCTGTCTTTGTTTCCCAATCTGCAATAGGTATCTACGGAGACCGAGGCAACGAGATCTTGACGGAGAGTTCCGAAGAAGGCCCCCAAGACGACTTCCTGGTGTCTCTGACCAGGTCCTGGGAAGAGGCCACACTCCCGGCCGAAGTGGCAGGAGTACGCGTCGTCAAGCCCAGGACCGGCCTGGTCCTGGACCGAAAAGCACAACTAGTCGACCGCCTGCTGCCTCTCTTCCAGTCAGGCATAGGAGGGAAACTCGGAAACGGAGCCCAGTGGTGGAGCTGGATCAGCCTCCAGGACACTGTGCGCGCCATCGAGCACCTGGCCGTATCAAGCCTGAGCGGACCGGTGAACCTGGTGTCTCCCCGCCCAGTGCGACAGAGGGACTTCACTCGGGCCCTGGCAAAAGCGATCGGCCGCCCCGCTTTGTTTCGGGTACCCCCCTTCGGGCTGAGATTCGCACTGGGAGCCGAAAAGGCGAACGCCGTGGGGTTGTCGAGCACCAGGGTGCTGCCGGCTGCACTCGAAAGCTCCGACTTCACCTTCCTCGACACCGACCTGGAAGCCACATTGCGTGAAGTGATCACTTCGCGACCTTCCGAATAGCAGCAGCCATCTAGCCCACATCGCCGCCTGTCCGACTCACCAGCGCATTGGCGCCGTGGGGCTCTTCGTTTCTACCCAACCGCCTTCTTGTATTGGCGCACGGCAAGAGGAGCGAAAACCAAGAAGATTGCGGCGATCCAGGCGATGGTTTGCCATATGAGTGTTCCTTGATCCAGCCCAAGCGGAACGAGCGTCTCTTCGGGGATCATCAGTGATCTGACCGTGTTCGCAATGACCGTGATTGGCTGGTTGGCGGCGAATCCCTGGAGCCAGGAGGGCATCGATGCAACCGGAACGAAGACTGAGGACATGAAGACCAGCGGGAAGATCGGGAGGAACCCGGCGGACTGCGCCGCTTCGGGGGTCTTGGCGGCTAGCCCGATCGTGGCCATCACCCATGAGAATGCGTATCCGAATAGAAGGGCAAGGCTGACGCCGAGGATCATCTTGGACACACCCTGCTCGAACCGCCATCCCATTAGAAAGCCGACGATCAACATCAAAGAATTGACGAAAGTGTTGCGCACCAGGTCAGCCAAGGTCCTGCCGGCCAACACCGCGGAGCGGGCCATGGGCAAGCTTCGGAATCTGTCGATCACTCCAGCACTGAGATCTTCGGTGAGGCCCAACGCCGTCGCCGTTGCGCCGAATACTGCCGTCTGGACCAAGATCCCGGGGATCAGCCAGTTGATGTATTGGTCAGATCCCGCGGGAGATCCCGTGGCGATGGCTCCACCGAAGACGTAGTTGAACAGCAGAAGGAACATCACCGGCTGGACGGTGGAGAACAAGATCAGTGAAGGGATGCGCAGCAGCCTCAGGTTGTTCCGCCGGGTGATGACCGCCGTGTGCCTGATGGTGTCCCGAAAGCTCATGCGACGGCGGAGGTTGGCGACTGTGGTCGTCACTTTGCACCCGCTTGGCTCGCGTCCGCGTCTTCGGTGTCCTGGTTGTCCTCTTCGGCCCGGTGCCCGGTCAGTGTCAGGAAGACATCGTCGAGTGTTGGCCGTCTAAGGGCTATGTCCTTGGGTTCAACATTGACTGCGTCGAGCTCGCGCACGACGTCGGTGAGGGTGCGCGATCCGCGTAGTGCCGGAATGCTGAGACCGAGTCCATCGAAGGTGGGTTCTTCCCCTGCGACGGCTGCCAGAGCCATCGACGCAGTAGTCCGGTCGTCCTCAGTGACATGGATCTCGACCACGTCGCCCCCAATGCGACTCTTGAGCTCGTCAGACGTGCCCTCGGCGATGAGCCGCCCGTGGTCGATCACCCCTATCCGATCAGCCAGACGGTCGGCCTCGTCCAGATACTGGCTGGTGAGGAGGAGCGTGGTGCCACCGGCAACCAGGTCTTCAATGAGGTCCCAAAGATCGAGACGACTGCCCGGGTCGATCCCGGTGGTCGGCTCGTCAAGGAAGAGGACCTTGGGTCTGCCAACCATCGACGCGGCGAGGTCGAGGCGTCTCCTCATGCCACCGGAATATGTGCTGACCCTGCGGTCGGCGACATCGCCTAGATGAATGCGTTCCAAGACTTCGTCGGCTCGACGTTTCGCTTCGGCTCCACTCAGGTTGTAGAGGCGGCCGACCATCTCGACATTCTCTCGACCGGTAAGAAACTCGTCCACGGCTGCCGACTGTCCGGCGAGACCGATCATGTGCCGGGCGCCAACCGGATCGGACAAGACGTTGACGCCCGCAACCATTGCCACACCAGAGTCCGGCTCTAGAAGTGTGGCCAGGACACGTATCAGCGTGGTCTTGCCTGCTCCGTTGGGTCCGAGCAGTCCGTAGACAATCCCCTCTTCGAACTCAACGTTGATCCCATCAAGGGCTACGACGTCGCCAAAGGTCTTGACGACATCGCTGGCAACGACCGCGCTCATGAATTGGGAGACATTAGGGCAGCTCCGAGCCAGCGGTTGAACACCCGACCGCACACCCGGACACCGATGCCTTCAACGAGCTGCGTTGTGGGTGGCGTGTGCTTGCGCTGGTGAAGCCACGTCTACTGTTCCTGGGTTATGAGTTTGGCATTGGACCTCTTGATCATCTTCATTCTGAGAACGGTCGATGTGGGCTTGGGGACGGTGAGAATCGTTCTCCTCGGGCGAGGAAGGCGAGGAGTGGCAGCTGGTCTCGGTTTCGTCGAGTCGCTGCTCTGGGTTGTCGCCGTTTCTCGCGTCCTTTCCGGCTTGGACGACCCTTGGCGCATGTTCGCGTTCGCAGCCGGGTTTGCCGCCGGAACCTATGTAGGTTCCCTGGTGGAGAATTGGTTGGCTATCGGACAGTCTCTGGTTCGGGTGGTGGCCCCTGTCTCCACCGATCCCGTCGCCCCTGCTCTCCAAGAGGGAGGATTCGGAGCAACGATCTTCACCGGGCAGGGCCACGAAGGGGAGGTGAGGCTCACTCTTTCTGTCGTTCCGAGGAAGAGACTGCGTGAAGTTGTCAATCTGGTCCGCGAAGTGAATCCCGACGCCTTCGTAACCGAGGACCAAACATCCTGGATAGACACTTCGAGCCGCCACAATCGCGACGTTCGAAAATAGCCCACAAGGGCCCGGCTGAAAGCTGCCTGGGGTGTCAGGATCGTGTGGTCAGTCGCCGCTTCTCAGTGAGCGGAAGTACTCGGCAATCAACATCACCACACCGACGAGTATGAGGAAGATGCCGACGTTGACATCGAGTTGGCTGGCGTTGGCCGCAATCGCCCCGCTGAGGACGACGAGCGCGGCCGCAAGCAGACGTACCTGCTCATTGCTCATTCTTCTCCTTCGACTTGTTCCCCCCGACGATACGACCAGCCGCACGGGTTTCGGCGTCCATAGGCGGAGCATGTGGGGCCAGCGCTGGTTTCAAGCCCTGGAGTAGAGGTGAGGTTCTGTTCCGCAGTGGATATCGCATAGGTTCCCATGGTTCTTTCGCGAGAGGATGAATATGGCCAAGGTCGCCGTCAGTTGGTATCCCTGGGGGGAGATGAACACGGCATCCTGGACAGCGATTGCATACGTGAGCAGAAGGGCTGAAGCAACACTCCAAATCGAGTAGGCGAAGAGGCTTACTCCGGCCGTACACCGTGCCCGCACCAGGTGAGCGATCTGAGGCAGATATGCCGCCACGACCAGTGACGTTCCGATGAAACCAAGCCACTGGAAAGACATTGCGAACTCCATCCTTCGACTCGGATCGAGAATGCATGCTCAGTGATGCCGGCGGTAGAGGCCAAAGCCCCAGCAACGGCAGCCCGGACAAGTTGCAGCGCAAATGTGGGCCGTGTCGTGTCGTGTGACCTTTGGCCATGGGATGGCTCGTCATGCTTCGTGCAGTCCGGCCGCTTCGGGCGAGGCTCGCTCAGCAGGCCCGGTGCATGTGCAAAGACCTTGCGGCCCATCAAGGCACTTGAGTTCTCGAGCTATGTTCGACTTTCGGCTTCCTCATTCCCACCGGAAGAAGATCACTCCTAGAAGAGCGCTGATCACTCCGATGGCTCCGAAGATGGCCCAAGACGCCCCCGCGTCGAGGCCGAGCCAGGCGTCTTGCATCATCCGAACCGCATGCCACATAGGCGTAAAGTCCATGAAGCTCCTCATCTGTTCGGTTAGGACCTCTGGGGGCGGACCCGCTCCTCCGAGTTGCAGCATGACAAACCACACCAGCATTCCGATTGCCTGAGCGGATCGGGCAGTGGGAAGAACGGCCCCAAGAAAGATCCCAAAAGCTGCAAATCCGACAACGAGGAGGGGGAGAACTCCGATTACTCCTGCGACAGAAAGCGCAGGGTCGAAGTCGTAGACCAAGGCGGCCGCAGCCAGGAGAATGCCGCCGCTCACGAATGAGAGGACCATCGCCACGGCTACTTGTGCCAAAGCGACTTCCCACGCGGGGATCCCCGAAGCGTGGAATCGCTTGAGTACGCCGCGCTCTCGGTTGCTGGCGAGGTGGGTGGGAATGCTTATGATGCACACCGATGCCACAACAAGCGCCAGGTAGGCCGGTACGTAGTAGCTCATCGCGCCCACACCCCTCCACATGAGGGATCCGTCTTCAAGCTCTGTGGGCTGATCGCCAAAGACACCACCTAGCACAACGAGGATGAACACGGGTAGCGCCAGGGAGAAGACGACAGTCAGAGGCTCTCTAGCAAAGAGCTTCAGCTCCACCCAGGACAGTTTGAGCGTCTCCATCTCAGCCGCCTTCGGTGAGCGTGAGAAAGACTTCTTCGAGGCTGGCCCGTCTCACATCGAGATCCAGAGGGGCAATGCCATGATTCGCCAACTCCGCGGCGACCCGGGCTAGTAGGGGTCCGCTCCCTCGCACAGTCACACGACGACCTTGTTGCTCCAATTCAGCAACCTCATCGAGATGCCATAGGAAGCCGACGTCGTCGATGTCAGTAGAGAAGGTGACCTCCGCCCGGTTCGCGTGACTCTCGATGAGGCCTTCGGTCGTGTCCATCGCCACAACACGTTTCTTGTCGATCAGCGCGATTCGATCGCAGAGAGCTTCGGCTTCATCCATGAAGTGGGTGACCAATACGACGGTGGTGCCGCTATCTCGAATACGTCGAATCAGGTCCCATGTGAGGTGCCTTGACATAGGATCGAGTCCAGTGGTCATCTCGTCGAGAAACACGAGCTTCGGGCGGTTGGCTACAGCAAGAGCCACGAACAGGCGCTGCTGCTGACCACCGGAGAGGCTCCCGAACGAGGCGTTCCGTTTCTCCGCCAACCCCCACTCGTGGAGCGCCCTCTCCCAATCCGGCGCGTCTGAATGACGCGCACTGAATAGGCGCAGCGCCTCCCAGACCTTCAGCCGATCCGGCAGCGCCGACTCCTGCAGTTGGGAGCCAATAAATCTTCGCAGCGAAGCCGCCTCCGAGCGAGGGTCGAACCCGAGAACGGAGATCTCCCCGCCGTCCGCCTGACGTAGGCCTTGGAGACACTCCACCGTGGTCGTCTTGCCGGCGCCATTCGGCCCGATGATCCCGAAGATCTCACCCTCATCAACTGCAAAACTGACGTCGTCGACCGCCAGTGTGTCCTTGTAGGACTTTCGAAGGTTGGCAACCTCGATGATCGAACCCACTTTGAACTCCCACGCGGACCAGCAACCGGCTGCAGCCTGGCTGCGACACCCGGCAAGCCTCACACGGCACTGCTAGTGCTGCCTAGGGGAAGAAGTCCCGAAGTGGCTACTCACACAGGTACGCGCACTTGAACCTCCCGGCGTTCGTTACCCAGACGAACATAGGTGCCGTTATGCGCGTCCAGTCGTGCGGCGTGTAGCTTTGAATCTTCTCGAGAGGTGGTTCGTGTGAGTGAACATCCCAATGCAGTTCTATACCGCAAGGCCTTTGACGCCATGATGAGAGGAGACGGCTCGGCGGCAGAGCTTTTGAGCGACGACATTGTCTGGTGGCAGATCGGGTCTGATGAACCGGTACGAGGCAAGAAAGCGTTGATGGAGTCGATGGCGATGATGGAGGGCATCGACTTTGAGGCTGACCTCCATGACGTGACCGCTAGCGACGATCATGTGGTTGGTCTTGTCGTCGCAACAGTCAAAGTTGGTGACCAGGAGTTCACGTATCGCACAGCCGAGATAGGCCACGTCAAGGACGGGAAGATCAGCGAACGTTGGGCGTTTTCGGACGATACCGAAGCCATCAACGAGTTCTTCTCCCAATTCACGTCCGAATAGGCGAAGCCTGGACCGACTCTCACCGCGCTCAGCGAGCCGAGAACATAGGTGCCGCTGTGTGCTCCTCGACTGTGGCGGGTTTCGGAGAGGCCCGGTAGCGTCCTCCGACGATGGAGCAGGTAGCTGACCGGGTTTTCCGATTGGGGGGTCGCGCCCACAACTTCTATGTGGTTGAGGAAGATGGCGAGGCTTTGATCATCGATGCGGGCTGCTCGGGGGAATGGTCAAAGCTGATGGCCGGATTGGGGCTACTGGAGATCTCAGTGGGGGCGATCGCTGGGATGGTGGTCACCCATTCGCATGCCGACCATTTCGGTTTGGCCAGGCGGGCCGCTGATATTGGAGTGGGTGTGTCTGTCCACGAGGGTGAGGAGTCGCGGGCGCTGGGAACGTATACCGGTCGCTATGCAGCGAAACCGACCGATCTGCCCATGTTCAATTGGAGGACGCTCCGCACCTTCCTCCCAATGGTTCTCGCTGGAGTACTCAAACTGGAACATCCCGACTTTGTTGGGACCTTCACCGACGGTGAACAGCTCGATCTACCCGGAGCACCGGTGGCGATCCACACTCCCGGGCACACCGAAGGTCACACCATGTTCCACTCTCCTGAACTTGGGGTGCTGTTCAGCGGCGACGGCCTGGTCACCATGGACCTACTGGGACCGAGCCTCGGTCCCCAGATGATGGATCCCCGATTCCACCTGGATGCAGACCAGGCTCTTGAATCACTCGATCGGATCGGACACGTCCAGGCTGACTTGATTCTCCCCGGCCACGGAACCCCCTGGAAGGGCTCGCCAGCCGAAGCGATTCGCGTCATTCACGCTGGATAACCAGTCCGGAAGTGCCGATATGTGAGTGTTGGAGAGTAGGTCGTGTCTCCTCCAGTCAGCCCGCCACGGCGTATAGCTGCCACTCGCCGGCGATGCCTTTGAGGGTGTGCACTCCTCTGTCTTCGAAGGCGAGGTTGGAGCCGATGACCAGGTCCTTCACAGTGCGGGAAACAAGGATCTCGCCGGCTGCGGCGGCGGCCATGATCCGAGCGCCGAGATGGACGGCCACCCCTCCGATGTCGTCGTCGCGCTTCTCGATCTCCCCGCTGTGCACCCCAGTGCGGATCTCGAGACCGATGTTGGACAGATCCGTCCGAAGTGCCGACGCGAAACCCACCGCCCTCCCCGGACCGTCGAATGTGGCCAGGATTCCATCGCCGGTCTTCTTCACGAGGTTGCCCGCATGGACGGCGATGAGACGCCTAACCGTCTCGTCGTGACGGTCGAGGAGGCGTCTCCACTTTTGGTCGCCCAACTGCGACGCCGTCTGCGTTGAAGCGACGATGTCGGTGAACAACACGGTGGCAAGGATGCGTTCCACGCGCACAGGCACCGGTTCACCGGTTACAAGCAGCTGGACCTCACCGACTATCTGATCGGCAAGGGCGAAGGTTGGATAGGCATCGGCCGGTCCGGACAGCAGGACCAACCGTCCGTTCTCGAGGTGCTCGGCAAGGTAGCGACCGTGTTCCTCCCCAAGCAGGTCGTTGCCTTGCGCCTGGAGAACGAGCGTCGGCTGCTCAATGGTGGGCAGTATCTCGCGAACATCGGAGAGAACCCCGGCCTCCATGTAGGTCCGCACCGCCGACGGTGTCGCCGATGCGCGCATGAGCCGTGCCAAGAAAGCGATGAACTCCGGGTCGTCCGTCTTGCTGGGGACCATCTGCGCGATGTACTCCCCCGACCCCCAATCCTGGGCTATCTGCTCGTAGATCTCGGTCAGGTACTCCGTGGAGATCCCGAACTCGTAGTCATCGTCGGCCAGGAAACGGGCGCTGGTCTGGAAGAGAATCAGCCCTCTCACCCGCGCAGGGCGAGTTGCAGCGAACAATATCGCAACTGGTCCCCCCTCACCATCTCCCCATACAAAGGCTTCCTCCGAACCGACCTCGTCCATGACGCACTCGATGTCTTCGGCGAACGACTCCCAAGGTGGGAGGGTGCCGCTCTTCAACGGGTCTGAGGCGCCCGAGCCCCTTCGNNCCCTTCGATCGAATCGGATGACCCTGGCGAACTCACCGAGGCGTTGGAAATACCGCCTCATCTCAGGCTGCTGCCACTCGACGTCGAAGGCGCTGAACCAGGAGGGTGCGATAACCAAATCCACGGGCCCGTCACCGATCACCTGATAAGCGATCTGCTGACCGTCGAGCAGTGCGTAACCGGTCTTCGGCTCCATCACCACGAGTCTACGAGTCGCGCCACGCCGGGCGCCGATCGATCACCGGCGTTGGTGCATGGGGCGGCGAGCCATGGAAGTGAGGCTAGGGCCGTATGCCTCTCTTCCCGGATAGTGCTTCATAGCAAATTGGGTGTCACCCAATTTCTCCGCCTGGAGCCCTTAAAGGGTTCGTCGGGGGTCCCTACCCTTAGGCTCAAATGACATTCAGCGAACGGTTCGACCGGCTCGATCGCACTGTTACCCATTGGATGGCGGCTTATGGTGTCACGCTGCTCCGATGGAGTATCGGCGTGATCTTCATCTGGTTCGGCGCCTTGAAGCTGGTGCCAGGACTGTCTCCGGCCGATCAGATCGCCACGGAAACGACTATGAAGCTCACGTTCGGGCTCTTCTCCGAGGACTTTGCACGTCTGAGTCTCGCCATCTTGGAGCTGTCGATCGGGATCGGCCTAGTGATCGGAAAGTTCCTCCGGTTTACGCTGCTGCTGCTGTTCGCACAGATGGCTGGCACCGTAATGCCGCTGATCTTCTTCCCAGACCAGATCTGGACGAGATTCCCTTTCGCCCTGACCCTCGAAGGTCAGTACATCCTGAAGAACGCTGTGTTGATCTCAGCGGGCCTTGTGATAGGCGCAACCGTCAGAGGCGGACGGCTTGTGGACACGACGGATCAACCGACATAGCCGAAACCCTCCCTGACCGGATACATAGGTGCCGTTGTGTACGAGTCAAGCGCGTCTGATTGGCATCATCGTTTCGAGTGGTCCCGGGTCGGCTATGAAGTCTCGGATGATCCGCTCGACTAGGCCGGGATGTTCGAGGAAGCTGGTGTGGGAGGCTCCAGGGATGATCGCGAGACGACCGTTGGGTAGCGCCTGGTAGAGGGCGACGGTGTGGTCGATGGAGATGATGCCATCATCGAATTCACGATCGAACTCGAGGTGCCCATCACATCGACCGCCATAAAGGAAGGCGGGATCGTCATCACCACAGGAGACATGTGGCTGCCAGTCTGGGCCAACGTCCTCCTCGAAGTCTCGGGCCGTACATAGTCGGCAATACCTCCCGCTCATGCTGATTAAGAACATAGGTTCCGCTATGTGCGTCCCACTAGATGCCGTTGGCTAGCTGGCGGTCGTGTTCGACGCCTCTGACACGGCGCCTACGACTCTGCTGTTCCGCCCGCGTCGTCCCAGAAGGTTCCGTTGTCGGTTGAGACACCGATCGCGATATTGAATGTGGCGACAGCTAAGTCTGTTTCGCCTCCGTTGACGCAACTACGGAGGGTGTCGGGAGCATCCCACTCGGCGGTGACAATGGCTCCGTCGACGGTCTCCTGACCTGGAGCCGGCGGGCCGATTCTCACACCCCGATCGGTGGGCTCAGTACCGAAGTAGGCCACATTCGCCCGCCATTCGTCGCCGCCGGGGTCGGTGACACCAATGATGATGTCGTACCACCCAGTCGGCGCGATGGCTATCGCCTCGCCGTCGCCGTACATCTCAACGATGAAACAGTGCTCCCCAGGACCGCGTATCTCGTGGCGGACGCTCTTGATGTCCCCGCCCGGCTCACCCTCTCTCGCCCCGACCTGCTGTGACGTCTCACTGTTCTTTGCGTCGCCTTCGGGGTCTCCACCCTCACCCAGCGTCTCACCCTCCTGAGGTGTGTCCTCGTCGGTCGGATCGTCCGAAAGCTCACCGGGTAATGAATCAGCGCCGGAACTGGGGTCAGAATCACCGGGTACCTCGACCTGTTGACCCGAAGGTGGCGCCGGTACGTCATCAGGCCGGTCGCCAAGCAAGTACCACATCCCGAACAGTGCGGCCATGAACAGGGATGCACCCACGCCCACCTGACGGAGCCGAGACCCCTCCGTCTTTGGGATGTCTGCAGCAGGATCATCCCGACCTGTGTCTGTTGATTCATCACTCTCGGCGGGCGCATCATCTTGTGGGTCTTCATCCTCCAAGCCGGGGAGATCGCTCAGGTCAAAGCCCGATGGGTCCTCGGATCCTGCAGGTGGGTCTGACTCTTCGAGACCCGAATCGGCGTCTACATCTGTCCCTAGGTCAGTCAGATCCGGTAAGGCGTCAGTCGCCGTTACGACTTCTTCGCTGTCGACTTCCACAGGAGGTGGTATCGGATCGACAACATGGCGAGGAGGTGGAGCGGGCGGAGGCGCATGGGCGGCCGGATCGGCCTCGACCGGGTCAGGTATCGGATGTCCAGCGTGGTGAGACGGCTCCTGCTGAGTCATGGGAGGCTCGTCCAACTGTGACTCCGAGTCCGCTATGACCGCGCTCTTGGTTACGCGCAATCTGCCGTCTCTGATCGAAACGCTCGACAGCTGCTACTTAGGAGGCGCGTCGAGGTCTGCGTTGAAATCCTCGATCCACTTGTCGACGAACTCACGACCGAACCTGACGTCGGAAGTATCGGCGACGAGGTGGCCCTCTGCGATCGACACGCTCATGCTCGAATCCACGAAGTCGCCAGGCCCATCAAACAGAATCGATATAGAACCGTCCGCGCCGTCCTCAAAGCTCAGCCCAAAGCCCGGGAAGTCAGGTAGCTCGGGCGCTATCTCGACCGAGTCGCGACGACACCGCACAAACTCCTGGACCTCCTTGGGAACAGCGGAGTGAAGCGTCGCGCGAGGCTTCTGCTGATCAGGCATCGAAAGACCCTATCAGTCGATCATTGACTTACCCCTCCTTCAGGGAGTTATGCCCCACAGGACAAACCGGGCCAGTCCGCCACCCGAGAGCCCACTTCGGTCCGCCGCCCCGACACCGCGCCCATGACCGGAAATGTGCGCTCCTCAGCCAGAGGACATAGGTGCCCTATGCGCCCTTTCTCGGTGTATCTTCGCTTCGTCTGGCTTGAGGAGGCGAAGCTTTATGGGTGCGCGTCTAACCCAGGGGACCGTGGCAGCGACCTTTGCTCTTGCCGTGGTCATTGGAAGCGGCAACTTCGTAGCAGTCAGCTTCAGCAACCAAGAGCTGGCCCCGTTTTGGGGGGCAGGGCTGCGGTTCACTCTGGCAGCAGTGCTGTTTGTCCTTGTTGCCTTTGTCCTGCGTCTCGACTGGCCACGAGGTCGGGCCCTTGCCCTGACGGCGGCATACGGGTTGTTCACGTTCACTCTGTCCTACGCCCTGATGTATTGGGCTCTCACCCAGATGAGTGCTGGGATGGCAGCGGTTGTCTTGGCCACAGTTCCCCTAGTCACACCTCTTTTGGCTGCGGTTCACGGGATGGAGGTCCTGAACCGGCGCGCACTTCTGGGAGCGGCGGTGGCGTTCGTTGGGATCGTCTGGATGACAGTGGATGCCGATGGGCTCGTGATTCCAATTGGTGCGGTAGTAGCGACCTTGGCAGCGGCACTGACGATCGGAGAGTCCATCATCATCAGCAAACGTATCTCTGCGAATCATCCTGCGATGAACAATGCCGTGGGATTGGTCGTGGGTGCGCCTCTCCTTCTCATCATGTCCTTGGCTGCAGGCGAGGCCTGGCTCATTCCGACACAGCCGGACACGATCCTGGCGGTCACCTACCTCGTGACCATCGGTTCGGTCGGCCTGTTTGTGCTTACCCTGTTGGTCGTCCGCCTCTGGACAGCCTCCGCAACTGCATACATGTTCGTTCTGTTTCCTGTGGGCGCGATGCTTCTCGACGCTTGGCTGCTCGACGCACCGCTGACCAGTCGCGGAGTGACAGGGGCCATGGTCGTGATGGCATCCGTCTGGTTTGGCGCTCTTTCGCCAGGCGCCACTGAACCAGAGAGCAAGACCGAAAGCGTCAGCACACTCGAAGACTGAAGGATTCGAACCGCACACAGAGTCATGGCCCGCCACGACACCTACCCCACACCGGAAGCTGCCGAATAGCGAGTCGCTCGCTGCCGTGGAGAGGGCAGCCCCTGTTGGTCGAGGTCTAGTGCTTCACATCGACCGCTCCGAAGAGGACCGTTGCGTGGACGGTGAGCTTCGGGGCGCCGTCGGCTTGCTGTTCGCGGGCAGTCACGTTTCCGAATCCTCCGAACAACGGGAAACCCTTCATTTCGACCACCCATCCCTGGGGCACTTTCAGTTCGACTCCGCCGAAGGCGACGAACACGTCAATTGAGGCGTCTGGTGCCGGGGTCGCGCCGCGCAGGTCGACTTCAGCGCCGCCAAAGATGGTCCCTACCTGCCCTCCTTCAAACTGCGCAGACTGGGAGACAAGCTCGGCTCCTGAGAACACGTTGAAGCTACTTATGCGGTTGCCTTTCACCGTTCTGAAACCTCCCAACCCGAAGCCGAAGAGAACAAACAGGCCAACGATGATCACAAGGGCTGGAGCGACGACGCCAAGACTGTCGATCACGTCCGTAGTGCGCAGGAGAAGAGCGACTCCGGCCAAAGTCACTATCGCCGGAACCGCCCATCGGCGCGGAGTCGCTACAAGTCCAAGGATTCCGAGACCTATGACAGCTACCGGCCACCACGTTCCCAGCGTTTCGTTCGAGTCCACAACATCAGCGGCGCCCAGCGTCAGGATCGTGCCGACTGCGATGATCAGCACTCCCAGATAGATCCTTGCCCAGTTCATAGAACCTCCCTATCTCTGCCCGATAGTCCGAGATGCACTGCCCTGGGCGATAGAGCCGACTGGACCTTTGAGCCTCTCCGACCGCAAGTGCGCCGACGACGCAAACCCGGCGCTCGCTCCCACCTCAGAGCACACATCGGCACTGACGTGCTCGTCGATCGTCTCGTTGGGAGCAGCAAGTCGAATGGTTCCTGACGGGTGCGGCCGCTCCGTTACGCTCCGGATACCTCACAGAAAGGCTGACACCGTGGTTCAGGAGTTCAGAGACTTCATCGCCAAAGGCAACATGATCGACATTGCCGTGGGCTTCATAATGGGAGTCGCGTTCACCGCGATCGTCAACTCACTCGTCAACGACGTGTTGATGCCCATTGTTGCGATCCCCTTCGGGGAGCCAAGCTTCGATTCGATCGTGTGGACTGTCAACGAATCGGAGGTTCTCGTCGGTGCATTCATCACACAGGTGGTCGCCTTCGTGCTGGTCGCTGTCACCGTGTTCCTATTCATCGTCAAGCCCTACAACGTCTATCGCAGCAGAAGAGAAGAAGCCGAGGCCGTAGAGGAAGACGCAGCTCCCTCCGAAGTGGATCTACTCGCAGACATTCGAGACGCACTCGCAGGCTCCAAACCCGACTGAAGGCTTGCCCGACGCCGCTGCATCGTGGCGGCGCGAACCGATCGCATCGACCGCCACGACCAGGGCTTCGCCGGGCCATGCGATACGAGGAGAAGCCGCGATCGAGTGCTGAAAGGACCGACAAAGGTCTGAACAGGGCACCCTGAGCTAGCGATGGAGGAGCACGCAGCCCTGCTTGTGCATCCAAGCCCCCCATGCCATCGGTGTCTCAGGTGATCGTGTTGAAAGAAGCCGAGTATCGAAAGGTGCCCGTGATCGGTTCGGTCCATGTGCTCAGCTGACGGATTTGGAAGTGTTCGCCCCAGCTCGCATCAGGTGGGTGAACACCGTGGGCGGTGGATGGGGTGAATCCGAATCTCGAGTAGTAGGCCGGATCACCGAGTAGAGCGATCAGCGGTTCTCCCAACGCGTCGGCGGCTCCGATGACCGCATGCATCAGTGCCGTGCCGACTCCCGCCCGCTGGCAGTCGGGCACAACGCCCAAAGGGCCCAGGCCAACACAGCCAACCTCGCCCACGTGGCCTCTGGTGCAGACAACGTGCCCCACTATCCGTCCATCGATCTCGGCAAGCCAAGACAGTTCGGGTACCCAGTCGTCACTCTCCCGTAACTGATCCAGCAGGCGCACCTCCACCGGCTCCCCCTCCCCACGGTCGAAAGCCGCCGCCTGGACTGCCCGGACCGCTGGGAGGTCCGCCAATTGCTCCCGTCTCACAATCACGCGAGTCAACGCTATCCGGGCGACGAGTACACATCGGCACTTCTTGCATGTCTCGTCCATGTGGAGTTCTCGTTCGGTGTGGAACAACTAGCCGTTGAGGCGCAGGCAGGCAACGACGGCGCTAAGGCGGATCAGTGGACATCGTGGTTGATGCGTCCTCGCGGTCTCCCCCGCACGGGATGGGGTGGAGTCGGGGGTAAAAGACCTGGCGGACGGAGCTACGTCACGTATCGACGGGTTCCGGCTGAGGACCCAAGTGAGGCAACACCACCGGCGCGCCGACGACGGTTCCGGGCGCGTTCCCGGATTTCCGGCATCCGTGGCCGGGGTGGGCTCCGAAACATCTACATGGCATTGACGGCGTCTCCGGCCCGGGAGACGACCCGCCTCGATCGGCTCTTGGAGACCATCACCGGCGGCGAGAGCATCTTGGGCGCGATTCGAGCGATGACGGAACTGGCCGACACGGCCCGCCGCGTCGACTCTCGAGATGCGGTTGAGGCGTTGCTGCCAGTGGCAGAAGCACACAGCGACGATCCCCTCGCCTCCTACCTCGCCCTCTATGCCCTTGCCGGCATCTCGTCGCCCGATGTCGACAGGCTGCTTCTGGGCCTCCTCGCCACCGGCGATGCCGTCCTCTCCCAACATGCGGCGTGGGCCCTCAGCCGACACCGCCCGGTGCCGGCCGCCGTGCCGCACCTGGCGCGCATGGTCGAAGAGGACGGCTTTTCCAAGATGATGGCCGAGCTCGCCATCGAGAACTGGCTTCGAAAGAGTCCAGAGCTGATCAGGCGGATTGATCCGGACCAGGTCCGACCCTCGCTCGAGGGCAATGCCCTATCGGTGCCCGCGCTGACCGTTGGGCAGGGTGGCGGGTTGCGGGTCGCCCAGGTGCTCATGCAGGGCCGGGTCGATGCAGACCTCACCGCTGCCGGGACCGGAGATGGTGGTGGCCTCGTCACGCTTCAGGTCGGCCTGACAAGGGAGCTCGCCAAACACCAGGACGTTGAAGACGTCTACCTGATCACAAGACTCATCGACGACGACTCCGGGCGCTTCAGCGATCGCCAACAGTCTCTGGGTGAGGGAACTCTGGCCCGAATCGAATTCGGCGAACCGGGCTATGTCGCAAGTGCCGACATGTGGGGCCATCGGGCGGAGCTCGAGCTGGAGTTGAGACGCTTCCTTGTCGACCACGGACCGTTCGATGCTCTGCACCTTCGCTTCGCCGATGTCGGTACCTTCGTTGCGGCCCGTCTTGGCGAGGAGTTGGGCATCCCGGTGTTCTTCACGCTGGCCCCTGATCCCCATGGCGTCATCGCCTCAGCAGAGAAGTCCGGTGAGCTAACCCGTCGAGGCTTCGCTGCTGCCGATGAGACCCAGCACTATCTATTCAGGGCGTGGCTGGTCGAATGGATGCTCGAACGCGCCGAGCGTCTTGCGCTTCTGCCGCGACCACATCGCCACGAGCTTTTCCGGGACCTGATGGCTGTCGACGTTTCGACTCCCCGATTCTCTGTAATCCCGGAGGGAATCGACTACGGACGCGCCGACAAGGCACGGCAGGAGATCGCAGCCCTTCACTCGGAGGAGACGGTGCATCGAGTGATCCTCGACTTGAACAAGGCGGTGGATGCGATGCCCACCGAGCGGCACGGACTCCCAACGATCCTGAGCGTGGGTCGACTCCATCCGGTGAAGGGCATGAGCCGGGTCGTGGCCGCCTGGGCCGGTGACCCTCATATCAGGTCGAGCTACAACCTCATCATCGTCGGTGGCAACCTCGAGGAGCCCAGTCGGGACGAGCGTCTCACGCTCGCCGAGATCACGGACGTTGCCGAGGGTGCCAGCTCCGAGGGTTTGGTCATCCTTGGAGGACGCTCGCACGAGGAAGTGGCCTTGATCATGGCAGCGGCCGACGCTGGGACACCCGGAGCCGTTGGCGCAAGAGGGATCTACGTATCGGCCTCAGCGAAAGAAGAGTTCGGTCTGGCGATAGTCGAGGCCCTGGCAGCGGGATTGCCGGTGGTTGCGCCCCGAAACGGCGGCCCCGCCACCTACGTGGAAGACGGCTTTACCGGGTACCTCGCCGACACAATGGACATCGACAGCATCCGCGAAGGCATGCGATGGGCAGACCGAGCAAGACACTCTCGGCTGCGGGCCGAAGCCGCCCGCAAGAAGATCCGCACCAAATACAGCCTGGAGGCCATGGCCAACGGACTGGTCGAGTTATATCGACCCAGCCGACCCCACTCGAAAGGTTCGCGCGCAGCGTCCTCGTCATCAGCCACGACCATGAGCGGCGCTACTCCCCTCTCATCGTCCTGGGCGCGGCTTCGCGCGCACTAGAACAATCGTCGCGCCGTCTTCGACGCTCTGCGCCCGCGCGCCGCCCGGCGGTCTCATCATGAAGAAGTGGCGACACAGACCCGTGTCCGGCTTGGCGCGATGCGGATGTTCTTCACGCCATCGCGAAGGGTGACCAATGGCTCTACCGGTCTGCTCTGACTTGACCCAAGGTTGGATCGCAGTCGTGTTCACCAGACCCGGAGGGAAACAGTGAGAGTCGTTGACAAAGTGTTTGTAGTCACTGGCGGCGGCGATGGGATAGGCCGGGCGTTGGCGCTTGCCCTTCTGTCGCGAGGCGCACGCGTCGCAGCCGTAGACATAAGTGCGGACGGCCTGGACGAGACTGCGAAGCTTGCAGACGCGGGCAACCGGCTCGCCACACTTCGCGCCGATGTGACAGACCGCCGCGCGGTTCGAGGCCTACCCGAGCTTGTTCTCGCTGCCCATGGGTCAATTGACGGACTCATCAACAACGCTGGGATCATCCAGCCCTTCGTCAGGGTCAACGACCTCGACTACGACACCATCGACAGGGTGATCAGCGTCAACCTGTACGGCCAGATCCACATGGTGAAAGAGTTCCTTCCACATCTCCTGGAGCGACCCGAGGCCCAGATCGCCAACGTCTCGAGCATGGGCGGATTCATTCCTGTGCCCGGGCAATCCGTCTACGGCGCCTCCAAGGCGGCCGTCAAACTGCTGACTGAAGGCCTGTATGCCGAACTGCTCGAGACCAACGTGAGGGTCTCGGTCATCATGCCCGGTGCCGTTCTGACCAACATCACTGACAACTCAGGTGTTGCCGCTCCCGAAATGGCGCCAGAAGATGTGGAGAAGGCTGCGAGCCGAGCCGTCACACCGCAGAGAGCCGCCGAGATCATCCTCGCCGGAATCGAAGACAACCGTCTTCACATCTACGTCGGGAGGGACTCGCGCACAATGAACCTCGCCAACCGGCTCGCCCCTCGCCGCTCAACCCACTTGATCGCAAAGCAGATGAGAGACCTGCTCTCCTAGCCTCAAGGCATCACCAGACAGGTCAGCGCCCGTCACATGAGTGCTGTTATGGGCGGTGACTCACCAACTCGTTGGGGTGATGCCTCAGAGCAATGCGTCACCTGGTGGCTAGTTCGAGAAGACCCATGTGAGCCTACCCGCCCACATGGGTGCCGTTGGGTGCGGGATGTGACCGAGGCGAGTAGAGCCCACTCGTTGTTCTGTCACCCCTCGGTGGAGAAGGTTCCCTGCGCGGCGACCAGAAGCCCTGTGGCCGCCGGCAACGTCAACAAGGGACTCCGAGCTAGAGGCTTCTGGCCACGCGTCAGCGCGCCGCAGGGAAGGCTGCAATCAGCTGCCACTGCTCTGCAACTCGTAGCTGGTGTCTCTCGGCGTCGTACCCGGCGCGCCCGTATGCGCCCAAGCTCGAGACGGTGTAGTAGGCCAGCCTGTCGGTCGCTCCATGTCCTCGCCGCCTGAGCGGCAGCCTGTAGGAGAACCCGGGCCTAACACCAAAAGTGAAACTGCGCTTCATGACTCTCCTTCGCTAAACATCTCTCGACTTGGACGCGTTCGGGAGCACGTCGGTTCCCCAAAGCCGCTTTTTCGTTCAGATCGCCAGGATCAGGCCCTCGGCCTCTCGGGATGGGTTGCAAAACGTGGACAAGTCGGTGCTCCCGGCAACCTTCACGACCCACACGCGGCGGCAGCCAACACATGGCGGTGAAGGCCGGTTTTGGCGGATGTGACTTTCGGACCTAGCGAGTGCTGAAGAGCCTGGTAGATGTGGCCTGGCATAGGGTTTCGAATTTACTTGTCACAAAAGGACGAGGTTTGTGCCTTTATATGGGTAGAAGCGGGCTGGAGGCAAGAGGTGCTCCACTATCGCGAACTGCGCGGGATCCACCTGCAGAAAGAGCGCCTGATGCTCGAAGATCGAGACAAGGTCAACCCTTGTATCGGCTGCATCGAGCGGCACTCTCATGACTGTTATCTGGGTTTGCTCTACATGGGCCTGGAGGGTTCAGTTCCCGTGCGACCGGATGTGACGGTCTGTCAGCTAAGTATCGCATCACTTGATTGAGTCGTGTCCGACTACAACTCAACCCATACGGGAGACGTGAGCTGTTGCCCACGCAGGTCTCTTTGTTCCGGCACGACTCCAGATGGACGGTGCCGAGGCGGATGTCATCCGGCGGCAACCCCGCCCCCTGGGCCATTCGGACAGGCCCAGCGGGCGGGTTTGCGCCTAGTCAAGGCCGCTGAAGTCCTCTTGGAAGGGCGTCGGCTCGACAGACGCCGCAACCCTGCTGGCCACGAAGTCGTCGACACCCGTGAAGTCCTCTTGGAACGGGGTCTCCGTCGCGCTGCCGGCGACTTGGGAGCGCACGTGAGTGTCGACTCCGCTGAAGTCCTCCTGGAAGGGCGTCGGCTCTACGGACGCCGCAACCCTGCTGGCCACGAAGTCGTCGACACCCGTGAAGTCCTCCATCACGATGTCAGTGCTCACCGGGGCAGGCGAAGCGAGATACCAGACCAACCCAGCCACGCCCAATACGAACAACAACCCGAGAAGCCAGCCCATCCAACGGAAGAAGCGGGAAGGCCTCTCGACACGACCCAGCGGGGGACGCTCGACTCTGGGCTTATCACGAAGCTGTGGCAAAGCAACTCCTTTCTCTGTCTCTCCCAGCATGCAGCCGACCGTTGCACTCGGGTTGCAGCCGGGTTGCAGGAGCACGGCGAAGAGCCTGATCCGTGCGTGGTTCGCCGCTGCGAGCAAACGACCAGCCCTACCACACGGTCGTGGGCATTCACTTGCCTCGACAGGAGGGACATGTGAGCGAGATCCCACCTGGAGACCTGGTGATGGTCCGCGTTCTTGGACCTGTCGATCTCGTGACGACCCAAGGCGTCACGTCAGCGGGAAGCCGCTACGGCAGGATGCTCCTGGCAGCCCTTGCGGTCTCTGCCAACCACATGACGCCGGCCGACCAACTCGCACACATCCTTTGGGGTGACGACCCTCCGCCGTCGAGGGACAACACCCTGCAGTCCTACGTTGCACGGCTTCGCCACCTGATTGGGCATGACCGGATCCGGTCCGAAGACCACAGTTACGGGCTGCATCTCACCCCTGACGAGCTGGACGCCCTGCTGTTCGAGAGGAAGGTCGCTGAGGCTGGGGAAGCCCGGGCTCATCCGGCAAACTGCTCGGCCCTCTGCAAGGAGGCCATCTCACTCTGGCGGGGGCCTCCATTCGGGGACTTCGCCGAGTTGGAACCCTTCCGTCTTGAAGCGATCCGACTCGACGAGCTACGCCTGTTCGCCATGGAGATGGCGATTGAAGGCGAGATCGCCATCGGCCACGAGGAGATGGTCGTCGGCACGCTCAGGTCTCTAGTCTCGGAGTACCCATATCGCGAGCGGATGTGGTACCTGTTGAGCGCGGCTCTATCGAGAGCCGGGAGAAGAGTCGAGGCGCTTAGAGCCTGCAGCGAACTGCGGGCGACTCTTGCAGAAGCGGGCATCGAGCCGACTGCTGAGCTGCAGCAGTTGGAGGCCGACATCCTCTCCGAAGCTCCGGCGGTTCGGCCCAGACAGCCGTTCGGGCAAGCCCACCAAGTCGGCTAGCTGCGACCGCGAGGTGATTCTGCAGGCGGACGGCTTCCACATGCGGACGATCCACGCTCGGCGAGTTATGAAAGACAAGAACATCGAACGGCTCGAGTACGAGCTGGCCGAACAGTCCCGAGTCCTGGGAGCCCGCAACACCAACATCGGCGAACTACGCCGCCGCCAGGAGATTCTCTTCGACGCCGTCCACCAGCTCACCAGACAAGAAGTCTCCGACGTCGCCGCATTGCTCGCGTCGCTCTCGTCCTAGTCAAAAGGGGGCCCCAACCTGTGCCCACTGAAGCCGTACATAATGCCGGTTATGTGCTGCGCCGGAACCTGCAGTGGACTGTCTGCGTAGGATTCCAGGGGTCATCCACAGAAGAGGTTTGATGGCGCTGGGCGAGTATGTCGTTGAGGCTGAGGTGGTGATCGACAGATCTCCTGAGGATGTGTTTGGCTTCGTCGCCAACTCCGAGAACGACCCTCAATGGTGTCATCTCGTCCCTGAAGTGACACGGGTCGGTAGGAGCGAAGGCGGTTTGCCTCGATACACATACGTCCAGCTGTTTGGGCCGACTCGGTCTGAGGGAACAGTGGAGGTTGATTCCTTGTCGCCCCCTACCGAATTCCGTTCGACCACCGAAGTCATGGGGGGTGTCTTCAAGACTCTCTACACGCTTGCTCCGTCCAACGGTGGGACCATTTTCAAGCATGTCAATCAGGTGAGGTGGAGCGGTGGCATGCGTTTGATGCATCCGGTGCAGAAGGTCATGACCGGACGGATCATGAAGCGCCAACTCTCGAAGTTGAAGTCGATCCTGGAATCCAGCTAGCTGATCTGCCGGACATAATGCCGG